>Ga0247779_1000309_pt1 | contig 34090 bp, 28 predicted proteins | sample UWRJL221509R5_FD_179925 | JGI IMG/M metagenome (GOLD analysis project Ga0247779, IMG submission 179925) | Plant litter microbial communities from Arlington Agricultural Research Station in Wisconsin, United States - UWRJ-L221-509R-5 | ecosystem: Environmental > Terrestrial > Plant litter >...
CCAGCACCTTCAGGTCGCTGGCAGGTGCCGAATCGAGCAAGCGCTCACCGCCGCGAGCGTCGGCGTCACGCATGATGGCCGCAAACTGACCGGCATTGAGCAGCGCGCTCCAATCGGCCTCCGTGGCTCGCGCGACCAGCGCGCTCGGCTTCTGGGGCGTGCCCAGAACTTTGCCCTCGCCCGGCGGCGCTGCGGCTCGGGTCGAAAGCGACGACTGCACCGCGACGGCTGCGCTGGGCGCTGGCTCGCGCGACGGTTGCTGCGGGCTCGGCAAGTGCAGCGTCTGGCCGGCGCGGACTTGGCGCGGGTTGCCGTCACCGAGCACGCGGACTTCGCCGCTTTGCATGACCAAGGTGAGGCCGTTGGCTTGCGCGTGCCACTCGAGATCGAACTCGGTACCGACCACCTGCACTTCGTAGGGGCCCGCCAGAAAGCGATAGTTCGTGTCCGGTTCGTGGTGCACCGCTACGTGCAGCCGGCCGTCGATCAGTCGCGTCAAGGCGGCTCGCCTGCCGAGCAAGTCGACGCTCAGCGTGGTGTGCGGGCTGACCGTTACGCGGCTGCCGTCGGAAAACGCCAAATCTGCGGGCGTTTCTCGGGCGTTCAGGTTGCTGCCTTCGGTGACGAGGCCGTGCGCCTCGTAGCGCAGCATGGTCCAGGCCTGCCAGGCGGGCGCGCCGACGGCAAGGCCGAGCGCAAATACACCGAGCGCGAGCGCCCAACGCACGCGTGCGCTGCGCGCCGGCGCGCGCAGCGTGCGGTGCGCGTACTGCAAAGCGTGCCAGGCGCGACGCTTGTCGAACGGTTCGCGCTCTGCGGCGTGCTCGTTGGCCAATGCCCGAAAGGCTTCTGTGACCTGTTGCTCGGTCGGAGCCTCGCGCTTACTCCGCATTGGAAGGCCCCGAGCGCGCGACTAAGTAGTCAGCCAGCAAAGCGTTTCGTCGCACCCGCTTCAAGATGTGCTCATTGGCGCGCCGCACGCGGCGCTTGGCGGTGGATTCGGAAACGCCGAGCGCGTTGGCGATTTCCGCTACCGGCATGTTCTCGAGTGAATGCAGTACGAAGGCAGCGCGCTCGTCCGGGCTCAGCTCCTCGACGATGCGCCCGAGCTGGAGCAGGGCGGCCTTGGCTTTGGGGTCGTCGGGTGAAGCCTCCCGCTCGGCGTCCCGCGGCCAGCCGATCAGCGTGTGCAGGAGGGCTCGGCGGCGGCGAGCTCGAAGCTCACGGCGCGCCACGTTCATGGTGATCGAAACCAGGTAGCTGCGCACTGCGGTTGCCAAGCGAATGCGCTGCGCGTTGGCAAAGAAGATCACGAACACGTCGCCCGCGAGGTCGGGGACCTCCGCGCGCGGACCGAGCGTCTTGGACAGCAGCCCATGCACGAGCCGGTGGTACTCGTCGAACGCGCGCCGCTGCCAGTCGCCCTCGTTCTGGGTGATGGCGTGATGCAGGTCTTCTTCGCGCTGCACATCGCGACCGAGGATCGCGGGCTTCGAAGACATGTATCGGGCCACGTTGCCAGCATACATCATCTGATTGACTTCGTGTTACCTTGTGCCAAGGCTTTTCGTGTCCGCGAACTCCTCGCATCTCGATCGAGCAGCAAGGGAAATGTGCCCCCGTATCACATACATGCTTTTTGCGCTCGCGCTCACGGGCGCGTGCAGAAGCACGCCACTCGACCTCGTCTACGCAGCTGACGTGATCGATGCGGCCGCCGGTGCGACGGTGGGTGGAGCGGGCGCGGGCGGAGCGGGCGCGGGCGGAGCGGGCGCGGGCGGTGGCGGTGGATCGGCGGCTGAAGGCGGGACGTGCTCGATGGTCGGGCCGGGGCGCTACGTGCTGCGCTCGCAAGCCAATGGTCTCTGCCTGGGACAGGGCGCGCCCACGACGGTCTTCGGAAATCCCGATTATCCCGGTTTTCTGCTGGATTTCTCCGCGGATTGCCTGCAGCCCGAGCGCACTTGGCAGCTCCTGCCGACCCCGACCCCCAACGTATTCTCGATCCAGAACGTGTCGCCCTCTGGTTCTGTCCCTGTCTCGTACTTCGTGCTCGACGTCCAAATGGCCGGTACTCGGGACGGCACTCCGGTCATCACCTACGGCGATACCGGCTTCGACAATCAGCGCTTCGAAGTACGCGCTCGCGATACGTTCGTGTCCGAGCTTCGACCCCAACATCACCCGCAAAGCTGCGTGCGCGCTGCGTCGGGCAGCGCAGAAATTACCACCTGTGCGGAGGCCGACTCGAGTCAGGCGTGGCTCCTTCAGCGCAGAAATTGCCTGTGAGTCGGCGGCCGCGCGCCGCTTTCGAACGCAGCTAGTTCCAGCTGCGGCGCAAGATTCGCTTGCCGAGATTGATCTCGAAGCCGCGCTCGATTTTATGACCCACTTGGCGTGGCTGCAGGCTCTGCTCAGTACACCTGCATGCGCCCGCTCAGCACGAGCATGCTCATCAGGTACAAGAGCCCGTCGTAGTAGCGATTGTTGTCACTCGGGATGCCCTGGTCCCAGACCGCTTGCACGAACTCCTTGCGGTGCGCGTTTGCACGCGCCGCGACTGCCAGTGCGCCGTTGACCGAGATCAGCGCCTGCGCGCGACTGCTGTCATCGAGCGACATGCCGTCGACCGAGAACGTGATGCCGTACTTGTCCAGGCCCTTGCCGTAGAAGAAGTCGAGCACGCGACTGGCCAAATCGGCTTGGTCCGCGCTGGCGGTGTTCCACAGCGCATCGATCGCCAGGTTGAGCTGCGTGCGGTATCCCTGAGCCGTGAACCCCGGCGAAGCGTCCACCGGCGTGCCGTCGAAGTAGCTGCGCATGGGCCACAGGCCGGTGCTGGGATCGGCGGCTGCCAGCAAGTGCGTATGCGCGGCACTGGCCGCAGCGCCCCAAAAGGCGTTGCCGGAGGCTTCCTGCCAATACCAGTAGGCCGCCGGCATCTGCAACGCCGAGCGCGTGGTGAAGCCCGCGTCCGCCAGCGTTGGCTCCTCGCGGACCAAGTGTGACTGGGCGTCGAACGCGCTGCCGATGCCCAGCATCACACCGCCGTTCTCGGCCTCCTTGTTCTGGAGCACGTCGAGCAAGGTGAGGGCGTCGCTCGCGTAGGGCATCTCCGTCGTGCTGTGCCAGCGGCCATTTGCGAGCATCAACGCGAGCACGAAGTGCTGCATGCCGTACGCGTCGTAACACGGCGCGGCGGTGTCTTCGCCGCAGAACGAGCTGAAGTAGCCGCGCGCCGCGCCCGAGGGTTGCTGCAGCACGCCTTTCGAGTAACGCCACAGCTGATCGAACTCGTCTTTTTTGTCGAGCTCGACGGCAATCAGCATGGCAAGCCCAATGCCTTCGGTGCGCACGTCCATGTGCAGAACGTCCAAGATCAGCGAGCGATCGTCGGCCGTTTGGTGCTGATAGAAAATGATTTGGTCCGAGCGCCCGTAAAATAGCTGGTTGAACGCGGCGTTGATCTTGCTCGAGATCGCGTCGTCCGACTTGGCGAGCAAATCCCCGAATGCGTTGTAGTAGCTGTCCGGGCCCTTCACCGCTCGCAGTGTGCTGGGTAGGCCGGCGCCGCCAGCATTGCCTGCGCTGCCAGCATTCCCCGCGCTCCCGGCATTGCCGGCACTACCAGCGTCGCCGGCCGTGCCGGAAGTGCCGGCCTGCGCGCTCGCATCCGTGCCCAGCGAGTCGAGCGTGCTGCCGCAGCCGCCGAGCACGCAGGCGAGCATGGCACTCAGCAGCACGCGGCCGAGCGCCGAGCGAGGTTTCATAGCCCGACGTAGCTGCGGACGCGTGAGGCGAGCACGCTATCCGGATGACGCCGCAAGAACGCCTCGGCACGCTTGCGCGCGGCGTCGCTTTGCCCGCTCTTGGCCAGCGCCCCGATGCGCAACACCTCCGCTTCGATGCTCAGCTTGCCGTGCGGAAAGTTGCGCGCATAGCCATCGAGCGCTACCAGCGCTGCGCCGGGATCGGAGTGGCTCAATGACGTGCGCGCGACATCCAACGCCGCGAGCTCTGCCGCGAGAGGTGGAGCTGAAACAACCCGGGACTCGGCGCGCGCCGTGCCGGCGCTGCGGGCTGCGGGCTGCGGGGTTTCGGCGCCCTCGGCAGGTGCGGACGGGGCTGGCGCGGATTCGGCGGCCGGCGTGGACTCGACTGGCGCGGGCGGCGAGCGCAAAGCTGCGTCCAAATGCACCGCGGGCGGTTGCGTGCCCTGTGCGCTCGGTGCGCGGTCGAGGTAACGCCACACGGGTATGGCGGCACTGCCGATCACGATCACCGCCAGCGCTACCTTGGTTAGGGTAGCCTTGGTCAGGCCGCTGGTTGCCGCGACTGCTGAGGGGGCGGTCGAGGTCGCGACTCCCGTGAGCCCGAGCGCCAAGAGCGTCTTCGTGCGGCTCGAGCCCGACACGGTGTACGAGCGGCCTGCATCGAGCAATGCTCGTTCGAGCTCGCTCTCCGGCGTATCGAGCAAGCGCGTGGGCTCGGTCATGAGCCCACCTCGGCGTGCGTCGAGCCTGAAAGCGCACGCACTCGATCGCGAAAGTCCGCCCGGGCTCGACGCAGCCGTGATGCCACGGTGCCTTGAGGAATACGCAGTGCGGCTGCAATTTCGGTCATGCTTAACTCTTCGAGCTCATACAAAACAAACACGGTACGCAGCTCGAGCGTCATCTCCGAAAGCACACCATCGAGCAATTGCCGAGCGCGCTTCTGGTCGAGCATTTGCTCTGGCTGTAGCGGAGTCTGGATCAGCAGCTGCGCATCCGAGTCATGCACCTCACGGCGCCGAGCCAAGGTGCGCCGGGCGTGCGCGGCCATGCGCAGCGCGGTCTGCAAAAGGAAGCTCTTCTCCGCGTCGGGGCGAACGTCATCCAGGCGATTGGCGACCGCGATGAAGGTGCGCTGCACGTCGTCGTCGACCTCTGCCTCAGGGGTGCCAGCGTTGCGCAAAACGCGGGCGACGAAGTCGAGGTAGCGGTCGACCATCGCCCGCAGGCGCGTATCGCGTTCGCTCGACCGAGTCACGAGCTTCAAGGTAGCGGCGGCAGGGGGGAGTGGCAACCGAAGCACCAGGGGATAAGGAATGAGGACCATTTGTCAGAAGCGAACGAAGAACGGCAGCTCCCTCTATTCCCGCAAACCCTGCATCCGATCACGCTCATCTGATCAGTGGACATTTTGCAGCAATAACCAGGGCCTGCCTCAGAAGCGATAGCCCAAACCCAGGCGCAGGAGCGGCGAGACCGCCGGCGTCGCGGTGACCAGCTGATCGGGCGTGTTGGTATAGTACCGATGTCGTACCAATGGCACCGAAGCGCCGAGCGCGCTCTCGAAGACCACCCCACGGCCGAGCAGCCAGGCCAGCTGCAGGTCGAGCCCGGCGCTCAACCAGGCTCGGTCGACGGTCGCTGGCTCGGCGACGCCTCGACCCGTCAGCTCCAGAAAGCCGAGCGTCGCCAGGGCGCACGGCGCAATTTCCCAGCGTCCGGTTTTGTGCCGAAAAGGACAAGCGTCCAGGGCGAGCGCACCGAAGCGCGTTTGGTGGTCATCGGGCGCGCTGAGCAGGCCCGTGCTCGCGAACAGCAGCGACAACTGGACCGCGCGGCTCGTGCTCGCGCTGGCTTGGCGCAGCAACATCACGGACAGCGCGCCGCCCGTAGCGAAGCCCGCGGTCTCGACCACCGTCCCGAGCACGCTCAAGCCCACTTCCAGTTCGAGCGGGGCGCCCGCGACGGGGGGCGCGGGCGGTGGTTCCACGACCACCGCGACTGACGGGGGTGCGACAGGCGAAGCCGGTTTCTCCGGTGCGGGCTGGGCGGCTGGAGGTTGAGGTGCGTGCGCGTCCGGATCGAACGAGAGGGCGACCGTGAAGGCCAAGGCTTCGACCACCTCCTTGCACGTTTCGCCCTCCACGCTGCGCGCGGCGGTCTCTCCCTGATTGACCACCTCCCGCATCTCACCGTGAAAGCTGCGATCGCCGCGGGTCACATGCACGTTCACATCGACTCGCGGCTCGTTTCCCTGCGCTTTGCGCACGCGCTCGGTGCGGGCTCGCACCGCATCGTAAAAGGCGTCTTGATTCGGGCAGCTCGGAGGCGCATCGTAGTTGATGCGAATGGGGACGGTATCGGCAGCAAGCGCGGCGAGCGCATGGAGAATCGCTGGCAGCGCGAGGAGCACGAACGCAGACTGACACGACGCTGCTCGGTCGCTCAAGCCAGATGACGCGCAACTCACGCACGCGGCGGTCGAAAGGTGGCGTGACCCCATGCGCCTCCTGTTCGATCACGGCACGCTGGTTTTGGCCGAAGCGCCGGAGCTAAAAGTAGAGAGAGTCCCGGGGCTGCTCTGGGACCCGCGCGTCGCTCTGTTCAGGGCCCCGGCCTTTCGCTATCCCGAGATCCGAGCGGCCTTGCTCGATTACCCTTCGCCCCTGCGCGATGAGGTGAGGCCGAGTGAGCTGCCCGAGCCCGCGCCCTACGCAGCGTCGGCGCTGCGCGCTTACCAGCGAGCCGCGCTCCTCTCTTGGGAACTTTCGGGTCGCCGCGGAACGATCGTTCTGCCCACCGGCAGCGGCAAGACCCAGGTTGCGATCGCAGCGCTGGCCTCCACCAGCGTGCGTGCCCTGTGTCTGGTTCCGACGCGGGCGTTGCTCGAGCAGTGGTGCTCGGTCCTGCGAGCGGTCTACCACGGGCCCATCGGTTGCCTCGGCGACGGGCGTCGCGAGCTGCAAGCGATCACTGTCTCGACCTTCGAGAGCGCGTACCGGCTCATGCCCCGCATCGGCGCCCGCTTCGAGTTGCTGGTCGTGGATGAAGCTCACCACTTTGGCTCGGGCGTTCGCGACGAGGCGTTGGAAATGTCGATCGCGCCGCAACGCCTGGGCTTGACCGCGACGCCGCCGAGCGAGCCCGCTCTGTCGCGTTTGGGCGAGCTTCTCGGTCCCATCGTCTACCAACTGGGGATCGCTGATTTGGCCGGGACGTGGCTGGCCGACTTCGAGCTGGTCACCGTGCAGCTGGGGCTGAACGCCCTAGAACGAGCGAGCTACGACGCGGACCAGCGAACTTTCACCGAATATAGCCGCGGCTGTCGGCGTTCGGACCCCGATGCCGGCTGGCAAGACTTCGTCTCGCGGGCGGCTCAATCCCCGGAAGGGCGAGCTGCCCTGCAAGCGTGGCGGCGCAATCGTCACTTGCTCCAGTTCACCGAGGCGAAAGCGCAGGCCGTCTCGCTGCTGCTTGCGCGCCACCGCGACTCACGGTCCATCATTTTCACGGCCGACAACCGAGCCGCGTACGCCATCGCACGCGAGCAGCTCGTCATGCCCATCACCTGCGACATCCCGCGCGCGGAGCGAGAGGCCGCGCTGCGCGCGTTTCGCGCCGGGAGCCTCCGTTGCTTGGTCAGCGCGCGTGTCTTGAACGAAGGTATCGACGTCCCGGACGCCGACGTGGCCATCATCGTCAGTGGCACGCGAGGCGAGCGCGAGCACGTACAGCGAGTCGGGCGTTTGCTACGGCCCGCCCCGGGCAAACGCGCACTCATCTACCAGCTGGCCACGCGAGCAACCGCCGAAATGCGACGGGCCAGCGAAAGGAGACACGCGCTTGCTACCGCGAATGTTGCTGCGCGCTAACGTGCAGCTCCAGGGCGATCGCATCCTGCCGCACTACTTCACGGCGCAGGATGAGCCCTGGCTGCGCGTGCTAATCGACGAGTATGCTCGTTTCGTCGGGCACAAGTGCAGCGCGCTGCACGAGCGGCTGGCTCAGCCACTGGCCGCTCGCGCTCCGAAGAGCAAGCGCCGAATCGCGATCTGGCTGCTCGACGCCCTGTGTCGGGCTCGACCCAGCGCGGCCGTCCCGCCCAAAGAGGCCAGAGCCGCGCTGTTTCGCGCGGCAGCCTGCTGCTTCTCGTCGCGCAGCGACGTGCTGCGTACCGTGGCGACCTCGCTCGCCGTGAGCGCGGCCCAGCTCGACAGCGCCCTTTTTGCCGATTTGCGCGCAGAATCGCGAGTGGGCCAGCTTTCGCCCGGGCTTTCTCCTGCGCGCCTCGCGGGCGACGCCAACCTCGCGCTGATCGCCTCGCTGATGCGGCGCGCAACGCACGTGCGCATCGCTGTCCGCGGCAACCCTCGGGCGCTGGTCCGTCACGCGCGAGTCGTGGGCTTGATTTGTCGCGAGTCATGCCTGGAGCGCGCGGCCGATGGCGTGGTGCTCGACGTGTCCGGTCCGTTCTCGCTGTTCAAACACAGTGAGATTTATGGTCGTGCCTTGGCTTCGCTCGTTCCTCGCGTGCTCAGCAGTGAAGAGTTCGAGCTGAGCGCCACTTGCGCGCTGGAGCGCGGCGGTCACCTCCCGTCGCTCGTCGTGCGCTCGGACGAGTCCATCGCCACCAGCCAGCAGCCGCCACGCGTCGAGCGTGACATCGCCCGCGAGTTCGAGCAGGACTTTCGGCGCGCCGCGCCCGAGTGGGAGTTGCTGCGCGAACCGAACGCGATCGCCTCGGGCGAATCACTGCTCTTCCCAGACTTCGCGCTCGCGCCTGCTCAGGACCCGAATCGACGCTGGTTGCTCGAGATCGTCGGCTTCTGGACGCCGGGATACTTGAGCGAAAAGCTGCGACGACTGCGCGCCGCGGGCATAGAAAGGTTCCTTCTGTGCATCGATCAAAGGCGGGAGTGTGCTGAGGCCGAGCTGCCTGCGGATCCCCGCATCCTCCGCTACAAAACTCGCATCGACGCGCGCGCGGTGCTCGCGCTACTCACGGCCCACTGCCCTGGCTAGCCGCAGTGGCGTGGCTCGCTCGGCTGCATCATCGGCATGCTGCTGCTGGGCGCGTCACGCCACGCGCCTCCGCTGCTGCAGCTCGCGCTGCTGCTGGCGCTGACTGCCTGTCCCATCGTCGGCGTCGCCATGGCCAAAGTCGTGGCTGTCCACCGTATCGACGCGCGTTCCGCTTGGTTATACGTGGGTCGCCCCTTCCTCGACTCGTTCTAGTGTCTGTCTTTGAACAGATCCTCCCGAAAACGTGCCCGTGCCCGTGCCCGATCTCCCTCTTTCTTCTCCACCCCTTCGATATTCGGGGTTTGATGGTCACGATTCGCCCCGCGCCTCACTCAGCCTTCGGCGTCCAATTCCGGCTACCCTGCGGGATACGTCCACCTAAGGACTTCGGCGAGAGACAAACGCGCGGCAACGCCGCGAGCCCCGACCCGAACCTCGACCCCTGTCGGGACTCAGCTCAGGATTGCTCAGGGCTGCCCGGGCCCTGAATGGCAGCACGCCGTCGCCGGCTGTGCTGCACGGCCGCTTCCACACGAGATTGGCCATAGTATTGCCGCGCGTAGCGCTGATTGTGAGCGCGGCAGCGCACGCGAAGATTCTCGATCGTGCTCTCGCCACCCACTGCCCAAGGCACCACGTGGTCGAGCTCTAGGCAACGACGCGCACTACACCGCCGCCCAGTCGGCGAGACATAGCTACACTGCTGACCATCTCGCAGAAACACCGCCCGCGCCACCGCTGCCGGACAGTGACGGTTGGGGTTGGGGTTCGGCGCTGATTGAGCGTCGAGGTTGGAGGAATCGGGCGTCGAGACCTCAGGCTTGGGCAGCTCGGGCGGGGGCGCGGAAGGCGCGGGTGCCGCGCCTCGGCTGCGGCGTGGCTTCCTGCCCAGCGCGAAGCGCTCTTTCGTCAGCTCGCGCTCGTACGCTTCGAGCCCTCGCTTGAGCAAAGTCATCAGATCGCCACTGGGCAGCCGATGCCCCACCAGTCCGCGCACGCGCTCGAGCAGCTCGCGAAACTCACCATCTGCCGTGAAATGCACGCCGTAGCGATCTGCGGACAAGGGTTCGAATCGGCTTGGTTTCAGCGCCTCCGGCGCGCCAAATGCGCCCAACGTGGCCGCTGGTTCGCGCGCCTGAGATTCGACGAATGCCTTCTGCAGCGGGGCCGACGGCTCGCGCGGCGGCGCCTCTGTTGGCATCGTCTCCGAAACACGCTCAGCGTCGAGAGTAAGCCTTGCCTGCGCTGGCACCCCTCCGGGTATCGCGAAGCGCGTCAAGCGACGCACCAGATCGCGCACATCGGGCCTGGGAAAGCGTGCCGCGAGCAACTCCTCCACCTTGCGCGTACTGCGATGCGCACACAGCTCGAACAGTTCTGCGGCGTTCTCCGGAGTCAGGTGCTTCCTCAGCAAACTCAGTGCCGAAGCGTGCAACGCGCCGCTCGCTACCAGCGCGAACACCTCCGGATGATTGCGGCACACCCGCGCCGCCGCGATGTGTCGACCCGCCGTCGATTCGCACAACCCGAGCGACTCCACGCAATACTCGAACAGCGACGCAAACCCCAGATCGAGGAACAGCTGCCGTTCATCGAGCTCCGCCAAGTACGCTAGAAACTCAGCCGTGACTTGGTTGCGCCGCCCAACGACGCTCGAGAGCCCCGCCAAGAGCTCGTCGTCCGAAAATGACTTCAAACGATATTCGTATTGCCCCATCCCTCTGGTCTATCACGCACATTTTCGAGCCCGTAAAACGCGAATGGCGCTAGTTTTAGGCTCGAAATCACTTCCGCCCGACTCGGCTCATGAACGTTCGATCCTGTCCCAACTAGCCGCCCTCGCACGCAAATCTTCCCGCCCCTCGCGTTCACGGACAACCCATCCCCAAATCTTCTGTCCAGCAAATTCGGCAAATTCAGTGGCGGCCGCAGGCTCGCCACCACCAATTAGGGCGGACGAGTGTGCGCCACGACGGCGCAGAGAGGAAGCCGAAATGTAGCGGCATGAAGGCAGCGTGAGCCCAGCGCAGGCTCTTGTGCGGAACGCGGGAACCTGTCGCCTCGATGCGAAGGCAGAACTCCAAGTGGTTGACCCATGAGGAGCGGAATACCGATGCGAGGCGAAGGGGCGGACGGGCTCGTCGTAGCGATGAAGCCTGGTAACGCCGGTGGAGCGATGGAGTCTGACGATCGAGCAGAGGGCGCGGGCCAACCAGCGATGGGAGGAGCCTGTGTCTGAAGCAAAGCCCTATGACATTCCGAAGCAACTCGTTTGGGATGCGTATCGATGGGTAAAGGCAAACGGCGGTGCAGCGGGTGTGGACGGCGAGTCGCTGGCGATGCTCGAGCAGGATCTCGAGGGGAATCTCTATAAGATCTGGAATCGAATGTCGTCGGGCACGTACTTTCCACCGCCCGTACGGCTCGTCGAGATACCAAAGGACGATGGTGGCAAACGCGCACTCGGCATCCCCACCGTGGGAGATCGCGTGGCGCAGACGGTTGCGAAGATGGTCTTGGAGCCGAAGGTGGAGCCAGTGTTCCATCCAGACTCATATGGCTATCGACCTGGCCGTTCAGCGCACGACGCGCTCGCGATGACGAGGCAGCGGTGCTGGGCTGCTGACTGGGTGATTGACCTGGACATCAAGGGTTTCGCTCAGGCATGACCTGGTTGAACGCGCCGTAGCTCACCACCCTGATAACCAGTGGCTCCGGCACTACATTGCGCGGTGGCTTCGTGCCCCCGTGCAGAAGCTGGATGGCACGCTGGAGCAGCGAACGAAAGGCACGCTGCAAGGCGGTGTCGTGAGTCCGTTGCTGGCCAACTTGTCCCTGCACTATGCGTTTGATGTCTGGATGCGAAGGTTTCACCCAAGCTCCCCGTTTGAGCGCTACGCGGATTGTGCAGTCATCCACTCGGAAGTACAAACGGTTGCGGCGTCGAAAGCGCGCATCGATGCATTGGCTGGGATGCATCGAGCGACGGGAGCCGAATTTATTCGTGCTCTGGCAGCTCGGCGTCCGGCCTGGGGCGTGATCGTAGGAGCCGGATGAGGCGAGAGCCTCACGTCAGGTTCTGTGAGGGCCAGGGGGTGCAATTCCCCCGGGCTACTCGACTGGTGGAGTCCGACGCGCTTCGTGACACCTGAAGGGGTGCTGCGTCTCATTCCGCCCAAGCACCGCATCTGCACGCGCGCGCGGACTCCAGGAACTCGTACGCACACGCAGCCGGATCACTCCTCATCCGTCGCGCCAACATGCCCTCGGCCGCGGCTCCAGAACCACGCGCCCGCCGCTCCGCGACGTCTCACGCACGGGGCACCGTCGCGTGTGCGCTCGCGGGCCGGAGCCAGGGACGCGCTCGGGCGCGGTCGTGTCACACCCGTGGGGGTAACGGATCACTTTTCCATGAGGGGAAACGGCGGCGTCCTCGACCAGAAACAGGTCACTCCTAGTCTACCCGCAGGACCCAGCCAGGGCGCGCCCATGTCCGCCGATCGAGACTCACGTGCGCCTTCGTCACGGATACACGTCTAAGGAGAATCCACATGGATACGCTTATCAAGGTTGACCTCGCGGCGCCGGCAACGGATCACGACGTAATCCACAACCGCTGGCATCCCGACATCCCCATCGTGAGTTGGGTCGAGCCGGGCGCGCAGTTCCGCGTCGAATGCATCGACTGGACCGGTGGTCAGATCAAGAACGACAACTCGGCCACCGACGTCAAAATCGTCGACCTGAGCAAGGTGCACTACCTGAGCGGGCCGATCGGGGTTACCGGCGCTGAACCGGGTGATTTGTTGGTGGTGGACATCTTGGACGTGGGCGTTTTGCCCGACTACCAATGGGGTTTCACCGGCATTTTTGCCAAAGAAAATGGCGGCGGCTTCCTCACCAATGCTTATCCCGAAGCGCGCAAGGCGTGCTGGGATTTCAGCGGTATTTACGCCAACTCACGCCACATTCCGGGCGTCGAGTTCGCGGGCATCATGCATCCCGGCCTGATCGGCTGTCTGCCTTCGCACGATTTGCTGGCTACTTGGAACAAGCGCGAGAAGGCGCTGTTCGATACCGATCCGGAGCGTGTGCCTGCGTTGGCCACGCTGCCGTTCGCAGCGACCGCGCACCTCGGGCGCATGCCCAAGGGCAGCGTAGCCGCGGCCGCCGCCGAAGCCGCGCGCACCGTCCCCCCGCGCGAGCACGGCGGCAATTGTGACATCAAGAACCTAACCAAGGGCTCGACCTGTTACTTCCCCGTCTACGTCAAAGGGGGTGGCCTCTCCATGGGCGACATCCACTTCTCCCAGGGTGACGGCGAGATCACCTTCTGCGGCGCGATCGAGATGGCAGGCTACCTCGATCTGCGGGTGAAGATCATCAAAGGCGGCATCGCCAAGTACGGCATCACCAACCCCGTGTTCAAGTCGAGTCCGCTCGAGCCGAACTACTCCTCGTACATGATCTTCGAAGGCATCTCGGTCGACGAAAGCGGCACGCAACATTACTTGGACGTGCACGTCGCCTATCGGCGCGCGTGCTTGAATGCGATCGAGTACCTGAAGAAGTTCGGCTACACGGGCGCTCAAGCGTACGCCATCCTGGGCACAGCTCCGGTCGAAGGTCGGATCAGCGGCATCGTCGATATCCCCAATGCTTGCGCAACTTTGGCTATTCCGACCGAGATCTTCAATTTCGACATCACGCCCAGCGCGGACGGCCCTTCCGCCACTTCCGTACCTCCGGGCTCGGACTTGGCCGTCGTGACCTGAGCGGCGCGCGTCATCGCCTTAGCCGGCGCAATCGGGAGTCTCGATTGCGCCGGCTCTATTCCCTTTCAAACCTCATCGCTCGTGTTTCAAGGTCATCGAGTCATGCCAATCTACGAATTCGAGTGTGCCGATCACGGTTGCTTCGAGCTAACGCGGCCGATGGCGCAAGTGCGCGAGCCCGCGCCTTGTCCGGATTGTGGAGAGCTCGGCAAGCGTTTGCTGAGCGCGCCGAACTTGGCAACGGGCTCGGCTATCGGGCGTCGCGTAGCCGCAGTCAACGAACGCAGCCAGCATGAGCCGCGTATCGTCCAGCGTGAGGCCCCGCGTTCGAACGGTGAGCCGGCGAAGCGCACCGTGCATTCGGCGCACGGTGGCTACCCTTGGGCCATTGGCCACTGAGCGCGAGCTCGCTCGGCTCAGGCCGACAGGCGCAGGTACAGCTGCGCAATCTTCTGGGGCAAGCTCTCGAGCCGATCGAGTAGTGAGTAATTTCCGGCGCCGAAGATGGGTTTCACGCTGCCTTCCGCGTTTGCATCCAGGCCGACGCAAAAGCTGGTCACGCCCAGGCGCCGATTGCTGATCGTCGCCTGTTTGGCGTCGAACAGCAGGTACTTCGGGTCGTGGATATCGATGTCCGACGGCTCACCGTCGGTGACGACCAAGAGCAGCTTGCGCGCGGCGTTGCGCGTCGCCAGAGCTCGACCCGCGTGGCGCAGCGCGCTGCCGAGCCGCGTCGACAAATGGGCGTGCATACCGGCCAAGCGCGCGCGCACGAGCTCGTCGTACGGCTGACCGAAGTCCTTGAAGCGGTAGTAGCCGACGTCGTGCCGCCCGTTCGAGGAGAAACCGTGAATCGCCAAATCGCCGGCGATGCTGGACAGCGATGTGGCCAAGAGCGCGCTGGCGCTGCGCGCGAGCTCCAGCAGAGTCGCGCTCGAGCCCGGCGCGCTGGCATTGAGCGATTCCGACAGATCGAGCAGCAGGAGCAGCGCCGGAGGCTCGAGCTGAAAGCGAAGTCTGCGGTACACGCGTGGATCAGCGCTGACGGCGCTTTCGTGCGCCACGACCGCCGCGAGCGCCGCCGGCAGATCCAAGCTATCTCCGTCCAACAACCGACGTAGGCGGATCGGTCGACGATCGGCGAGTCGCAACGCGGAACGCTCGAGGCGCTTGCGCGCTGGCGCGTAGCGAGCAAGCGTAGCCGCGATGCGCGTGGCGTCGCCGAGCGCCGCCGGACGCTCCCTCACGCGGCAAAAGTCTGGCCGTTCTCGGCCGATTACGTAGTCCCATTCGGGATGGAGCGTCGCGGGCTCGAGCTCGGCGCCAACCTGCGAGCGGGAGCCCGAAGCGCGCTCGCTGGCAGAGGCGTCGCTCGGCCCGCTCGCGAGCGGCTCGCCGCGCTCCGGCGGCTTCGGCGTCGGAACATCACTCTCGATTCGCCGGCGCCCTTCGGACTCGAGCTCGCAGCCATCGTCGGTCTGTTCCTGCTCGAATTGCCACAGGCCAATGTTGTCGTCGCGGTAAGCGGGTTGTACGGCGTAGTCCTTGGCGTTGAACTGCACGCGCATTTGGCCGAGATCGTTGCCCAGCGCGCCGCCGATGCGCCGGCACAGGCTCGCGTCGCGCCACTCGGCTCGTCCCTCGAAGAACAGCTGCCGCCCCTTGCTGACCCAGGAATCGTCATCGACGTAGGCGTCGTCGTGCAGGGCGCGCGCGAGCCGGGCGAAGAGTGACAAGCTCGTCTTCTGGCCATCCGCGCGCGCCGTATAGTACGGCGCCCACAGGCGGGCGAGTCCCGGATACTGCTCGGTCGCCAAGCGCTCGACGCGCGCATCCTCGAGCAGGGAGATGATCGCCACTTGAGCCGGTTTGAGTGACTTGATCGAGAAGCGCGGCGCCCCGAACCGAAGGTGAGCCGAGATGTGGGCACACGCTGCAAAAAGGTAATCACTGAAGCTGCCCGGCACGCCCGTGAGCGGCGACGCGGGTAGCCACAGGTTCGAGGCCACGAAGCGTGGCCTGCGCGCGGCGAATTCGTGCGCGGCGGGCGGCAACGCGTGCAGTCGCACATCGAAACCCCACAGCGCGCGCACGAAGCGGCTCGCTCCGCCGGGGAGCTCCCGCTGCGGGCCCTCGCCGTGCGCCTCGCTCATAGGCAGGCTCGCACGCTGGCGTTGAGCGCCGAGACCAGGTCCGGATCATCGGTCAGCGGACGCACGAGCGCCATTTGGCAGGCCGCCTCGGCAGCGATCCCCTGACGAATCAGCGCGCCCGCGTGCACCAGCATTCGAGTCGAGATCCCTTCGTCGAGGCCGTGCCCCTTGAGCCGGCGCGCCGCTTCGGCCACCGACACCAAGCGTTCGGCGAGCTCTCTCGCCAAGGCCGTCTCGTGCACCAGGATCTCGACCTCCTGGGCGCGCACCGGAAAATCGAACTCGATGGCCCCGAAGCGTTGCTTCGTGGACGGCTTCAAGTCTTTCAGCGCGCTCTGGTAGCCGGGGTTGTGCGACACGACCAGGTGAAAATCGGGATGAGCTCGTAGCGTTTCACTTCTGGCCGGCAGCGAGAGCAAACGGCGATCGTCGGTCAGTGGATGAATCACGACCAGCGTGTCTTGTCGCGCCTCCACGACCTCGTCCAAGTAGCAGATGGCCCCGAGCCGTGCGGCGATCGTCAGTGGCCCATCCTGCCAACGTGTCGCGCCGTCTTCCAGCAGGTAGCGCCCCAGAAGATCAGAGGCGCTCATCTCCTCGTTGCAGGCGACCGTCAAAAGCGGCCTACGCAGGCGCCAGGCCATGTGTTGCACGAAGCGTGTCTTGCCGCAGCCAGTCGGCCCCTTGAGCATGACGGGCAAGCGCACGGCATACGCGGCCTCGAACAGACTGAGCTCGTCGCCCAGAGCCAGGTAATACGGCTCGTCCGGGATCCGAAACGCGTCCAGTATGGCAGCGGACATTTACCGATGTTTGGCCTCACGCGTGGTGGGGATCCCCGGAATGGGGCATTCCTCCGTGCCTACGGCGGGCCGCGTGAAGGATTCGACCATGTCCCGAGTGCCTTCGGGATCTTCGATCCACTTCTTGTAAAAGTCGTACGGACAGGCTGCGACGCCGCGATCCCCTTCGCGAGAGTTTATCATGCCCGTGTAGCCGCGGTGCAGCAACTTGAAGAGGTGATTTTCCGACTGCATGTTCTTGCGTGCATCACGGATCAGGGAGGTCGAAAGCTGCGCGTACTGCACGCCGTAGTCCTCTTCACCGCACTCACCCAAGGTGCGCCCATCGAAGCCGATCAGCGCGGAGTGTCCGAAGTAAGAATACACGCCATCGAAGCCCGAGGCGTTGGCCACCGCGACGTACACGTTGTTGGCCCAGGCCATGGCTTTCGCCATCAGCACCTGCTGATCCTTGGCCGGGTACATGTAGCCCTGGCAGCGCACGATCAATTCCGCGCCCTTCATCGCGCAATCACGCCAGATTTCCGGGTAATTCCCGTCGTCGCAGATGATGAGCGAGATCTTCAGCCCCTTGGGGCCGGTGGACACGTAGGTGCAGTTGCCGGGGTACCAGCCTTCGATCGGCACCCAGGGCATGATCTTGCGATATTTTTGCACGATCTCGCCCTGATCATCGATCAGGATCAGGGTGTTGTAGGGGGCCTTGTTGGGGTGCTCTTCGTGGCGTTCGCCGGTGAGCGAGAACACGCCCCAAACTTTGGCCGCCTTGCACGCCGCCGAGAAGATCGCGGTCTCTTCTCCGGGGATGGCCGAGGCGGTCTCGTACATCTCCTGCTTGTCGTACATGATGCCGTGCGTGCTGTACTCGGGGAAGATCACCAGGTCCATACCCGGTAGGCCGACCTTCATGCCCTGCAGCATGTCCGCGATCTTTTTTGCGTTGGCCAGCACCTCCGCCTTGGTGTGCAGACGCGGCATCTTGTAGTTGACGACCGCGACGCCCACCGTGTCTTTGCTACTCGAGATGTCACCATGAATCATGCCGAAAGAGCTCCTGGCTAAGACCTCACCCAGGGTGAAGTCACTCGTGACCCAGCCTAAACAGCGAGCAAGCGGCGCACTTCACCGACGTCGACCTTCTCGCGCGGCTCGTCGGCGGTGAACCGGCCACCTTCGATCACCAGCAAGCGGTCCAAGATCTCCATCGTGAAGCTCAGGACTTGTTCAGAGACGATGATCGTCAAGTTGCGAGAATCGCGCACTTTGAGCAAAACCTGTGCGATGTCCTTTATCACCGACGGCTGAATGCCTTCCGTCGGTTCATCGAGCAAGAGCACCTTGGGCTCGGCCGCGAGCGCGCGCGCAATGGCCAGCTGTTGCTGCTGACCGCCGGAGAGGTTGCCGCCGCGGCGCGTCTTCATCTCGGCCAACACCGGAAAAAGCGTGAAGATGTCCGGCGGCAGCTTGCCGGTCGGTGAACCCTCCAGACCGGTGAGCAAGTTTTCCCAAACCGTGAGGCTCGGAAAAATCATGCGCCCCTGCGGTACGTAGGCGATGCCCTGCTTCACTCGCTGGTAGCTGGGCATCTTGGTCACGTCGACGCCGTTGATCTTGATCGTCCCGGACGTGCTCCTGATCACGCCCATCAACGATTTGAACAGCGTGGTCTTGCCCATGCCGTTCCTGCCCATCACGGCGACAATCTGGCCTGCTTTGGCTTCCAGGCTGACACCGTGGATCACCTCACTCTGCCCGTAGCTGACGTGAAGATCCTTGATTTCGATCATGGCTTTCGAGATTTCTTTCTTCGCGTTCTGCTCGCGTTGCGCTCGCGTTCCGGCCCTGCTCAGTGGCCGAGGTAGACTTCGATTACGCGCGGGTCGGCCGTCACCTTGTCCATGGAGCCCTCGGCGATCACCTTGCCCTGATGCAGCACGGTGACCTTGTGCGCGATCTTTCGCACGAACTCCATGTCGTGCTCGATCACGATCACCGAGCGGTTCTTGCTGATGCGGTTCAAGAGCTCGGCGGTTTGCTCGCGTTCGTTGACCGTCATGCCGGCTACGGGCTCGTCGAGCATCAGTAGCTCTGGGTCCTGCATCAAGAGCATGCCGATCTCGAGCCACTGCTTTTGACCGTGACTGAGCAGCGCCGCTTGCTGATCGAGCTTGTCACTGAGCAGCACCTCCTCGGCGACGCTCTTCACGCGTTCGGTGACGTCCTGGGTGCGACGAAAGAACAGCGCTCCGAAGGCGGTGCGACCGCGCGGGAAGGATACTTCCAGGTTTTCGGAAACGGTCAGGTTTTCGTAGATCGAAGGGGTTTGGAACTTACGCCCGACGCCGGCACGCACGATCGCGTGCTCCTTCATCTGGGTCAGATCCATGGTTTTGAACATGATCGTGCCCTCGGTCGACTTGGTCTTGCCGCAGATCAAGTCCAAGAGCGTGGTCTTGCCGGCGCCGTTCGGGCCGATCACGACGCGCAGCTCGTTGCGGTCGACGATGAAGTTCAGGTCGTCGACGGCCTTGAAGCCATCGAACGAGACGCCGAGGCCCTGAATCGTGAGCATTTCGTGGCTACCCATGCTTGCCTCCGCTTTCGAGTGCGGCAGCCACGGCTACCGTCGGTTCGCTTTTCTTCTTGGAAGCCACGCGCGCGACAAATGGCTTGCCGTAGCGCTCGTACAGGCCGGCCAAGCCATCCGGGAACAGCATCACCACGCCGATGAACGTGCCGCCCATCAGGAACAGCCACAAATCCGGGTACTGTTCGGAGAAGAACGTCTTGGCAAAGTTCACCAGCAGCGTGCCGAAGACAGCGCCGATCACCGACATGCGGCCGCCGACCGCCGTATAGATCACCATCTCGATCGAGGGCGTGATGCCGACGAACGAGGGGGACATGAAGCCGACCTGCAGCGTGAACATCGCGCCACCGATGGCGCACATCACCGCAGACAGGCAGAAGGCAAGCGTCTTGAAATTGGCCACGTCGTAGCCGGAGAAGCGCACGCGATCCTCCTTCTCGCGAAGAGCCAACAAAAGCATGCCGAATTTCGTGGAAAGTACCCAGCGGGTGAGGATCACGCATCCGATCAGGAGTGCGCCGTTCACGTAGTACAAGATGTACTTGGCCGAGTCGGAGCGGATGTCCCAACCGTGCATCGTCTTCAGATCGGTGATGCCGTTGATGCCACCGGTGAGCCCCTGCTGACCGACGATCAGCACCGACAGAATCAGCGCTACGGCTTGGGTGATGATCGCGAAGTACACGCCGCCCACGCGGCGTTTGAACATCGCGACCCCGATGATGAACGAGAAGAAAGCCGGAACCAGGATGATCGCCAGGATCGTGAAGGTGAGACTCTTGAACGGCATCCAAAACAGCGGCAGCCTGGTGATCTGATTCCAATCCATGAAGTCAGGGATGCCGGGCGTGGTCTGGATTTTCGTCGAAATGGGGTCGGAGGCCTCCAGCTTGAGGAACATGGCCATGCAGTAGCCACCCAGGCCGAAGAACACGCCTTGGCCGAGGCTCAAAATGCCGCCATTGCCCCAGAGCAGAACCAGGCTCACACCGACGAACGCGTAGGTCAGGTATTTCCCGATCAGGTTCAGCCGGAAGATGCTGAAAACCGCGGGGAAAAGCACCAGGATGATCGCGGCCAGCACGATCACCCCGATCAGGTCGTTCTTGCTTATTTTCTTGGTCAGAAGGTTCATGGTTCCTGCCGAAAGTCAGGTACGGACCTTGGTGGTGAACAGCCCTTGAGGGCGGATCATCAAGATGATGATGATCGTCAGCAGCGTCAGCACCTTGGCCATCGCGCTGGTGAGGAAGAATTCGAGCAGCGATTGCGCCTGAGCGATCGAGAACGCCGAGGCGATCGTGCCGATCAGGTTCGCCGCGCCGCCGAACACGACGACCAGGAAGGTGTCGACGATGTAGAGCGAGCCGCTGGTCGGACCCGTGGAGCCGATGGTGGTGAACGCCGCGCCCGCCAGGCCGGCGATACCGCAGCCGAGAGCGAAGGTGAAACGGTCAACGCGGTCGGTATTGATGCCGACGGCCGAGCTCATGATGCGGTTCTGCGTGGTGGCTCGAATGCGAATGCCCCAGCGAGACTTGAGCATCAGCAGGTACACACCAACAGTCACCAAAATCGTCAGACCCATCACGAAGATGCCGTTCCTGGGCACCTGAATGGAGGGCGTCGGATTGAATGCGCCGAGCAGCCATTCGGGCAGCTCCGCGCTCACTTCTTTCGGGTTGATGAAGGTGCGGAAGAATTGCTGCATTGCCAGGCTGAGGCCCCAGGTCGCGAGCAGGGTATCGAGCGGCCGCTTGTACAAGCGGCGAATCAGCAAGACCTCGACCAGATAGCCGACGGCCGCTGCGACGAAGAACGCCGCGACGACCGCCGGAACGAAGTACACCTCGCGCATACCAGGCGCGAAGTTTTGGGTGAGCTGCGAGAACAGGTACACGACGTAGGCCCCGATGGCCATGAACTCGCCGTGCGCCATGTTGATGACGCCCATTTGACCGAAGATGATTGCGAGACCGAGCGCCATCAGCAAGAGCACGGTAAACAGACTCAGGCCGGAGAAGCCCTGCATCGCGACCATCGAACCAATTTCGTTCAGGCTCATCGCAATCTTTCTTCAGGTAATTGGTAATCCGCGCTCACCCGCTCGACTCACCCTTTCGGGTGTGTCGAAGCGCCTCACTGATAACCCTTGGGGAAGGGGTTCGGTTCGATCAGATCCGATTCGTGCACGACCTCCCATTGGCCATCGGGTTTGGCTTTGCCGATGCGCGCCTTGCTCCACAAATGGTGGTTGGCGTGCACTTTGACGTAGCCTTCGGGAGCGATCTTGATTTCGATCTCCGGTGAGGCCGCCACGACCTTGTCGACATCGAAGCTGCCTGCTTTTTCGACGGCCGCTTTCCAGATCCAGGGACCGAGGTAGCCGGCTTGGGTCACGTCGCCGATCACGCTCTTTTCACCCCACATCTTCTTGAAGGCTTCCACGAACGACTTGTTGTTCGGGTTGTCCAGGCTCTGGAAGTACTTCATCGAAGAGAAGAAGCCGGTCAGGTTCTCGCCTCCGATGCCGAGCACTTCGTCTTCCGTGACCGAGATCGTGAGTAGCGTCTGGGTCGCTGCGGTGACGCCGGCGGCGTTCAACTGCTTGAACCAAGCCACGTTACTGCCACCGACGACGGCAGCGAAGATCACGTCCGGCTTCTTGAGCTTGATCTTGTTGATGATCGAGCCGAATTGCGTGTTGCCGAGGGGCGCGAACTCCTCACCGACGACCGTGCCTTTGAGCACGTTTTCGATGTGTTTACGCGCGATTTTCATGGACGTGCGCGGCCAGATGTAGTCCGAGCCGATCAGGTAGAAGCTCTTGGCTCCTTTCTCTTTGTTGACCCAGTCGAGGCTGGCCAAAATCTGCTGCGTGGCTTCCTGGCCCGTGTAGAACACGTTCTTCGACTGCTCGAGGCCTTCGTAGAAGGTCGGGTAGTAGAGCAGCCCGTTCTCTTTCTCGAACACCGGTAGCACGGCCTTGCGCGAGGCAGACGTCCAGCAGCCCATGACGGCGGCGACCTTGTCGTTCACCAAGAGCTTGCGCGCTTTCTCGGCGAAGGTGGGCCAGTCACTCGCGCCGTCTTCCTGGATCACTTTGATTTGACGACCGAGGATGCCGCCGAGCGCGTTGATCTGGGCGATGGCTAGCTTTTCAGCCTGCACCGAGCCCGTCTCGCTGATGGCCATCGTGCCAGTCGTGGAGTGCAGAATGCCGACCGTGACGCTGTCGTCGTCGACCTTCAGTCCCGTGGTCATGATCTTGGCCGTCGGGTAGTCTGCGGCCTTGATGGTCGACTTCTCTAGGCCGGGCGGCAGCAAAACCGCGGCTCCTGACGCTTCTGTCGAGCGCTCGGTAGGCGTGGGGGCTGCGGCCTTTTCGGCCTTCGCCGACGAATCGGTAGTGGTCGAAGCGCTCGAGGATTTGTTGCACGCGCCGATTGAGAGCGCTGCGCACAGGAAGGCGCCGGGTAGAACCAGCGACAAAGCGCCGCGATAACCGCGACCACGATTGGAAAAGACTGACTGCATGGGTGTCTCCATTATCAAAGGGAGTCTCGATCACGGTGTCTGCGCGATCGAGCCGGTTGTCACACGAATACCGCAGGAGTAACGAACCGCGGAGTCTAGCCGCTAGTTGGCGGAGCAGATCACTCGCCTATTTGCGGCTGCGAATCGAAGTTCAAAGCGAACGCCTATTGGAACCCCGAGTGGACGTCGACGCCGCTCGTTGGATTCCTCTCGATGAAGTGATCGTGCACTACACCTAGCGGGCCCGAGATGTCGCGCCCGTGTCGTGTATGTTTACTTTGACGACGTAATGCCGGCTCAGCGAAAGCTTCGAGTATATGTCGCGCGCGTCACGTGACTGCGTACGGTCAGCGACGCGCGCGTGTAGATCGAGTCTGAAATGCGCTCGCGCACGCTGCGTTTGTTCGCGTGTTCGCCGCTCGATCCTAGTTGGTTACTCATGGGTGCTGCGCGCCGCCGGATAATACAACCCGGTGGAGTTACTTCAGGGCTCGTTCGTTGCGCGCGCTCCGGCTCCGTCGTCAGCGCGCGAGTCAACGGCCATTTCATGGCCGGTTCGCACACCATGAGGTGTGGGACTCGCGTCGAGAGCTCGCGCGGGAAAGTGCAGCCTCGTCGGCGCTCGCAATCGAGCCGCGCGCCGGAAAAAAGGCCCGGGCGACCGCGACTTGCCGGAGTGGCGCGCTTCGTCTACGGATGCGGGATGAGTTACCGTGTCAGCGGCAATGGGTGGATGTTCGGAGCGTTGCTGGTTGGCGTAGCTCTCATGGTCGTTCCCGGTTGTGGATCGGCCGTGTCTGCTCCCGCGGCGCCCGCTGCGCAGTCGACGAAGCTGCGTTTGGCCTCCACGAGGTGGTTGCCGTTCACGGGTGCGAAAGGCGAGCCGCGGGTTGCGCTGTCCTTGACCGAGCGCGCGCTCGAGCGCGCGGGCTATGATTCCGTCACCAGCTTCGTTCCGGACGGACAGCTCACGCCGAAGCTCGAGCAGGGAGAGTTCGACGGCTCGCCGGCGCTCTGGCGGGGAACGGACCGCGAGCAGTTCCTGCTCTATTCCAAGCCCTACCTCGAGAATCGCCTGGTGCTCCTGGCGCGCAAGGGGAGCCGCGTCTCGGTGGCGTCGCTGGCAGAGTTGAAGGGCAAGCGCGTGGCCCTCGTCGATGGTTATGCGTACGGCGAGGCAGTGGATTCCGCAGTCGGACCCGAATTCGTGCGCGGCGCGAGCGAGAGCGCGAATGTGCAGGCGCTGCTCGCGGGTAAGGTCGACTATGTGCTGCTCGATGATCTGGTCGCGGAATATCTGTTCGAGCAGAACCCGAAAGATGCTCCGCTTCGGCTCGAAGTGGGTAAAGTATCAATCGCCACCCGCACGCTGCATTTCGCGGTGCGCAAGGACCTTCCGGACGCGCAACGCCTGATCGACCGCTTCAACGACGCGATCGCCAGCATGGTTGGCGACGGCACCTATAACCAGGCCCTGCAGGTCGACTGGATCCGCGCCGACGTCGATGGCGACGGGCGCCTGGAGATGATCCCGCGAGGCGATCGTCTCGGGACCGCGCCCCCCCAGCGAAGCTATGAGTTGTTTAGCCCGGCCACCGTGGCCGCGGCCACGGCGGGCGCGGGCGTGGCCCCCCACACGGCACCCACGGAGGCCGCAGCCACGCCCGCCAAAGAACCGCCTCTGCGCATCTTCGTCGGTGGCAAATACTACGACACTTGGCAAGAAGTGCCGGAGAAGCTGCGCGGCGAGCCCGAACCGAACTATGTCGCCGGCGGCAAAACGCCCTTGCTCACCGTCGATTGGTGACGAGCGTCGGCTCGGGGCAAACGCGCGGCATCGGCCGCCGAGCCCCGACCCCGAACTTCGACCCGTGTCGGAGCTCAGCTGAGGATTGGTCAGCGATTGCCCGGGCCCTGAATGGCAGCACGCCGTGCCGTTCATCGAGCTCCGCCAAGTACGCTAGAAACTCAGCCGTGACCTGGCTCATGGTCGGCCAATGACTTCAAACGATATTCGTGTTGCCCCATCCCTCTCGTCTATCACGGACATTTCAGAGCTCGTAAAACGCCAATAGTGCTAGTTTTATGCTCGAAATCAGTCCCAGCTCGACCCGAGTCACGATCGTTCGACCCTGCCCAAACCAAGGGCTCTCGCACGCAAATCTTCCCGCCCCTCGGCGTTCACGGACAACCCGTCCCCAAATTTTCTGTCCAGCAAATTCGGCAAATTCAGTGGCGGCCGCAGGCGCGCCACCACCAATTAGGGCGGACGAGTTGGTGGAGTTCGACGCGCTTCGTGACACCCGAAGGGGTGCCAGGCTCACTCCGCCCTAGCACCGAACCTGCACGCGAGCGCGGACTCCAGGAACTCGTACGCACACGCAGCCGGATCACTCCTCACCCGTCGCGCCAACATTCCCTCGGCTGCGGCCCCAGAACCACCGCGCTGTACTCGACGTTCCCACGTCGTACCGCGCCTCACATCTTCTCCTTGCAGCTCTCTCTCGCGAAAGCCGCCACTCCCAATGTCGAGAGCGCTCACGCATTCGAACCATGCCGCCACCGCCGTTGGCGCACCGCGCTGGCCGCAGGCCAGCGCTTGGGTAGCCGGGCGCCCGCAGCGCGGAGCGCGAGGACGCCCGCCGTTCCTCGACGTCCCAGGCACGGGGCACCCTCTCCACAAGAAATCTGGTCTCGATTTCATCGGCGATCGGTGCCCCTCTCGAGTGCAGCGTGCGCAGAAAATCGAGCACGGGCAGGGCACGGGCACATTTACGGTGCCTGGTCGATTCAGAGACAGGCAAGGTCAGCTGTAAACCCCGAGCAAAGCTGGCATTGCCGTGCTAAAAGCCGGCCCCCATGCGTGCTTCCTATCGTTGGCTGAAAGAGCTACTCCCGAGTCTGACCGCGTCCCCTTCCGAGGTCGCGTTGCGCTTTGGCGCGGCGGGCTTGGCAGTCGACGGCGTGCGCTCTTTCGGCGCCGGGCTGGAAGCGCTCTTGGTGGTGCGCGTGCTGGCCAAGGAGCCGCATCCGAAGCGTGCCTCGCTCAATTTGGTGACCGTCGATCGCGGCGGGGTCGAACAGCGCGTGGTGTGCGGCGCGAGCAATGTGCCAGCCCCCGGTGGGTTGCTCGTGCTGGCGCCACTGGGCGCCACGCTGCCGGGGATGGATGGCCCGCTGACCCCGCGTGAGATCGGCGGCGTGCTGAGCGAAGGCATGCTGTGCAGCGAGACCGAGCTCGGCCTGGCCGAGAGCGCAGACGGTATCCTGATTTTACCCGCGGGCTCCGCAGCCCCCGGCGCGCGTTTCGTGGACGCGTTCCCCGCGGCACAAGACACCATCTACGAGCTGGATGTCACGCCGAACCGCCCCGACGCGCTCGGCCACGTCGGGTTGGCTCGCGAGCTCGCCGCACTGCTCGGGCTATCCTTCACGCCACCCGCTGCTGGTACGCCCGCGAAGAGCGCTAGTGAATCGCTCGACACGCTAGTCAAAGTCGACAATCGCGACACCGAGCGTTGCCCGCATTATGCGGCAGGCGCTGTTTTGGACGTGACCATCGCGCCCTCACCGTTGTGGCTCAAATGGCGCCTGCACAGCTTGGGTGTGAGACCCATCTCCAACGTCGTCGACATCACCAATTGGCTGCTCTTGGAGTTTGGACAGCCGCTGCACGCTTTCGACCTGGATCAAGTACGGGGCGGGCAGATCATCGTCCGTCGCGCGGCGGTGGCCGAACCGTTCGCGACACTCGACGGCATCCAGCGCACGCTGGACGAAGACGACCTGGTGATCGCCGATGCCGAGGGCCCGAGCGCCCTGGCCGGCGTGATGGGCGGTCAAGTCAGCGAGATTCGTGACAGCACGCGGCGCGTGCTGGTTGAAAGCGCTTACTTCGTCCCGCGCGGCGTGCGGCGTAGCGCGCGCCGCTATGGGCTGCACACGGAGGCCAGCCACCGTTTCGAGCGTGGCGTCGACTACGGTCAAGTGGCGCACGTATTGGAACGGGCCAAGACGCTGCTCAGCGAGCTCGCGTCGGGCTCGGCAGTGCCGGGCGCCATCCACGCGCGCGGCGCGCAGCCCGAGCTGCCCGAAATTACGCTGCGTTCGTCGCGCTTGGACGCGCTGCTCGGGGCGCCCGTGCCGTTCACGGAGGCGCGCGCGATCATCGAGCGCCTAGGCTTCCCCGTGCTGGAGGTGAGTGGCAGCGGAGCGAGCGCGGTCTTGCGCACGCGCGCCGTGTCGTTCCGCCCGGACGTCACGCGCGAGGTGGACTTGATCGAAGAGGTGTGTCGCGTGCGCGGGCTCGACGCGATCCCGACGCGTTTGCCTGCGGTCATCCCCCAGCCGCCGCGCGCCACCGGCAAGCTCGAGCGCGACGTGGGTTCAGCGGCCGTGGCGCTCGGCCTGTCCGAGGCCGTGACCTACGCGTTCGTATCCGAGAGCGATCTGGCCAAGGTCCACGCGCCCAAGCCCAGCGTACGGCTGAGCAACCCGCTGAGCGAGGAACGCAACGTGATGCGCACGAGCTTGCTGCCGGGCTTGCTCGAGGCCTTGCGGCGCGCGCGCCGTCGCGGCGAAACGCGCGCGCGCTTGTTCACACTCGGCAGCTGTTTTGGCGCGCTCGTGACCGAAACCGCGGCGGGCACCCGGCCGCGCCTCGCGGCGGACGTGGGCTCTTTGCCGCGCGAAGAGCTGCGCTTCGCCGCGGTGCTCGCCGGCACTCGCCACGAGTACTTGAGCCTCAAGCCGGAAGAGGTGGACGTGTACGACGCCAAGGGCTTGGCGCTCGAGCTGATCGAGCGCGTATCGGGCAAGCAGGCCTCCGTGCGCCTGTCAGCTAGCAAGCCCGCTCATTTGCACCCGCGCGGCGCGAGCGACATCTGGGTGGGGGATGTGCTGCTCGGTCAGCTCGGCCCGCTGCACCCGGAGGTGGTGGACGCCCTCGACCTCGGGCACACGGCGCAGATCGTCGAGCTCGATTTGGAAGCACTCCAGCGCCTGGGCAAAGAGGTTCCGCAGTTTCGAGCCATCCCGCGGCTGCCCGCGGTGACGCGCGATCTTTCCCTGGTCGTGGGCGACGCGGTGGGTGCGGGCAAGGTCGGTGAAATCTTGGAACAAGCCGGGGGCACGCTGTGCGAATCGATCGAGCTGCTCGGACTGTTCCGCGGTGGATCCCTGCCAGAGGGCCAAAAGTCGCTCACCTTCAGGGTCATTTGTCGCGATCCGAAGGCACGTACGCTGACCGAAGAGGCGCGCACTCTGACCGACAAAGAGGTCGACGAAGTGCAGGCGCGCATGCTGAAAGCCGCGCAGACCGAGCTCGGGGCGACGCTTCGCGGCTGAGGAGGCAGAAGATGCTCGCGCCCGGCAAGCTAGCTCGAGCGGTGATCGGCTTCACGCTGCTCGGTGCCTTGCTGCCGAGTTGCGAGCGCAAGGCTCCCGGTCCGGAAGAGTGTGCACGCTTCGCCGAGGCCGTGCTGGGCACAGGCCGCTACATCAACCCGGTGATCGACGCGCAGATCGAACGCCAAACCCAAGAGTGTTTGACGCGGCCCTACGATCGCGAGCTGCTCCGTTGCGTACTCTTGACCAGGCAAGCACGGGTTTGCTTGGTGAGCTTCCGCGCCCGCCATGGCGACCGCAACGACGACACCTTCGATCAGGAACTGCCCGAGTGAACGTGCCGCCGCCCGGGCCCGGACCAGGGCCGAATCCGTTCGAGCCGCCTCCTGCGGGCAGCTACGGGATGCCCGTTCCGAGCTCGGCAGCGCCCCCGGCCTCGTCGGAAGCGGTCGCCGCGATCGTGTGCGGCGTGCTGGCCTGGAGCTGTTTCCCCCTGGGTTTCGTGGCCGTCTGGCTGGGCGCTCGGGCGCGCCGCGCCGCGCGCGAAAATCCCGGGCGAGTGGGCGGCGAGCAGCTGGCTTTGGCCGGTATGATCGTGGGCGGGATCTTCGGCGTGCTGTGGCTCTTGTTTTGGCTCGCGTACGCCGGCTTCCTGGTGTTCGCCATTGGCTTCGGCGTGTTTCACAAGTAGGCGCGCGGGAAGCGCATGTCAGCTCTCGAAGCCGAGCTCTTCCCCCACGACGCGCACGCGAATCGTCGCGCCATCGGCGAATTTGCCGGATAAGAGCGCGTGCGCCAACGGATCTTGTAGATTGCGAAGGATGCTGCGCTTGACCGGTCGCGCGCCCAGAGCAGGCTCGTAGCCGCGGTCGACCAAGAAGTCCTTTGCGGCATCGTCGAGATCGAGCTTGAGCCTTCGATCAACCAGCAAACGCTCGAGGTGCGTGAGTTGGATCTCGACCACTTGGCGGAGGTGCTGCTTGCTGAGCGGGCGGAAGATCAGGGTTTCATCGATCCGATTCAGGAATTCGGGGCGAAAGAACTCTTTCAGTCGTTCGAGCAGCACGTCGCGCAGGGCGTCGCGGCCGGCCTCGCTTTCGAACAGCTTGGGATCGCTTTCTAGGATGCGATCGGAGCCGATATTGCTGGTCATGATTACGACGGTGTTCGAGAAGTCCGCGAGCCGGCCGCGGCCGTCGGTGAGTCGCCCGTCGTCCAGCACTTGCAACAGCAGATTGAATACGTCTTGGTGCGCCTTCTCGACCTCGTCGAACAAGAGCACCGAATAAGGGCGCCGGCGCACGGCTTCGGTCAAGAAACCGCCCTGTTCGCTGTCGGCGTAGCCGGGCGGCGCGCCGATCAAGCGTTGCGCCATGTGGCGCTCCATGAACTCACTCATGTCGAGCCGCGTCAGCGCTTGATCGTCGTCGAACAAGAAGCGTGCGAGCGCCTTGGCTAGCTCGGTTTTGCCCACTCCGCTCGGACCCAAAAATAAGAACGAGCCGATCGGCTTACCGGGGTCGCGTAGGCCGACCCGACCGCGGCGGACGGCGCGCGCGACCGCCGCGACCGCGTCGTCTTGACCGACCACGCGCTGGGCCAGGCGCGCTTCCATCTTGAGCAGTTTGTCGGCTTCGCCCTCCAGCATTTTGGCGACTGGAATGCCGGTCCAAACCGCGAGCGTGGTCGCGACCTCGCGCTCATCGAGGATGCGAGGAGGCGGCTCGCTGCTGCTCTTGGCGGCTTCCTCGGCCTTGGCCAGCCGCGCTTCGAGCTCGGGCAGCACGGCGTGCTCGAGCTCACCTATGCGCGCGAAATTCTTTTCCGAGAGCGCGCGTTGATGCTCGGCGCGGGCGGCTTCGGTTTCGGCTCGCAATGCGCGTACCGCCCCGACCACGCCCCGGCGTGACTCCAGCTCGGCGCGGATACGTGTCGTTTTCTCGACCAGCGTCGGCAGCTCATCGAGCAACTTCTGGCGAGCACTGCGACTGCCCGCGTCGTCACTGCGATCGAGCGTCTCGAGTTGGGCTTGCACCAGCTCCAGGCGGCGCAGAAGAGCGTCGGCATCGCTCGATATGCCATCCACCTCGACGCGTTTGGCAGCCGCGGCCTCGTCCAGCAAATCGAGCGCGCTGTCCGGCAAGCAGCGATCGGGCACGTAGCGCTTGGCGAGTTGCACTGCGAGTCGAATGGCGCCCTCGCTGATTTCGACGCCGTGGTGGCGTTCGTAGCGCGCGGCGGCGCCGCGCACGATCTCGGTGGCCTCCTCCAGGGTCGGTTCGGCGATAGGCAATTGCGTGAACAACCTGAGCACCTGCGCGTCGCGTTCTTCCAGGCGCTTCAAACCCTCCGGCGTGGTCGTGCCCAGCACGCGCAGCTCCGAGCGGATCAGCGCGGGTTTCAACACTTCGCCGATGGCGCTGCCGCTCGGACCTTGCCCGAACAACTGCTCGACGTTGCGCAGTACCAAGATCACCGGGGCCTGGGCCAGGTCCGTGAGCAGCTTCTTCACGCGCTCTTCGATCTCACCGCGCAGACGCGCGCCGCTGACCAAGGCGCCGCCGTCGATCTCGACCAGCTTGGTCGAGACCAGGCTGGTGGGCACGTCCCCCGCAGCAATGCGTTGCGACAGCGCCCGCACGACCGCGCCTTTGCCCACGCCCGCCTCGCCGACCAGCAAGGGATGGCTTTTTTGGCTGCGCTCCAAGATCGTGAGCAGCCGCCGCACCTCGGCCACGCGCAGCAGCACCGGCTCGCTCGGATCCCCCAACAACGGGCGCGTGAACGAACCGGAGGATGAATTGACCGAGCGCGCCGCTTGCGGCAGCGAACGCAGGGCGGACATGTGCTCGCGGAGCGAACCCGGGAGCACGCCGAAAGCGCTCAAGATTTCGCCGGCGGCGCCGCGGATCTCTTGCGACAGGGCGTTCACCACGTGTTCGACCTGGACCTTGTCGGATTTTTCACGATCGGCCTCGCGCTGCGCGCGCTCGAGCAAATCCAACATCGAGGCGGACAAGTAGGCGGGCTCCGCGGAGCGCGGCAGGTTGCCGAGCGCGCGCGAAAGCGCGGCTTCGAGCTCGAGCAAATTGCTGACGCCGCGTTCGAACACGGCTCGCACCCCGAGGTCACGTCCCAGGGCACGCACCAAGAGGTGCAGCGGCTGCACTTCCGCGTGTTTCCGTTCGTCGGCCAAGGCTTGCGCCGCAGCGACCAGCGCTTTGGCGTCCGGGGCATAGCGTTCGAGCGACAGCGTGGTCGGCTCTGACGCGGGGGACGCGGGGAGCGCAGGCGTAGGCATCAGTGCGGATTGTACACGGGCTGCCCGCGGCTCGCTGCTCGGATTGCCCCGTCCCCGCCGAGCAGCCGCGTTCGCGTTCCCGTTCGCGTTTTCGAGCGCCGCGCGCTATAAGTAGCGACGAGACCATGGAAGGCTTATCGGCGTGGAGAGCTGAGTGATCGAAGAAGCTCCTCTCTCCCTCGACAGCGCCCGCCTACGAATCGTGCGGTTAGTGCTGGATGACTTCTCCGATCTCAAACGCGCGATGCTGACCGCCGCGCGGGTGAGCGCGACCACGCTGGGTGTAACGCGCGTGGGTATTTGGTCGTTGACGCACGACCGCGCCACGCTGCGCCGCGTCGCACTGTACGATGTGCGGGCTCCCGAAGCGCAGACGACCGAAGATCTGGAGCTGCCCTTGGCCAACTGGCCCGCCTACCTGGCGGCGGTGTCCTCTCGGCGTGTAGTCGCCGCTGCCGACGCGCTGACGGATCCGCGCACCTCGGACCTGGCAGCCTCCTACCTCGTTCCTCACGGCGTGAGCTCGATGCTGGACGCGCCGTTGTTCTTGGACGGCGAGGTCTGGGGCGTCGTGTGTCACGAGCACACCGGTACGCCCAGAACCTGGTCAGGGCGCGAGATCGATTTTGCGGTTTCGGTCGCCGACATGCTGAGCGCGATGCTCGAACAGGCGATGCGCTTGGCCAGCGAGGCGCGCTTGCGCCAAGCCGAGGCGGAGGTCGCGCGTCTGCAGCGAGCCGAAGCCGTCGTGCGCACTGCTGCGGCGATTGGTCACGACATCAACACCGTGTTGCAGGCCATCTCTGGCAGAGCCGAGCTGGCGGTGCACTCCGATGCAGGCCCGCACTCGGAGGCGCTGCTGGATATCGTCGGGGATTGTCAGCGCATCGCGAGGATCGTCGGGCAGCTTCGCGAGCTCGAAGCGCCAGCACCCGCCTTGGGGCTCGAGTCGGACCTTTCGTTCGTGATCCAGGACACTCGAGCGACGCTGGATGCCTTGCTCGCGCCTAGCCACAGGCTGGTCGTCGATCTGGCTCCAGAAGCGCGCGTTCCCGCGCGCCGCGCCGATCTGGAGCGCATCCTGCTGAACCTCGTGGTCAACGCCAAGGAAGCGATGCCGCAGGGGGGCACCGTGTCGGTCGTCACTCGCCGAGCCGCGTCCAGCGTGTCACTCGAAGTACGGGACCAAGGCGGCGGTATTCCGTCGGAGCAAGCCGCTCACATCTTCGAGCCGTATTTCACGACCAAGCACGGGCGCAACACGGGTCTCGGCCTGTTCGCAGTGGCGACCATTGCGCGCCGCACGTCGGGCACGGTGGCAATCGAGAGCACGCCGGGTGCGGGGACTACGGTGACGATCACCTGGTAGTTTGGCTTAGCCGTGCAGCGAGCTTGCGCGAGCCCGGCTCGTTCGAGAGCCGGACCCGCAGCTCGCATGACGGTCTACTTCGCTGCTGCAGTTCCGCAGCTGAAGGGCGGGTTGGGGAGTGCCGGACAAGTGGTTGGCGTCGCGTCGGAAGTGAACTCGAGCTCGACTTGGCCGAGCAGGCTCGGATGAGTCTCGAAGAAATTCGCGAGCTGGCGGACCGGGTTGAGTGGCTTCATCGGATCCGTTCCGGCATCGTAGGCCGGCGGAGTGAGCACAGCGTCCGAAAAGGCGTACAGAATGAATTCGTCATTGTGGACCTCGGTAGGCGCACCGAATGCCAGAGCTCCCAAATTGGGGCAGGGCCCGAAATACCCGTAGGGGCCAGGGGTGATGGTGGGTGGCGCGCCGTTTTGCTGCTGCGCGCCCGTGAGTGGGTGCTGATCCGTCGGGAGCGTCGCCGCCAGCTTGTGTGTCGTGCCCGGGATGTTCCAGATGGTCCAATGGAACGGATGCTCCGGATCCATGTCGCCCGCGCTCTCGCCGGCTTCGATGGTCAGATCCTTCAACAGGATCGCGTAGCTCTTCGTGCCGCTGGGCTCGTGGCTCCAGTTGAGCTCCGGAGAGCTGCCATCGCCGAACGCCTTCCCGTCGCAGGTGAACTGGTCGGGTAGCGGTTTCCCGGCTTGAATGGAGGGGCTGGTGAGTGCCAGCTCAGCCGAAGTGTCTTCGTCGGAGCTGCAACCGAACAGCAGCGGTGCGGCCATGACGGCCAGTACGGAAACCCAGCATTGTGGATGACGCATTAGAAAATCTCCCAATTCAACCCAATTCGAGAGCTGGGGCTTTCCGTATCCGGATGCTTTCGACACGTCAACGGACTTTCCATGGTCTTTTATTCAGCGCTCGAGCAAAGCTTTCGAGAGTGTCCTTCGCGCGTCGAGAACAGCAAGAACGTTCCAGTTGATTCGAGTCGAGCTGCGCTAAGAGACGACGACCACCACTTCAGCTCTCACCGTCCACCCCGAGCTCGCGGCACACCTCGACTCCAGCATTCATACCGGCACGCATTGTCGCTATGAACCGAACGCTCCGATCACCTGGCGAACATGAGGCTGGAGCCGTCGCCGGAAGTAAACGCGGATCGGCTCCCACGCTCGTACGCTGCTACGCGCGGCGCGCGCTCATTACATTTTTGAAAGCTTCGCCGCCGCCGCGGTGATCGGCGCTCGACCGATCCTCGAGCGCCGCCGCGGCTTTGCAAGGCCGACACCGCGCAGCGCGAATTTTCGCCGCTCTCTGCAGAGCGAGGGCTGGGATGTGCTTTGGGCAGGAGTGCACCAATAGCTTCTCCTGATAGGCTTCCATCATGGCAGCGCGATGGTTCTTCGACTGCAGGCTGTTCGGCGTTTCCGCTTTGCCCC
>Ga0247779_1000310_pt1 | contig 34070 bp, 24 predicted proteins | sample UWRJL221509R5_FD_179925 | JGI IMG/M metagenome (GOLD analysis project Ga0247779, IMG submission 179925) | Plant litter microbial communities from Arlington Agricultural Research Station in Wisconsin, United States - UWRJ-L221-509R-5 | ecosystem: Environmental > Terrestrial > Plant litter >...
GGGTCTTGTCGAGGAAGGCCTGCTCCGAAGCGTCCAGGCCCAGCACGGCCTCGGAGATCTCCGTGTTGATGTGCTCGACGGCCTTCAGCACGCCCTTGCCCAGGTAGCGGCTCTTGTCGCCGTCGCGCAGCTCGATCGCCTCGCGCGAGCCGGTGGATGCGCCCGAGGGAACGGCGGCACGGCCCATCACGCCGCTCTCCAGCAGCACGTCGCATTCGACGGTCGGGTTGCCGCGGCTGTCGAGGATCTCTCGGCCGACGATGTCAACGATTGCGCTCATGTCATCTCACTCCGTTTAATGCAAGTAGGGCGGCACGCAGGATGCCGGAAATCCGTTACCGGCGTGCATCAAGATTCGTTGTCGTTCAGAAGATCGGTGCTTCGACGCCCTCGACGAGCACCATGTTGAAGTACTCGGTGGCGCCGGCGCGGTGGCTGCGCACCCGCGTGTAGTGGGCGTCGTCGTAGAAGGCCTTGGCCTTCTCGTAGCTGGGAAAGCGCAGTAGCGCGACGCGGTGCGGCTTCCAGTCGCCTTCCAGTGTTTCATGCTTGCCGCCGCGGACGAGGTACTCGCCGCCGAAGGCCTTGACCGAGGCCGGGGCCTCGGCCATGTACTGCTTGTAGCGCTCCGGGTCCGTGATGTTCATCGTGACGACCAGGTAACCGTAGGCCATTCCGCAGTCTCCGCTGTTCCGTTACTTAGCAGGAAAAGTCGTTCTCGAGCAAAGGCTGCGCCTTGACGATCCGGTCCAAGGCCACCAGTTGCTCCAGCAGCGTCTTCATGTGCTTCAGCGGCACGGCGTTCGGGCCGTCGCTGAAGGCCTCGGCCGGATTCGGGTGCGTTTCCATGAACAGGCCCGCCACGCCGACGCCCACGCCCGCGCGGGCCAGCACCGGCACCATCTCGCGCACGCCGCCGCTGGACCCTCCGAGGCCGCCGGGCTTCTGCACCGAGTGGGTCACGTCGAAGACGACCGGTGCGCCGGTGTTGCGCATCTCGGCCAGGCTGGTCATGTCGGCCACCAGGTTGTTGTAGCCGAAGCTGACGCCACGTTCGCAGGCCAGGAAGCTGTCCTCGGGCAGGCCCACTTCCGCGGCGGCGGCGCGGGCCTTGTCGATGACGTTCTTCATGTCCCAGGGCGCGAGGAACTGGCCCTTCTTGATGTTGACCGGCTTGCCCGACTGCGCCACCGCGCGGATGAAATCGGTCTGGCGGCACAGGAAGGCCGGCGTCTGCAGCACGTCCACCACGCTGGCGACCTCGGCCACCTGGGTGGCGTCATGGACATCGGTCAGGATCGGCAGGCCGTGCACGCGACGCACCTCGTCGAGGATCTTCAGGCCCGTCTCCATGCCGACACCGCGCTTGCTGGTACCGGACGAGCGGTTGGCCTTGTCGAAGGAACCCTTGTAGATCAGCGGGATGCCCAGTGCCGTGCAGGCTTCCTTCAGCCGGCCGGCCACGTCCAGCGTGATCTCCATTCCTTCGATCGAGCAGGTGCCGGCGATCAGGAAGAAGGGCTTGTCCAGCCCGACGTCGAATCCGCACAGTTTCATCATCAGGCTCCTTGGCTTTGCGCGTGCTCGGCCTTGTGCTCCAGCGCCGCCTTGATGAAGGCCGTGAACAGCGGGTGGCCGCCCCAGGGCGTGGACTTGAACTCGGGGTGGAACTGCACGCCGACGTACCAGGGGTGGACGCCCTTGGGCAACTCGACCATCTCGGTCAGCTTCTCGCGCTGCGTGATCGCCGAGATCACCAGGCCGGCCTGCTGCAGGCGGTCGAGGTAGTGCTCGTTGGCCTCGTAGCGATGGCGGTGGCGCTCGGTCACGACCGGGCCGTAGACCTCGTAGGCCAGCGTGTCGGGCTTGACGTCGGAGCTCTGCGCGCCCAGGCGCATCGTGCCGCCGAGGTCACTCTTCTCGTCGCGCTTCTGGATCGTGCCGTCGGCGTCCTGCCACTCGTCGATCAGCGCGATCACCGGATGCGGCGTGGCGGCATCGAACTCGGTGGAATTGGCGTTGGCCAGTCCCGCCATGTGGCGCGCGTACTCGATCGTCGCGACCTGCATGCCCAGGCAGATGCCCAGGTAGGGGATCTTGTGCTCGCGGGCAAACTGCGCGGCGAGGATCTTGCCCTCGACGCCACGCTTGCCGAAGCCGCCGGGCACCAGCACCGCGTCGTACTGCGAGAGCTGGCCGATGTTCTCGGCGCTGAGCATCTCGGAATCGACGTACTCGATCTTCACGCCCGCGTGGTTGTGGATGCCGGCGTGCTTCAGCGCTTCGTTGAGCGACTTGTACGAGTCCGACAGGTCGGTGTACTTGCCGGCCATCGCGATCGTGACCTGGCGCGCGGGGTTCTCCACCTCGTGCACCAGCGTGTCCCAGCGGCGCAGGTCGGCGGACTTGGTGTTGAGCTGCAGCTTGGTGCAGATCAGCTGGTCCAGGCCCTGCTCGTGCAGCACACGCGGCACCTTGTAGATCGTGTTGACGTCCCACATCGAGATCACGCCGTACTCGGGCACGTTCGTGAACAGCGAGATCTTCTCGCGCTCGTCGTCGGGGATGCGGCGGTCGGCGCGGCAGATCAGCGCGTCCGGCTGGATGCCGATCTCGCGCAGCTTCTGCACCGTGTGCTGCGTGGGCTTGGTCTTCAGCTCGCCGGCGGCGGCGATCCAGGGAACGTAGGTCAGGTGGACGAAGGCGACGTTGTTCGGACCGGCCTTCAGGCTCATCTGGCGCGCCGCTTCGAGGAAGGGCAGGGACTCGATGTCGCCAACGGTGCCGCCGATCTCGACGATGGCCACATCCACCGCCTCGGGCGTGTTCTGGCCTGCACCGCGGCGGATGAATTCCTGCATCTCGTTGGTGATGTGCGGGATCACCTGCACCGTCTTGCCGAGATAGTCGCCGCGACGTTCCTTCTCCAGCACCGACATGTAGATCTGCCCGGTGGTGAAGTTGTTGCTCTTCTTCATCCGCGTGGTGATGAAGCGCTCGTAATGGCCGAGGTCGAGGTCGGTTTCAGCGCCGTCGTCGGTGACGAAGACCTCGCCGTGCTGGAACGGCGACATCGTGCCGGGGTCGACGTTGATGTACGGATCGAGCTTGATGAGGGTGACTTTGAGGCCGCGCGATTCGAGGATGGCAGCCAGCGAGGCCGACGCGATGCCCTTGCCGAGAGAGGACACCACACCGCCAGTGACGAAGACGTATTTGGTCATGTCTTGCAGCGTTCAGAGGAGAACGCTGTGGTGGGAAATTGCGATTATAGCGAGGGCGCTTTTCCCGTTTGCGACTCGACCTTAAAGGCCTCGAACATCTGCAGCGCCAGCGCGGCCGTGTCGTCCGGCCGCTCGAACGGGTACAGGTGCGAGCCTTCCATCCATGCGAAATGGCGGCGCGCCAGCGCCTTCGAGGCGGCGGCGCCGGCCTGGCGGAGTTCCTCGGACTGCGTGCCGGCGACGAAGCCGACCGGGCATTGCGGCGGATGGCGCTTCAGCAGCGTGTTGAGGTGGTGGGGCAGGGTGTCGTAGATGCGGGTCTCGATGTCGCGGTGGAACAGCAGGTGGGTCTTGCCGTCCTCGCGCTCCTCGAAGCCGCTGGCGACATAGTCGGCCAGCACGCGCGGATCCCAGCGGGCGAACTTGTGCTTGGCGGCGAAGTGTTCCTGCACGGCGGCACGCGAAGGCCACTCGTGGCGGCGCTGCGCGGAGACCTTGCCGGGCGAGACGCGGTGCATCAGCCGCGTCGCCTTCATCACCTGGATGCTGTGAGCGCGCCAGCCGCTGATGATCGGGCTGTCCAGCAGCAGCAGGCCTTGCGCGAGGTCCGGCCGCTTGCACGCGGCCAGCAGGCTCAGGATGCCGCCGAGTGAATGCCCGGCCAGCATGACCGGACCGTCGGGCTTCACCTGCTCCTCGATGAAGCGGATCAACTGGTCGCGCAGGTGGCGCCAGTTGCTGGTGACCGGGTAGGCCGGGTCGTGGCCGAAGTACGGCAGCGCATGGACGCGCCAGCCGGCCTTCTCCCAGGTCTCGAAAATCACGCGGTAGCAGCCGGCGGGGAAGCCGTTGGCGTGGCTGAAGACGATGGTCCCGTTCATGGCTTGGCCTGGCTGAGTTTCTTCAGCTTGTAAACCAGATCGAGCGCTTCGCGCGGGGTGAGGGCATCGGGATCGACGGCTTCCATCGCCTCCTGCAGCGGGCTCGGTTCGGCGGTGGCTGCCGCAGGGGCGGGCGGCGGCGCGGCGAACAGGTCGATCTGCGCGTCGCCGGCCGCGGCCTTGGCCTCCAGCGCCTCCAGCGTCGCACGGGCCTGGCGCACCAGCGAGGCCGGCATGCCGGCCAGGCGCGCCACCTGGACGCCGTAGCTGCGGCTGGCCGGGCCGGGCTGGATCTCGTGCAGGAACACGATGTCCTCGCCGCTCTCGACGGCTGAGACGTGGCAGTTGACCGCCTGGCTGTGCTTGGCCGGGAACTCGGTCAGCTCGAAGTAGTGCGTCGCGAACAGCGTGAACGAGCGGCTCTTGTCGTGCAGGTGCGAGGCGATGGCACTGGCCAGGGCCAGCCCGTCGAAGGTGGAAGTGCCGCGTCCGATCTCGTCCATCAGCACCAGCGACTGGTCGGTCGCACCGTGCAGGATAGCCGCGCCCTCGGTCATCTCCAGCATGAAGGTGGACTGCGCGTTGGCCAGGTCGTCGGCCGCGCCGATGCGGGTGTGAATCGCGTCCATGGGCCCCAGCCGGCAGGCGTCCGCCGGCACGAAGGAGCCCATCGCGGCGAGCAGCGAGATCAGCGCCACCTGGCGCATGAAGGTCGACTTGCCGCCCATGTTCGGGCCGGTGATCATCAGCATCCGCGTGCGTGCGTCGAGCCGGCAGTCGTTGGCCATGAACTCGCCGCCGCCGGTCTCGCGCAGCCGCGATTCGACGACCGGATGCCGGCCGGCCGTGATGTCGATCGCCGGCTGGTTGACGAACTCGGGCCGGCACCAGCGCAGCGTGCCGGCGCGCTCGGCCAGCGCCGCCAGCGCGTCAAGGCTGGCCAGCGAACGGCCCAGGGCGACCAGCGCCGGCAGCTCCTCGATCAGCTGGTCGATCAGCAGCTCGTACAGGTGCTTCTCGCGCGCCAGCGCCCGCTCGTTGGCCGACAGCGCCTTGTCCTCGAAGGCCTTCAGCTCCGGCGTGATGTAGCGCTCGGCGTTCTTCAGCGTCTGGCGGCGCTGGTAGTCCGCCGGCACCTTGTCCACCTGCCCTTGCGTGACCTCGATGTAGAAGCCGTGGACCTTGTTGAACTGCACCCGCAGGTTGGCGATGCTGGTCCGGGCGCGCTCGCGCGTCTCCAGGTCCAGCAGGAAGGCGTCGCAGTTGTTCTGGATGCCGCGCAACTCGTCCAGCGCAGCGTCGAAGCCGTCGGCGATCACGCCGCCGTCGCGCATCAGCACGGCCGGTTCCTCGGCGATCGAGCGGCGCAGCAGTTCCTCGATGTGCGGTGAGGCGAGCAGGCCTTCGGCCAGATGGTCCAGCAGGCCGCCGTCGGCGGGCAGCGTCTCGCGCAGCGCGGGCAGGGCCTGCAAGGTGGCGCGCAGGCCGGTCAGCTCGCGCGGGCGCACCTGGCGCAGCGCGACGCGGGCGGCGATGCGCTCCACATCGGACACATGCCGCAGCGCCTCGCGCAGCGGCTCGGCGCCGGCCGCCATCAGCGCCGCAATGGCCTCGTGGCGGAACACCGCCTCGTTGCGCGCGCGCTTCGGGTACAGCAGCCACTGGCGCAGCGCGCGGCTGCCCATGCCGGTGCGGCAGCTGTCGATCACCGAGAGCAGGGTCGGCGTCGTCTCGCCGCGCAACGTGACGGTCAGCTCAAGGTTGCGCTGCGTGGCCGGCGGCAGGTCCAGCAGCTCGCTGGCGCGCTGCACCGTCAGGCTCTTCACGTGGGCCAGCGCCCGGCCCTGCGTGTGCTCGGCATAGCTCAGCAGCGCGGCGGCGGCGGCCTGGGCGGCGCCGAGCGACTGCGCGTTGTAGCCCTGCAGGCTGGCCACGCCCAGCTGCTCGCAGAGCTTTCGGGTGCCGAGCGTGCTGTCGAACTGCCAGCTCGGGCGATTGGTCACGGGCAGGCGCGCGGCGAGGACGGCGGCCGGCTGCTTTTCGCGGTCCACCAGCACCTCGGCCGGGTTCAGGCGCGACAGCCACGAGGGCAGCTCGCGCTCGCCGCACTCGGCCAGTCCCAGTTGGCCGGCGGTGATCGACAACCAGGCCAGGCCCAGCGTCTTGCCCTGGCCGACCACCGCCAGCAGCACCGAATCCTGCTTCTCGTCCAGCAGCTCGCCGTCGGTCACCGTGCCGGGCGTGACGATGCGCACCACCTTGCGCTCGACCGGGCCCTTGGCCGTGGCCACGTCGCCGACCTGCTCGGCGATCGCCACCGCTTCGCCCAGCTTGATCAGCTTGGCCAGGTAGGACTCCAGCGCATGCACCGGCACGCCCGCCATCACCACCGGCGCGCCGGCGCTCTGGCCGCGCGTCGTGATCGTGATGTCCAGCAACTGGTTGCACTTGCGCGCGTCGTCGAAGAACACCTCGTAGAAATCGCCCATGCGGAAGAACACCAGTGCTTCCGGATGCTCCGCCTTCAGGCGGAGGTATTGCTGCATGACCGGCGTGTGGGCCGAGAAATCCGGGGCTTGGCTCATGGATCGGGTGAGGGCAGGTGCTCTGGGCGGCGCAGAAATGAACAGAGCCCTCGTCGGGCGAGGGCTCCTGCGGGCCGCAGTTTAGACGTATTGACGTTGACGCTGGCGTAACGCCCTTCCTAAACTGACCCGTCAAGAATCGCTGATCGAGCGAGCGAAGCGACAAGACCTGACCCCAAGGAGACGACACCATGGCGGAAACCATCAGCTTCCTGCTCAGCGGCGAAGCACAGGGCAGCACGCGCGGGGGCGGCGGCGCTGCCGCGGCGGACCTGCCGCTGGTGCCGGGCCTGGGCGGCGAGCTCATGCACTCGGTGCGGCTCGGCGCACGCCGCGGCGGCGGCAACGAGGCCTCGGTGCGGGTGGAGGCCGAGCCGGGCCGCGACGTCGTCGTGCTGCAGGTGGCCGACGGGCCGGCGCTGGTGTTGCACCCTGAAACCGCGCGCGACCTGCTGCTGGCGCAGACGGCCGGCCAGCGCGACCCGGCGCAGCCGCTGCCGCGCGAGGTGACGATGCCGGAGTCGCTGCAGTGGCAGGCGCTGCAGCAACTGGCGACGCCGGCGGGGCAAGCTTCGCGAGGCGGGGCAGGAGACAAGCTCGCCGGCCTGTTCGGCAGCATCCGCATTTCCGCGCTGCAACTGGTGCGCGGGGTGGCGGAAGACAAGGCGGCAGAGCTGGCGGCCGGCGGCATCGTCAAGGCCGTGGACGCGCAGGTGGACAACGCCGTGTACCGCCTGAGCGCCGCCACGCTGGGCAAACTCAAGGGCAGCGACTCGCGCGTCGATGCGGTGCCCGCCGCGCCCGACGGCGGCCCGCTGCTGGTGCTGCTGCACGGCACCTTCTCGACCGTGCAGGGCACCTTCCACAAGCTCTGGGACACCCATCCGAACCTGGTCGGCCAGATGTTCGCCTTCTACGCCGACCGGGTCTACGGCTTCGACCACCCGACCTTGGGCGAAAGCCCGATCGCCAATGCGCTGACCTTGGTGAAGACCTTGCCGGCCGGCGCGCGGCTGCACCTGCTGAGCCACTCGCGCGGCGGCCTCGTCGGCGAGGTGCTGGCGCGCGTCTGCGCGCAGCCGGACATCGGCGCCGAGGCGCTGGCGCTGTTCGCGGCGGCGCCGGAGCAGCAGCAGGCGCTGAAGGCGCTGGGCGCGCTCGTCAAGGCCAAGGGACTCAAGGTCGAGCGCTTCGTGCGCGTCGCCTGCCCGGCGCGCGGCACGCTGCTGGCCTCCAAGCGGCTGGATGCTTATGTGTCGGTGCTGAAGTGGACGCTGGAGCTGGCCCACGTGCCGGTGGCGCCGGAGCTGATCGGCTTTCTCGGCGCGGTGGCGAAGCAGCGCACCAGCGAGTCGACCATCCCCGGCCTGGCGGCGCAGGTGCCCGGCAGCCCGCTGATCACCTGGCTGCACGCGGCGGATGCGCCGCTGCCGGGGCAGTTGCGCGTGGTCGCCGGCGACCTGCAGGGCGACTCGATCGGCTCCTGGCTGAAGACCTTGCTGGCCGATTCGCTGTTCTGGACCGACAACGACCTCGTCGTGCAGACCAGCTCCATGTACGGCGGCGCGCCAAGGCGTGTCGACGCGAGCTACTTGCTGGCCGTGGGCGGCCAGGTCTCGCACTTCAGCTACTTCGAGTACGAGCCGAGCGCCGAGGCCATCGTCAGCGGGCTCACCGAGGACGCGCCGCAACGCTTCCAGCGCATCGGGCCGATGTCCGCCGCGGGCCTGGCCGCCGAGGGATGGCGCGGCACGGCGCCGGACGACGGCCAGCCGGCCGCGGCCAAGCCGGCGGTGTTCGTGCTGCCCGGCATCTTGGGCAGCAACCTGGCGATCGACGACCAGCGCATCTGGCTCGGCGTGCGCGTGCTCAATGGCCTGAAGCGCCTGGAACTCAAGCCCGGCGACGGCGTGCGCCCCGACGGGCCGGTGGGCCTCAGCTACGACAAGCTGATCGACTTCCTCGGCGCCACGCACGAGGTCGTGCCCTTCGGCTACGACTGGCGCAAGCCGCTGGCCGACGAGGCGAAGCGGCTGGCCGTGGCCATCGAGGCCAAGCTCGATGCGCGCAAGGCCAGCGGGCAGCCGGTGCGGCTGATTGCGCACTCGATGGGCGGGCTGCTGGCGCGCACGATGCAGATCGAATGCCCGGCCACCTGGGAGCGCCTGATGGCCCACAAGGACGCGCGGCTGCTGATGCTGGGCACGCCCAATGGCGGCTCCTGGGCGCCGATGAGCGTGCTCTCGGGCGACGACACCTTCGGCAACATCCTGGTGGATTTCGGCGCGCCGTTCCAGGACCACTCGGCGCGCCAGATGATGGCGCAGTTCCCCGGCTTCATCGAGCTGCAGGCGGGGCTGACCGATCCGCAGCTGGCTCTCGACAGGCAGCAGACCTGGGCCGACCTGGCCGACCGCGACTACAAGGCCGTACAGCAGCACAACTTCTGGCATGTGGACGACGGCGGCCAGCTGAACCAGTACCGCTGGGGCGTGCCCGACCAGGCGGTGCTGGACCAGTCGGTCGAGCAGCGCCGCAAGCTCGACGCGCAGCGTGCCGAGGCGCTGCCGCGCTTCGCCGACAAGCTGCGCCTGGTGGTCGGCCACGCCAAGTTCACGCCCGCCGGCTTCCAGCTCGGCGAACAGGGCCTGAGCTACCTGAACGCCGCCGAGTCCGGCGATGGCCGCGTGCCGCTGGAGAGCGCGATGCTGCCCGGCGTGCGCGCCTGGAAGCTCGATTGCGAGCATGGCGACCTGGGCAACGTGCCCGCGGCGTTTCCGGCCTACCTGGAACTGCTGCAGACCGGCAACACGGCGCTGCTGGCGGTGCAGCCACCACTTGCTGCGCCGGCCGCACGCGGCGGCGCGAGCGGCAGCGCATCGGCGGCGGCCTACGTGCCGCTGCGGCCCGCGCGGATGCTCCAGGGCTCGCGCGCACCGGCTTCGGCCGGTGATCTCGGCCGGCTCGCACCGGACGAGGCGCCGCCCCTGCGCCAGCCGCCGGCCGGCGGCGCGCTGCGCATCGGCGTGCTCAATGGCGACCTGAAGTTTGTCCGCCACGCGCTCGTGCTCGGTCACTACCGCTCGATGACGCTGACGGGCACCGAGTATGTGATCGACCGGCTGATCGGCGGCACGATGCACGAATCGCTCGCGATCGGCCGCTACCCGGACCTGCCCGGCACCTTGCAGATCTTCGCCAACACGGCGCCGTGCAAGGGCAATCCGCTGCAGATGCCGCGGCCGGCGAACGTGATCGTCGTCGGCCTCGGCGCGGAGGGCAGCCTGCGCGGCACCGACCTGGCCTACACGGTGCGCCAGGGCGTGATCGCCTGGGCGCAGAAGACCTTCGAGCAGGCGGGGCTGCCGCAGGAGAGCTTCGAGCTGGCCGCCACGCTGATCGGCAGCGGCGGCTCGGGGGTCAGCCCGGGCCTGTCGGCGCAGTGGATCGCACAGGGCGTGGCCGATGCCAACGAGCGCCTTGCCGACCCGCGCCACAACCCCCGTGGCTGGCCGCGCGTGGGCCGGCTGACCTTGGTCGAGCTGTACCTGGACCGCGCGGCCGAGGCCTGGCGCGCGCTGCAGGCGCAGGCGGCGGCGATGCCGAGCCGCTTCCGCGTCGAAGGTGCGGTGGACAGCGTCACCGGCGCGCTGCGCCGGCCGCCCGATTCCGGCTACCGCGGCGCCAGCTACGACTTGATCAGCGCGCTCGCCAGCGAGGACCTGAACGGCGCCGTCAGCATCGCCTACACGCTGGACACCAAGCGCGCGCGCTCCGAGATGCAGGCCCGCCAGACGCAGGGCCCGCTGGTGCGCGAGCTGGTGCGCCAGGGTTCCAACGATCACCAGCAGAACCCGCAGATCGGCAGGACCTTGTTCCGCCTGCTCGTGCCCATCGAGCTGGGCAGCTACCTGGCCGGCACCAGCGAGATGCTGATCGAACTGAACCACGGCTCGGCCAGCATCCCCTGGGAAATGCTGGACACGCAGGACGAGGCCGGCCGCCTGGGCGGCGACCAGCGCCCCTGGGCGATCCGTTGCAAGCTGCTGCGCAAGCTGCGCATCGAGGGCTCGCGGCCGCGCGTGCAGGACGCGAGCTTCGACGACGCGGTGCTGGTCGTCGGCGAGCCGCTGGTGACCAGCAAGGGCTATCCGCGCCTGGCCGGCGCGCGCAACGAGGCCGCCGCGGTGGCGGGCCTGCTGGGCGAGCCGTCCGCGCTGGGGCCGAACCTGGTGCACGCGCTGATCAGCCCCGCGGACGAGCGCCTGCCCGGGCCGGATGCCGGCACCGTGATCAACAAGCTGATGGAGCGCGACTGGCGCATCGTCCACATCGCCGGCCACGGCGAGCCGCCGCTGCCGGCCAATCCGCGCGGCGTCGTGCTCTCCGGCGACATCTTCCTCGGCTGGCGCGAGATCGAGGCGCTGCGCGTGGTGCCGGAGCTGGTGTTCATCAACTGCTGCCACCTCGGCGCGATCGAGCCGGTGCTGTCGGCCGCGGACCCGGCGCCGACGCACGACCGAGCGCAGTTCGCCGCCTCGGCGGCCGAGGCGCTGATCCGCATCGGCGTGCGCTGCGTGGTGGCGGCCGGCTGGGCGGTGGACGACGCGGCGGCCTCGACCTTCGCCACCGGCTTCTACAAGGCGCTGCTGAACGGCCGCCGCTTCATGGACGCGGTGGCGCTGGCGCGCGAGAGCGCCGCGGCGCTGGGCGGCAACACCTGGGCCGCCTACCAGTGCTACGGCGATCCGGACTGGGTCTTCCGCCGCGCCGGCTCGGACGCGCAGACGGCGGTGGCCAAGGCGCCGCCATCGCCCGCCGAGGAGTTCGCCGGTATCGCCTCGTCCCCGGGCCTGGCGCTGGCCGTGGAGAGCATCGGCATCCAGGCCAATTTCGATGACGTGCCGCCGGAGCTGAAGCCAGCGCGCCAGGAAGAGGTGAGGGCGAAGCTGCGCCATCTGGAAGGCCGCTTCGGTGCCGCCTGGGGCGGGGAGGGCGCCGTGGCCGAGGCCTTCGGCTATGCCTGGAACGCCGCCGGCGATCCGGCGACGGCGCTCGACTGGTACAGCCGCGCGGTGGCGGCGCCGGACGGCTCGGCCTCGTTCCGGGCGATCGAGCAGCTCGGCAATCTGCAGGTGCGGGTCGCCGAGGCCGGCCTGCTGGCCACCAGCACGCCGGCGCAGCAGCGCGCCGCGATGAAGGCGCTGCACGGCGCGATCGACACGCTGGTCAAGCTCGCCGCGCTGCAGCCGACGATGGAGCGGCTCTCGCTGGTGGGCTCGGCCTGGAAGCGCCTGGCGCTGATGGCCGACGAGGTGAAGCTCCCGCCGGCTCAGATCCGCGAGGCGCTCACCCGGATGGTGGAGTTCTACGAGCGGGCGGAGGCGCTGGGCCGGCAGCAGGGGCTGGACAGCTACTACCCGGCGGTCAATGCCTTCGTCGGCCGGCTGGCGCTGGGCCGGCGCGAGGTCGACGAGCGGCAGCTCGCCGAGATGCGGCAGGTGCTGATCGCGAAGAACCGCGACGACCCGGACTTCTGGAGCGTCGTCGGCCTGACCGAGCTGCGCCTGTTCGAGGCGATGGCGCGCGGCCGGCTGCACGAGGAGCAGGCCGCCATCGCCGCCGAATACGCCGCGCTGCGCGACCGTGTGTCGTCCACGCCGATGTGGGACTCGGTCCACAAGCAGACCGAGTTCCTGCAGCAGTACGCGATGGCCGGGGCGGGCGCGGACGAGCTGGCGGCGGCCGCGGCGCTGGTGGCGCAGCTGCGCGAGTACGCGGGGGGCGGGGCGCCGGGCGGGGCCTGACGAAGCCGGCGGCGGCCCGCCTCCTCGATTCTGTGGAGGCCTACGCCTGCCGGGCTGGCGCGCCGCGCCGCTGCGCCTATCGTTCCCTGCGGGCTCAACGGCAGCCGGGAGACGGTCATGGCTTCGACGATCGCGCGCGTGCTGCAGCTCAGCGACCTGCACTTCGGCGTTCCCGGCCAGCTCGAGGTCTGGCGCAAGCTGGTGGACTTCGTGCGCCAGCAGCTGGAGCCCGAGGCCATCCTGCTGACCGGCGACATCGTCGACACACCGAGGACGCGGCTGTTCAAGCTGGCCGCCGCCGAGCTGGATGCGCTGTGCAAGCCCTATCGCGCCGGCGGGCGGCCGGTGCAGTTGGTGGCCTGCCCGGGCAACCACGACCGCTTCTACCGCGGCAACCGCTTCGGCGTGCCCTGGCCGATCGGCAAGCAGTTCGAGTACTACTTCGGCCAGTACTACATGAAGCAGCAGACGGCGGTGAAGCTCAAGGGCTTGATCTCGCTGGAGGTCACCAGCATCGACACGACCGAGAACGTGCGCTTCTTCGCCCGCGGCGCGGTGTCCAAAGCGACGCGCGACCGGCTCTCCGGGACCGGCGTGACGATGGCCGACGGCCACGAGCGCAGCCTGCGCGTGCTGCTGATGCACCACCACCTGCTGCCGATCGCCGAGCTGGAGCCGGACGCGGACCGGGACCAGTTGCTGCACGATTTCTTCCGGCCCTTCATCGGCGCGACGACCATGGTGGCGAACGCGGGCCGTGTGCTGGACTGCCTCAGCCGCGGGCGCTTCGACCTCGTCCTGCACGGGCACGAGCACGCGTTCAACCTGGCCCGCTTCAACGCCGTGACCGAGGACTCGCTGCCAATGACCATCGTGTCGGCGCCTTCGTCGACCGGCGTCGTCACCGGGCGGCCCTGCGACTGCAGCCGGTCCCGCCTCAATGTGCTGGAACTCGATGCGGACGAGACGCTGTGGCTCAATGCCTTCGAGCACGACGCGCAGCGGCAGACCTGGATCTCGGCGGGCCGCCGCCTGCTGATGAGCGATATGGACCTGCGCCGCGCCTGGTTCTGCCGTTCACCGTCGGCGGCACGGCCGGATTCGGGCGGCCGGACCCTGTTCGAGCACACGGTCGATTTCGATGTGCGCGTGCTCCGCACCCACTGCGAACTTGAGGTCCCACCGGGCCAGGTGCTGAGCCCCCGCGTCTCGTCCACGGCCGGCTCCCCCAGCGACCTGCAGTGCCGCTACATCAAGGACGGCATCGCCCATGAAGTGCCCGGCCTGGGCTTCGTCGACGACCTGCAGCGCAACACCTTCGTCGCGCACATCCCGCTGCCGGATCTGGCGCCGGGGACGCTGCTCGACCGTCTGGTGATCCAGTACGTCTGGAAGGGCAACAGCGACATGACCGCGTCGCGCATCGCGCGGCGGCCCGAAAACGAGCGGGACTATTTCAGCCGGCGCGGCATGGAGTGCGTGTTCACGGGCATGCAGCGCAAGCGCGCCGCCTGGTACGAGGTGTCGGTGGTGATCCCGCTCGCCTACGCCCCCTGCGGCGGGCTCGGCGGCGTGCAGGCCTATGTCCAGCGCGAGGGCGAGCCGGAGCCGGCTCTGTCGGAAAGCCTGACGCGCAAGATCGTGCCCAGCGGCGACGGCCACTACACGCTGCGCATCGCCTATCCGGACGTTCACACGAAGTACTTCCTCGCCTGGCCGGCCTTCGACGACCTGGGCGGTGTCCCCTGATTGGTCTGAAGATGGTCTGACCCATCGGCTAGACTCGCGCCGAGGCGCCTTGCCGACGACCCGACCGATGCCATGGACTCCTCCCTGCTGCCGCGAACCGACAAGCGCCAGAAGCTGCGCCAGGGCCTGCTGGCCCTGATCGCCCAGCATGCCGCCGGCGCGCGGCTGCCGACCGAGCGGGAGCTCAGCGAGCGCTTCGAGGTGGCGCGCGAGACCCTGCGCCACTGCCTGCGCGAGCTGGAGGACGAGGGCGTGCTCCACCGCCGCCAGGGGGCAGGCACCTTCGTGTCGGCGCAGCCGGTCGTCAAGGAGGCGCGGCTGATGTCCTTCTCGGAGGAGATGCGCCAGCGTGGGCTCGTGCCGTCGAGCCGGCTGCTGTCCTGCGGCACCGTGCAGGCCGGCGCCAAGCTGGCGCACCGGCTGATGGTGATGCCGGGCTCGGCCGTCGTCGAGATCCGCCGGCTGCGCCTGGCCAGCCAGGAACCGATGGCACTGGAAAGCTCCTACCTGGCCGCCGAGCGGGTGCCGGGCTTCGATCCCGCCGTGCTGGAGCGCGGCTCGCTGTACGAGCTGCTGGAGCAGCGCTGGGGCCTGCAGCTGCGCGGCGCGCGGCAGCAGATCGAGGCCACCGTGCTGAGCCGCGAGGAAGCCGAGCTGCTCGGCGTGCCGCCGTTCTTTCCGGCGCTCGTGATCGAGCGCACGAGCACGTCGACCACCGGTGAGGTGATCGAGTACGCGAAGTCGCTGTACCGCGCCGACCGCTACCGCTTCGAGATCAACGTCAGCCGTTGAACAACCTAGATCCGGCAGTTGAACGCGCCCGAGGTGCCGGCGAGGCGGGGTGCAGGCAAGGCGTGACGACGAAGTGGGCTCGTGCCCACGAGGAGGAGCAACGCGGTATGCAGCCCGAAGCGCCGGACCAGCGGGTGCGTAGCGCTCTCACCCGGCAGGTGAGCGGTGCAGATCGAAACGATCGTCGTGTTCATCAGGCTTTGCAGGTCATGGCAAGCGGTCAACTGCCGGATCTAGGTTGACCTCCTGGTCTGGCGTTGGTCCAGGCCTTTTCTGCTGTCAAACCGGGTTTCCCCCAGGCGCAGCCCTGGCGTGCCCGTCTCCATCGGTAAAGCGCCGGCTTCGATGATTTCCGAGTGTTGCTACTTGTCTAACCCGCATTGCTTTGCCCGAGCGATAGGTATACAAAAGGTACGGACAAGGACCAGACGACAACCACGACGGAGATCACGCATGACCCCGAAACCGACCCAGCTTGCCACCGCCGCGGCGAGCCTGTGCCTGCTCTTGCAGCTGGCCCCAGCCGCCCGCGCCGCCGATGACCCGGACCAGAAGCTCGAGACCGTGACGGTGACGGGCATCCGCGCGTCGATCGAGAAATCGATGACGACCAAGCGCAATGCCGACACGAACATCGAGGCCGTCAGCGCCGAAGACGTCGGCAAGATGCCCGACAAGAACATCGCCGATGCGCTGTCGCGCCTGCCGGGCGTCAACGTGCAGTACGGCGGTGCGCTGGCGATGGACGAGGCCGAGCGCGTCGCCATCCGCGGCACCAGCCCGAACCTGAACTTCGTGACGATCAACGGCCATTCGCTGTCCGCCGGCGACTGGCACCTGGGCGACCAGGCCGGCTCGGGCCGCAGCGTCGGCTTCGGGCTGATGCCTTCGCAGCTGATCGGCCAGACCATCGTCTACAAGACCGGCCGCGCCGACGTGCCCGAGGGCGGCATCTCCGGCAGCGTGGACATCATCACGCGTCGGCCGCTGGACTTCGCCAAGTCGATCAACGGCGAGATCTCCGTCGGCGCCGCGCATGCGACCTTGGCCAACAAGACCGATCCGCAGGTCAGCGGCCTGTTCGCCTGGAAGAACGACAGCAAGACCTTCGGCGTGCTGGTGCAGGCCTTCAAGGAAGACCGCCATCTGCGCCGTGACGGCCAGGAGGTGTTCGCCTACGACGTGCTCACGCAGGCCCAGGCCACCGCCGCCGGCCACCCGGAGCTGGCCGGCAAGCGGATGAGCAACAGCTTCAATGCCGCGATGTTCGAGGGCGTGCGCAAGCGCTCCGGCGGCTTCGTGGACCTGCAGTTCAAGCCCAGCCAGAGCGTCGAGCTGAACCTCAGCGGCTTCAAGGACCAGCTGAAGGCCGACAACTACAACAGCTCGGCCTACGCGCTGCCCTCGCAGCTGGTGCGGCTGGGCGGCTACCAGATCGTCAACCCGGTGGTGGACGGCAACGTGATCACCAGCGCCACGCTGGTGCGCCCGGCCGGCTCGACGTCGCAGGTGATCGGCGTCGAGTTCGACCACTTCATGCGCCAGGGCGCCAAGTCCACCAGCCAGTTCTTCGACCTGGACGGCAAGTGGGCCGCCACCGAGACCTTGAGCTTCAAGGGCCGCATCGGCAGCACCAAGGGCGAGGGCCTGACGAACTCCGAGCCGAGCATGGTCTTCGGCCTGCTGAACCCGGCCTCGATGACCTATTCGCAGACGCCCGGCTCGCCGGCCTCGTACGCGGTGCTCGATGCCGCGGGCAAGCCGATCAATATGGGCAATGTCTCCAACTTCCAGCTGATGAGCGCGCTGGCCCCGGCCGTGACCTCGACCGACAAGGAGAGCTATGCCCATGTGGACGGCGACCTGAAGCTCGGCGGCAATACCTTCACGGCGCTGAAGTTCGGCGTGCGCGGCACCAAGCACGAGCGGCAGTACGACCGCTGGGAAGGCCGCTACAACATCCAGGACCAGCCGGGCGGCCCGAACCCGCCGTTCACCAGCGTCGGCGGTGGCGTGCTGGTGGGCGGGGCGATCCCGGTCTCGGCGCAGCCGGTGCCGGCCAGCAGCTACCCGTCCAACTGGTTCAGCGGCGGCAATGCCAACTTCCCGCGCGACTACTTCCGCTACGACACCGCGCAGCTGCAGGCCTGGGCCGATGCCAACGTCAACTGGGACCGCACGCTGAACCACAACTGGACCAGCGGCTTCCACATCAAGGAGACGAACACGGCCGCCTACGCGATGACCGAGTTCGAGCTGAGCCCGACCTTCAGCGGCAACGCCGGCCTGCGCTACGTGCAGACCAAGCTGGAGTCCACCTCATACCAGGCCGTGCCGGCGGCCGTCTGCGCGGCGCTGCAGCCCTGCTCGGTGCCGGACGCCATTGTCGGCTCACGGCTGGGCACCTACGTGCCGCAGACGGTCCAGGCCACGCAGCGCGACTGGCTGCCCAGCCTCAACCTGCGCTGGGACCTGGGCCGTGACCTCGTCGCCCGCGCCGCGCTGACGCGCAGCCTCGGCCGCGCCAACTACAACGAGCTGGCCGGCGCGGTGATCCTGGACGACCTGCGCGGCACTGGTTCCAGCGGCAACCCGAACCTGAAGCCGATCACGTCCAACAACGCGGACCTGACCCTGGCCTGGTACTTCGCGCCGCGCGCCATGGTCAGCGGCGGGCTGTTCACGCAGCACGTGCAGAACTACGTGAAGGCCGGCACCTCGCAGGTCGACTACTTCAACATCACGCAGGGCAAGGTGACCACCTACACGGTCACTTCGCGCAAGGGCGTGACGGCCACGATCAACGGCCTGGAGGCGGCGGTGGAACTGCCGGTGGCGGGCGGCTTCGGCATCGGCGCCAACTACACCTACGTGGACTCGAAGGACCAGGACGGCGTGGCGCTGCTGGGTACCTCGCGCAACACCTACAACCTGCGCGGCTACTACGAGGACGACAAGTTCAGCGCCAGCCTGGCCTGGAACTACCGCAGCTCCTACGGCTATGCGCTGCTGGGCGACGGCACCAACACGATCCTGCGTGACGGCGCCGGCGTGGCCACGCAGTACAACGGCCTGAACCAGTACGCCGGCTACGGTGCGCTGTCCCTGTCGCTGGGCTACAAGATCACGCCGAACCTGAGCGTTCACTTCGACGGCAACAACCTCAACGATCCGATCCGCCACACGTACTACATCACCGAAAATGCGACCGGCTATTTCCACCAGAACGGCCGTCAATACTTCCTCGCCTTGCGCATGAAGTTCTGATTTCGGGCGATCTGCGGATGTTTCGCAGAGTTCAGGGGCGCCAGCCGGGTCAAGGGGCTCGTTGGCGCCCATTCCATTTCGTCGATTGCCCATGAGTCCGATTCTTCTGCTCGTCTTCATTGCCGCCTACTTCCTGCTGCTGCTGGGCATGGCGCACTGGAAATCGAAGGGCGCCAACAGCGAGAGCTTCTTCGTCGGCAACCGCGACAGCCACTGGATGCTGGTGGCCTTCGGCATGATCGGCACGTCGCTCTCGGGCGTGACCTTCATCAGCGTGCCGGGCGCCGTAGGGCTCACCGCGTTCAACTACCTGCAGATCGTCATCGGCCAGTTCTTCGGCTACCTGCTGATCGCCTTCGTGCTGCTGCCGCTGTACTACCGGCTGCGGCTGAGTTCGATCTACGACTACCTCGGCCGCCGGCTCGGGCCGCGCTCCTACCGCACCGGCGCGGGCTTCTTCATCGTCTCGCGCACCCTGGGCGCCACCGCGCGGCTGTACCTCGTCGTCGGCGTGCTGCAGGACGCGGCGCTGGACGCGATGGGCATCCCGTTCTGGCTCACCACGGCGGTGATCCTGGCGATGATCCTGCTCTACACCTACGAAGGCGGTGTCAAGACCATCGTCTGGACCGACACGCTGCAGACCGCCGGCATGCTGCTGGGCCTGGTCATCTGCGTGGCCTTTCTGCTGCAGGCGCTGGGCCTCACGATGCCCGAGGCGCTCGGCGCGATGCGGGCCAGGGGCCTGTCGGACGTCTGGGTGCACGACGCCGACAGCCGCTCGTTCTGGTTCAAGCAGCTGCTCGCCGGCGCGGCCATCGCGGTGGCGATGACGGGGCTGGACCAGGAGATGATGCAGAAGAACATCTCGGTGAAGACGCTCGGCGGCGCGCAGAAGAACATCGTCGTGCTGGCGCTGATCATGGTCGGCGTCGTCGCGCTGTTCCTGTTCCTCGGCGGCTTGCTCTACCTGTTCGCCGCCCAGGCCGGCATGGCGGAGAAGGGCGATCACCTGTTCGTCGCCGTCGTGATGCAGCACCTGCCGGGCTGGGTGCAGATCGTCTTCGTGCTGGCGCTGATCTCGGCGCTGTTCCCGAGCGCCGACGGCGCGATCACCGCGCTGACCTCCAGCTTCTGCATCGACCTGCTGGGCCTGACGCGCCGCAGCGACTGGAGCGAGGCACACAAGGTGCGCGTGCGTCAGCGCGTGCACCTCGGTTTCGCATTGGTCTTCCTGGCGATGGTGCTGCTGTTCCACGCCATCGGCAACCCGAGCATGATCGGCCTGATCCTGAAGCTCGCCGCCTACACCTATGGCCCGCTGCTGGGTATGTTCGCCTTCGGCATCCTGACGCAGCGCGCGGTGCGCGACGGCATGACGCCGCTGGTCGCGCTGGCGGCACCGGCGCTGTGCTGGCTGCTGGAGAGCCGCTCGGCGCAATGGCTCGGCGGCTACGAGGTGGGACTGGAGCTGCTGCTGGTCAACGGCGCGCTGACCTTCCTGGGCTTGCTGGTGTTTTCCAGGCGCTGAGCCTCAGGCGCAGGCGGGACAGCCGCCCGACTGCGCGTGGTCGTTCCAGGCCGAGCCGAGGATGATGCTGCAGAAGTTCAGCCGTCGATAGCTCGGGTCCTTCAGCGCCAGCACGTCGGCCTTCACGTTGCCGAAGGTGGTCTCGGGCTTGTGGCGCGTGCCCTCGGCGAAGGCGTCGATGATCGCCTCCTTGAAGTTCTCCTGGCGCGGATGCGCGGCGACGACCTGCTCGCGCTGCTCGCGCGGGAACTCGTCGTAGGCGAGGCCCAGCACGTCCATCTCCACGCCCGAGGTGAGCAGCGCCACCACCGGCTTCTTGTGCTGCGGGATGCCGGGCGTCGTGTGCAGGGCGATGGCGTCCCACACCTGATCGATGTCGGCTTCGGGGATGTGCCAGCCGGCGAGGAAGTTGCGTGCCGCGTTCGCGCCGTCCACCTCGAAACGCTCGGTCTTGCTGGCGAACTTCGGCACCAGGCCCATGTCGTGGAACATCGAGCCGACGTAGAGCAGCTCGGCGTCGAACTTCAGGCCGCGGCGCTGGCCGGTCAGCGCGCCCCACAGGAAGACGCGGCGGGAATGGTCGTACAGCAGATCGCTCTCGCTCTCGCGCACCAGCTCGGTGGCGGCGCGTGCGATCGTGCTGTCGGGGATGGCGATGCCGGCGATGGTCTGGGTCATGGGGTGCGCTCCTGCGTGGAAGAATGATTGGCTTGAACTGAGGGTTCAAAGTCTCGCGGCGGAGCCGGCACCCCGGGTGTCGATGCACCGTCGTTCCCTGCCAGCCATCCGTCGTTGGCGGTCACCCTTGCACTGGATGCGTCGTGCGTCGTGTTGTCCTTGCCATCTTTCCGGGCGTCCAGGCGCTGGACGTTTCCGGTCCGCTGGACGTTTTCGCTGAGGCCAATGCCTACCTGCCCGAGGACAGTGGCTACCTCGCCTCGCTGGCGAGCGCCGACGGTCGCACGGTGCGCGCTTCCAATGGCATGCGGATCGGCGCCGACCTGTCCTTCGACGAGGCCGCGGGCCCCTGGGACATCGCCCTGGTCGCCGGCGGCCCGGCACTTGCCGGATCAGACGTGGACGAGCCGCTGCTCGCCTGGCTGCGGGCGATTGCCGTCAGCAGCACCCGCTACGGCTCGATCTGCACCGGCGCCTTCGCACTCGGCGCCGCCGGCCTGCTCGACGGCAAGCGGGCCACGACCCACTGGCAGTCCGCCGGCCAGCTCGCCGGCCGCTTCCGTGCGGCCCGCGTGGAGCCCGACCGGATCTTCTGCCGCGACGGTGCCCTGATCACCTCGGCCGGCGTCACCGCGGGTATCGACCTGGCGCTGGCCCTGGTGGCCGAGGACCACGGCGCAGACCTGGCGCTGACGGTCGCGAAGCGCCTGGTTGTCGTCGCGCAGCGGCAGGGCGGCCAGTCACAGTTCAGCCCCTACCTGGTGGCGCCGCCCAGCGATCCGGAGGATCCGATGGCCAAGGTGCAGGCGCACGTGCTGGCGAACCTGCGCGAGCCGCTGTCCGTCGACACGCTGGCCGAGCTTGCCGGCATGAGCGCCCGGCACTTCGCGCGGGTCTTCGTTCAGCGGACTTCAGTCACGCCGCACGAGTTCATCGAGCGCGCCCGCGTGGACGTCGCGCGGCGACTGCTGGAGACCAGCGATCAGCCGCTCAAGACCATCGCCTGGGAATGCGGCTTCGCCTCGGCCGACCGGATGCGGCTGGTCTTCCTGCGCCGGCTGGGCGTCACGCCGGGGCAATACCAGGCGAGCTTTGTGCGGCGGGAGTCGACCTGACGGGGCGGAGGCCGCCTGCCGAATCAGGTGTGAGCACGCCCCGTCACTCGACGGCCGCGGACTCGCTCTCCGTGTGCCGGTCGGGCTCCGTGGTGCGGAGGATTTCGTTCAGCACGGAAGTGGCGTAGTTTCCGGCGGGCAAGGAGAACGCGAGCACCAGTTGATCGGCTTGCGGCCATTCCCATGACATGTCCGCCGGGCGCGCCACCAGGGCGCGGCGCTCCTGATCCAGGCCGGCGTGTTCCATGCCGTCGCACAGGGTGGCGTGACGCGCCGCCACTCCCATTTCCACGGCCTGCGCCTGATCGGTGGTGGACACGCGGCCCCGTCCCCAGAGCGGTCCGGTGGGCCGGCCCGCCTCGTCCATCACGTCACCGGGCAGGGTCTGGCCCCAGAGTCCCTGCTCAATTCGCAGCGCCAGCACTTCATTGAAGACGAAGGAGCGCACCGCCGAAAGATAGATGCCCTTCTTCTTCGGGTTGCGCACGCGGATCTCGCGCGCGAGCATGGCGCGACCCTGCTCGACGTTGCCACCCTCGAAGCCGAAACGCTGGGCGCCGAAGTAGTTGGGCACGCCACGTGACGCTACGGCCTGAAGATTGGCCACGATGGCGTCGCGGTCGCCGGTCACGTCCCGCAGCACGATGCGGAACCGATTGCCCTGCAGATCACCGGGGCGCAGCTTCTTCACGTGGCGGCTCTGACTCAGCACCTTGAACTCCGGGTGCTGAAGCAGGGTCAGGTCGGGCGTCTCGCCTTTCCCTTTCCCATTCGGCAGATAGATGCTGAACCACTGACGGGTGATGGCGTAGCGGTCCTTGAGGCCGGCATAGCCCACGTCCCTTTCCTGCACGCCGGCGGCTTCGGCCAGCCGCTGCGCGACGAAGGCGGTGTTGGCACCGTTTTTCTCGATGTCCAGCCAGATGTGTTCGCCCTCACCGGAGGGCAGTTGCAGCGGCAGTTCGGTCACGACGAAATCCTCGTTGAGGAGTTTCAGGGTGGCGCTGGCGCCGCTGGCCGGATAAGCGTTGGGCCATTGCGGCAAGGTCGTGTATTGAGCGTCGGTCATGAGTGGTCTGGCGGCACCAGATGTGGGGAGGGACAGGCTGCCTGGCCGGCCACAGGGCAGCCTATCTATTGTGCGAGTTGAGACTTCTGCGTTGTCCTCGCGCGACGGGGCGGAATGCCACCGATTCCGCGAGCGGCATCGCCTGGGTAGGCTGATGACTGCCCAGCTCTACCCAGTATTCATGAAGTATCGATCAGTCCCGGACCCCGAGCTGGCATCAGCCCTTGCGAGCGCCCATGCCGGCAGCGCTTGCGCCTGGGACCGGTTCGCCGGACTTCGTGAGCGGGCGGAACCCGAGGGCACCTCCGATCTGCGCTTGCTCGCGACAGCCGGGCTCATCGTCACGGCGCATCTGACGGGCCGTTACGACGGCATCGAAGCCTGCGTCGACGAGGTGATGATGCCGTGGGGTCCGGATCGACCGTTCGCCGCCGCCGATGAACTCCTCCTGCTGAACGGGCGACTCATCGGTTTCTTGTTGTTCAAGCCCCGGGATCCTCTTGTCGATACGTGCGCGTCGCGCCTTCTCGACTTGGTGGACTCCGGCCTCGACGTCAATCTGACGCTTGCTGCAGCGAGAACCTTGATCTATCACTTCGACTCGTGCGGCGAGCGTGAGGTGGTGATGCGACTCCATGTATCGCTGCAGCAGCGATCCGGCGATGCCGAGGCCACGCCCTACCGCGTCGCCGAATGGCTCAACCTCGTGCGAAGGTCCGCGCACTATGGCAAGGACCCTCGTCTGGCCGAGCAGGCCCTCGAGCGCATGCGCGCGCTCGCCAAGCAACACGGCTTGCGATACATCGATTTCCTTGCCGCATTGGCTGACCTGGATACGGCGCTGCCGCGCGGAAATATCGCTCTGGCTCGATCCGCGATCGAGCGGGCGGAGTCGGTGAGCGACGCCTCCCACCTGCGTGAGTTGCTGCAACTGGAATTTGCGAAGTCGCGGCTGGCCCGCTTGCGGGGTCAGGCGGATTCCGCGGTCTACCATGGCGCGCGTGCGGCGAAGCTGGCATCGGAACTGCGCCTCCCGCCCATCATGCGGGCGGTGTACGTCGTCAACGAAGCTCAGTCCTTGCTCCTGAACGATGAGTTCGAAGATGCTCGCGTCGCGATGCTGGCCGAGCTCGGATCGCTGCCTGAAGGCTATGCGGACGAGGTGCGCGCGATGGTGACGGGCATCGATGCCTATCTCGCGGTCAAGAACGGCGATGAGGGCGCGGTCGACCGGCTGGCGGAGCTCTTCAAGCGCTTGCGGGAACGTCGCATCTACGACCTGTTCGAGGGCTTTCCTGAATTCGGTTCGCGGTTGTGCGTGTTCGCACTGGAACGCGACATCGAAGTCGATTTCGTGCGCAGCCTGATTGCCAAATGCGCGCTCCTGGCGCCGGAACTGGCACCCGTGTCATGGCCGTGGCCGATCCGGATCGAGGCCCTGGGCGGGTTCGCCGTGTATCGCGACGACGTGCAGCTCGTCACCGAGGGCAAGAGCCCGCGGAAGCCTCTCGCGCTGCTGAAGGCGGTGATCGCGCTCGGTGCCACTCGGGAAGACCGCGGGGTCGAGATTGACCGGCTCATCGATCTGCTGTGGTCGGACGAGGACGCGGCCGATCCCAAATCCTCCTTCGAAGTCGCGCTCTCGCGACTCCGAAAATGGCTCGCTGTCGAGGGAGCTCTGAAGATCTCGGACGGACGGCTCTCGTTGAACCCGCGTCTGATCTGGTGCGACGTGGACCGCTTCGAGAGAACATGCGAGGCCTTGCTTCGCGCTGCAGCACCGCACGGAGATGCCACAGCCCTGCCGGCATTGATCACGCAGCTCGGCTCCCTGTATCGGGGAAGGCTCTTCGGCAGCGCGCAACTCGAGCCATGGAGTGTCCTGGCTTGCGAGACCATTTCGCTCCGGTTCTCCCGCGCCGTGGGAGACGCGGGCATGTTCCTCGAGACTCGCCTTCGGTGGGCCGATGCCATTCGCCTCTACGAGATGAGCCTGGTACGAGACATGCTCTCCGAGCCCATCCATCGGGGAGTGATGCGCTGCTACCTGACGCTCGGACAACGCGCCGACGCCCAGCGGGCATTCGAACGTTGCCGGGCGGTGCTCGATGCGGAGTTCGGCCTGCCGCCGAGCCCCGAGACCTTGCAGCTGATGGAGCCGGGCACCGACTGGATGCCCCGACGCTAGTGCGGCGGTGAACGACAGAAAAATGCCCGCCTGTCAGCCATCGGTAGGTCGGCGGGAGAAATTTGTCACGAAGATGAGCTCTGTCTCAACCCTCATCACAAGGCTCACACAATGCATTCTGTTCGTTCAGCCGCAGGCGGCATCAAGCGTATTGCTGCCGCTGCCTGTCTGTCGCTGTCGCCGTTCCTGGCCCATGCCGCCGATGTGTACTCGCAGCCATTCGCCGATACGCCGGCCGGGGGCTACTACTCGTCGACACTCGGAGACTTCCTGCAGTATGACGACTTCGTCGTCGGCGCCAATTCGACGGTGACGTCGGTGAGCTGGTGGGGAGTCGACATTTCGGAACTGTTGCCCGGTTCGACCATCAACCCCACCTCGTTCACGGTCTCCATCTTCGCGGACGACGGCAACAACGCGCCGGGCACCGAGTTGTCGGTCGCCACGATCGGCAACAGCGGGAATGCGTCGGTGGTGGGGAGCCTGCAAGGTCTTTCCCTGTTCCAGTACAGCGGCTCACTGACGACGCCGTTCGCGGCCATTGCCGGCACGAAGTACTGGATCGGGATCACCGATCCCACCGATAACGGCAACTGGTTCTGGGCCACCGGCAGCGGCCCCAATGGTTCACACTTCGGCATCATCCTGGGCGATGCCAGCCCGCTGAACGACGACATGGCGTTCACCTTGGGAGGCGTCACCGCCGCGGTTCCCGAACCCTCGAGCACGGCTCTGCTCCTGCTGGGCGGCCTTGGCGTGTTCTGTGTTCGCAAGCGTCAGCAGCAGCGCACCTGAATGTCGACTGTCCCGTCGCTGAGCGTGCCCTGATCGCTCACGGAGCGTGCTCCATGCACCGCGGTGGCTTGCGTGCCGAGATGAACTTGCCTGGCAGCAGACCGCCTCGGCCGCCTGCTTGTGGCCGATACCAAACGCTACTGCGCCGGCTTTCTAAAGCGGAACACGAAGCGGTCGGTCTTGCCGCGAATGGCCGGGTCGAACACCTTCAGGGAGTGGTCGTCGTCGGGGCTGGCCAGCACCTTGATCTCGTCATCGAAAATGAAGCCGGCCTTCTCCACTTCGGCTTTCACCTCCTCGGGGTCGATCCGATGCAGGTCCTCGGTGTTCTTCAGCTTCGACCCTGCCGCCGCGGCGTGGTCGCCAATGATGAAGTAGCCACCGGGCTTCAACACGCTGAAGACCGCCTGGTTGAACGCGCCCACGTCGGCGCCCTTCATGAAGCTGTCGTGGAAGTCGTGATAGTTCTCGAAGGTCCAGACGATGTCGACGGTGCTGTTGATCGACGCCGGCCACTGCTGCGCCAGCGGCAGCGTGATCTGCTCGACGTTGCCGCGCCCGGGTTCAGACGCGATGGCCTTGGCCGTGGCGACAGGATCCGACTTGAATCCGGCGAACTCCCCCGGAACGTAGGCGTAGACCTTGCCTTTCGGCCCCACGGCCGTGGAGAAGAGTCGCGTCCAGTAGCCGGCGCCCGGCACGACGTCCACGACGGTGTCGCCCGCCTTCACCTTCGAGAAGGCGACCAGCTCGGCCGGGTGGCGGGATGCGTCCTGCCGGGTATCCGCTTCGGGCCGAGCCGGGTCGCTGATCGCGGCCTTCATGACTGCCGGCTGCACCTGGGCCATGCTCTGCGTGGACAGCAGGGCCCCGACGGTCGCGAGCGCAAAGGCGAGATGTTTCATGGAACCGGTCCTTCGTTGAGCGTTGTGGCACTGGATGATGCACGAGACTACCGAGGATCTGTTGCTTCTGGATTGCTGGAGCGAAGGGCCGGCACGCTGGCGAGTTCAATGCCTTGCCGCTTCCAACCGAGCCACGAGGGCATCACCCAGCGCGGCTGCGGAGAACGGTTGCTGTCCCGTGATCAGCTCCCGATCCACGACGACGTTGGAATGCCAGTTGGCGACCGTGTCGACGTGGGCTCCGGCTTCGGCCAGCGCATTGACGGGATAGAACTGGACATTGCCACCCAGGCCACCCGCGCCTTCCAGCGCCTGTTCTTCACCGATGGAGAACACGGTGACGCGGTAGCCGGCGTACGGCCAGCCCTGGGCCAGCGCATTGGCCTTGCCGTCGCCCGCGATCATCGACTTCACGAAGCCATCGGCATCGTCCAGCGCCGCGAGCAGCACGATCGGGCCGTGGCAGACGATGGCGGTGGGGCGGCCGTTGGCGTGGAAGCTGCGCAGGATCTGACCGAGGTTCTTGTCGGTCAGCAGATCTGACATCGGCGCGTGACCGCCCGGCACGAACATGCCGACGTAGCCCGCCGTGCCTTCGCGCACGACCGCGGCGAGGGTCTTGGGCTTCTTCAACTGCCCGATGCCTTGCGCATAGTTCAGCGCATCGAGCCGGGCCTGCTCGTCACCGCCGAAGAACATCTTGTTGTTGGAGGCGGCATCCATGACTGGCAGATCGCCCCTGGGATTGGCGATCACGGGTTCATAGCCGGCCTCCACGAGCTTGCGGTAGGGAACGATGAACTCGTTCAGGTAGTAGCCGGTGGCGTAGGTCTTGCCATCCTTCAGGTCCAGCGAGTTGGCGCTGGACATCACGACGAGGACCTTGCCTTTGGAGGCTGCTGTGGCAGACAGCGGAAGAGCGAGGGTGGCCGCCGTCGCGAGGAGGGCAGCGCCGAGCTTGAGCATGTTCATGATGATCAGATTCCTTTGATGAGATGGGGTGCGGCGAGTCAGGCTCCGGCCGCAGCCAGATAGCGCGGCGCGGGCTTGGCGTTGGAGAACTTGAAGCTGCGGCGCTCGGCCTCCCAGCGGGTCCAGTCCTCGCCTTCGTGCAGGGTCGGGATCGTGACGAGCTCGCCCTGGTCCAGGCCGGCCAGCGCGGCGTCGACGAGGTCATGCGCGCTCATCGTCGTAGGCGAGGCCTTCTGCGCGGCGTAGCCGGCGACATCCCAGAACTCGGTGGCCGTGGCGGCCGGCAGCACGGTCTGGATGCGCACACCCTTGCTCGCCAGATCGCGCTGCAGCGAATGGCCGAAGGCGAGCACATAGGCCTTGGAGGCGCTGTACACGCCGTTGAGCACCTCGGCCGCGATGCCGACCACCGAGGAGATGTTGATGATGGTGCCGGAGCCCTTGGCGGAGAACACCGGGCCGATGGCGTAGGTCAGGCGGGTCAGCGCCGTGACGTTCAGGTCGATCATCGATTCCATCTCGTCGACATTGGCGGCCTGCAGTGGAGCGACCGCACCGACGCCGGCGTTGTTGACCAGCACCGTGATGCTGTCATCCTGCTTCAGCAGCGCTTCGATCCGCGCGAGATCGCTCTTGGACGAGAGGTCGGCGGCAACCGGGGTGACGGCGCGGCCGGTCTCGGCACGCAGGCGTTCGGCCAGCGCGCCGAGGCGAGACTGGTTGCGGGCCACGAGGATCAGGTCGTAGCCGCGTCGGGCCAGGCGATCGGCGTAGATCGCGCCGATGCCGGTGGAGGCGCCGGTCACCAGGGCCGTGCCTTTGGCGGAGATGGGGACGGGTACGGAAGTGGTCATGGTCGAGGTCCTTGAGGAGAATGGTTGGGGTGTTCGCTTCGGGCTTTTGTGATGGCCTGGAATGAATTTTGGTGACGGGCAGTCGTTTCCTCAATGTCATATATGCAATGATTTATGCCGCGCGTTGCGCAAGGGCTTGGAGCGCTGCGGACCCGAAGACGCGGGCTTCCAATACAGTGGCCGCTTTGCTCCATCTGTTGCACGCCTATGCATTCCGTCGGGCTGGTCGTCTACCCCAATTTCCAGGTCCTTGGCCTGTCGGTGGCGACGGTCTTCGAGTACGCCAACCTGCTGAACGGCGAGCCGGCCTATGAGTTCACGCCGGTGTCCGAACGCGGCGGCGCGGTGACCTGCTCGCAAGGCTTCTCCATCAACACGGAGCGCCTCAAGGATCGCCGCTTCGACACGCTCATCGTCACCGGCGATAACGAGTGCCGGCTGCCGCCGAAGAGCCTGCTGGCGTTCATCGCGAACGCGCCGGAGCAGTCGCGGCGCGTGGCCTCCGTCTGCACGGGCTCCTTCGTGCTGGCGGCGGCGGGCCTGCTCGACGGCAAGCGCGCGACGACGCACTGGTACCACGCGCAGGCTTTCCGCCAGCAGTTCCCCGAGGTGACGCTGGAGGAAGACCGCATCTTCATCGTCGACGGCCAGATCTGGACTTCTGCAGGCATGAGCGCCGGCGTCGACCTCGCGCTGGCGATCGTCGAGAAGGATCTGGGTTCGGAGCTGGCGCGCGCCGTGGCGCGAAAGCTCGTGGTCTATCACCGCCGAGGCGGCGGGCAGTCGCAGTTCTCGGCGCTGCTGGAGCTCGATGCCAAGTCGGACCGCGTGCGACTGGCGCTGAATTTCGCGCGCGAGCACCTAGCCGGCGATCTGTCCGTGGAAGCGCTGGCCGAGGCCGCGCGACTGAGCCCTCGCCAGTTCAGCCGCGTGTTCCGCGAGGAGACCGGCCAGTCGCCTGCCAAGGCCGTGGAGCGGCTGCGTGTGGAGGCGGCCCGCCTGATGATGGAGACGAGCCGGCACCCGATCGAGGTGATCGCCCGCGAGACCGGCTTCGGCGATCGCGAGCGCATGCGGCAGGCTTTCCTGCGCGCCTTCGGCCAGCCGCCGCAGGCCATCCAGCGGCTGTCGGCGCCGCCGGAAGTGGCGGTCTGATCGCCGATCAGGCTTCGTCGGGCGACCAGTCGGGGCTGTAGCCGCCCAAGGTGGGGTGGTACATCTCGTCGCCCGTGTGCTGGGTGAACTCGACGTTGAGCCGGTCTTCGCGAATGCCGAGGATCTCGATGCAGTGCGCGCACAGGGCCTTGGCAACGTCCATTCGCAACTCGGGCGGGCGGCCCTTGCGGATGTCCAGCATCATCAGCGCCACCGGCACAGGCTCGCCGCCCACCTCCGGGATGCGCCAGACGCCGCCTTCACCGAGCTCGCGGATGGCCACGCTGATCCGGCGGATGTCCACCGACATCATCCGCGCATAGGTCTCGCTCATGCGCTGAGCGAGCAGCCGCTTGGTGGAGACCGGGTAGGTCTGCGTCACGTCGAGTTGCAGATAGGGCATGTGCGTTCTCCTTCTTCATGGCCTCCACGATATTGGACGGCCACCGTACGTGTCCATGTCGGATAAGCGATGGTTTTCAGCCAAGCCCGATCAGAGCGGCAGACCCCGAGCATTTGCGGGATGTTTCTGCGCCAGTTAGCGGATGCTCAATCGCAGCTCCAGTGGCGCCAAAGCGCTGGTGCGAAGAAAAGCGGCTCCGACTGGAAGTCGGAGCCGCACAAAGCTTCAATGCCGTCATCAAAGCTCCTGCTCAGGGAGGAAAAGCAGGGACCGGAAGGTCGTGGTCAGTGTAGGAACCGCAAGACCCGATCCGGCTCGAGCGCATCCCGTATTCCCGGCACGCGCGTGATTGCATCGCGTCTTGCAAAATCCAGCGCATGCCTTCCAGTTCCACCCCGAGCGGCTTGCCGATCCTCTACTCGTTTCGCCGCTGCCCCTACGCTATCCGCGCCAGGCTTGCCATCTAGGCATCGGGTATGCGGGTGGCACTGCGCGAGGTGGTGCTGCGCGACAAGCCTGCCGCGCTCCTGCAGGCGTCGAGCAAGGCAACGGTGCCCGTTCTGCAATTGCCTGACGGCCGCGTGCTGGAGCAGAGCCTGGACATCATGCGGGTGTCGAGCAGCGTGGCGTGGCCGTGCATCGCCTCGATATAGGCGCGCGTCATCGTCGCGATGCCGGAGAGGTGCTGGACGGTGCGGAGAGCGCTGCGCTCGGCGGTGAGCAGGGCACGGGCGTTGCTGGCGAGCCGCATCAGCGCGGTCCCGGGAGTGACGCTCTAGCCATCCTGCACAAGCAGTTCGATCTCACACGCCGCGTCGAGATGGCGAAAGAACTCGGAGGCCAATGGCACCCTGCGACGGTGATGGTCGAAGCCGGGGAGGGTGAAAGACATGTGCGTGCTTTACGAGGGGTCGGGACTGGCTTGCCCAAGAGATCGACGAGCGCCTTGCGGATACCCGCGTTCTGGATACCGCCAGAGGTCAGGAGGACCTTTATCGCGCAGAGTCTAGTAGCTGCGCGATGGCTCGCTACAGCCCGACGTAAACCATCCTCGTGAACTGATCGCCGCTGAACACGAAGTTGCCCCACTTGGCGTCGAAGGCGGCCGTGGGCTTGGCGGCAACGATCTCGTCGAGCGACTTGCCCTGCTGCTTCAGCGCCGCGACCTTGTTGCGCACCGTGACCAGCATGTCGCGGAACTCGACCAACTGAGCTCGCGTGCCCACCGTGCCGTGGCCGGGAATCACGATCGTGTGTTCGGTGCTGTGAGCGACGGCCTTCTCGGCCCAGCGGATCGCGCTGTCGATGCTGCCCCCGTCTTCGTTGTCGATGTACGGATAGATGCCGTTCCAGAAGGTGTCGCCCAGGGCCAGCACGTCGGCGTCCTTGAAGTACACCCATAGGTCTCCATCGGTGTGGCCGCCGCCGAAGTTCTCCACTTCGATGCGGCTGCCTGCGAAGTCGAAGATCTGCTCGCGGTCGACCAGCAGGGTGGGGCGCGCAGCCGGGGGTACCGGCTCGAAGGTCCAGTTCCACGCGTTGACATGGGTTGTCTCGGTCAGGTGCTTGGCGGTGTTGCGGTGCGCCACGATCGTGGCGCCGGCCTCGTGCAGCCAGGCGTTGCCATCGGTGTGATCCCAGTGCCAATGCGTATCGACCACGTACTTCACCGGCGCCGTGCCGATGCTGCCGAGCGCGGTCTGCAGCTTGTCTTGCGACTTGCTGATCCCCGCATCGACGAGGAACTTGCCGTCCGGGGTCGACAGTACGGTGATGTTGCCGCCGGAGCCCATCAGCACGGTGATGCCGCCGCGCAGCGGGGTTGCGACGATGTCTGCATCGGCACGGCGCAGATAGCGTGCGCCGGCGCCGGTGTGGAAGTAGTCATCCTGCGCCAAGGCGAGCAGCGGCGCGGCCATGAGGGCGAGCGAGAGGATCATTCGGGTTCTGGAGCGGGTAGTCATTTCCGGTGCTTTCGAGGTTTCAAAACAAGGCGCCGATGCCGGCGTTGATGACCAGGCCGCCGGCGATCAGCCATGCGAACAGCAGGCCGGCCAGGGCCAGCGGCTTGAGGCCGGCCTGGCGGATCGCGAAGAAATGGGTGCTCAGGCCGAGCGCGGCCATGGCCATTGCGAGCATCGCGTTGTCGATGTCCGTCGCGATGTCGAGTGCCGGCTTCGGGAGCAGGGCCAGCGAGTTCAAGCCGGCCACGGCGATGAAGGCGAACGCGAACCAGGGAATCGCGATGTGGCGAGATTCGCCTGCGACAGCAGGGCCTTTCATGCGAGACAGGCCCGCCGACACCGCGATCAGGAACGGCGCCAGCATCGTCACCCGCACCATCTTCGCGATGACGGCGGTGTTGCCCGCCTCGGTGCCGACGGCATTGCCAGCGGCGACAACCTGCGCGACCTCATGGATCGTCGATCCCGCGAACAGGCCGTAGGCGCGTGGCGTGATCGCGAGCCATGGGTACAGCAGCGGGTAGAGAAAGATCGCCAAGGTGCCGAACACGACCACGGTCGAGACGGCGACCGTCACCTGCTCGGGCCGGCCACGCACCACCGGCTCCGTCGCCATCACCGCGGCCGCGCCGCAGAACGAGCTGCCCACGCCGATAAGAAGCACGGTCTTGCGATCGAGCCCGAACAGGCGCGTGCCGACGAACCATGCGAGGGCGAGCGTGCTGCACACCACGGCGGCGTCGATCAGCACGCCGGCCAGGCCGACCCGGGCAATGTCCTGGAAGCTCAGCCGCAGCCCGTACAGGACCACGCCCAGGCGCAGCAGGTTCTGCTTCGAGAATGCCACGCCTTGCGCGCTGGCCGCAGAGAAGCGCGGGTAGACGGTGTTGCCCGCCAGCATGCCCAGCGCGATGGCCAGCGTCAGCGCGCCGATGCCGCGGGCTTGCAGCACGTGGCTTCTGCCGATCTCGATGGCGGCGCAGGCCAGGGCACCGGTGAGTGCCAGGCCGGGCAGCAGGCCAGCGGCGGGCAGGATGAACTGCCGAGTGGCGGATGTCGGGTTGGAAGAGCGCATGGCCTCACTTTGGCCTTGTCCAATCCATCCGGCAAACGGATAATTTCTGTATAACCTACCGATAAATCAGGTAACAGGATTTCCCGCATGCGCCTCACTCTGCGCCAGCTGCAGATCTTCGCGGCAGTGGCCGACGCCGGCAGCACGACGGCGGCGGGGCTGCAGGTCGCGCTGTCCCAGTCCGCAACGAGCGGCGCGCTGAATGAGCTGGAGGCGCTGCTCGGTGCGCGGCTTTTCGATCGCGTCGGCAAGCGCCTGGTTCTCAACGACACGGGCCGTGCCTTGCTACCTCAGGCGCGGGCGCTGCTGGACGGCGCGCAGGCCATTGAGGATCAGTTCGGGCTCGGCGGATCGGCCGGCGCGGGGCAGGGCATCGTCACGCAGCTGCGCATCGGCGCCAGCACGACGATCGGCAACTACCTGCTGCCGGCCCTGGTGGCGAGCCACCTGAGCAGCACGCCGGGAACCGCCATCGACGTGACCATCGGCAACACCAGCGAGCTTGCGTCAGCCGTGGCGCGGCTGGAGGTGGACATGGGCTTCATCGAGGGACCCTGCCATGAGCCCGAAGTCGTCGCTCAGCCCTGGCTCGAAGACGAGATGGTCATCGTCTGCGCCCCATCGCACCCGCTCATGCGGGGAGACCTCGGCGCGCGCGTCGGCCTGAAGGCCTTGAGGCAGCAGCGCTGGTTGCTGCGCGAGCCGGGGTCGGGCACGCGGGAAACGGTCGAGCATGCCCTGCTGCCGCACCTGCACCAGTGGGTGCAGCCGATGCAGCTCGGCAGCACCGAGGCGATCAAGCAGGCCGCGGCGGAGGGGCTGGGGCTCACCTGCCTGTCGCGCTGCACGGTGGAGGATCTGCTCACGCTGAAGCGACTGACGGTGGTGAACACCACGCTGCCGCGCCTGTGCCGGCGCTTCTACCTGATCCATCACCGGCAGAAGCAGTTCTCGGCCAGCCTGCAGCGCTTCAGCGCGCACTGCCAGACGATCTGACTTCAGTTCGCCGGCGGCTGCGTGCGCAGGTAGGCGATCAGCTTGGCGATCTTCTGCTCGTCATA
>Ga0247779_1000311_pt1 | contig 34005 bp, 45 predicted proteins | sample UWRJL221509R5_FD_179925 | JGI IMG/M metagenome (GOLD analysis project Ga0247779, IMG submission 179925) | Plant litter microbial communities from Arlington Agricultural Research Station in Wisconsin, United States - UWRJ-L221-509R-5 | ecosystem: Environmental > Terrestrial > Plant litter >...
GTAAAGTTGGCCTGCAAGCCAAAGGCAGCTCCTCCAAAGGCCAAGGTACGTATAACCAAGCAGAAATCTTCAGTGGTATGGCTGACATCATTTCCATCTCACAGTACATAGACCCCATTATTGCGGCGACCTGGTCCGATGACGGTGCTGTTCACGATGTATGTAAAGCTTTGTCCCCGCGGATTCGAGAGCCCAATGCTATTGTACGTACACCTATTTCTTCCAGTGGTATACTTTGAACTATATCGCTATTTACAGGTCGCGTTCAAAGCCTTGATTGTGCTTCACACTATGATACGGAATGGCTCCACGGACAACGTTCTCTCATATCTCTCATCATCTGAAGTTCTACGCCTACGGAATATGACTGCGGGGAACTGGGATGGTGACTGAACTCATTGTCTCTTATTCTATGGGGTCTTATACCTTCTTCTCGATAGGCTACGCTGCCCCACAAAATCTCCAAAATTATGCTCTCTACCTCGATTCCAGAATCCGTGCATATAAAGACTTGAAGCACGACGCCGTGAGAGTTCAGGCAGATACGAACCGGGACATGCGCAATTCCCAGTCAATTGAAGAAGACGGATATCGGACTAAGAAAGACCGGACCAAAACGAGCTCTTCCGCGCCTGCCCGAAGCAAGACAATCATGGGAAGGAAACTGCGTTCAATGACGGTGGAGAAAGGTCTGCTACGAGAAACGAAGGCGGTACATAACATGATAGATGCCCTTGTTGAATGCCGCGTATGTTGATGCGAGTCATTCTTGCTCTACTATCGCATTACTAACGACCATCGATTTATCTTCAGTTCTATCTTGACGATCTGGAGGATGAACTAACAATTACGGCTCTGCGTATGCTAGTCAAAGATCTTTTGATCTTGTTTCAAGCAGGGAATGAAGGCGTTATAAATGTGCTAGGTTCGTGGTCGGCCATCCTAAATCTCACTACTTTTCCTTATACCCAACAGAAAATTATTTCGAAATGTCGCATATCGATGCAGAGGAAGCACTGAGGATTTACCGTCACTTCTGCAAACAAACAGATTGTGTGGTTGAATATCTAGGAGTTGCAAAGAAACTGCAAAATTTATTGAACGTGCCAATACCTAATTTGAAGCATGTAGGCCAAGCTTAACAGATGCTAATTTGAATCTCTGCTGATTTTTTGCTATGGTTAGGCCCCTGTGTCCCTAGCTGGTGCCCTTGAAGAATATTTACGGGATCCCAACTTCGAGCAGAATCGTCTGGAATATAAAGCTAATAAGGATGCAGCCGATGGTAAATCGAAATCGAATACGAATGGAAAGCAGCAATCAGCTCGTATGTTTCTTCTATTCCGTACAATTATTTAGGCTGAGTTGCTATCTTTTAGCAACAGTCAACGGGAATGCAGCATCGACATCTTCCAAAGTTCAGTTTGCCAGCAGTAGCAAGGCCGATGATAAAAAACCTACAAGCGATGGAAAAGACATCATCGATTTCTTCTCGGCAATAGAACCAGAACAATCTTCTCAAAGGTATTCATTAAATTCATTAGTGCGGTATATATATTTATCATGTTATATGTACTAGTGTAAACGCAGCATTTGGGCAACAGGCCCCGAACCCATTTGCACAAATGCCTACGGCCCAACCCTTTATGCAACAAGCGCCCCAAATTGCTTTCCAGCCGACAGGATTTGTCGTACCTCAGCAAACGGCTATGCCACAGCAACCGAATCCCTTTGGTAATTTCTTGAGCCCTCAGGTTCAAGTGCCACAACAAACAGGGCACCGACCATTTTCTTCATATTTGCAACCACAAGCAACTGGATTCTCCCAACCATCCCTGCAACAACCTCAACAAACAGGTTTTCTGCAGTCACATGCCACAGGTGTCAATCCTTTCCGTCAGAGCATGCTTGTACCTCAAACAACTGGGATGGCATTATTCGCGAATACAGTGCCTCATAGCCCACAAAACCAGGCTCAGTCAAATCCAATGCAAAGTAACACAATGAACCAGAACTGGATGACAGGCTCGACATCCAATCCCACCCCCGGCTCGTCTGCTTTCTCTCCGTCGACGCCTACGGTACCTTCACTTTTTGCCACTCCAACACCTTCATTTATGGCAAACTCCGGTGCCAGCGGGACCCCTGCACGTCCCGCGTCGACTCCATTGGCCTCTTCCACCAACTCAAATGCATCGACTTTACAGCCAGTCAAGACGCATCAGACTGGAACGAATAACCCCTTCGGACCCATTACAACTCCAGCACCTCCTGTACCAAAACCACCCACTCTGTTCCAGCTTCGACAATCTATCACTGGACTACCTAACTCTGGCGTCAATCAACCTCAGTCAAACCAACAACCACAACAGCAACAACCTGCGCAACCGCAACTGACCCAACCGACTGGTAATAACTTCTCCTTCAATAACAGTTCGTTGAATCCAGGACCTACGGACATCTCCAGCGTTGCATCTTCCTTCGCCTTTGCGAATTCATCCAAATCAAAAACTAATTTTGATAATGCCACACCGACGACATCCAATGGCACCCCTCTCGCATCACATGATACATCATCTACTGCCACAGGCTCGGCGTTTTCTGGATCTCTGTTTTCGTCTTCGTTATCAACTCAACCTACTGGCACAACAAATATATCGTTCTCTACGCAATCTTCTACTCCCCCAGTGAAGTCACATCTCACCGGATTTTCAGGGTTGAAACCTTTCAAGCCTTCTTCATCTTTCGGTGCCTCCTTACTCGAGTCATTGCCACCTATCCCTGGCTCAGGATCAACAACCCCAGCAATAACTGGCCTCCCCCCTACAAGTGGATTGTCCTCGCCTACTATAAATGCGCTTTCCTCGACATCCAATCCCTCACCAAATCAAACGAACTTTTCTCCTGCGAATCAGAACGGCTCTGGAAATCCTTCGAGCACTTACAGCTTCCTTAGCAATCAACCAACGGGGACTACTGGTGGGTTTGGTGGATCATCGTTGGGCGTTGGCCTTCGGCCACAAATTACAGGGGGTGGTGCTGCCAACCCATTCCGTGCCTCCATGGCAGCTGGCCAAACCCTTGGGCCCTCAAGTAACATACCTCCATTGCCTAGTATGAACTTTGGATCGTCTCAACCTTTTGGTGTAGGGATGTTTGGGAATCAGCAGCAGCAGCAGCAACCGCAACAGAATTCTTTGATATGATACATGGTCTTTAGTTCTATACTTTCATCTGTTTAGTAGTTCACGTTCCATTCTATTTATTTCAAGCGACGCCGATTGTCTTTTTCGCTTGCCTCTAATTTTTCACATTCTTGGATCTCTGGGACATTTTCATCAGTAATGTAGCTAGCTTCTTTTGTGTCCTCATCTACCCATTTGGGTTTTTTGTATATTCACAGCAAGTTAATGTTTCTTTGTTTCTGCACATTGATTTGCACATGCTTATTTCCGTTTGTTCGGGCCACTCATTCATTCATATGAAGGCATTACTGTCACACTTTCTCACATCACACTTGTCCATTTACATCCTCCACCTCTCTAAGATTACTCAACACATCTAAATTCTAACTTCTTTCTCATCAAAGGATAATATGAGCTCGTGAGTTTTGGAAGCACCTGTATATACAATCTTGGAGGTACCAATGTGTTTATTTCATCAGGGATACAAAAAATGCTGCATCTGCCACGCCTGCGGACGTTACACCGGAGAGTGCCATTGAGCAAGCAAAGCGCGCGTTTGCCCTCGGAAAATACGAGCAAGCAGTAGATTATTATGCCACTGCCCTTGAACTTGTGTAAGTCGCGTCTTACGCGTATATCAATGATCTGGGCGCGTTCTAAAAATTTGAGGCATTTGACGCGTTTCTCCTTCATTAGGACAAAGGACCTCGGCGAACACGCTCCAGAAACCGCGGACCTCTATTTCTCCTACGGAAAGGCTCTTCTTGAAAATGCCATTGCTCAAAGCTCAGTTTTAGGCAAGGAGCAAGAACAAGCGGAGGAAGCGGTCGACGAACAAGCTAAAGGTGCGTGCGTCGTAGGGTGTTTGCTATGGCTTCTAATCACTAAATGGACACAATTTTGACTAGCATCTGGGTCAAAAGTATCTACCAACGGCCCCATTCTTTCATTCTCTGGAGATGCTGAAGAGGGAGAAGACCACCCAGTAGACTTGTTTGGGCAAGCTTCTCGAGAAGAGGAGGAGGAGGAGGAGGAAGGCGACGAAGAAGGCGAGGACGGCGAGCCCGAGGATGATTTCAATGCTGCTTGGGAAGTGCTTGACCTTGCTCGTGCCATTTACGAGAAGCAGAAAGATGAGGACGGTGACGATGAGGTTAAGCTGAAATTGGCAGACACATTCATCGCACTTGGAGATGTCTCTCTAGAGACAGGTAAGAAGTTTGCATATATTTACTAGGATTTTCTAAAACAACTCGCCCCAGAAAAATTTGATCAGGCTATCACAGACTACGAAGAAGGTTTAAAATTGAAACTCGACCTCCTCCCTTCATCCTCCCGCCAAATCGCTGAAGCTCACTACAAATTGAGCATGGTCCTTGATTTGACATCTGGTCGTCTCTCTGGTGCTATTACACATGCTGAAAGCGCTCTTGCCAGTGTTCAAGCTAGACTGGATGAGCTACGCAAGGGCCTTGCTGGTGAACTACCGCCGCTGCCAGAACCGGCTAGCGATCCAAAAGGGAAAGGAAAATCGACATCAACTCGATTGATCCGTGATGATTATGTTCAAAAGATGTCGAAGACCCAGATAGAAAATGAAATCAAGGAGCTCGTTGGGTTGCAGGATGATCTCGCGTTGAAGGCAAGATTCATTTTTATAGAAGGCTGCAAGACATAGTCTAATTGTTTTTGTATTTTTTTCAGGTGGAAGAATTAAAGACTTCGCCTAACGAGTCACTTGCGACCAGTGCACCTGAATTAGCTGCACAGGCTCTGGATAAAGAGTTGAACTCATCATCCACTTCGCTGCCTGCACCTGTGGTCGTCAACGACTTGACATCTATTGTAAAGAAAAAGAAAAAAGCACCTGCGGCCTCCCTATCAGCAGCAGAAGAATCAACTGCTACAAAACGTAAAGCGGAAGGCGAACCTGAACCAATCAACGCCGACAAAAAGGCCAAGTTGGACGAAGTATAAGCCTTCACTTCTTCCTCAGTATTTCTTACGTGTATCTACTTTACTGTAATATCCTTGACATATATATTGAAAAAATGGTTTGCGTTTTAGAAGGGCAGAACGCTTGCATCAATGCGCTTGTGCTGGAACTGCTTTTTCCCGGTTCCAAACTCTCCTACGATGTGCCCATTTTTTCCTTTGCTCTTCATCATGTACTTGTATATCACCAGTCCTTCTAATCCTACAGGGCCACGGGCGTGTATTCTGCCAGTGCTGATTCCAACTTCTGTGCCGAAACCATATCGGAAACCATCAGCGAAGCGGGTGCTTGCGTTCACGAAGGTCCCGGCAGAGTCAACAGCACGGCAGAAGATGGATGATGCAGTCTCCGATTCTGTGACAATGGAATCGGTATGATGAGAAGAGTGTGAGTTGATGAACTGGATAGCAGTTTGTAAAGATGGGACAGCAACGACTGATAGGACGAGTGAGAGATGTTCCGTTGTATATGACTCAGGAGTAGCAGGTTGGACGTGGGATTCGAAATTCGGAGGAGTAGGACAAAGAGATTTCAACACGTCAAGCGTGGCTGGATCACAGTGTAACTTGACATTTGCTTCCAATAATGCTTTCGCAACTGCCGGCCAGATCGTTCGAAGCAGAGATTCATGTACAATTAGTATCTCTGCTGCATTGCAAGCTGAAGGATAGTTAATCTGGTATAAGAAGTGGTCATTGGCAGTCCTACGCAAAGAAACAAATGTAAAAATACCTTAGAGTCAACCACAACCCGAACAGCTTTTTTAAAATCCGCCTGTTCATCCAGATACACAGAACATAACCCATCAGCATGGCCCATGACAGGGATGCTGGTACTATTTTGTATGCTCCTAACCAAGCTGTTACTGCCTCTTGGAATAACCAAGTCAATATATCGGTCCTGTTTCAACAGCTCGGAAACCTCATCGCGAGTCTGTATTGCCTGGATGTACTTTTCAGGGAGGGCGGTCTGCGCCAATCCTGCAGAGATGGCTTTAGAAAGAACCAAAGTCGTGCGATTTGACTCTTTCCCGCCTTTTAGGATAGCAGCATTTCCTAAGCACAAATATTCAATGCCAACCAAAGCATGCGTAGACGAATAATGAATACCCGATTTTATGGCTAATGCCGCAATATTAACCACCACTTCTGGGCGAGCTTCGAAAATAACCAACAGAACACCTATAGGACATGACACACGATACAGCTCCAGATCATCGTCCAGCTGTGTAGCATATGTTATAACTCCATTAGGATCTGGCAAGGACGCTACATCGTCGATGCCTTGAAGCATAGAATCCCATTTGTCGCCCTTCCCTAGATCGAGGCGACTTAGCAACGAAGTAGTCATCCGACCAGCATCGACATCGACTTGAGCAGACTGCCCTAGTTAGTTTAATGTGATGTGGTTTACAAAAATAATTTTACACACCTTGAGATCCTCGACATTTGCTGCCAGAATTTCCGCCTTCCGTGATTCAAGTTCTTTGCGGATGATTTGAAGAGCCTTGACGCGCTCTGAAGCTGAAATTAGCTGGGAGTCTTCAAAAGCTGTTTTACTGGCTTTTGCAATTGCTTCGGAGTTCATGTTGAAGATCCACAAGAAATCAAGGGGGTTTATATAGGGTGTAGTTACTGAGTAAAAGACCGACTATAATCTCAGAAAGTTTATCGGGTCGGAATACGCACGGATCCAAGATAAGATTAGATGCTCGGTCATAGTCGGTCCTCGATACATTTCCGATGCTAGATGATGTAACAATGTACACTTTCGCTTTCAATTCACACCGTCGAGAAGTCTCCGATAACAAGTAGAATTGCAATGCTTAAACGATAGGCTGTAACTATGAGAAGGAAGGAGAAAAAGAAATGCTAAAGACTTCATTTTGGGTCTCGAATCGTATAAACATCGAGGTCTAAATAATCAACTCTACTTTTACGATGAAGTGAACGAGGAGACGTGGTCTTCAACAACCTTCTTGATCTTAGCCTCAAGTTCAGGTGTTACGCTGCCGGCCTCAATCTCCTTGAGGAGTTCACCTTGGGTAGCAAGGTGGGCACGGAATTCAGCTTCCCACTTGGTGATCTGGTCGACGGGGATGGAGTCAAGCTAAAAAGGAATTAGCGTCTATCACGCAATTTGAAGGTGTCGTAACTCACGAGACCGTTGACACCGGCGTAGATGATGGGCACTTGGACTTCAGTGGCAAGGGGTTGGTATTGTCCTTGTTCTAAAAGGAAAAAGTCGATGTCAAAATCGAAAAATTGACAAACCAAAAAGTTGATTACTTACTCAAAAGTTCAGTGAGACGGGCACCACGGGAGAGTAGGAAACGAGTGGAGGCATCGAGATCAGAACCGAATTGAGCAAAGGCAGCGACTTCACGGTATTGGGCAAGGTAGAGCTTGAGCGAACCAGCGAACTTCTTCATGATTTTGCTAAAGAGAAAATGAGTTTAAATTGTAGCACATTCAAAAAAATCAACTAACGTCTGGGCAGCAGATCCGACACGGGACACAGAGAGACCGACGTTAATAGCAGGACGGACACCACGGAAGAAAAGCTCGGCTTCCAAGAAGATTTGACCATCGGTGATAGAGATAACCTAGAAAATATTTCAACAAACATGCCAAATACCTACCAACAACGGAAAAACTTACGTTGGTAGGAATGTATGCAGACACATCACCACCCTGGGTCTCAATGATGGGGAGAGCAGTGAGGGAACCTCCACCGAACTTGTCGCTCATCTTGGCGGCACGCTCGAGTAAACGAGAGTGGAGGTAGAAGACATCACCGGGGTATGCCTCACGACCCGGAGGACGACGAAGAAGGAGAGACATTTGACGGTAAGCAACTGCCTGCTTGGAAAGATCGTCGTAAACAATGAGAGCTGATAAACGCGTCAGAAGTTTGAGGAGATGATATTTATTGATTTCGCCTACCGTGTTTGCCATTGTCACGGAACCATTCACCCATGGCACAGCCAGAGAAGGGAGCAAGGTATTGGAGGGGAGCGGCCTCGGAAGCGGTGGCGGCAACGATGATGGTGTACTTCATGGCATCGTTTTCCTCAAGGGTTTGGACGAGCTGGGCAACAGTCGAACGCTTCTGGCCGACAGCGACGTAGACACAGTACAGCTTCTTGCTCTCATCTTGACCGTCATTCCACCTCTTCTGGTTAAGAATAGTGTCAATGGCGACGGCAGTTTTACCGGTCTGACGATCACCGATGATAAGTTCACGCTGTCCACGACCGATAGGCACCATGGCGTCGATGGGCTTGAGACCAGTCATCATAGGCTGGTTGACGGAACGACGGGGTAGAATGCCGGGGGCCTTCAAGGAAGCACGACGACGCTCAGCAGCCTGAATAGGGCCCTTTCCATCAATGGGGTCACCGAGAGCATCGACAACACGTCCAAGGAGACCAGGGCCAACAGGAACGTCTACAATTTGGCCGGTACGTTTGACGGTATCACCCTCCTTGATGAGACGATCGTTACCGAAAATGGAGACACCAACGTTGTCGGCTTCCAAGTTCAAGCACATTCCACGGACACCAGAGGAAAATTCCACCATCTCTTCGGCTAGAGTCGCGCACGCACGTTAGGCCACGTCGATACAACGGTGCGGAAAAAAAGTGTAATTACCCTGGACGTTCTTCAAACCCCAAACACGACCGATACCGTCACCAACACCTTGAATGCAAAGTGAGGATGATATTACTAGCGGAGAAGACAGAGCACATACTCAACACGCGACCAGTCTCCTCGACATTTCCAGCAACTTGGGTACCAGAGATACGAGACTCAAGAATGGAAGAGACCTCAGAAGCGGCTGCAGAAAGTGACGTGTTACGTGTCGGAGAAAGATGGGTGGGTGAATGGGATGAATTCGCGTTGTCAGTGACATGTTTTCGAGGTTCTAGTTGTTAGAAAGCCCTTACCTGGCTTTGCGGTGGCATATGAGCGAGAGACGACGGATTTTGTGCTCTAAAGAAGTTCGTGTAACACCGGAATGAGTTCAACGGATGCATTTTGAACAATAAGAGCGAAAAACGAGAACAAACCTTTGCAGAGGCGGCCAGCGCACGAGCGCGCGCCGAGTTTATAATGGCAATTCGGTGCATGGGGAGGAGGTGAAAATGAGAAATGGGTATGAGAGACTCAGCAGGGAAGTTTTCGGTTGTAACAACCAAGTCGGCGCCATTCGGAACATTCAGGCGGAGCTTCAATCTGATTTTTCGCATCACCACTCTCGTCACTGACTCAAGTCAAGCGTTCAATACTAATGGCAAGTCTGCTTAGGTGGTGTAAGTCTTTTTATTATATGCTCCTTTTCAACATCTTATACCTTAGCCAAATTAGATTCTCCACTGCGACTAGCAGCAACAAGGGGAGTGCACACAACTGCAGCATTACCTGATTCAACAACTACCGCCTTGCAACTCATTCGCTCGCAGCCTTTGCAATATGTCGTTGCCTCCTTCGTTGGCAAAAAATATATCTTGACACCACGCGATGTCCTCACCGTCCCTCATCTTCGTGACGTCAAAGTCGGCGACGTCCTTGTTCTCGACCAAATACACGAACTGGGTTCACGTGAATACACTCTTCGCGGAAACCCTGTGATACCCCCAAGTAAAGTTAGGGTCGAGGCAACCGTAGTCGAACACACAAAAGGACCGATGGAATTTATTTTCAAGAAAAAGAGGAGAAAAGGTTATCAGAAGACAATTCAACATAAACAGGAATATACAAGGCTCAGGATAGGCAGCATCGAGATTCCTGCTGAATCCTCAACATCATCGTAGCATCCATTATTCTGTAACAACATATAATTTTTCGCGTAGGATAATCACATATTTCATATTTCCCCTTCTTCTGGTGACTCTGCACGAGTTGATCCCTGCCTTTTATCAACTTCCATTTGCTCTGAAGTATCACGTTCGTAGCGAGGTCTCTGCAATGCTATATTAGGCGGATGTAATTTGGAAAGGAAATAAACATACCTTCTCTGCGCGGTCGTTCTGGCTCTCATCTTCCTGTTCCCGTTTCTGACTACCCTCCTTCATGGCAGAGGTACTCAAACTTCTCTCTCTGCCTTTAGAACCATCATCCCAGTCGCGTCCACGACTTGAACCGCGGTCTTTTGGAGCTCTATCCTTTGTGTCGTCTCGATGGCTCTTTCTATCATCCTTGTCTCCATCACGACTATATTTTGAAGACCTGTAACCGTCACGGTCCTTTTCTCGATCAGGTTCTTTTTCCTTGTAGTCGCGAGAAGGGCGGCGGTCATCGTAATCGTCATATCTGTGATGATGACGAGAGCTTCGGGCGCCTCTGTCATAATCCTTTCCCCTGTCTCGATCTCTGTCGCGGTGAGAGTCCCTGTCGCGTTTATCCCTGTCACCACCGCGGTCTCGCTCGCGTTCCCTATCACGGTCAACGTCACGGTCGGCATGCAGAGGTTCTTTACGCTTCCTACTTGTCACAGAACCACCATCGTCTGAATTAACTTCCCGCATCCGTTCCTATAATTAAGTTCAAAATAAACTCGGTTAGCAATAGACACGATATCTTACTTTTTGTCTTTTCACGTATTTGGCAAAAGCGGCACGTCGACCTTCTTCATCTTCCAAGGCCTTGTATTCCGGAAGGTTTTCGATCAAAGGAACAATCTATTGGGGTGTGCATTTAAGCCATGAATCGCCTAGGAGAAAGAGTGAGGATACTCACGTCTTCGTATTTTGCGGAGATGTCGATAGGTTCTGGCAATTTCTTCATGGCGTAACGCAAATCATCTTGCAAGTGACGTTGCTTTCGCTCATGTCGCCTCTTTTCATCCGCCGCTTTCTTGATAGCAACATCGCGCAACTAAGTCCACGGCATTAGTCGTTGTGCATATACCAATCATTATAACAAAGTACCGTTTTGAAAACAAGCTGCAGTTCTTCTTCCGACAAGGCCTTCATTGAAGCATCTGCCTCTCCGTTTACAATGTCAAAGAATTGGTTCCAGGTCGATTCCGCAGTAACAGCAAAGGGGGTTTCGGTGACATCCATCTGCTCCTTGCCGTCAGGCTTGGACTCTGTAAGCTTCGCGTTGTGTCGCTTGATGACATCTTCGACAATAGCAACTTTCTCGTCCAATTTCTGGTCAAGAACATCGACAACATCCCAAAATAACTCCAATGGGTTGGACCCTGGGTTTCCAAGCAGGTCTAAGTACCTATTGTCGTCCTTAAAAAGTGGGTAGACTTCCTTCCATTTTGTGCGAGCTTTCAGGGCACCAGATTGTATGAGTTCATGGAGTACGGTCTAAAGAAAGTCACTTGCGTTGGAAGGAACCCCACCTAATGTGTAAATTGGGCGCACCTTGAAAGCTTCGCGCGCTTTGCGTTCGCGTCTCGTCTTTTCGACCTGAGCCCTCCTCATTTGTTCCTCGTACTCTCTCTCGCGTACTCTACTATAATCCTCAAAGGCCAAGAGGATGTCGAGAGTGGGCAACTTGCGCAATTCTTCATCTGATTGCCATTCCTCCGATTCCGTGAGCATCTCGTGAGCTTGACGCCACCTAGTAACAACGTCTACATTCAACTCTTTGAAAAGGGATACCACCTTGGAAATGCTTCGGCCTCGCGCAGCGCGGGTTTGACTCTGAAAACGTGAAACTTCAGAATACATATATTGAAGCGAGAACTTGTACATACCACAACTTGTTCCTTCAACTCGGTCACATACTCTTCAAAAATGAGTTTACGTTCAGCTTCGATTTTAGCTTGTTGCCAAATGGGATGTTGGGCAAAAAGTTTATCTGCGGTCGGGAAAGTAGTATAGTGGAAAACATTCGGATTGCCTTTCAACATGTTACGAATTGCAGGACGTAGCTTTGAAAGTCTGGCATCTCTTTCCTCCTGCTCTTTGACTTTCAACGCTGTGGTGTACTGTCCAGTGGTCAGTACGTATGTATCGAGTGATATAGAATTGAATCCACCTTTTCCCAGCATGCTTTCTTCTCGGCAAGAGTGTTGAGAGCTTTGTACAGGGGATCAGTGATGATAGCACGCATGGTCTGATCCCATGTCCAATTAGCATCCACTCCTGCTTTCCTTAGCAAATGCGTAAAAGCTTTCTCTCCTTCTTCGACTGTCTGAAATCCATTATGCGGAATTACTGGGTCATCTGGTAAGCTGGGCCGGACTGGCAATGCACTATTCGGCTGTGGGAGACCACCACTGTGAGCACCGACAGCAAGACTTGCACCATTCTGCTGGTTAGGCGTGGATGAGGACGGATCAGCACCTCCAGTTGGGACTATTCCACCTTGTATGGCTCCTTTAACTGGAGTGAATCCTGGGGCAGCGACCGCTAAAGGTTTTCTGTTGTATCTTGTCAAAAATGCAAAGCGATAGATTGTGGATATCAAACTCACGCAGCTGCAGGAGCTTGTGCCTCCTTTTCTACCTTTTCTAAAACTAAAAGAAGCTCATCAGGCATATCCCACTTAGACTCCTTCGTTTCCGTCTGTATAGCAAAAAATTTGAACAAATGCGGAGAGTGATTCAAGAAGATGCGCACATTATAGTAGTATTTCCTGCCCCCGGAGAAGTATTCTTTCCATTTTGTTTGGTTAAGGGCACGCTAGAGAGTTTTTATTAGATGCAGCTTCACTATGATGTCGTTGGTAATTCGATACCTCAAAGGGTGTTTTCAGTTCTGAGTGATGAAGATATTAACGGTTTGAAGGACGAGAGTATGTAAGGCATACCATCTGGTTTCTCCCAGACACTCTGCTTCGTTCCAGTATTGAACCAGTACGTACGTCCCTCCGGATTCCGGTGTTCGGTCTAGCGTGATAGATGCAAGTGTGAGACTACGAAATGGATTTGAGTACTGCATACGCTACGTACCCAGATGTTCACATTCATAGCTTATGAAAAAGATTAGCAGATGCATTTACGACGTTGAGACAAATGTGAGGAATGTTATGCACCTTCTAATAAAGTAGAAATTGACGCTTCTAGTGACTGTAACTTCCAAGTTCCTGCGAAGTCTAGCGCTTACATGAAGGTCGCCAATTCAAAGTCCGATCGATGTTAAGAAGTAAGGCTATTTGACGCACATCTGCGCTGGGCACCTGTGCTCAAGGCTGGCAACTGCAGTGACAAGCCCTCACTAGGCCTCAAGGCTTCACCTTCCAAGTTCAGCTTCAAGACACTCTGCACAATACAGATATTCTTCGCCGTTCAAGACCTGATTTTCTCTCGCAGGCATGTCCTGCTTAAAGTTACTAAAAGTAGTTGTGCGCCTTGGTAGTTTCGGGCCTTGGTACTTGTAGTTCAACTTTCAATATAGTTCCTTGTATGTCATGAGACCATATAGATATTAATTCAAGGACACTAGTTGAAACTCGAAAAGAGGATCGAGGACACATGAGAAGACTCATCACATTACATAATGGCTGGACATAGACTCCGTGAGACCAATAAACGCGTCGGGTAGCAGGAATCTACTAGGATACCACTGCAAACGCCACAAGCCGCCTACGCCTCCTTCCCTTCTATCTCTCTTTACACATACACAATCTATCTCATCTTTTTTATGCCTCGTTACGACCCTGACGAAGAAGTTTTTGCTTCAAATGCACATCTCCTAGCACCGCCCTCAGGCTCTTCTTCCAGGAAATCCGCCTCACGACAGGGCTTGAATAATCGCCGTTCCGCCACCTCTCTTCGTGGATCGTCGAGTCTGGCTCTCGACATGGGTGCGGAAGACGAAGCGGCCACCGGACGCCACCATTCACTTGCTCACGAGCTTGCTGTTGCTTTGATGCCGGAACCGAGCGCTGGCTCCAAACTATTAGCAGAAGAATTCGGCATCGAATTCGATGAGGGTGCGGAAGGGATCGACGAAATTACAGATCAGCACGGAGGTCTTGGTGGTGTAGATATTCACGTCACGGATGTCGACGTTCCTTCATTCGCATCTGAACTCGCCGCTTCTGGAAATGACATTCCATTTCATGACCTGCCACCAGAAGAAGCAGATGAACCTGAGCCATTGAACGACCAGGGCTTCGATCCTATCTTCGATACCCCTACAACCTCGAGGAAACGTCAATCCAGTCCGAAATCAGTTCAGGATCCAATGGACGTTTTGGCTCAAGATTTAAAGTCAACGGAGGAATTCGTTAGTCACTTGCAACAGTTAGATGTGGATCCAAAACCCTCAGCCTCACATCAACCGACATTAGAAAGGCTTGCATCAGATGTCATTCGTCGCATAGATGTAACAATTAGAGATAGAGAAAGTCATGTCCGGGAACTCCAGGAGTATGAAAGACAATTTAGGAAAATTGCAGGAGAGGTTGGAGGGGAGGATATTCTGAGCCATCTGGAAGAATTACCACCTGTGGAAGACCTTTCAGATGCTCAGTTTAAGCCAGAACCATCACGCGCGAATAGCAGGCATTTTGAACCCATTGAAGAAGAACCTCGATCTCCTGGCGCACATCGTTTACAAGGTTCAGATTGGGAACTTGACCCCGATAAACATCACCTTGGGGACGAAGATGATTTGACAGAACCCGCAACTTCTCCCATAAAAGATACATTTACGTCCACTCCTTTGGTCGTTGGACCCCCTACACCAGCAACCACCGTATCCCAACTGAAGCACCTCCGGTCCGCGACCACGTCACTGGTTTCCTCTTTGACAATTATTTCAGAGCAAGCACAAGTTAACGGAGCAGCAACATCAGAAGCTGGTCGGAAACTCCGTGCCTTGAAAAATAAACTTGGTGGATGGCGAACAGATTGGGACAGTGCTGAACGTAGTCGGCAGAAAATTGAAAAATGGGAATCGGGTAACGTTGATGGTGATGATCAGCCTGGAACTCCCACTTCTTCTTCCAGTCGTCCAGTGAGGAGAGTGGACGGAAGGAAAATCGTAGAAGAACACCTTCGCGCTTTTGAACTGGCACTGGCTGAAGCTGCACTCAAGACACAGGCTATCATGGCTCGATGAACGTCTTATTGACAATGATACCATATCAATTGTATTTATCAGTCTTGCCATTAGTTGCTTTATTGTACGATCCTCTACACATATACATTTATACGAAGTCGACATACTAGAAGGAGATCATCCCATACCCAATTACTGAACCCTATCCTTTGTATTTGAACCTGAATTATATTAGCATTAGACATCATCCACCATTTCTCGGATCAACATACCACTTTGTTCTGGAAAGTACGGCTTCAATTATTATTCTCGACGAGAAGGGAGAGCTAGACATACCTGGCATTTACAGCTTCCTTGCGAACCGATCGTTTTGGATCGTCTAACACAGCAGCTAATTCCCGCAGTACAGTGGCCTTGTACGGGTGCAAGACATCATATTTTACAATGCTTGGTAGGATAGCTAGGTATCGCAGCGCTGACGTCCTAACCCTCTGTTTTTGAGGTAGTTCTTAGTATGCAAAAACAAAGAAACATTCAATGAAGGATCTCACCGCTGATGGCATTTCCTTCGTATTGCTATTTTTTAGCATTGTGTTTACGAGAGTTGTGCTGTGCTCCGAAACGAGGCACTTTTCCGGTGATTCACCTTCGGCTGCGACCAGGAAAGTGTCGATAATGTTACTTCTAATCTCAAAGTCAGGAAGATCTAGTCCGCGTAGTAAATGAGGGATCAACTGGCGGTCTAGCTGTCAGATACTGGTGAACATTCAAAACGAGATAATGGCAAACCGAAGGCATTTCGTGCGCGTATGCGGCTTTGGGGATTGATTTGATCAACGATGTCAACGCAACAAGTGAAGCAGTTTGCCTTGCGGGATCTATAGAAAATGAGATAGCCACTATCTAGAATGGGTGTATTGGCTTACTATTGCTGTCTTTAGAATATGTTATCAGTCTTGGTAGGACGACGCCGACGTATTTTTGCACGTAGAGCACCTAAGGGCGAGTAAAAAAATGTTTTACTCAGCAAAATGCAAGCAATTTACCTTGATGTCAGCGTGGTTGGCTTTTGTTAAGACTTTGTCAGGCGATGGAATCTCTCCGATTGCCCTTGCAGCATCCCATCCGATAGTTTCTTCACCGAGCCTCTCGTAAAGGCACTCTGTAAAATTCATAGCCAAAGCATGTTTCCGTACCAGTAGAGCTTTTGCTATCTAGTATGTGCAGTGACATGAGATGGGGTGACTGTATCCAGCTTCCAACTTCCAGCTTACCCATCGCCATGATTTTATCGCCCACCTTCGTCTCTCTATCGGGGAACTTTGGTTGGCGATTTCCGCTTTCTGGTACGCTTCTAGTTTACCGTTCAAGAACGAAGATAATTCTATAATGGACGCGACTCTGTCAACGCTTTTCTAGAAATGACAAAAAATCTCACCGTTTGCCTGTCTGTTGACGATCGACGAAACTATGTGTAGCGCTGATAACTTCTGCAGATCATTATCGGCTATCTCAAGGACCCATTTCATCACCATATCCAAGAATTCATCCAAATTCGCAATGGTAAGACACGCCTATAAGGAAGCAAGCCATTGGCATTGCGTTTCGTAACGGAATATCAAACATACCTCTTTGTGAAGTGAAATCACTGCAGAGGCTAGCAAATAAAGTACGTTCTTTTGCTCTGATGTACTTGATTCCTGATGAATTGTGTCAGTGCCAGGTCTTTATTTTGAAAAGACCTTAAATACGTTAAATATAGGAAGTGTCTGCGCAGTCGCAGCCTTCTGGAAACCATACGCGATGGCTGTAACATCTCCCTCAAGCAAAGCTTTCGACAGCGACCCAGCGTATGTTTGTTGTTTCCTGGTAAATTATATATTAAACGTGAACCAATTCACGAAGTCAGAAACTTACTGAAGAGGTACAGCCTGGACAACCAAGTTGATTATCTGTCCAGCGACTTCTATTAATCGAGGTTCCGTGGCAATCTTGATTTGGGCTTCTGAAAGAAAAACGGATGATACGAAAATATTGAAAATATTGGGAACCAGTCGATCAATGTATTTGGCAATATCTAGGTGCTTCATGGCCACTTTAGATGCCAAAGCTTGATTCAAAGCTTTTAATATCATATGAGCATACGCTGCAGTGGGTTCTGGATCGATAGAAATAGCAGCTGTCTGATCCGATGACAAAAAGCATAATAAATCCAGTTTCGTCATCAAACGAATAACCAAGCTTTCAAAAAGCTCTGCTTGCGTGCATAATTTCGCGAGGGTAGAAAGAACACGCCAGCAGTTTTCACGCCCAGAAGCGTCTGTCCGTAGGGGGGCCATGTCAGGCAAAGAAACGAATAACAGGGGTAAAGTTTGCTGAGCAACGTGGCGAGGTGAAATGTCGCTAATCGTCTTCAATAACTCGATGATAAAGTCACTGTATGTATATTAGGTTTCATTTCAAGGAAAAAGAGGTCACTTGGTATCTGACCTTGATTCATCTACTTCTTTAGTATTGCCTTGTAGTAACTCATTTGCATGGTGCACAACATAACCGTATTCTTCGTCTGAAAGCAAACCTTTGGCCAAGCAAAGGGCATTGAGACCAGACAAAGAAACATTTCTAGAAGCTTGAGATTTTAGCCCGACGGTCAGAACGGCAAGAAGGTCGTCCTTGTAAAGGGAAAGAGCTGTATTGACTTCCGAGGTAGATTTAGCGGCTGAGTCCCTAGCGGCCATGATTATTTCGGTTAGTAAGAATAGTGTCGGTGTACGAGTAGATGCTTCGTCTGGATTGCGGAATAGTTGGATTAAATGTGGTATAGCCTGCGAAATAGTGTATTTTGCAACGGAAGCTTAAATGAGGATGAGAATAAGAGAATACGATCACAAATGGTAAGTATCACGTACGGGTGGTCGACAAGAAGGTGCAAAGAATTTTCGTTGCTGGTTTAGCTTGACTCTTTTCCGGTTCCTTCAATATCTGCATACATTCCTCACATGCGTCACGGGCTAGGCCATGTATGTCCTCGTCTGATTCCATGCCTTCTTCTTCGTCTGTATATATAGTCTTCACTAGTGATTGTGTCGCCTTAAGAGCTTCTTCCTCTGTTTCAGCATCAACTGGTTGAAATATCTATGAGATGTTAGAAGATGACATGCAACTTTTCTAAAATAAAAAAGTGCACCTCTAGCTTAAGGGCATTCCATAATTTCCTGGCGGACACACGTGCGAGAGCAGGCCCGTAGACCGGGAGGCACGAAACCAACGTTTGTAACGTATCTTTCTAGTGAAATACGTTTACCGACTTAATAAAAATAGAGTCATAAAGAATAGCAGTGCTACCTTTGTGGCACGAGAACCGGCAGAAATCTTCTCTAGGAATACAGGAATTGCCAGGGGACCAAAAGCAGGGGTTGCATTAAGACAATTCCTGGTCAATCATTAGAATAAGAAATTATACACTCTTTCTTTCGTACCTTAATGCAAGCCTCAAATCAAGAGTACTGATTCCGTATCGATCATTAGGCGGTGGGCGGAAGGTGATTGGAAAGTAGCAGAAGAGAATATTGAACATTGACTATGCCGAATTATTCCTCCAGAAGATATGGTACAATAAACGTTGCGTACCTCCACATGGTCAGAGATATCAAACTCAATAATGATGACTCTAGCTATCGCAAACGCGACCATCAGGTTCCGTGGGTCCTTTTCTCCTTCAGCAAGGGGAATGTATCCGTCTAAGAATCGTCTCCCATATGATTTCAGGACTAATGATAGATATGAGTTTAGTTTTATGAAATTTATATAAAATACAAAGAGGGTAGTACCATCTCGGTGATATGCCATCAAATTATCGATGATAGAAAACACTTTGAATCTAACATCTTGAACGATCGCTTTCATTTTTACATGACGAAAAATTCTAGCAAATTTATGCTGTGAGTGCACGAATATGGTAGCTCTTCTTGACTGACCCTTCGAGAATGGTCGTAACATCAGCAGGAGATATTGAAGGCATAGATACCAGGGTTGATATCCCGGCCAAAGCTGGTTTGATAGTCACCATATCGTCGAGTTTTCCGCAAAAGAAAGCAGTAAGGACTCTGACTTAGATTAATCCTAAGAAAACTTGATACAAGAGCAGATCATGATGAACGCACCGGATTGTCTGTTCAACTTTTTCCTGGGGGATTTCTCAACAATTAGAGACAACAACTCCACGCCTGTGATGGACAAGAATCCGTAAAGGTTGAAATGCAGCGGTGTAACTTATGCATACCCTTCTGCAGCACTTCGCTATCTTCTGATGTCAAATATTCTCCTAGCGCTTTCACGACATTGACCAGGGTCGTCCGATCGTTTTCAATATCTAGTATAATATGCTTAATTTCAAAAAGGATAAGGGCATTAACAAGTTTAAGTCATGCCTGAGACGATTGCCTTTATTTCATCTTCTCGGCCAGATGCCATCCATGTTTGCACTAGTTTTTCAGTCGTTTCCATACAGCTGCACGAAGAGAAACAATAGATACGCGGTAGAAGTGGCTTAGTAAATGACGGTAGAGAATAAGATTAAACGCGTATAATCTCACTCCCAATCTGGTCTACCGTCCGGTAATCACTGTCAGTAAGGACCAGCGTCACGTGGCGCGTGTCCCTTCTATGAACCAATGAAATTGCACAAAATCAGGGAGCGGAACGCGAGGGACGGTCCCTGCGCCTTTCAACTATACACCTCTTCTTGCCCCTCTGCACCTCCCGAAGCTGAGGGTGTCAACGACACAAAGGCTTTGCCTGGCCCATGACATTTCTGGGCGCATCTGCCACCCGATACTTACTGAATACGCAACTCCGTCGTCAAATAACACGGCAGCCGTTTTCCAGTTCCGAAATATGGTCTAAAGCATCTAGCAAGAAGAACAATCTCGAGGAACCCAAGGATAAGTGGAACTACAATGCCAATCCGTTCGACGGGAGTATTGACACCAATGTGGAAAAGCTTCCGCTCGTCGACGCTAACACCTTAGAGAAGGAGCGCAAACCACCCCAAGGCGTAAAGATGCTTGTACGCGATTTCATAGAAGATTCCCTCTACAATCCGCACTACGGATATTTCCCGAAGCAAGCCACCATATTTAGCGGAAAGGACACCACATTTGACTTCCCAAGTCTTCGCGATTCTGCAGAATTCCAAGAGGAGATTGGTGCCAAATACGCCAATTATGGAAAGGACAGATACGATGGACCTGGCAGACAATTATGGCATACTCCGACAGAACTCTTCAAGGTAAATCATCCAATGCGTGATTATGAAATGTTTACTCAGTATTAATAGCCGTGGTATGGTCGCGCAATCGCGAGATGCCTTGTCTCGGAATATCTGTTAAAATACTTTCCCTACGAAGATTTTGTCATCTATGAAATTGGTGCCGGGAACGGAACACTTGCCATGGATATCTTAAATCTTTTACAAGAAGAATACCCCGAAGTTTACGAGCGCACTCGTTACAATATCATTGAAATAAGCGGGAGCCTAGTGAAACTACAAAAGGCGAAGTTATCAAAGGTCCACCCCTGCGTCAAAGTGACTCATAAAAGTATTTTTCACTGGGATACCATAGAGCCATCTCCATGCTTCTTCATCTCTATGGAAGTAGTCGTGAGTAAAATCTATTACTTCCGTTATATTATGGCGCTAAAATGTGGTGTTACTTAGGATAACTTCGCGCACGACGTCGTGCGTTACGACCTTGATAGTTTGCAACCGTATCAAGGTCTGGTTACTATCGATAAAAACGGCGACTTCGACATGATTTATGCAAAGGTTACCGACCCTCTGATTATATCTTTCTTAAACACTCGGAAGGTTTTGGACCATCAACCACCCATTAACAAATTATTGCTGGGGTCTGAAGCTGCTCGCAAGTTTTATCGATCATTACCCCTGGCGCCGAATTTATCTCCCGAAGAGTATATCCCAACGCGGCTTTTGAATCTCTTACGGACATTGCGAAATTACTTCCCTCGACATCGTCTTCTTCTATCCGACTTCTCATCCCTACCTGATACTATTTCCGGTGTCAATGCACCCGTCGTTCAGACGAGATTCCAAAACGTCACGGTGCCTTGTACAACTCTTCTCGTCAAACAAGGATACTTCGATATATTCTTCCCCACAGACTTTGAGCGTCTTCGAGATATGTACGAATTTATCTTGGCCCAACCTCGATCTTTGTCAGGACCTTCGGGCGATGATCTTGCATCAGCACGTTTGACACCATTAACTTCGACGGCATCATCATTTGAAACGGGATCGACATTCTTCTCATCGTATCAGCCAAGTAACAGACGACGGCCTGTAGACGGTATGACTTCTGCAAGTGGCCTGCCGATTGGTGAACGGAAGTCAAGCGTATTCTCTCATTCACAGTTCCTGGAAACCTATGCAGAATTGGACAAGACACGTCTGCGTAACGGCGAAAATCCCATGTTGGACTTCTACAAGAATGTTAAATTCTTGTTCTAGACTCATTCCACATAGGAAATCTAGCAAAGGGGCAACACGATTTTACATATCAATATTTTTACGTAGAATGTACAAGTAATAATGGAATGCTTCGCCCAACTGCTTGATGGTCAGGGTGGCACCTTCTTTCTGTAGGTACCGCCGGCGGAAGTGTGGTTGGCCAAATGTTAGGTATATGAAAAGACCATTTTTGTTCAACACTCTAGAAAATAGTCGGTGGACATTGCTTTTCACGAGAATATCAAATTCTGACCTCATTGTTTCGTCCACTTCTTTATTGCAATCCTCAATAACTTGCTGAGGTGGGTCCTGAGATCCGCACGTCAATTTATTGATAAAATTATGCAGAAAAGGATAGAAGTTACCCAAACGTCTCCCTTCGCGGTCATCATGGCGTCCATAGTACCTTAACGTCTTGTATTAATCCATTGAATGGCCCGTGGCTGCATGCTTACCTTTATCAATTGCTACATCAAAAGTACCATCCTCAAACTTGAGGTCTCGAATATCCATTTCGTGCCCTAACGACGGAATTATATTCTTAGTATGACAAAATGATGCCTTTATCTGCTTACATTCCATCTGTGGCCGTAGTACACCGTGTCGTTGTTTCATTTGTGCAATGAGAACGTTGGAATACTAAAATTATGATTAACTTTTTTTGACGAGAACCACCGATATATCGAAATACGGACATCGATATTAACGATATTGTGGTACCCATCTTTCCACATCTGGATGAGTGTTAGAGAGTAAATCTTCAGAGATATAATTGCAGGTTCAAAAAAGTGACTAACATCCTCTGATAATCTTGAATTACCACACCCAAGCATAAGGATCCTCGCAGATTTATTTGGAATAAGTTCATGAAGCAGGTCTGCAAGATCGGCATAGGATTTGAACCAGTCAAAAGAGTCGTTGTTTTCTTCCCTTTAATGTTTCAACAAGTCGTTCTGTGAAGTAGGCGGCAGTTAAACTGACTCAATATATCTTTGATCCCTGCCAGTATTTTTTGTTAGGAATCATGATAAATTTGAAAGGAGAAATCAATATCATCATCGTACCAGTATTCTTTAGTGCCATACTGCTCGTTTTTTTTAGGAAGAGATGAGACCATTTTATTGTCAAACGGACTGTTCGAGATTGCAAGTAGGTGAACGATGCGAGTAGTAAGTAGTAAACCGAAGTTTGAGTCAAGTCCGAGAGAACTGAGGAAACCTAGCAATCGAGCTTCAAAGATAAGATAAGATTGATTGTTCCACACAAAGATGCCAAACAAATAACTGTATGAGCGAATTGGAAATTCAAGTTTGCACATTGCTCTGAAAACGGACTCATCCTCATAATTACTCCCCATTGACTTGTCGTCGCAATGCCTTCAAGCCGCTTTGAACTGTCTTCAATCAAAAATAAGATTAAACGCGAGGAAATTGTCAATAAGACGAGAAAAGCGCGGAACCAGCAGAAGCTGCAAAAAAGATTGGCACAAGCCAAACTTGAAGCGAATGATCCTGCAGCGAAAAAGGTTAATCTAGTTCACATACCCTCAGATAAAATGTTATATTAAAAAGCTCTACTAGAAACGTCTTGCTGAGAATGTCCCTCGTACGCTAGACAACATGCGTGAATTCGACCCATCAATCCTTACCGCTGATCCCTCCTCAAATTCAAATGGCGAATCATCTCAGCAACTGGAACTTGTTGCAGACCTCGATAACGATCCGTTTGCAGAATACTTCAACTCTACGGATGATCCTCTTATTCCACCTAAGATCCTAATCACGACATCCCCAAAAGCCTCGAAGGCAACATATGATTTCTGTGACGAGCTTGTAGGTGTATTTCCAGGCGCTGAATTTATTCGGCGTAAGAAAGGAAAAGGATTTGAGGTCGGACGGATAGCTGGTTGGGCAGCCGACCGTGGATACAAGCATCTTTGCGTGGTCAATGAAGATATGAAAAAACCAAGTATACTAGGTGTTATTGTTTTTTTCGGCAATTCTCATGACACCGTCCTATGCCTTCAGATGCCATCACACTTGTTCACCTTCCAAATGGCCCATCCGCCTATTTCAAACTGACGTCGGTGGAGTTGACTCAACAAATATTCGTGTGTAATTCTGCGTTACATATGACTCTTTGCTAACTTTCATTCATTATCCAGGGACACGCCCGGGCTACCCCTCACCATCCCGAGCTTGTTCTGAACGGTTTCGTTACACGGCTCGGCCATGCTGTAGGCCGCATGTTCCAGACGACATTCCCACAACTACCCGAATTCCAAGGTCGCCAAGTTGTTACTCTGCACAATCAACGCGATTTCCTCTTCTTCAGACGACATAGGTTGATATTCAAGTAATTTAATTTCGGGAAAATGCCTGACCTTATTGTTAGATATGCATTCCGTTCGACAGAAAAAGTTGCCCTGCAAGAAATTGGACCACGCTTCACTCTAAAACTGAGATGGATGAAGAAGGGAATCCCGGCTGTGCATAGATTTGGCGAGGAAGCACAACCTCTTGAATTCGATATTCCTTCGACAACGGAGGAAGGCGAACAAGATAAAGTTTTAGCACCAGAGCACAAACCCCAACCCGAGAAGCAAAAGAAGACTATACCGCCAAAGCAGGACGAATTTATTTGGGCATGGAAGGTCAGCAAATTTTACCATGCTAAATTTCGATTTTTTTTCATCTTTCTATTCAGCCGGAATTAGAGACATCAAGAAAAACTTTTTTCCTTTGATTTTCTTCCTGTCTGTTTTCTGTATCTACGCATGGTGCATTGGAATGCCTTAACCCATCAATAGTTTTTTAATTTACCTATTTGCCAGGCGGCGAATGTTTTTCCTTGTGCCCAAGGATGAACCAAAAAGGGAAAGGGTTAATTTAAAGGTAAGGATGTTCTGGTTTTACGTTTTTTTGTGATGAATTCAGAACTTTGCGCTCGAATGTCACTTGCCAACCAGGTGGAAGACCTTCTCCCAAAGGTAAAAAGACTGAGGCAAGCCCTGGAAGAATCCCTGAAAACCATCCACGCCATGACAGGTCTCGATGTTTTGGAAATCAAGTATGGAAATCAAGGGTAGAAATGCCACGCTCTTAAAAATGGGAGGACATGCTAACGACAGCGAGACTCCTTCCTCCGATATCATGTATAATGCAGGCGGAGGACATTTAAGCTAATGGATTTAGAAGATACACTGCTGGGGTTGAAGGCGGATTTCGCAATTCCAGGCTTTCAACCTTGAAGACCGTGTGCGCTTTTTTGTTTGAAAGATGACTTGGGCCAGTGAAAAGCACAACTCCGAAAGTTAGATAGATGCTTAAGTTACTTGCATAGCATAATTAGTTTCAAAAATGCAGTAAGTTTAGTCAGTACGTGGATCACTTTCTATAATCCAAAGCACCTAATCCATCGGGGTAGCATTCATCGGCAAGCAGCATTTGCATGACGAACTTATTACTTGTTACAATTTGGTTTTAATCTGTGAGACTGCGATGTGTAGATCATACAAGTCATCCGCGGCTGTCGCAATCTCGTCGATGAATCTTGTGCCGGGCATTGTCTTTGGGCAAGTGATAGTATACTGAAGACGGTCTAGTTTTATGTGTCAATGACCTATAAAGAAGGCGAGTGAGGGTTGGCCTACCATCAAATCCGGTCATATAGGGTATCGCAAATGAATTGGGCAATACTTCGCCCCAACCGTACACGGGAAAATGCTTCGAAAAAACAGCGGAAGTGCTTACAACAGTGTTGAACAACCTTCGAAAAACGGGGTCATCATATAACTCTGGTAAAGATTCGCCTCCTTTTAGGGCCTTTTGCAATCCTGCAATCGAAATTATAAAAAAGCAGTCAACTCGCCAGATACTTGGCCTGGTCGATCTTGTGGGCTTACCAAAAAGATGGCGGTCGATCCCCTGTCCCTCTCGTGCGGCCTTTATTAGAGATACATGTTTCTTCGTTGCTTTGTCAAAAAGTTTTTTGCATGTCGCTGTGGTCGTTCCATCGTCCATACTACGGATCCAAGCATCAGTTTCGCTCGTCGCGACCAGAATATCCTCCGTACGGCCTCTGTAGAACTTGCGAGTCGTGGCAGCTTCATTACTTCCTCCAGTGCGCGGTTCTGCTCCAATCAAGCGCTTATAAGCCAATTGAATGATCATCTGTGCCCATGCATCAGGGGAAACACCAAATGCCTTGATTGCAGCTTTGCCATAAGATGTCAAGTGGAAGTGAAGATCTCGGGAATTAATGAGCGTTGTAGCAGCTCGATCCGCTGCCTTCATTGCATCAGCGGTAACACGCGTTATTTCCCAGTCCAAAGGTGTTGGGATTTTGGGAGCCGCCTCAGACGACAATCCATGGTCAAATGTAGGATGATAGAGCATTTCCAGGATTTCATCGCACACTCGTACAATAGTGGTACCGTCTATCATGGAATGCTCCCCCATTAATCCAGCATAACCATTTTCGAATACGACGAATTGCACAGGTTTGTCCATCCATCGGTTCCTTATTCCGACCGGGACTTCACCGACGACGTCTCCATGCCATAGAGCGCGACTGTAGTGTACAGGGTCATTGGGTCTAGAGGAATCGAGGACAACCACAAATGCAGCAGAACTAATGGCCTCTAGGATTTGCGAGTTATGGAATGACGATTCCAATTCGGTGTAGTCCTTAGAGAGAGAGTTCAATAAGCATTATGCATAAACTGGTGTCCCATACCTTTGCCCAGGTATCACGGTGCGAGGCTGTTAGCACACCAACACCAGGGTATTCCTTTAAGGTTTTATCGTAAATGAATTGAATTTGTCTGCCAGAATGAGCCCTCGGTACGGTGCAAGGAGCGTGTATAGAACTTACTGCTCAATTTCTGAAGTGCTTAAAATCCTCCCATTGTCCGTGACATTTACTTTGTAGATGCGATTCTTTCGAATAACAACGATGTGACCCGAATCTCCGAGGTCCCCCTCTTTAGCGTACGAAACACACCAGTCAACCTTTTCACCTGGAACTCGAGAACAATCAAACAGCCATCTCAAAACTAATCAGTTCCAATGGCTAAAGGAGGATGTGAGGGTATATTACCTATACGTATCCATACAAAATGGTCCGTCCTTTGTAATATCTGGCGTAATTTGACCTTTTCTTAGTTGCTGTCTAAACAGCATAGCGGCCCTCGTTATTCCAGCAGCCCGTGCTGTAGGTGTATTTGATAAGTGTGAGGGAGCGACATCAAATCCGACTAAAATAATAAAAACGTATGAGACGGGTAGTAAATGCCTGATGCACCAAGGAAAACATACAGTAGTAGGAGACATTCAAGAGCAGCTAACGAAACATGGAGATTAGTCAGAGAGAGAAAAGTGAAGACAGGACACGTACAGGCTCACGATAAGAAAGAAAACAGCCATCATCCCACCATTTTTCAAGCCAGTTTTTGGTTTCAGTCGCCCTGCTCAATAAGCGCTTTTGGAGTTCCGAACCCTTCGTCTGGCCAAAATCATCGATCTTCCGGACAACGGAAGCGTACTCTGACTCTGACCATGCAATTGGCTTCAAACTCTCCTTCAGTCGAAATAGAGTGCTCTGTAGGTCAGGTACTGGAAGGGGCGGAAGTGTGGTCTGAGCTTTAAAAGTGATAGTACCGGGCAAAGACTGCGGTGCGGCTGCTTTCCAATTGGCAGGTCGGGGTGGACGATGGCGTATTTGCTGATTTAAGAGGGAGGCCATTTCAATTCTGTTGCCTTGTAAGGGCACACTGTTTGTAGTCTTAGACAAGGCAAAATATGCTGGGTATTTTACGATGGCCTGTATAGTGTTAAATACTCTTCAGACCCCTGAGAATCGCGATTTTTGCAGACATCAGCACACTAGTACGCTAGCAGTAAGTCTGTTTGTACGTACTGATAGTTCGCTTTCATTATATTCGCTTCTCTTAGCGCCACTCGCCGAAAAAGTCTCCCGGGGATTAGTATGTATACGTTACAGTTATTCTGCAAGTAGAATTACTCATTGGAAGCAGACTGCACTTGGATAAAAGAACAAGACTTGGCTCATTGGACTTGAAGTAGACCCTTCGCATTACGTCACCGATCCAGGGGCAGCTATTTGTCTACAATTCGTGAGGCTTGAAACGCTTCCAACCCCTCGCGATTAACATACACTTACTGGCGTATTGCTCCGCATTTCTCATCCGCTATTATCGCATTACTTACTCACAGTATAGGAGTCGATGTGCTGTCCCCGCCATGCATGTGTATACTATAATTGTAAGCATGAGCAAAGGGCAAGTTCGAGTGTAAGACGTCGATCGAGAAAGAAAAAAATATCATCTCCGTGGGTAGTATAACCGTAATCGAGGTGCAAAGACTCACCTAACCGATAGACATTGTATGGAACCATGTTATAGCGAAATGAGTTTGTTGGGCATGACTAAAACGCCCATTAAGAATCAATGAGTTTGCGATTGGTTGATCATTCATTTTTTCCGATGTTCTGCCAGGGTACGTGTACTAGTTTTCCTAAATGCGTAATTAATAGTTCGTACTACTACTAAAAATGACCAACGTACTGTCCTCTCACCGAAGCGGAAAGAGGTAAGTAGGCTGTAGCTCTTGTATGAAGCGTTTCAAACGTGCCATCGTCGTTTTCTCTTCGAATTCTTTGATGGCATCTTGTCCCTTTGATTTCTTTACATTGTTGTGAGGACGCCGTTAAGGGAGGCTGGAGCGATAGCCTTTTGAATTAACAGTGAATATCGTGGTTTCGGCGTCCCCAACTTGAAAGCTTGCTGAGCACGTTTAGACGTCTCGAAGCCATAAATGGAAGCTGTCTACGTCATTAATCAATAATAGATCACATGCTAATTTAAGGCCATTTTCATCATTAATTGCGCTGAGCGCGTAGAACTATTCTTATCGAGATAATGTTTCCATTTACAATTAAATATTTCAATGTTTTATCGAACAGTAACGACTACAAAGGCTCCCAAGCCACAGGCAAGCAGCGATACCCGTCACTGGTCAGGGAGTTTACATACAAATGCGTGGCCTTGGGGTATTGACAGAGGGCTCCTCAGTCGAACTTGAAGCACGATTTGAGTCATAATTTAGCTTTCGGTTGTGAAACTGCGACGTGTAGTTGATATAAATCATCCGCTGCTTTAGCGATTTCCCGGACGAATTGTGCGTTGGGCATCTCCTTACGAGAGGTGATGGTATATTGGAGACGGTCTGGTTTACAAATCAGTGTTTTGTCGACCGACTAAAACGAGGGACGAATATCTTACCATCGTATCCAGTCATGTACGCTACACCAAAGCCATCGGGGACTACTTCTCCCCAGCCGTATACAGGGAAGTGCTTAGAGAAAATAGCTGACGTGCTAAGCACCCAGTTTGACGACCTCTTTAAAACAGGGTCATCATATAATTCCGGTTGTGCTTCGCCTTCTTGGAGGAGCTTTCGCAAACCTACATAAGGGGTACCTCATCAGTATCGAGAGTTTCTTCAGTACCTAGTAGTGTGGTGATCTTACCCAAAAGATGGCGGTCAACGCCCTGCCCTTGTCCTCCAGCCTTTGCTAGACTGACATGCATTTTTGCGGCATCATCAAAGAGCTTCTTGCGTGTCTCTGGTGTGGACGTTGCATCGTCCATACTACGAACCCAAGCATCGGCTTTACTCGTTACAACCCGAATGGCCTCAGTGCGACCTTTGTAGAATTTACGAGTAGAAGCAGCCTCATATGTTCCTCCGGTGCGTTGTTTCGTTCCATTAAGTCGTTTATAAGCCAACTGGATGATCATCTGTGCCCATGAATCAGGAGAAACGCCAAACTTCTTGATTGCAGCCTTTCCGTAGGACGTTAGATGGAAGCCAAGTTCTTGGGATTCAATCAGCTCAGTGGCTGCACGATCCGCCGCCTTAATTGCATCGGCCGTTGCAGATGTTATTTCCCAGTCCAAAGCAGTTGGGGTTTTGTGAGTTGATGTCGAAGGAGACCCGTGGTCAAAGGCAGGATCGTAGAGCATATCAAGGACTTCGTCACACATGCGTGCAGTAGGTGTACCATCCATGACAGAGTGCTCTCCCATGAAACCGGCATAGCCATTATCAAATATGATAAATTGCAGAGGTTTATCCACCCAACGGTTCCTCAATCCGACCGGAATTCCGCCTACAACATCTCCGTGCCATAAAGCGCGACTGTGATGTACCGGATCTTTCGGATGAGAGGAGTCGAGAGCAACAATGAATGCAGAGGAATTGATAGCCTCCAGAATTTTGGAATTATAGGGTGATGATTCCAATTCCGCGTAATCCTTGAAGAACTCGTGTAAATAAATGAACATTCTAGGCTGATGTTACTATACCTTGGCCCAAACGTCGCGGTTTGATGCCGATAGCACACCGACGCCAGGGTATTCTTGTAGGGTATTATCGTAGATGTGCTGAATTTGGCTGCATGAACAAGAAAAGTAAATTCCACATAACAAGGGAGATGTCGGGGGTCATACCTTTCTATTTCCGATGTGCTTAAAATCCTCCCCTTGTCCGTCATGTCCACCTTGTATATTCGATTCTTTCGAATCACAATGATGTGGCCAGAGTCTCCAAGGTCGCCTGCTTTGGCGTAGGAAACACTCCAGTCAAGACCTTCACCTGGGACCCGAGAACAGTCAAACATCCATCTGGCAAAATGTTCAACTTTGACAACCAGGAAGAGAGGTGCATAAAAGGTAGTGACCTGTAAGTGTCCATACAGAGCGGTCCTTCTTTTGTAGCCTCGGGGGTGATGAGTCCTTGTTTGAGTTTCTGTCTGAATAGCATCGCAGCTCTTGCGATTCCAGCAGCCCTTGCAGCAGGCGCATTCGATAAATGCGAAGGCGGTTGACCAAACCCATCTGGATAAAGGGTATACAAAGACAAAATAAGATTAGTGGTTACATACATAAGTGTGTTAGAGATATATGCACAGTAATAGGAGACGTTTATAACCACCTAAATATGACAGCCGCACCATTAGCAAGTGCCAAAGCATAGATGGTAGAAGAGACGCACAGAGTCCCGATAGCCAAGGTAACCCCCATCGTCCCACCAATCTTCTAGCCAATGTTCCTTTTCACTTGCCCTCTTCAATAGGCGCTCTTGGAGCTCCGGACCCTTCGTCTTGCCAAAGTCATCAATCTTCTGGGTAACTGAAGCGTACTCTGCTTCGGACCATGCAATTGGCTTCAAGCTCTCTTTTAGACGATTCAAAGTGTCCTGCAGTTCAGGAACAGGCAGTCGCGGAAGAGTAGGTTGAGCTCCGAAGGTGGTAGTACCAGGTAAAGCCTCCGGTGCTGCTGCTTTCCAGTTGGCAGGCCGTGGTGGACGATGTGGGGAAGACTGTGAGGCCGAGGAAGACATCGTTCGCTTGGAGACCTGTGAATATAGACTACTTCGAGATATCGAAAGTAGAGACCTCGGTGCGTTGTGCACCAGCATTATATGAAAGCTCACAGGAACGAAGCTCATCCGTCTCATCAGTTGCAGATGTGCCCCGCGTACCCAAATAGCGCATGATAATCCTCGATCACCGGAACCGGCATTCATTTCATTCATGTCCATGCCGAGGTTCTTCTGGCTCTGAAGTTCACCACTCAGTAGTTTCGCCCAGCGCTCAGAACAGTTTAGAATCCGCCATTCAGCTTTGAAGATGCTCAAATTTGCTTTGTTATAAATGGTGCAAGCTCTTCAAGCTTCAAGATTTACTCAGTGCATTAGGACGAAAACGGCACCAGACTAGGAATAAAAATTTAAAAATATAACCGGGCCTGACCGGGAATTGAACCCGGGACCTCCTCGATATTGGAATTACCCTAACAAGGAATCATACTACTAGACCATCAGGCCGATGAAAACGTAGCAAAACAAGGTTACACAATGCCAGGCAGAAATTTTATATCAGGACAACAAGCTACAACTACTTGAATCTAGTCAAAATATTCCGGAGTGGCACAGGCATGCGACTTTTCTTTTGGAGCGATTCTGTTGTACTATCTCGTCTAGCTAAATTTTCATCAACAGCCATTTCGTTCGCAAGCGACAATGAAGATATCGTTGCACGCCTCAGAGAAGTACTCTCCTTCATATTAAACATAGGCGCCTTCATTATGCGGCTCAGCGACTGCCTCCCAAGCGACTGCACCGAGTGTTTCGATGAGTGTGAGTTGTCCTCCGTAGCCACCTTGGGTTCCTCAGCTTCAACCAATGATTTTTTAAAGACAGAATGTCGCAGAGGGGAACTGATAGTTGCGGCTCTAACCCTGCCATGTATAGGCAATGCCGACGAGGAACGTTTTATCGCAATGGATGGCTTAGGTTTCTGAGCGCAGACGGAAGGTAAAGGAGCTGAGGGTAGCGATACAGGTTTCACGATGCTGGGTTTTCCAATGGCATGGACCTGCCCTTTGGTTGTACTAACTTTAACATTGTTCTTAACCTTTGCAGTTGCAATCATGGCAGGGGGTCCCTTTGGTTCGATGTCCTGTTGCTTGAGTATGAAACGGACACATTTTAGCGACTTCCGAGGCCGTGACGCTGGATGTTTAACCATTGCGGAGCGTAGAGGTGGTGAAGGACGAGAAGAGACTGTATTGAGTGATGGTACGCTCTGAACCAGTTTCAAGGTGGAAGCAGGAATATTCCCAGAGTTTTTGGATGCTTCCGTCGTTGATAACTCTACATCAATAAGTGATTCAGCATCCATATTCAAGCCCTCGTTCTTTTGATCTTGGCTTGGACGATAAATCGGGGGTACTCTGCGACGGTGCGTGTATCCAGGCATTGTCGCCTCGATTTGTGGTTTAGAGAACGGTTCTTTTATTAGAGTACTTGCAAATACCCATTCATCTCCGTCTAATGATTTAGCATCGGGAAGACTCTCCGTAGATTTCTGATCTTTCTTGGAGTCCAAGTAGGACCTGGAATTCCAAGAACGATCTACGTCCATCAGTGGAGTTCGTAAAGCCATCGTAGAGCACTGGAGACGAAGATTGTTGATCATATCTTCAAGGCGAAGGTTGGATTTGTTTCCCTGATTCTCGTCTTCAAATACGGATCCATATCGGGACGCGGAACCAAGAAATGCAGTTGGAATTCCAGGGTATGGTATGTCTGGTCTTGCTTCATTTTCCAACACTAGTGGGGGAGGGGCCGCTTTCCCCCTCCTTGATGCAATAGTCTTAGAGCGAGAGAGGCTGAGCGAAGAATCCAAAGATAAAGGGAACGTAAAATCTGAGTTGGACACAACCAAAGAAGGCAAAGACGGCTTTTTTAATAACAATTCCAGAGAAGAGGATGTAGATAGACTCGGAGAGCTTGAGTCGGCGCTTTCCTGAAAGTATGAGCGCATACTTTTGAGTTCCAGCATCATTTTCACCAGGTCATTATCAAGATCATCATAAGGAGCAATGCCGAAGTTCAAATCTCGCGACAGCTTAGAAAGCTCAAGGGACGACCTTTTCGGAGGTGAACCTAGTTTGGGAAATTTTGGAGGATCGTATAGAGCCAAGTCGTCAGAAAAGCAAATAGATGTCATCGCAGGGCCTTCTGGCGCCCGACGGCGAAGGCGCGAATCTTCTTCCCTCTCCCATGGGATGTGGCCAGGTGCGTTCCACCCTCCAGAGTTTTCCTGCAAATGGTTCAGAGCAATAAGCAGGAAGTTAGGTGTACACATGCAGTGTCGACGTACTGCCCATTTGTCGATGCTTAGACACTCTTTCAGCATAGATTTCAAACGAGGTCCTGTGGGAGAAGTAATGACGACAGTATCATTCGGGAAAGAGTTATCGATGGCAGAGGAAAACAATTTAAGGTGGTCTCCGAGACCGACCATTCGAAACGACGGTGGCTTGCGCGGATAAAATACTGGCAGAGCGTCCGAGGAACTGCTGGACAGTGAGCTCAAAGTTACAGATTCCGACATCAGCGAAGGAAGGTTTGTCGCTGCCGTTACAAAGTCTAGAGAATTGACAGATAGACTTTTCGGTATCCGCGCACGAGTCCTAGCATTATGAGAGGAAGGGGCCATTGGGACAAGAGAGATACATCTTGATCATTCAGTTCATTTATTTGAAGAGGCTGACTCCAATATTATCGTTCAATTTCGATGGCGACTGTTGTTCATAATTCAAATGATGACCATTATTGAGCTTCGCCTGAGTACCCTACCGATTGGTGGTGGTATGAGTCAACAAGGAAAGGAATATCGCCAATCGCAACACTGGCACCCGCGCGATAGTCCAGATGTAACACTCACAAACAAC
>Ga0247779_1000312_pt1 | contig 33931 bp, 44 predicted proteins | sample UWRJL221509R5_FD_179925 | JGI IMG/M metagenome (GOLD analysis project Ga0247779, IMG submission 179925) | Plant litter microbial communities from Arlington Agricultural Research Station in Wisconsin, United States - UWRJ-L221-509R-5 | ecosystem: Environmental > Terrestrial > Plant litter >...
GTGCTTTTATACAGAACTCTTCGTATTCCAGGTGGTGGTCGTGGTGCAATGCCTCGGCGTTCTTCGTACAGTTGTATCATTTCATCCAGAGATGTGTCACTGGCAAACTTGGGGACGAGCCGTGCGACATCGTTCCAATAGATAACATTCGCATATCTAGTGGTAATGATGAGCATCTCACTTGAGAATGGATTTCAATTGACTTACGGCCGAATCAGAGCGGGCGGGTATGGGTTATTTCTCTTGAGGCCTTTCATACAGCTGATTATTTGAGCACGAAGACGGACATTGTTAATGTTATATCCAACTTCAAAGGTACCGTTAGTTTGGCCTTTATGGTAAAAGCAAATAAACGATACCAAGGGCAAGGGCACGGCATCTAAGAAGTAAAAACAATTAGACAACAGAAGCAGAGCATATACAAATGTTTGAACAGAATAACTCACAAACGGGCAATGTATATGTTCCGATGTCCTGGGATCGAACTCAAATTCGAACTTTCAACCAACAGATAGTCTATGTTACACTGAATAAGCGCCCAGTGAGTACGAACATTACGCAGACGTACCGAGACGTGTGTTGCCGGAGATATTCTCAATTAAACTTTTCACAGTGCTTGCCAGGATATCAACCACTGGGTTCATGTCGAGCATTTTCTGTTTCGGATCAAATGAGACCATGGAAAGAACGGGCTTGAGCCAACTGAGTGGAAGGTTGACATTGTGTAAAACCATTCTGTTGCGAACAAGAATGACTGATGTGCACAAGAATTCAATGGTCCCGCATAGAAGTGTCGTGTCTATCGGAAGCATCTTTTCGATAAGATGTCTAAAACAGATCAGCTGTTTAAATGACATACCACCTACAGAATGTAAACTTACTGCACGAATAGGACGCCACGGTAAACAGAGGAATCGTTTACGGTAGTTATGGCATTAACAAGCTCGGGGATGATATGAATTGATTGATTCGCGTGTATGCGGAAGTAATCAATGTGGCCGAAAAATGTGGTCAAGAAGGGTGACTGCAGCAGAATTCTAGGCGCATTTAATTTGTCAAGATGATTGTAGATTTTGATCACTTGATAGACGCTGGTCAGCAACTTGCTGTCCCTACGATGTTGTGGCCAATGTAGGAACTCAAAACACCATTGCTTCAGGACACCAAATGCCCTCCGATGTTCAGGTACGCGACCAGGTACAAAGATGGTTAGACCTCCGAATTGGAACCATATGGGATATAATGCTTCGAAGAAGCGACCCAACCAAATCCTTGCAAGTGCAAATAAATTTCTCCGTCAATCATAGAGTAAAAAAGTGACATACCTAATATGCTTGATTTTTTCAGCAGGATGGCAAGGAGGGGTACATAATATTTGAACGATGATGATTTGCCGAAGATGGATCTTCATCTGTAAGTCAAACCAGTCTCGGGTCATGAGGGAAGGCTTGATATGTTGACGAGGACAATCAATGCGGTTGCACTGGGAATTGATGACAAACGAAGGACATGGACGCAAAGCTTGTGCGAATTTACAAGCATCATTCTCAGCGAGTATTCGTTTCGTTAATCTTTGCATAACACATCCCCTAAACTTGCGCGACAATTCCCATTCCGATATAAAAATGCCTTGCTCGGTCGACTCCTCAAGCCTAGCCCGGGAATCAATGATTTTGTCGTGGAGAAATGTGCCTATGGCCAAGAAGAAAACGTTTCCGCTCGTAGGTACAATGTTGAATAGTTTTCGAATGTTGAGGTCATGGACAGGATTTGGGGTATTTGCGATGGTTTGCAGCAAGTCGCAATATAAGAGGAAATGGCCAAGGAAGTCAGCTATCTCGGCCGCAGACATATTGTGCATATTCGGTGGCTGTTGGAAAACATGGTCGTAGCAGAAGACAGCATTCACCGTTTGCTTGTTGCGAGCAAACTGGTGACCGAGTTCTCGAAGCTTTTTCGTCTCTCCTACTCTAATAGTTTCAAACATTGACAGCTAAAGTGTAGGGAATCAAATCATCAGTACTTCTCCAACGACAGAAGATATTTACTAGATCTTCACCTCTTCAGCACAAATAGATTTGAATTCAATCTTTGAGGCTTGGTTAAGAAGATCAACAACTTCTTGAATTTGACCGAGAGATTTGACGCCAAATGATGCTTTCTCCCAGAGGCCTTGCAAGATGCATTCGATTCCTAGAAGTAGAGATTCCTCGTGCAAGCTGTCCTTCAGATAAAGACGAATTGCTTCAGAAATGCGTCCTTCTTCTAGATGAATTTTAGCAGCATCAGAAAACTTTCCCAGCTGTTCTAACAATGCAGCTCTTGATACGTCTAAATCGTAGTCTTCCAAATACTCCAGTTGTTCTTCAATAGATGAAAAGAGTTGCGTTGTTTTCCTGGAATAATGTCAGCGACTAGAAAATCGATATTATAAGGGGTAAATTGACTTACTCTAACTCTCCTCCTTTGAAGTAGAATAATCGAGCAACATCGACAATGTTATCTGCTATATCGACATCTACTTTCGGACGATGGTTTAAAACAATAGCAACAGCTTCATCAAATTTGGCGCATTTTCGATAAAGCTTGACAGCAGCGTTGTATTCCTCCGCACGAGCATATGAATCTGCAGCTTTGTTATCCTCTTGCGCACGCTCGAAGCAATCACCTGCAGCCCGTAAATAGGCCTTTTTTTCCTTCGTATTAGAGGCTGCATCGCAACATTGTAAAAATGCCTCGGCTGCGATAAGGAATGCAGATTGTCGAGCTGTTATGTTCTGTTTCGTTCCGGTGGATGGAATCGCTCGTGCCTGTTCTCTGAGATAATATGTATGAGAGACGGCCACTTCACGGGTCAAACCTGCGCGTTCGAAGCAGTGCATGGCCTGGAAGTAGCGCTTGTTCTGGAACAGGGTTCTGCCAGAGTTCTCCCACTCTTGTGGAGAAGATGACACAGCCAGACGAGGCACATCCGTTCCAGGAGTACAGTTTTGAATTTCATTCCTCGAAGTCCAGAATTGCTATCGAGATATATCAATATATTTAGAGTCTCAACGCTATAGAAAGAAAGAAAAGGCGACTTACGCGCATGGGCTCGCCTTTTTCTGAACAATCTACAAGCCATAAATTTTTCCTTGCGCGTGTAATCGCAACATAGAGGAATTTCAACTGAAACAGAATCAGCGTATAGTTCCTGATTACTGAAATTTTTACGCCAGTGATCATACCTCGCTGCAAACTCCTGCATGTCGTATTTCGTCGAAGCGGGGTGCGGGTGCATCTGCCTGTTTCTGTCCTTGCATGAGGTTCAAAACAACGCGCCACTGGGACAGGTCAACAGTTGAGTCCTCAAAGAATTTGTAAAGTAGGACCTATGCATACATATTAATCAGGAGTAAGAAAGGGAAAGAGTAATAGAGGCATACATCATCGAACTCGAGACCTTTACTCTCATACAAAGTCCTGCAGGAATTCGTAAAAATTAGATTGTTCACAAATGCTTCAGTTCTTACATTATTAGACCGATATCCCCCACTTGCTGACGAAGTTCTTCTCGCGATGCTTCATCTCGTACAAGAATACCTGATTGGATTGTTCTTAGTAATTATCATAAGAAAAAAAAACACAGGTCGGATCTCACATTGCTGTGCACCAAATTCAATTGGGCTACCTCTAAAAGGGACAATGTGTTTAGTAGGTTTAAAAACCATAAAGTTTGATACACCCACGATTCTCCAAACAAAAATTGTTCCTAATAGTCATACACATCTGTCAGACGGTAAGGTTAGAAATATTAGGATTATGCTTACGTATCGAACCGTATCTTTGTCCCAACCGCTAAAAAATACTGGCTTGGAGCCATCAACCACGCCCCGTTCCCGAGACAAAACATCAATGGCATATGGCCAGAACTCTGTTATGAGCTCGATAACAGAATGTGCACACTGGACAATTCCACCGTGTGAGCGATAATTAATAGCTAACTGGAACGACCTTGGGACGTCTAAGTCAGAAGTCGATCCATTAGCAAGAAGTCCTTCTCTTCGTTTCTTAAGATAAATAAAGGTGAGTTGGAGTTCATTAAAACAAATTCATAGGCGCACTTCTAATCGAAACAAAAACGCCTTCAAATCGTTAAAGCGGAAAGAACTTCCTATTGATATTGTCTGGGCTGTATCTCCGGCCCAGAAAAGGCCATCGGGATTTTGCACCAATGAACGCAAAACTGAGGCAAGAAGAATTGTCAACGAAAAAAAAAGCGCTGCAAACTATTGGGGAAACTTACGGAGAGCGTCGATAAGCAAATTATCTTGAGCTTCATCCACGTATCTGTCGAGAAATCTCAGAAAAGATGCAACTTGAACGAAAATAACTGAACCTCACAGATAATCAATCCTCTGTCCTGGTATGCCCATTTTCTTGAATGCGCGAAGAATTGCATGGGTTCTAAATGAAACATAAGGACATGGACAAGAGAAAGCGTCAGGGATCAACATACCTGTCCGCGGCATCATACTCGTTTTGTGTTTTCTTGCGTTTGAGATAATGTAAAAAGATAGAATAGATTATCTCGCGCCGGTTGGCAAAGGCGTACTGTGCCCTGTGACTCAGACTTTCGTACGTTTCTTTCTCGAGAAAGCCGTTCTCGTTGGACAGAGATTCTTCAGAACCCTGTATCACCCCTAAAGCATATAATGAGCACATTCCAACGACATTGATAAAACTCAAAAAACTTGCCCATTAACTCGCTAAATACTAGCGCTGGATCTGAAAGTAGACAATTCATTAAATTATCATTTTCCTGACTAGAAAATATTTCGAACCTAATCCTTTCTTGAGGCTTTGACTGAAATGCGGCCAATACGATTCAAGGAACGCGCTATACGTGACCAGCCTACGGTCTTGATGATTTTGAGCGCTACCCAGGATTGTCATGGTTTCAATGGTGTATTTGGAATTGTTGAAGTAGTCGATAATGTCGCCTTCTAAAAGAGTTGCCAGCTGATAGCAATTGAGTCAAAAGAGTAAGAAGTCATACGAAAAACCTCACTCGATCAAACGTAACGAATAAAGGAAAGTGCTCATCTCTAAGCTCGCTATATTTTTGCGGTAAATCAGCTCGCCAGTTGTGGTCGTCGTCGACATCTATTAGGCCGCCTTCTTCTTGCTTTTGTCTGTTTGACTTAACTATCTGAGCAAGTTCTTCTTTTGTTCTCTCTGCAGTAGCAAGAGAGTCCAAAAGTTTGGCAAAATATTCTTCTACTTTACCAGCGAGAACGCGCGACTGAGTGACGAAGATCTGCCTTGGTCGATGCATCGTGTCTTTCCGCGTCGCATACGCCCTTTCAATTCCGAGCATCTTGAACAACATGGTTGTAGTTTTTCTGGGAGACTCTCGCTGAGTCTTGCGACCTGCAAAAGGGAAGAGTAAAACTTACCCTGTTCCGCTACGTCCAAGTACATAACAAGAATGCGGATATTCGACGATCTCTTTTTCTTGAGGACTACAAAGATGTTTAAAAGTAGGGTAGGCAGTGAAAATGTATCACTTACCTAACATTGAAGACATGCGCAACATCAAGATCAGCAATGATACCTAAACCATCAAGTTTTTTAGATGAGAAAATTGTTAGAAAAAGATGTTAAAATCATTTGCCGCACTGTTGAGCAACGCCTATACGTTCAGGAGAAGAGTCACTCAATAGAATTGTATAGGTGACATAAGCGGTACTTACCTGTGAAAAGGCGACAAATTTTTCCAGCCTGTGCTTGGCATTATTGACATAAAGGCGATGCAGAGACTAACACACTTACACAAGGACCGAATGCATCTGCAACAGAAAAAAACAAACAAGCCACATTAGAGTGAGATTGAAAATTAAACCGTTAGCACTCACTTCTTCCAAACTCTCAGGGGGAAGTTCTGGCAGGATATAGTCATCTTCCTCGATCTTGTCAACGGGCGGGAAGCATGCAGGAGTATAGACATTGTCGCCAGCTAGTTGAGGCCGATTACGGAACAAGCAACGTTGTCGGTACTGTTTGCCTTTTCTGGCGAGTTGGTAGCCAACAGAATCCCATAGGCGCTTATCGATCTGAGCATGGGTATAAACACCGAAGATTTTGATGACTGTATAATTACTAGTCAGAGAGGAATTTGAAAGGATAAAACCTCAATATCAATACCTTGTCTTTCAACCTGGTATGGAGTATATAGATTATGAGAAGTCATTTAAACATTGAGGATAGGAAAAACTAACATCTGTATCGTATTCAGGAATGCAATCAATTTGGTACTAAGGAAGTGAAAGTCATTCGTGGGATGCATTAGATACAATATATCAACTCACGACAAGGCGGGAATCTCTCGTCATTTTGGCTTCATATATGGGAATTTCAGTGTTTGCACCATTCAGTCGTTTTTGATTGTCGTCAGAGAAATGTCCCTTTGACAATTCCCTTGGTCACAGACAGTCAACTATAAATAATGACTTTGGATAAAATAGACTGATACCTACTTGATCTTCTTTATGATGATTTTGAAAAACTTTGCATCCTTTCTGCGCGCGTCTCTGAGGTCTCGATCCGCGCGCGTTGATATCAATATCCGCCAGTCACCAAAGCCTTCGACACTTTCGAAGTATAACGCACTGGAAATCCGTGTAATCAGCATGTTGGGTCAGTAAGACATGATCTGTCGAAATTAACACACGCTTTCATGGGCTGAACCATCGGGAACGCTGCTGGCGGACTTGTTTCTACTGCTACGAGCTCCTGAGCTTGAACAGAGACTTCGGTAACTTGTTCAAGGTCCTCGCGCTCGACGTACTTCATAGGAAAGCAAGCCTTTATGATGGATGCTTCGACCTCGGGGTCTTGCAACAGTTGTATATATACCTGAAAATTCTGTTAGAAAAGCTGACACTGTCAATTTGAACTACGTCGAATAACCTTAAGAATACGCAGCAATTCTTCCATTACCATTGAGATACGGTCTTCCGTCATTGAATGATCCGAAGCCTCAAACCCGAAGTATTCGAAAGCTTTGGTGGTTTTCGCATCGAGGGATAACTTTGGACTAGGCCTTGCACCTTTGCGTTGACGCTGCGAGCGCTTACTAGTGAAGGGGAACTGCAGATCTTCATCCTCAATGGAATGCGCATCCTCCTCGGCAATCAATCTAGCTCTCGTCTGAAGTAATGCACGAATGACGAAGGGGCTGTATTCCACTAAAGTTCGACAGCCGTTAAGTTGCATAGATATATCTCGTTCAAAATGGTGAATGAAAGGGGTGAACAATGAGATCTTCTCAAGAAGCAAAGAATGAGAGGATGTTATGTATAAATCAGCTCGATGCGGGAAAGTTTCAAAGATCCATGTGCGGATACTTTTGCCACTCTCTTTGCCTAGCCAAGGGATGGATAGATCAGAAAAGAGCCAAGATGTGAAAAGAGATATAACGTACAAGCAAGGAAAAGTCCTAATAATGGTCGACTGATGGAGTCGGGAGGCGATAGAAGAAATTGCATAAATTCAGGATAGCATTTACTGCACAAATATCCCGCGACGATTTGTAGAGCTGTTCGCAGTTCTTGTTCGGAGGAAAGTCTTTCGTCTTCGAGCAGCTTGAAGATGTTGTCAACACCGTCCTCTGGACCAGGGCACATTGTTACTATTCCAAGAGGAAGAGGTAACAGGTGGGTTGAAGAGATGGAAGAGTTGAAGGGAGGACAAAGATGTAAGGAAGCTCTCGCAGACTTTGATCGGAGAGACCTCGTTTTTCGAAGAAAGCGACAAAATGGCTTTGTATTTCTAAAAACAGGTCATGCGCCAGAACAAAAAAAAACAATTTTTGAATCGGAGACACTCTAGAAATGGATCTTTCGCTATAATGAAAAACGTCGAACGCATTCATTTCATCCAGAAACATTTAGTAGCGCCAGCTGAGAGCTCTGTTCAAGACGCGTCACGCACATATGAATATATGACGCGTGACCTTATTTTCGCTTGTAATTTGATCGCTGTCGCGGTGACACTAACTGGAGTCTTCTGTAGACCGTGAAGCGCGCCTTTCAAGCGCACCAACACACATAGCTCGCTCTATGTGACCTCCCACAAATAGGGATGCTTCACATTCTCTCCAGACTGTCAAAGTCTGGCTACCCCTTGGCTCGCCCTTTTCACATTTCTTCACTACTACATCATTTACAGAGTCTCAAACCCAAAACTTCCGCTCTGAACATAGCTAATAAGCGTATCCGTGATGCTCGAGAAGTTCCTGAAACTCTGAACCGGAAGAAGGATTCTCAACTAGAAGAAGAGGAAGTTGATAAAACCATTCGTCATAGTTAGCTTACTCTCTTGTCATCAATCTCACTGTACTGATAGTTCTGTACAGTAAAACGAAACGAAGTCGGCGTGCAGCTCCTTTCTCGAGACCTGCATGCCCAGGTATTCAAAGGCGCTCACTTTCCAGCACCTTCTCCCGAAGCGGTGCAGATATCATTGGACCACCTCCATATGCATGACTTGGACCCCACTCAATCGTCTGTTTTGCCAGATATCAGTTTTCAACTTCCACACCTACAAGGATCTAACATCTCCGAACACTTCCATAGGATTGGGGCTCAGACAGCGGAACCATGGCTTTCTCTCGCGAAATCGTTTGCGTCGCAGAAGCTGCCTCCACAACCCGACAACTGGCACATACAGAGCGGATGGACGAAATATTACTATCTGGAGGACGGCTCGAGTTATGGAGAGCATGTGGAAGTACCTATTCACAATGGACGTCCAGAGCAAATTCTTACCTTCGATGTTGAAACCATGCCCAAGTACCACCCATATGCCATCATGGCATGCGCAGCTTCTCCCAATGCATGGTATGTTTGGATATCCCCCTGGCTGCTTGGGGAGACTGAGGACCCGGAGCAACTCATTCCTCTCGGCGATCCACATACTCCTCGAATAATTATAGGTCATAATATTTCATATGACCGTATCCGCATTCTAGAAGAATACAGTGTCTCCGGGACCGCTAATCGATTTATCGACACTATGTCCCTTCACGTCGCCGTCCATGGAATATCCTCACATCAACGTCCAGCTTGGACCAAGTATCGTAAATCGAAACAACAACAAGAAGAACGAAAAGAAGAAGCAGCTGAAGCAGCTATTGGGTTAATGCAGGCCATCAAGGAACGTCAGAAACAGGGCTTAGATCCTGAGCAAGAGACTGAAGCACGCCGGCTTCTCAAGGACCTCGATGAAAGCTTGGCATTGCTGCAGACAGATACCCCGGGTGAATTGGAGGTGGATGAGGTGTCCGAAGAAGCTGTTGCAAAAAGATGGGAAGACATAACCTCCGCTAATTCTCTTGTTGACGTCGCAAAGTTACATTGTGGCATTAATATGAACAAGGAGGCCAGGGACGACTTAATGACATTACGACCAGAGGACATCCGCGAGAATATAACTGACTATCTTGACTACTGTGCCACGGACGTTGGTGTCACTCAGGATGTTTTTAACGTTGTCATGCCTGCATTTCTCGCAGGATGCCCTCATCCTGCTTCATTCGCCGGAATGCTAACGATGGGCTCCTCTTTTTTAACTGTGGACGAAAGTTGGGAGGGATACCTTGAGAAGGCTGACACCGTGTATCGTAGCATGGAGGAAAAGGTTCAGACAAAACTTAAAGTTCTTGCAGAGACAGCTAAAGAGTTAATGTATGGCGATGAAAATGTTTGGAAAACCGATCCTTGGCTGTCTCAACTTGACTGGACGGCAAAAGTTGCTGGAAAATCTCGTGGCATATATTCCCCAGATGAAGTTTGTGCAAATTCTTTTTTATTTACTTCACATTCTAATGATGATGCATGTATAGACAGCTCAAACGCAATCGGGAGAAGAACTAGATGCTCGGAATGGACCGCCATCTACAGAGACAAAGTGGCCGATATGGTACTTGCGCGTCATAGCAGATCCTCTGCAAAGCCTGAAAACAGACCCCATCATCCCACTCCTGCTCAAAATTTCGTACAACGGAATACCTCTGAAGTACGATACTACAGAGGGTTGGCATCATATTGTTGGTGGAGAAATTATCCATATTAAACTACGGAAAGGCACAAAAACAAAAACGATTCTAATGAAGGCCGCCATCAAAGAGTTCGACGCCGGAAATTTTCAAGTAACTGATACCGAACTTGCTTTAGCTCTGTGTACGAACAAAGCAGATGATAAAGGTCTACCGAGGCGAATTATAGCGCTTGCAGAGTCGGCATTGCGTGAAGCAGGAGACCCAAAGTCGGACCCATGGCTATCTCAACTGAACTGGGATTTGATGCCCAGGGAACACTCTCCAGAGGGCAAGATAATAGCACCACGGAAAGTTACAAAAGTCAAGCAACCAAAGCCAGTGAAGCCACCCCCTGTAATATGGCCAGCATGGTACTGGGATGCAACTAAACCCAAGAAAGGCATGCCTCCTGGCACACTTGAGGTGACGGTTCGAAACCGTATCGCGCCGATCTTGTTGCGTCTATCTTGGTCTGGCTATCCTCTTTTCTATTCCCGCGAACACGGATGGACATTCCGTGTACCAGCGAATGCCGATTTCAAAACGCGATGGTCGCCAGTAGCGTTTTATGACCCTGCTGACTCTGCCCTAGCAGAAGCTACTCTCTCGGAGGGCTACTTGTTCTACAAGCTGCCTCACAAAGACGGGGATACAGCTAATGTCGGAAACCCATTCGGGAAAAGTTTTCTGAAATATGTGCAAAATGGAACGTTGAAGAGTCCAGGTGACGAGGCTACAGAAGCCCTTGATTTGAGCTGTTATTGTAGCTATTGGATCAGTGCTCGCGATCGAGTTCGCAGTCAACTAGTTATCTGGCAAAACCCGCAACGGTCACTCGGTTTACCGGCTCCAACTGACGGACGCAAGAAATACGGTATCATATTGCCACAAGTCATCACAATGGGCGCCGTAACTCGCAGGGCAATAGAAAAAACGTGGTTAACTGCTAGCAACGCTAAAAAGAACCGTGTTGGCTCAGAACTGAAGGCCATGGTCCGAGCACCTGAAGGTTACGCTATCGTAGGCGCGGATGTGGACAGCGAGGAGTTATGGATCTCTAGCTGTATGGGTGATGCCCAATTTGGTTTCCATGGGGCTTCAGCTATCGGATGGATGACCTTAGAAGGGACCAAAGCTGCAGGAACAGATCTACACTCAAAGACGGCCAACATTCTTGGTATATCTCGGGATCAAGCTAAAGTCTTCAATTATTCTCGAATCTACGGAGCCGGTATGCGCCATGCCGTGTTACTTTTACTTCAATCCAACCCGAATATGTTGCCTGAAGAAGCGCAAAAGTTAGCCGAGAACCTGTATGCTTCCACCAAAGGGAAAAACACACATCGCAATGACATCTTCGATCGTAAATTCTGGTTTGGCGGAACCGAGAGCTATCTATTCAACAAACTCGAAGAAATCGCCACCTCTAGCAAACCTCAAACCCCTGCCCTCGGTTGTGGGGTTACATATGGTCTTTCAAAAGAATATCTTCCTGAAGGATTTGGCTCGGACTATATGCCAAGTCGCATCAACTGGGTGGTACAGTCATCAGGCGTCGATTATCTCCATCTTCTAATAGTCTCCATTAACCATTTGCTTGCAAAGTACGATATCAAGGCTAGATATCTCATATCAGTCCATGATGAATTGCGTTACCTTGTTGTCGAGGAAGATAAATACCGATTAGCTCTTGCCCTCCAAATAGCTAATTTATGGACGCGCAGTCTATTCGCCTACAAGTTAGGGATGGATGATTTACCGCAGGGTGTTGCCTTCTTCTCCGCAGTCGACATTGATACAGTCCTTCGCAAAGAAGTTGACATGCCGTGTGTCACGCCTTCACAACCCATCCCGATTCCACCTGGGGAGAGCTTAGACATCGCAAAGGTCTTACAAAAGACTAATGCGACTCTGATGAGAGATGGTCGTCCCATGCCGAAGGAACACATTGCTCCATACGAGGGAACATTGGAGGGATACATCGAGCCCAACTGTCTTCTACACCGTGCTTCAGGTGTTGAATTTCTAGAAGCTCAGGCCACCGACGATTTTGCAATTGTCAAAGAACTTGCCCAGCAGGTTACTGGTCAAAAGTTCTCTGGAGGCACCCATCCACCAAAAAATCGCCGCAAAAAGGCACCCATTGGCTCTGGCGAAGGCTTCGATTGGGCTGGGCATGCAGAACGTTTTTTGGCGTCCATTCCAGTATGAGGTCCTCGTATACTTTGTCATCCTAACGTATCACAGACTTAATCTACTTTACAACACTGCTTACTATATGTTCATCGCTATATCACCCATTGCACTCAGACCATACCCTTCGCAATTTACTTAAAATAATTTATTTTACTATTCTTGTAATTGTAAGCTCTCAAGCACCCTCTGTAATGATAGATAGACAAGACGCTTCCAAAAATTCATTGCTATCTGGGTATTAAGAATATTATCTATCGTGTTAATGTAATTACTCTTGTGGAGGCACATATGGTTCTACGAGCATTTGGCTGAAAGTTTTAAGTTTCTCTGGACCACGAACTTCCTCTGTGAGCAAAGGTAGTTGAACAATATGGAAGAATTCATCGTAAAGTTCGTGAGCCTCTCCAAGATACTTCTGCTGCATTTTCTGACGAACATGACAATGTTCACAGTTCGATGCTTAATGACATGTTTAGCCTCACGCACACGATTCAATCGATGGCAGAAAAGCTTACATTTCTTTGGGAATAAAAGTTGGTTTACAACAATGTTGTGGGTATCAATTTCGTATGCCGTGAGCTCTTGAATCAGACGTTCTGTTTCATATAGCGACAAGAATTCTGAGATGCAAACGCAAACGAATGTCGTTTTTTCCTACCCGATGTTAGCCTACGCTTCGAAAATAGGAAAGTAGCTCACAGGATCCTTAAATTGAGTGTTGACCTCGGTGATTACTGCCCGCATATTCTCGAGTTTGGCAAACATATCTTCTTGCGAGCCTGCCTCTCCACCCATCATAGCTGACATCTTCGCGATCGTTGTCAAAATCATTCCGATGGAAAGAGAATAAACGTTACCTGGCTTATCATAGGGCCAAACCGAGAGCCCAAGGAGCTCAATTTCCCTAAGGCCTTTTCAAGTACAGTAGGGAAAGATAAGAATCGGAGTGTGTGTCCCGTCGGCGCAGTATCAAATACAATCACAGAATATTCCATAGATTTAACATGCCTTTGAGAACAAGTCAGTCAATTGTATCCTGATATCGGGAAAATTACGAACTTCATGATTTCAGCAAAACTCATAGCTTCATCGACTCCGGGAATTGCAAATGCCAAATCCTGCATCATTGAGCCCATCATACCATTTGAATCAGCTTCACATTGGAGATCAGCATCAGCCTAGGCATAGGGGTGACGTGATCGACAGTAACTCACATTGCTCTACCATCTCTTGAATAGCGCTGGTTGGATCAATTTCCATTGCAAAAAGGTTATCGAAGCCGTTAACCTTGGTGGCATCCTTAGAGAACTTTTGGCCAAAGGCATCGGAGAGATTGTGGGCTGGGTCGGTAGACTATAAATGACGAACGCAGTTAGTCAAGGAGAACGGGAGTTTAGGGATTTGCTGTACAATCAAGAGCACGGATTTGCGGCATTTTGCCAGTTGAATTGCAAGAGAACATGATGTTGTAGTTTTGCCTGGGGAATAAAATTCAATTACTGGACAAAGATTGGGTAGATGGTTTGAGTGTACCAACACCACCCTTCCCTCCTACAATGCGATGGCGTGAATAACGAATAAATCGTGTATAATTGAGACGAACCACAGAATATCCACTTCAAAGAAGTCTGGTCCAAAATATTTTGAAGAGTCGGAGGCAAGAGTTCTTCAGACATGATGTTGCAAGACAAAGTAAAAGTCTTTACTTAAAGAGTAAAGAGTGATAGATATAGACAAGCGAGCAATTGATTGATGCGTCACACCATTTCTTTACCACCATCTTACGGAAAGTCCTGGAAGCCTCTCCAACATGGCAGATAAATCTAAGCTCATCGTCGAGTTTCGAGGCAAGATCGGCATCTGTTTTCCTCAAAGCAATGAAGTCTAAAACAATTTGTTTACTAATACAGCTCTGCAACTTGCTAATGAGCAGAGAAACGCGTATGGTCTTCGCTACAATGACTTTACTCGCTATCGGTAAGTTCCTTTTTGAAAGGTCCTGCTTACTTATTGACTCGAGATTAGCAAGCACTGTGCCAATCGTACACATCGTCTCCGTTCCAGCCTTAAGATGACCCACGGTAAGGGGCGGGAGTTCAAAAAACTACCGCCTCTGAACCCAGAACTTGCGAAAGATGGACAGTTCGTGTCTATTTGTTCCTCACTTCGCCTGTTTCTTACGTGCTTCCCTACAGTCTACAAATCCTTCTATTCGAAGCCGAACGCGCATGGGCATATGCTCAAGAACTCACAAACGCCGCCCTTGCACCCAGCAATAAGGATAATGCGAGTTCCCTTCGACACAGCGCGACGGGTCGTTTCCGTCGTGCCGTCAACTGGTCTACGCAACTTCTTTCGCTGTGTCAAACGTTGCATAGCCAGTCACGATTGTCCACCGAGAACCTAATCGAAGCCACGATTTACACAGTCGTCTTAAATGGACGCTTTTTACGATATCGAGACGACTTCGAGGACGCTCTCATTCAACTCAGCGTCGCAAGATATCTATTGGACTTCCTAGCTGAGACTTCACCTACCAGCCGTGATCAAGCACTGGCCGTACTGTTTTCAGACGATATTGGCCCAGAAATTCGCTATTGTGCTCATGAACTGGGACGGGCAAAGGCATATGATATCAACGGAATTGTGGCAGAACTCGCACCAAAACATCGCAACGAGATCATAGAGAACTGTGATATTTTATTGTCAAAACTCCGGAAAGAAGAACGCTCGACTGTTTCCCCATCAAACCTTGAACCTCGTATGTGGGAAGGCGAGCCTGTTCCTGTGCGGTACCCAGAACTTGTTGATGTACTTCTTCGCGTACAACAAGCCGAAGTTGGGCTTGCTCAATCTCAAGAGGAGCTCCCACATACGTCAGGAAGGAAAACAAAACTAGGAGTCACAGCGTACGATGCTGTCCTTTCTGCTCTCAGTGACGCCGAAGAAGTTGCTCGGAAGCTGGCAGAAACGCAACAAGTATGTGGCAGTTTTTATCTGTTCTGAAGTAGTCGAATTTATTTTTATTTTTTATTTTTATTAAGTTCGCTGGCTCCGCTGGAAACTCGTCGAGCAACGGTCGAGACATTCATTTTGTCCACACATACATAGTCTATCAGCTTCTTTCACGTCGCATACAGCGTGATCTACTCCTTATGAATACCCTTCTCGTGTCTGGGGCCGACAAGTCAAGGTCTCACATCACCAAGATATCAACATCAATGGTGGAGCCAGTTGACAATCGACTATATCCTGCCGTCGTGAAACTGTTGGACACTGTTCTACAGAGTCTAACTCAAATGCGAACTCTAAGCGTAGTCGACGACAATGCTGACCTGGCCTCCGCAACTGAAGCCAGACTGTCTTTCATTAATGCCCGCAGATGCTTGTATCTAGGCCACTGCTATTCTGCCGTCAAGAAATATGGCGAAGCGCTAGCTCTTCTCCAGCATGCCTTGATTCATGTTCGCGAGACCATTTCAAGCATATCTTTAACCGAGTCCGACCTTCTGAACGAAGCTGTACCGAAGTTTTTCCCTCTAGAAGATGAAGACATAAAGAATTTAGAAGCAACTATTGCGTCGAGCTCCCTGCAATACAAACGAGAATGGTTTGCTTACAATGGCGGATCTGTCAAGGTTGACCCTTCAACATACAAGAAGCCTTTGTTTTTCAACATTGCTCTCAACTACGTCGAATTAGACATGGACCGTCTTCATCAGCGTGCCGGTAAACAACCTGCAGTAGCTTCTGTTCAAGCTCCGCCACAAGCAAAAACCGATGTTACGACAGAGAAGAAACAAATACCCAAGACAAAGGCAGATGAGCCCGGAGACGCAGACCCAGTACCTTCATCCCAACCTCAACAGCCAGCACGGGGAGGTTTGTCGAGTTTACTGGGCGGTTGGTGGGGCAGGAGTTAAAATATCAGATAACTTCTCACATATATCCAAAGATGCGTAAAATGGTTTTAATGGTTTTATATTATACACGGAAAACATGCGATACATAACTGGTTTAAGGAGACTGGGCCTTTCGGTTCAAGATAAGTTACCCATAGGTAATTTTGTAACCATTTAAGAAATGAACTGTATTCCATCCAAGGCAAGGAGCGATCAGACATCTTTGCCTAAAAGCGCTTCAGGAAGATAGGATACTCACTTCTCCTGCTTCATTCTCTGTGATAGCAGAACTAGCACCCTGCCTCTTCGCTTCTTGTACACTAATCAAGCTCATATTTCGCCCAGCATCTTTAACGTGTTCCCAGAATGCGGGGTTACCTGGTTCCGACATACATTTGCCTTTCAAATGGCGCAAAAACCTATCAGAATGTGCTCAAGAATAAGTATTAACAATAAATTTTCATCCAAGCAAGCCTTACCTGTTCCAGGCAGCAATTTCATCTTCCTACGAGCCAAAAAAATGTCTGTTAGCATCCAACTGAACGGAACTCAAGAAGAGAAGGACACATACTTCCAAGCATGTTTTTCTGAGATCTGCCATACACTCAAGCATTTCCTTCGTCCTCCTGGAGGCAAAAGGTCTCATTACCACTTCTGTGATTATCGCTGAAAGATCTTCCACAGCCTTTGTCACGATATCTCCTTGGGCGATATTCTTTTGAAAATCTCTCAGTGGATATGTATTGCCAATGATTCTGCCAGGTGCACGTCCAGGATCAATGGTAGGGGAGGCAGATCTCGCAGGAGTTGGGAGAGGACCTCCAAAGACTCGGTTAGGAGGTGGAGTGGTTGCTTTCTTTTTCTCAAGAAGTTCCTCTTCGTCGTCATCTTCGGTTTCACTGTCTACTTCAGCCGCGACCTTGGCTGAAACTTCAACGAGGTTTAATCTCGATTCGTTGCTTGCTGGCATTTTACGATCGAGGAGGAGGATGCTATCGTCATCGTCTTGAGCATGTGAATGTCCGTCCTTCTTCGCCTTTGCTGCCCTCTTCGGAACTAGAGGGACGATGAGCACATGGTAATGTGGAAGTTGCATAATGACAAAATACCTTCTTTGACATTGAATGCAGATTTACAGTTCTCAATAGCATGCTTCGCCCTCTTCTGAACTCTTTTTGGTGGTTCAAAGTACGCGAGCAACTCCGGGTGAGAGGGAGGAAGAGGATTTGATACAACATCGGAGACAGTCGCTGAATGGAAGATAGCTTGCTTTACTCGATGTATGGCCGGATTAAATGACCACCGAGTATCGAACCACGCCGGTCGATTTCCTTCCTCATCTTTCTCACCAGCATCCATAAGATCCAAGGCGTCAACAAATTGGTCCATTGCTTCAAGTTGTTCATCAGTCGGAAGATACGGGTGCTCTTTTACTGTGTCGCCTTTTTTATTGATTAAAATATCAAGAGAAGCGAAACTATATTCCCTGACATCATCTGCAAAAGGCATCTAGAAATATAATCAAGCCAAACAAAATTTCCTGCGAGTCGAAATAACCATTTACCTGACACCAAAGTAAACAGTCGACTTTGTCCAAGCTACCTGGCGTTAAAACTCCCATTTTTGGATCCATCCCATCTCTGGATACCCATCGAGCAATAGCCATGACTTGCCTTTCTGTCATAGCTTTTGCAATCGATGATAAAGCAACTTGTTCTCGTGGGGAGCCCGGATCCGCCCAAATGTACTGAATTTCCCCCATTGACAACTCTCGACGGAACTAATTTTCATGCAAAAATTAACACCGGGTCTCTGAACATCAATTACCAAGAAGATATTTACGTTTTTCGAAGGAAAAAATCCGCATATATCGATTCCCTTGCGTGTGTTTAGCCTCGGGAATTGACCATCTGGACATGGTGCATATGTAGTTCCGTATTTGAATCCTCGGATGAGATCTTCTTTTTCTACCCTTTGGGCATTTTCGACTTTTTGAACTTTGACCATACCCTCTTCAAGTAAATCATCTTCGTCATCTTCTTCTTTTATTTCCATGTTTTGATTCGCTTCTTTGTCATCGGGATTAGGTTCGAGGTAATAATCTGACCTCATTTTGAGCTGAACATAGGTGGCCTTATCATCATCTTGCTCATTACTATCGTCAACGTCCATTTCATCGTCTTGTTTGCGCTCCCTCAAGGCAAATTTTTTCCAACCTTTCGGCCTGGCAAGGGCTGTGCATTTACTGGTTTTAATTGAGATCTCTATGGCTTCATCTATACGTGCATCGACGTCCCCGATTCTCAAGATAGTACCAGCAAGAGCAGACCTGACCGTTTTGACTTCTGGACGGGAAGTTTCGCGCAATGCAAATGCTAAAGTACCCACAATACCAGTCTGCATGTTGGAGACCAAGGTTGTATAAAACTGTTCATTGATGCGCTAGGGAAAATAACACTCAGAAAAGGGGATGTCATAAAGACAGGTATCTCTACCTTGATGTTACTTTTATTTGGCTCTGTATAGGGTAGTTCATCATCATCAAAGTCCACACCCCTGATACCAAGTGAAAGTCAGAACAAAATAACAGCAGGACGAATATGCTACATACACAACTTTGAGATCTATGTTGAGTTCATCCATCCTTTTTACTGTTACCTCCCAGTCTTCTACCTCGATAGGACTTTCACCATCAGTGATCAAGACAACTTTACGAGTCCAAGTTTTCTTATTTCCTAGGTATCGATTCTGCGTATCAACCCCAACGATCAGGGCATCGATGGCTAGACAAAAAGTCATTATGTTTTCACAAAAGAAATTGCACGAGAGACCGTACGATCGCCTGAAGTGATTGAAGCCTGGAGAGCGTCAATCTTAGCAATGGTACTGGAGTTCGGTTGCGCAATTGGAATGTATTCGACGACACTCTCGTAGCCGCCTCTGGCAGCATTGATAGCATTTTTGGTATCTATTCTGAATGTTTTAGAGAAAATTATAATTATGGGTTGCGGCTGACCTTCAGAGCCGAATATGACAACACCACACTGGTCCGTTTTCCTGCCGTTGAAAATCTGATGATGGAACGAGGATAAATAAAACAGAAGTTGATGTGGCACATATTACATACCATTTCTTGTATTTTCAACTTCACGTACTGTAAGCTCCATGCAAGATTAGTCATTTCAACTTCTTGGACTTGGCCATCTTCCGTTTCAACTTCGACAGCGCGTATCGTGCCCATGGAAGATGATACATCAATGATAAACATAGTCACCGTGTACTGTAAGAATGAGTTAGCAAATAGAAAGCTTTATCATGCTCAAACTCAATGTTACCCCTGCTCTTTCTGCTGGCATTGTGTATATGGATGTGGTGGTTTAGTGGAGACCAAGAGTCATAAATTAGGCTGCGGGTCCGTGTTCAGTTGGACGCGACTGCAATTAGATTCACGTGATTCAGTAACTTTCCCACACATTGTTTGTAGGGTTTGAGTCAGATGTGACAAAGACGATATGCAACCGATTCTGTGACCCACCGTCGTTGTTTGCAACTCTCTGGCATTCATCACGCGGCGGCTTCGTGACCTTTTCAAAGCTCTGCAGCATACTCCCCTGAAAGCTCGGGAAGACGCGACATAGTGAGATTCTATTTCCTCTGTTTTTCTTTTTCAAATGTCGGCTCCTTTGCTGGGGAACGGCATACCCCCCAACATGATGGCGCAGCAACCAGCTCAGCAAAGGCCTGATTTGCAGGCATTGATCAATGTATGTCCCTTCAAATCAGATTTCTGGCGCTCACAAGCACTCACACATGAACGCTCAGAGGGCAAACTTTTTGCGTAAAAATCCTATGGAGCAGAAGAACCCTACTGAGCTTGAGAATCTTTTGGGGTATATCCAAATGTTTACTTCTCAGCAGCAGCAACAACAGCAAAGTAAGTTATATGATCATTGTTATATCGCATCTGCTTATTAGCGTTTTATAAGGACACGGACAAGTCTCTCTCGGTAGTAATACTCAGCTTCCACCGCAATCCATGACCAATGGCCATGTACAACCACGCACCAATGGCGTTGCACCAGCGCTAGCTAGCACTCCTGGTTCAAGCAACACCCAATCCTATCCAACCACTTCACAAACTCCAGTTTCATTCACACCAGAGCAAATAATCGCTTTACGTGCTCAAATTGCCGCGTACAAGTACGTTTCTAGGGGGCAAACTCTCCCAGACTACTTGCAAAATGCAATTCGTGTTCCAAACACTGCCATTGCCGACCTTGAAACAATTCTTCAGGGTCCTGACATTCCTTCAAGGGTTGTGGATGCCGCGGTGAAAACATCCAAAGGAGAGGCTGCGAGTACTTTACATACAGCCTCTTCGACTTCAGGTCGAGAAAACTCGGTCAAACCAGAAGAAGCAAATAACGCTTCTGCCGACTCTGTAGATTATCCCAAAGGCCCCTTCCTGGAAGATGATGTAAACTCTGGCATTCATCCATATAACGCATATAGGCATCCCTTTACTCACCTTAAACGCCCATCCGATATGGATCCAGGTCTGTATGCGACCCGCCTACAAAAGCTCATCATACCCACAATCACACCAGCGGGTCTAGATGCGCATCAGATCATCAACGAAAGGGAACGTTTCATCGAAGCAAGGATTCAGCAACGGATACGTGAATTGGAGGCCATGCCAGCGACTATGGGGGACGGAACCTTCGATACTAATATTGACATTACCCATGACGATAAGGTTGGCACTGACAAGGAGAACAACGGTTCTACCTCAACGCCATTGGATTCCTTAAATCCATATAGCGCTCTCCTTCATCCTAGTGCTACAACACACGGGAAACTTCGTGCTCTTATTGAGCTCAAATCCCTTCGGGTGCTCGATAAGCAACGTGCAATGAGGGTTCAAGTGGCGGAAAAGCTGATGCACGGTGCCATGGTCCCTATCAACCGAATAGATTTCCGCAAAGTTCGTAAGCCCACCATTCGCGACGCTCGCATGACAGAACAACTTGAGAGGAAACAGAGGCAGGAAAGGGAAAGACGCGCTAAACATAAGCATGTCGAACAGTTAGGAATTATCTGCGGCCACGGAAAGGAAGTCATTTTGGTCAATCGCACATCACAAGATAGGCTCGTACGACTGGGCCGCGCAGTCCTCAATTTCCACGCACACACCGAGAAGGAAGAACAGAAGCGAGTTGAGAGGCTAGCCAAGGAACGTCTGAAGGCTCTTAAGAACGACGATGAAGATGCCTACTTCAAGCTCATTGATACCGCCAAAGATACGCGCATTACACATCTACTCAGGCAGACGGACGCCTACCTAGATTCGCTTGCACAAGCTGTTGTAGCTCAACAGAATGAGGGTGGACCAATGAATGACATGGGCTTCGAACAAGAAGATGGTCCAGCTAACGAGAACACCTTTGGGGCACAAGTCAATAGCGATGATATTGTTGAAGACAAAAAGCTTGATTATTACGCTGTTGCTCATCGTATCTCGGAGAAGATACTGAAACAACCTAATATCCTAGTTGGCGGCAAATTGAAGGAATACCAACTTAAGGGCTTGCAATGGATGGTCAGTCTTTACAACAACAGATTGAATGGTATTCTGGCAGATGAGATGGTAAGCCAGATTTTTACGGATGACTTAGTCTCTGAGCTCATTGCTTGAAAACACAGGGTCTCGGCAAAACAATTCAAACGATATCACTGATCACATTCTTAATTGAAAGCAAAAGACAACGTGGACCCTATCTCGTCATCGTGCCTCTCTCTACCATGACGAATTGGTCGGGCGAATTCGCTAAGTGGGCACCCAGTATCAAAGTAGTGGCATACAAAGGAAACCCTGCTCAGCGTCGCATGCTGCAAGGGGAACTGCGCGTTGGTCATTTCCAAGTTTTACTCACCACATACGAATATATCATCAAGGATCGCCCAGTGCTCAGCAAGATTAAATGGTTGCACATGATCATTGGTTCGTAGGAAACTTTCTTTCTCATTGTCTTTGTAAATTCGTATAATAACGTGGTCATTTCTACAGATGAGGGACATCGTATGAAAAATACTCAAAGCAAACTGACTCAGACGTTGACGACGTTCTATCATTCTCGCTATCGCCTCCTACTAACAGGAACTCCTTTGCAAAACAATCTACCAGAATTGTGGTCTCTTTTGAATTTTGTTTTGCCCAAAATTTTCAATTCAGTCAAATCGTTCGACGAGTGGTTCAACACACCTTTTGCTAATTCTGGAACTGGCGATAAAATTGAGTTGAACGAAGAAGAGGCACTTCTTATCATTCGACGTCTACACAAAGTGCTCCGTCCTTTCCTTCTCCGTCGCTTGAAGAAAGATGTCGAGAGTGAATTACCAGACAAGGTCGAGAAGGTCATCAAGATCAGGATGAGTGCTCTCCAAAGTCAGCTGTACAAGCAGATGAAGAAACACAAGATGATCGCTGACGGAAAGGATTCGAAAGGGTAAGCTGGCGCGAAAACATTGTGCAAAATTACTCACAGTCCTTCAGAAAGTCTGGCAGTGTAAAGGGGCTTAGTAACGAACTCATGCAACTCCGCAAAATCTGCCAACATCCATTCCTTTTCGAAAGCGTCGAGGATAAAATTAGTCCGGGTGGATTTATTGATGAAAAGCTTGTTCGAACGTCCGGTAAAATTGAGTTGCTGAATCGCATCCTTCCAAAATTCTTTGCTACCAACCATAGAGTAAGTGTGATAGTCTTGGGTGAAGGACCAACACTGATCGGTGTTATGCTTAGGTCCTCATATTTTTTCAGATGACTAAAGTCATGGATATCATGGAAGATTTCTTGAAGATGATGGGTTGGAAATATCTCCGTTTGGATGGTGGCACCAAAACCGAAGAACGAGCTTCATTCGTCCAAATGTTTAACGCCAAAGACTCTGAGTATAAAGTTTTCATTCTCTCAACAAGGGCAGGAGGGCTGGGTCTCAATCTCCAAACTGCGGACACCGTCATCATGTAGGTTCTCTCCTGCAGATCTGTTGGATTTACGCTGAAACTGTACAATCAGATTCGACAGTGATTGGAATCCTCATGCTGATCTACAAGCTCAGGATCGTGCCCATCGTATCGGACAAACTCAGGTCGTGTTGATCTTACGATTCATCACTGAAAAGAGTGTCGAAGAGGCTATGTATCAGCGAGCGCGATATAAGCTTGATATCGATGACAAGGTTATCCAAAAGGGTCGTTTCGATAATAAGTCTACTCAAGAAGAACAAGAAGAATTTCTGGTACGTCAAAATCCATAACCGTACTCTTTCAGATTCCGAAACCAATGCATTGTTATATCCATTAGCGTTCAATATTAGAGGCTGATCAGGATGAGGAAAACGAAGAGGCGGGAGATATGAACGACGAAGAGTTGAACGAACTCATCGCACGACATGAAGATGAAAACGCCATTTTCCGAGAAATGGATTTGAAACGAGAACGGGATGCTTTAGAAGCCTGGCGAGCCGCGGGCAATCGCGGAAAGCCACCTCCACCTTTAATGCAATTTGAGGAGCTTCCTGAATGTTATCAAACGGAAGAACCATTTGAAGTCAAGGAAATCGATGAAGCCACTGAAGGTCGTGGCCAACGTCGTCGTAATGTTGTTAGTTACAATGACGGCCTCAGTGATGATGCATGGGCGCAGGTGAGTTTCTTTACGCAATTCACATAGGATACATCTGACCGAAATCATATCAGGCCCTTGAGGAAGGTGAAGACATTCAAGAACTTGCAGAGCGTGCTCGGGATAAGAAGGAGCGTCGTGCGCAGAACAAGCTGTTGAAAGATACTGATGTCTCCGGGCGAAACACACCTTCATCCGATGTCGTCGTCGATGGCCGAGGTCGGAAACCAAAGAAAGGCAAGGCTAAAGCTACTAACGACTATGACGCGCCCGTATCTTCAAAGAGAAAACGTGGTATCAAATCTATGTCCGCTACACCAGATGTAGATGATGACGACGACGATCATGAAGTTGTAAGCTGTCCGTTTTATCTAAGAAATGGATTCCCTAACTAAGAATGATATTATTTATAGAAACGTCGCAAGACGAAAGCCCCTGTTAACCCGAATAACGTTGGTCCCGAAGTGTCGCCGGCTGTCCGTGAAAAGATGAAAAAGGCTTTCATGGAATGTTACCGTGCTGTACTGGGTTGCGAAGACGAAACCGGAAGAAAACGTTGTGAACTTTTCCGCGAACTTCCTGACCGACGAGTGAGTTTTTTTATTCGTCTATGTTACCGCTTTTACTAATTTATATAATCTAGGACTATCCTGACTATTATCACCTTATCACAACGCCCATTGCATTGTCGACTATCCGGAAGCGGGCTAACTCAAACTACTATAAATCCGTCATAGCCTTCCGTGATGATTTCCGTCTCATGTTCAACAATGCACGTACATACAATCAAGAAGGGTCATGGGTGTACATCGATGCTGAAGAAATGGAGAAGGTCTTTACTGCAGCCTGGGAGAAGTCTATCGTGGGTTCAGAGCTTCCGGGCGCGCCTCCCGTAGTAACAGGCACTGGTTCTGCATCCGGATCGTATGCTTCAGCATTGACGCCAATGGATGAAGACGATCGCCCGCCGCCGCCGACTCGAGGAAGGAGTACTGGCCGGAAGCAAGTACTCAGTGATGAAGAGTATCTAACACCAAGTGACGACGAATGATCCATAGCACATCCTTTTACTTCCCTGTTAATATTCCCTAGTAAACTATAGTATCGAACCTGTCTTCGGTTTTTTATGTACTTCGATATGTATTTTCTACGACTTTTTGGCTTTGTACTTGTTTGCTCAAGTAATATATCTTCTCTTGCTCCATCGCTAAGATTGTTGTTGCATTTTTTATGTCATTCAATAAATATAGATGCAATTTTCTGGGAACGAAAATATCCACTGAGATGCAGCAAGTGATGATGGTACGCATCTAAAGCATACAACCGACAGCATCAGCCAATGAAGGCGGCTACCGAAGATAACGATTGTATTTAATACAAAAAGCGGGGTTATAAGGAAACAAGTATAGCAGCATCCTAGAGAAAGTTTATTTGATACATTTCGACAGTCGATATAAACAGAAATATAGAAAATAAAAAGACACGAAAAAGCAGGTACGGAGAAATTCGTAAATATGAAATGACAAGACAGCCAGAAAGTTCGGGTACTGGCTAGAGTCTCCGCGGTCAGGTATACATCCCCACCACTCTGCAAATGAGACCGCGAGGTCTTCTGCTGTCAGTTGATTGACAAGCACAATCTAAGATCGGCGTCAAATAACAATGCAGTGTGGACTTATTTCTGCGTTATCAGGAAAAGTCTCCGCTGGAAAAGAAGTGAACACGATTGCTACTGCTTCTTCGACAGACTTTCTAATATTGAATTGACGCCCTGCGGTTCCAGAACAACTTTGGTGCCATCACACCGTGCCTTGCTTGTAAACTCTGAGCATAATTCATTGATATCAGCGTCCTAGACGATAAGTTAGAATCTTTTGATAGAGAGTAATTTTAAAAATCACAGACAAACCTTGAACTTTGGATCTGAACGTATGGTCCTCCATGCACTCAACACCTCGATGTTCTTGTCACTCTTTGCCGTTTTTGGGAAACTAGAACCCGCACATGCAATCATCGTGCCTAAAACACTATCGGAACTCTTCCGCACAGTAGGAGGCTGAGGCGCAAAAGGCGAGGCACCTTCATTTGCAATGCGCTGCTCTAACTCCGATTTCGTCTTCGGACATTGAGAACCATGGTGAATAACCATGTCCGAATCAGATAACGGGGAATCTCTAGGAGTCGTGTTAGACTGCAGTGATCCAGACATTGGTGGCGATAATGAGGACGATGACGATGATGATGGTGTTGCATGATTGAGCGGAGATCGTGCTGGAGGTGATATATGGTGCGCTACAGGACTTATCGAAGAGGGAGATGAAGTTAATAGTGAATTATCCATTGCCCCGTTCGATGTGAGATATCCCGCAAAAAGATCGTCGAGGATATTATCCTGGTTAGCCGAAGGTGCAGGCCATGTCGACAGGTTGTTCATATCAAAATTGAAATTCATGCTATTATTCACAAAATTGTTTGAACCCGATCCCGAAGGTGTTGATCCTGAAGCTTCGGGCGTAAAACTGTCAAAAGTCGAGGCGAAAGACATAAACATTGGGTTGCTGGCAATTGTAGTGTAGGGAGCATTAGAAGCAAGGCCCGTATTTGCGCCAAAACCAAAATCCATCTGCATGGCGCCTTCAGTGGCTGTGGGTTGCGGCACGCTATCGTCGAGGAGGTTAAGCATTGTGGGGTCGAAAGTTGTAAGGGAACTCCAGTCGAGAGGATTGGTCATCTTGGGAGATGTGGAAGCTGACGCTGATGCTGATGCAACTGGAGGAGGTGGAACGGAAAAAATAGGATTCTGTGGGGCACTCGGCGATTCCACATTACTTGGAGTGCTCTTGGGCACAGAGAATGTGAAAGCAGACTGTTTGAGAGCTGCATTTTGCTTAAGGGCAACATTTTCGCTTTGTAACCGGGTCAACAGATCCCGTAGATTTTCGTTTTCGTTCAGTGCTTGCTCATTCTTAGCTTCAAGGTCCGCAACCTTATCCTCAAGCTATATATGTCGAAAATATATTAGAAATCAAGGCATTTACACAAGGAATAAAACTGACATCTTTAACATGCTTTTCCTTCCTCTCTCTGAATGCCCTTTGAGCTGCTCTGTTTTGCTCCTTGCGTTTCAATAAGCGACCCTCATCCTTACCCTGATTTAGCATGGATATTAGATAAGACCGTAAAGTGGAGTAAACAAATTGCTTGCCGTTCCAGTACCACCAGACTTACGCCTCGATCCACCGGTGTTTGCTCGCTTCTCTGACTGTTGTTGACCTTGGTAACGCAAATACTACGATTGAGGACGAGTACGTTGCAATGAATTAACTATGTTCTCACCAGTAGTATGCTGAGATTTCTGCGTGGGTTCATCGGAAAGATCGTCATCACTGGCTTTGCGCTTGAGCATCGAGTCGTTTCCATCATCGTTTATATTATCTTGATTTGAATTAGGTGGACTTGGACTGCTATCTTCAGAAGGTGGCGTAAGGCTTGGGAGAGGATAGGATGATAAATTTTGAGGATTGACCCCGTCGGTGAATGGATTCATGTAGGAAAGAGCATTGTTGTTATCTGTTGGAAATTGTTTCTGTAGGAGAGCGAGAAAGTCGTTGTCGGGGAGCTGGTTGAGGTCTAAGTGCTGCGAGAGATCCCAAAGGGGGGTTACTTCTGGGAAAGCGTCCATTTGTAAGGATAAAGCGGGGCGGTGAGAATGGGCGGTGAGGGAGATGAGAAAGCAGGAGAGAAACAGTCAGCAAGGGACGAATGTGAGCGAAAGAGATAAGTAATAAAAAGTTGGTCAAGACAAAGTGGAGGAATGAAGGTGGTTACAGTGAAACAATCGACAAGGACCATATATTACAAAGCACTCACTAATATCAAATCACATGACCGACTATCTCGCCGGGACGCGTTGCTTGCGTCTTCTCGGCTTCGATTAACTAGCTTCAAGGGTCCATCCTCCAAGCGACAGCGCTCATTAAACATCTTTCTTTCTTCGTCGTCCTCTTTCTGTTCAAATTGGCACAAAAACATATCGTTCTCCTTATCTCAAAAAACTCTGTTTTATTTGATTGGTGGTCAGTCAGGAGCACCGTGCACACTTGATGCACAAAGAATTCTCATGGCGGATCGACTCGAACCGTTTCTCTAGGGTCACCGTTGGTCGCCGAGCGATGTTGCATCAATATAAGTCACAGGGCCATCAGAGGCGTTTCTCCGACCTTCCCGCAGGCCCCATTTCGTGATTGGCCCACCACCATTCCCACTCTGTGTCTATCACTGATTCAGTTCGAGAACTCTTACATACACTCTATGATGACACCACTTCTGTATTACGCTTCATCGTTCTACCCAATCATATCCGTGTTTCCGGGATATGTTCAGAGTTATGTGCGACGGTAGGCTTTCCGCTAGTGAGTTGGAATAGACGATGCCAGCTCAAAACTTCAAGAAGCCAACCTCATGTCAAATTCTTATCAAAAGTGAGTCATCTTGAAATGGAAACAAGAAAAAAAGGAAATGTCGACGAATTATAATTGTACATGTGGAAAAGTCGAATTACCGTATGTATGATATGAGAATAGGTTGGAGGATCCAGTCCCTCGATGATGGTGCATGAAGGGCCAAGAGTATCGACGACGGTCAGGACGTCCCGCGGCTTTCCAATTCTTTCCCTCGCAGTCTTCGTCGGTCATATATGTTTCACAGGCGTTTGGAAATCCTCGGAGGGATAACATAAGCCTGAGGGTCAAGACACCGGACTCGCATTTTTAGTTCTTGGATAAAAATATGTCCGACTACCACGTCCTCGTTTTGCCAAGGATGTTCACTAAAATCCATAAAAACAAAGATAAGTCAGGTAAGCATGTCTGGCGTAGTAAGAGAAGAAATACCGACGTAGTATTCAATCTCCAGCTACTTGAACAACAAGAGTAAAAACATATTTGACGACATGCAATGTGTAATGAATGGAAGATGAGGAATGGTTCCAGACCGATCAGACAACACTCTTCAAAACAAATTAATCCAACGGAAGTACATACATATAAAAAAGCCACGTTCCGCGGCCAAAGAATATTAAGACCAACGGGGTTGAATAATTCGGTATTCAGATCGTTTATTAGAATGTGGAGGCGATCCATTTCCTAAACACAATCGAAACGTAAGTCACAATCGCAAAAGAAATGCAGGGAAAACAATTGCACCTTCTCAAAATGCGATTTCACGAATAATCTGGATATTTGTAGGGAGAATATGGCCAAAGTATTATCGAAGACTGAATGCCGAAGGCTGTGTGCTGAAATGAGCAGCTCGTTAATCGCATTGATTGATTCGAGGAAATGCGTAGGTGTAATCTGTTGCATGTCAGCTAAATCTACACACAATTGGAAAGGTAGGCTTACTCGGTTTTCAAGTTCAAGGGGGTATATGGGTGCAAATTGAATCACTTCGCCACCACTGTAGTCTCGCTCCACACGTAACACTTCACGAGGATGATGTACACCAATTTGACCTATGGGATGAGTTCCGTACGCAGAATCGGGAGGTGGAGGACCAAAATAATAAGAAGATTTGGGTATCAAAGGCCGCGTTCCTCTTTAAAAAATATATATCTTTAACCGTGAAACACAATTTTTGTTGAAAGGAAAGTCATAAAACATACCCAGAGCTTTGCAAAGTACGGAATTTTTGCGAAGAAGCTGGGGAGTAGTGCCCAGTAACAGATTTATCGTTATTGCCAACAGGTGGGTCTATCTGCTCCCATGGCATGGGTGATGGTGGTTTGAGGTCGAGTCGAAGATGAGAAGTACGTCCGGAAGGTATAGGTATTGGCTTGAGATCATTCTCTGGGTATAGAACTTTTCCATGTAAATCCACAACATCGCCTTCTTCTATCACTACAGTATTATCGTGAATTTGGGTCTTGTCTTTGTCCATTGAGTCGTTCGCATGGAGAGGATCCCAAGTAGAAGGTTGGTTAACTGAAGTCCGCGAGCCACCACGACTGTGCGTCTGTGCCTCTTGCCCTTTCAACGACAAAACACTTGAAGAAGAGGGGTCTCTGGAGTGTGTACCTCTTGCCTCTCCGCCGATAGTGCCGTTAATACCGTCCACCAAAGTCTGTTCTGCCATTGTCGTTGACGCCAGCTCATTTTCCTCTGTAACGACACTTGTGTCCGCCCCGTGCACTGCCGCCATGTCACTCATGTCACCTTCCCTTTCTCCAGAAATACCCTCACTACGATCCAATAAGGCAGTATTAGATGAATGAAGATCGAGAGGAAGTGCTGTCGCCAATTGCGAAGGCTGAGAAATGCCGCTTAGGCTGCTGGTGTCCGTGTGCTCAGTAGGCGGGAAAGAAGCATTAGGTAGCGTGGGTTCCGACATTTATGTTGAATGACATTGACGCTGATTAAGAATTCAGATAGAAAGCCAGGTCAAAGTCGAGGCTATAGTGCACAAAGTGCCACAAACTGAGACTAGCCTCTAAACGGACCCCGACGTTGCAGTTGAAGAAATGTCGACATGTTTCTGGGAACAAAATACAGGGACTTGTGCCTATGATTACAATCGCAAAATGGTTTTCGAATTTCGTCTTCGCCAACCTCCAGTGCTACACGGTGCGTCTTACGGAGGATCCGTTTGTTTACTTCGGGCAAATCATACTTCCTGAAATACTCGTGGCTAACATACGCAAAGGAGAATGGTCAACTGCGAACTTTGAAACGGCTCAAATGTTTACTACAGCTAAACCTAGCTAAACTTTGCATTGAACGCTGGTGTCGAAATTAGTTGGTTTCCAGCTGTCTACCCATCTTCTGCGGCGATTAAAGCAATCAGAGTAAAGATGAATCACACTTTCTATTTGGGATATTGCTGATGTCTTCAAGGACAGTTTACAAGCGTGATACGTCTGTCATCAAAAAACCTCATCAAGTTTATAGTCCGGACAAACAGTACCAGACTTTACTTGGTCAGACATACGCTCTTAGGTGACCGAGCCGCATATATACACCGTTCCTTGTGCGGTCGGATTTTGTTGGTCGCTCATATCTGTCACCGAAAGAACAAGGAACTAGCCGACAGTTTACTTCATCAGAAACCCCGATAACAGATCCTAAATGACATAGTATATCCTTGCTATGTATATCTTCTATCCACCCAATGGGTGTATACAGACAACCAGGAGTCCAGGACAGGACGAACTATGCAGAAACGATTTTAGACCGGCTCCTTTACATATCCTCATATGTATCGGGGAAACCTCACCTACCGACTGAAACGACGTACCTCGAGACGATTGCACGATCAATCAGTACATTCATACCCAGGCCAACTATCCTTGTACATATTCGGATCCCCAAAGTCCGATTCAGAAGAAGAATACCTTCTTTGACTCGCACGGCAACACGCTCAACCACTGTTCATCACGACGTAAGTCTAAAACATCATCCAACCCACGTACTAATACCCTCTCTATTCTCGTCCTAATCTCTCTTCGTCCGTCTTCTTCATCTAGATAATCTTCAGCTGCCAACTCTGCCCCTATTTGCGATATTAATACCACGTCTATATCATCCTTTAATAAACCGCGCAGCCTCTAGACTGCAGAATGACATCCACGCCCAATTCAAACCTATTCATAATCCTTCCAGAATCCAGCATCCCATCCATCATAATAGAGCGCCCGATCTAACTTCCATGTCCAAATGACGGAGACTATAAGAATCGCCATATTGAACGGAAATAAGTCAAAATCAAATCCTACTGCACCACACCTGTGGTTCTCACTTATCCTACTAGGCATCATGTCCTTCGTTAAGACAGTAAAGCCAGCGATCCATTCTAAAAACAGGGCCCAGATTCTTCTCACCTCCCTTCAATGAAATACGTGCGTGTGATAATGAGAAATGGCCCTTGTGCTTCTTTTTCCCTGATCATAAAGAAGTTTCAAGAATACGTAGGTCCTTGGGAACGGGCACCTTCGCAACTTCACAGTGATGGCTCTGGTGGCATGAATCCAGGTAACATCAGAGCAGTGGCGTGGATGAAAACCCAATTCTCCTATCGGTTGCAGACCTATTTATTATGTCGAGGTAATAGTCAATTACAGGCCTATTCTAATTCAAAATAAGATTACTAATATTAATCCTCTTCCGGTAGGGCTATGTGGTCATCTGCTGTACACGCGTAAAAACTGGAGTCCATTCAGGTCCTTCCGAATAACTAATCTCAAAATAGAGACACGGACAGCCGGCGGTAATTTGATCCTTCTATATTCCATTCAATTTATTATATGCTTTGCATGGTTTAAGCGTATGTGTAGAAGATACCCGCTCGCCTACTACTAGCCGTTCATTTTTTGACCCACAGCTGGCGATTCGCTCTCAAATACTCCTCCAATCTGTTTCTTCCCACAAATTTACGATCGGCGGGTTCTTCTGCGAAGGCCGCTTCTTTGCCTTGAGCAACAAATCCCTCAAGGAAGGACAGAATACGGGCAATATTCGGCGGGGAGCCTGCGTTTTTGAATACTTCTTCTTGTCTTGCGATTGAGTTCTTCTTGTGGCTAATCTTCCTTCCAAGGACCGAGGACAACAGTTCAGCGACCTGTAATCAATCTCGGTAAGTATGTATTGCCACTAGTTTATGTAAAAGATCCCTTACTTCATCGTAAGAAAACAACTCTGGTCCCAAGACGTAAATGTCTTTGTTGAGGCTCTTTTCAGCGGTCAATGCGTCGAATGCGGCTTGAGCAATGTCTTCACTTGATATCCAGGATATTTTGCCATCTCCAGTAGCGGAAGGAATTTCATCGTTCTCCTTGATATTACGCAGATATCTTGTTCCGAAATTCTCTGTCGAATCAATTATCAGTGAGCTTTACTCCGATGCTCTGAGAATAAGTTACTACTTACGCATAAACCAAGTAGGTTTGAGGACGGTATAATCAATACCCTTCTCGAGGATGTATTTATGGATCAATCCTGGCCCTGGACTTCCTGGACTGGATTGAGACGACGTAAGCAAAACGATTCGCTTCACGCCTTTGGAAATAGCAAGGTCGATGAATGGTCCGACTACAGCCAGGACATCGACCGCGGATGGTCCCAAGAGGTATATGCGGTCGATACTTGGATCGGCATTGAACGGATTTTCAAAAGTGCTAGGTTCGTTCCAATCAAATCGAACAGCCTTGAAAGGCGAGGGCGCCTGGCCAGTACGGGTAGCGATAACAAACGGGTGGTTCGCTGCGTAAAGGAGTCTGGCGAGGCTGCCTCCAGTCTTTCCAGTTCCACCTGTGATAAGAGTAGTCATTATGTCGAAAAGTTTCTGTTGTGTGTTTTTGAGAATTTGAGAGTTGGGTATTCTCGACCCTCGTACTCTACGATCTTTATACCTTTCAACACCCCCCACCCACACGCTAATCTTTAGTAAAAGTCTTTGTCACCAGCTAGAATTCACTCCCAATGACAATTTTTTGGTAACGATCCATTGAGCAAAATAATTCGCACTCGCATTCATTGGCATCTGCAAGGTACAATTCGATTAGACGCGCGCGTCCAGCAACCAATCACGGTGTCCAGCGCCCAGAGGCTAAAAATAAACGAAGTTGGACGAATGCGAATGCGTACTGCGGCGCCAGATACACACGCAATAGTTTCAAGCGGTCAACAGTCGAACTCGAGCGCGTAGAATTTCGTCGAAAGAAGTTACTACCATATAGAATGCGAATGAGTAATTAATTCTCCGAGGTTCCCTTCCCAATGCCCATCCTACTACCACAGTTTGTCAAGGAGACCGTCGTTTCTTTTCATCTTTCCAATAAATAGTTCTACGGTATCGTTGATTCCAATGTCAATAAATATTCCAACACATTCCAAGATACTTTGTTGCAAGGCTGCACCGCACAGTGGTTGCTTCGGTCGGTCTCAACTATACTCACAATAAATTCGCTAATCTGATCAGCGCACATACAGCATCATTACAAACTGCGCCTCCGTGATAGTTTCAAAGTTAATTTAACCAGAAGGTCGGACCTCATCTGAGTAGCTTTCTCATGAA
>Ga0247779_1000313_pt1 | contig 33900 bp, 41 predicted proteins | sample UWRJL221509R5_FD_179925 | JGI IMG/M metagenome (GOLD analysis project Ga0247779, IMG submission 179925) | Plant litter microbial communities from Arlington Agricultural Research Station in Wisconsin, United States - UWRJ-L221-509R-5 | ecosystem: Environmental > Terrestrial > Plant litter >...
AGCATATTCTTGGTTAGAAAAAAACGCTATGAATAAATGCTTCTGACTACGACTATACCATCTATTCTGCAAGGGCCGTCTTGAAGTTGGTCGCTCTAGTGTATAGGTTACATCATGTCGCAAGAAAATATCAAAACCAAAGTGCTTACAATTTCTTTCCCATCGGCCCAAAAACCCTCTTCAGGCTTCTCATTGGGTCGAAGAGATACTTTGACTTCAACGAGCTGTCGATCCGTCGTCCCACTTCGTACATCACGTATAAGAAGGGTGACCATCCGTACAGGATGCTTGGCGCGTCTTTCTACATTGAAAGACAGTTTATCAACAACATCGAAATGTATGAAGTACAACGTGCAATCTCACCCTCTCGCTCTGGTTCTTTCCTAGAGGGACCAGCATTATTGTTGTTGTTGTTGTCTTGCTGAGCTTGAACCAAGTTCCGGCCTGATGGCTTTCGAGGTGGGGACCTTGTAGGGTCCTCAGCCCACACGCGTCTTTCGTAATCGCGACGATAGTATGCTCCAATATCTTGGGAAGATGTTCTGGCGAGAGGAGCCAAACGACTGTTATGCAGTGTGTATTGATTGGATTTGGGCGTGTTAGAAAGGTTAGGAAGATATGTTGTTTGTTGCACGCTTGCATAGCCAGCACCAGTAGAAGGCATACCCTGTCCTTGTCCTTGTACCAGCATTGATTGCGTCTGTGGCTGTATCTGCGGTACTGCCGGTAGCGGCGGTGGTGCTGCTGCTACTGTTGCTGCTTGGGGCTGTCCCATGATAGGAGCGGCAAAGAAATGGGTGACATGGGTAGAAGGAGGGTGTGTTTGGTCCACTAGTGTATTAGACGACGCCATGGAGCTGCTAGGAAAACTGTTCGTGGTAGACGCAGCCGGCATATGTACAGGGGATGGCGGGCGATTGCGAGCCTGAGGCCCAGCGACTCCTCGATACATCGAAGAGTACGGCCCTGTGCCTTGGTTTATCGGCGGCTCGTTGCTTGGGGTGGGATCGTAAGTCTCTATCCTGAAACGGGTTGTCTGTCCTGGATATGCCGCTGCCTTGCGGGGGCGTTTCGACGGCGCCTTGTCCTTCTTTGCTTTTTTGGGTGCAGTAATTGGAACTTGTTGGCCAGGCAAAAATTTCTTAGGCGGTGCGGGAGGTCTTGCTTCGTATGTCACGATGCTCTCAGGCGGGTTGTCTGTCCTGAACGCCATGGCTTGCCTAAGCAACGGTTGCGGCGCTGCTGCTGATTTCTCAGTAGCACTAGAAGTGGCAGACGGAACAGGAGCATGTTCATCGTCTGAACCAGTAGGGGTGAAAGATCTTTTCGGCGCCTTGAAAGAGTGAAATTGAAAAGATTAGGGAGGAATGCACGTCATTGATGTGATATACACGTACAGAACGCTCTCGAGATGACTCCCGGCTGCTCCTAAGAAACAGGATCCGTCAACCTGTCGCGATTGGAGACGGGGAAGGAGCTTACGACGAATCATTGTCTGCCCGCCTGCCACGACCGATCTCTCCATCGAAACGATTCATTTGAGGCTTATTTCTTCAAGGGTTGAGGATTTACGGCAGAAAATAGGAAATGTGGGTGACTAGATATCTCGCCAGTGTACCCACGACTATTGGTCCCTTGAGGCACAGACAGTTTAATGAAAAGGCCGTAGTGAAGAGAATTTACAATGAGAATAGAGTAATGTAGGTCAGAAGACGATGTCCAGCGTCGTTGTGGGCGTCATGGTGAAAGGAAGAAAGAGCGGGCCATGTTGTGGACGAACTCAAGGCTTTACTTATATGGACACAAGGGGAAACCAAGTTTTTGACGTGCCACGGGATTTATAAAATTGCCACATATGGTAATTTTATTAGAATTGTTACGACTGGCATGTGCCGAAACATGCCAGATTTGAACGTTGCATCGATAAGAATAAATAACATGGGACAAAGATGGGCATTTCGGGTTTTCGTGCAGAGCAGTTCGTGTATGGATCAATCGAAGATGTGTACATACTTAATACAAAACAGACATGATTTTTATCCTACTCCATAACACACAATCAATCAGTCTAACCAGAAATAGTTGCTAATAGTATCTAATGTGCTCATGAACGCTTTCCGTACACATTGCTCGCGTTTCCGGCAAAAACTGCATCAATGAGGTCCTGCTCAAGCCCAAGCTCAGCGAGCGACTCTCTGGAGATCTCGTACCAATCCGCCACGTTAGAGGGAGTCCTTGAAGATAACGAGGGCGAAGATCCAAACATAATGCGCTGATAGCCGAAAGCCTCCAAGACAGGGGCGACTGAGAGCAGATCAGCACTTTATTCCGGACAACACGTAACAGTAGGTTAACTTACGGTACATCTTGATTCTTCGCTTCCATTCTTTCAGCTGTTGGGTATCTGCAGCTTCGATCGGACTACCAGGGAAAGGCGTCTGGGGCGTAGGTGCATCCCACACTGGAGGAAGGAACTTGACATAGACCTGTGGAATCAAAGATAACGCAGCGACTTGAGCTTGGAAGGCAAGGTATGTTGGGTGGTTCATCAACTTGACGATGGGAAGATCCAAATCATGGGGAGGGGGTAAAATGTTGGCTATGATGTACACACACAAGTTGAGTACTACACAACTTGCGATCAACTGGTATTGTGAGACTCACAAACGACAATAGGCGGGACGAAGGAAAGGTCAGCGGATGCCTTTGCAGTGAGATCCTCAAAGGATTCCAAGAGAGGGTCTGATAAAGTGGCCTGGATGTCAATATCAACGGGAACACCGCGCTGCAGGGCCCATCGTAGACCGTCGATGGCTGCTGGAGTACCTTCCCTAGTAAAGATAGTGGACAGGGAAACGGGGACGGTTGCAGAAGCAATTAAAGCCTCAATAGAATGATCTGGTTTTTCCAAATCAAACGGAATAACATAAGAAATGACCTGAGGGTCCTTCTCTGTGGCTTTCAAACTGACAAAAAGCGCAATATTAGAATGCATGCCAACGCGATGACAAACGATTACTCACACGTTTGGAAGCTCTGAGGTGGGAACAGAGAGAACGATGCCTTTGATCTTTTCAGCCAAAGCTAGACCAGCCTCCTTCTTCCACTGGGAGTAAGTGGTATCCTTGGAGACGACATTGGCGTCAATGACTGAAGCGGGGTGAAGTGAATTTGGACTGGGGGGTATTGGAAAAGCGTCTGCAGCGCTCGAATTTGGAGGAGTGAAAACAGAAAGAGGGAGCTTTGGGAGATCCTTGGGCAGTTTACGAGGCGCCATAGTGGTACAGAAGAAGAAAGGAAAGTAAACGAGATATAAGAGGGCACCCTAATCTCTCATCAATCATTCGCCTGATCGGGTTACTGATCAACACCGCCATCCCACCGTCATAGTAACTCGCTGACCCATCGTCGCGTTCTCTCCTGTATCCTCCATCAGTTTTTATTTTTTTGGGGTTTTTTTTTCTGACATACCTGTGGACTCGTTTCCTCCTTTAATCTGCTTCGTCCGTATTTTATTCCTTCTTTATATCCAACATCGTATCCTTCGTCGTATCCATCGTCTTTGCCATCTGCATAGCACTGGTTAACCATTGTCTGCATTTCCGCTATTCTTTGCCTCATCTGCCTCTCCAAATCTCGTACAGCAAATTGATACTGCTGCAACATCTCTTGAGCCCTTCTTTCCGATTGCTGGATCTCTTCAATTTCTCTATGGGCTTCCGCCAAATCGCTTCGCAACCTGGTCGTTTCTCTTTGGGAAGCTTCCAGCAAGATCAGATTATCTCTCATGTCTCTTTCCATGCGTATATTTTCTTCGCGCATTTCTTCTTTTGACTTCTCAGCTGCTTTAGCCCTAGAAAGTGCATCTTCTTCCCGGAGCTCTGAATACTGAGCCCGCACGCTTGCGTCGTCTGCTCTGCGCATTTCCTGCTCCAATCGGTCGGCAGATGCCCGCAGGAGAGACTTGAGGTGCTGCGCTTGCCGCTCCTCCTCCATGATAGCAATAGCAGCGACGAATGGCGAGCGCGGCTTATGCTCGCGTCGTGGTGAGGGAGTGTGTGATGGGCGCTTACCGCCACCCTGAATAGGTTCAGGCTTTTGCAGGGATTCGCGCATGGACTTTGTCGGCATCAAAGTAGGGTCTTGCAAGATTTTAATCAAGGGCGAAGGCGAGTACGTCGCTTCGCGCACTTGAGCCACGAGGTCGATGCTTAGCGATTGGAGGTCGTGAGTGATCGCATCCTATCGCAAGGTATTTTATTGGACTTACTTAGACGAAAGGAAGCTGAGTACCTGATTGTCATGGATTGGTGGGAGGGGCTTGTCTGATACTGGCATGGTAAGATGGCGGTGGAGAAGTAGGGCAATCCAGATGATAACTTCTGGGATGAAAGCGCAAGCAGGCTGATGTTATAGATATATAGATAAAGATAAATATCTGATATGCTGTGGAAGGCAGTGTACTATGAACGCATTAATTTCTTAGAAGTGTACTCGCAGATACTTATATACCACGCGGCCTGACAACGTTCTACGTACGTGCCTCGCAATTTGACCGCCTCGCTTTCAGGCCGCAGGAACCCGTTCATGGCTTCGATCATGGCACCTAGATACCCTAGATTTCAGCACCACAATGACACGAACGCCGACCGTATATCAGATAGTTTGCAATACACGCCTTTGCCTCGTGTTCTGTGCACGCCTGCAAACCACAGTTGATGCAGCGCGGATTTGACCGAGCACTGCAGACTGATATATTAACGGCATGTAGTGCGCTTGCCTCGTTTTCTACTCGTAAGTACCTAACACGACTAATTTGGCAACAGTAAGTATCTCGAAGACCGTGGTATTCTGGACTATAACTAGAAAGATTGACCCTGAAGAGAAATATACAGAGACTGAGATTTAGTTTCTGTCTTGTAATAGTTTGATTGTTCGGTAAAGAAGCACCGCATGCTAATCCTTTCGAAAGAGATTTGATACCCCTTCTAACCCATGATATTTCTCAAAGTTGTCACGGCGCTTGTTGTACCACGCTTCTGATTCTGGTCCTAGGAAATCCGCCGTTTTAGCTTTCTTCCAGGACGTAAGAATGATAAATACTCGTGCTACTAAGCCTCCTGATCACCAAAGTTCACGTAAATTGGGCAGTGTGCTATCTTTTGATTGTCATAATCCTGATATGATTATGAACAGAGATCTTTTGTTACGGAATGGTTCACGCTGGTCCCCTGTGATTTCTATGATTTGTTCGGCGATGAACATCCTAGCGCTTCGTGGTGCAAGTTTCTATATCTATTTTTAACGTGTGAATTCTGAAAAGCTATTTATGGAATATGCCCCCGGAACTTCCCCGCACTTCTTTGCTGGAATTTTACCCCGCATTTTCGAATTATGGGCGCGTAATTCTTGTTATCCCTTTCAAAGAGACAGAACGCTGGAATTGAAGATTTTATTGAAATCTGCCAATATATATATACACCTTGCTACAAGACATGATATACCTTTGCTACAATCATTTTTGGCTACTCTCTTACTACCATGCGAATGATGCCGTCTCGTGGTAAATCAGTGCTGTGCTCCCATGTGGCCTCGGTTTAGATGATGCTTCGGATTGACTCTGAGAAGGTCACGCCTCAGTATACGTGCCTCAGAATCAGAAATTGCCCTCGGGAATGATCTGTGTAGGGAAAGTGATCAAACGCTGTACATCTTTTGGCATGGCAATTTCTGTCAGCTCTCGCGCTAGGCAAGCGTCTAGGCAGATTCTGAGCAACGGGAAGTTATCGCATGATTCTCGTTTTGCGTATAAATATGGTCGCAATGAAGGGTTTCCTGATTGTCATTCTCGTCCCTAGTTGTCCCTCGAGGAGCAGTTTGTACGGTACTAGTTGTTTCATCCTGCCAGTTCGTAGCCGACAATGCACTTCGCTTCAGCTGCTCTCCTTGTTGGGTTTGTCGCCAGGCAAGCTTACGGTGCTCCGACTGCCTTGCAGGAGCGCAGTGTGTCCACCCTCTCGTCGTCGGATCTATCCAGCCTTGCTCCATTCACTCAGTTTGCGCGAGCAGCCTATTGTAACACTGCACAGCTCGCAACTTGGTCTTGCGGTGGTATGTTTACAAACCTTGATAAAATATTCATAGTCTGACCCGACATAGATGCATGCAAAGCCAACTCAGACTTCCAGCCTACACTTGTAGGAGGAGACGGGAATGCTGTTCAGGATTGTCAGTGCCTTCAATAGAGTGCCGAGGTATTCTTGCGACTCACCTTTTTGATTTTAGTCTTCGTCGGATTCTCACCTTCACAGAATAGCATTATTGTGGCACATGAAGGAACTGACCCTACTCAACTGTGAGTTTGAAACTTGAATTTCGCCATGCTCTCTTTTTGACGGCATATTCAGTTTGTCAGACCTGACGGACATTAATATCCTGATGGAAAATCTGGACTCTGGACTTTTCCCGGGCGTCTCGTCCTCCGTAATGGTGCACGCCGGATTTGCAAATGAGCATGCCATAACAGCCCCAGCAATTTTGAAGGAGGTCAAGAGGTTAATGTCCGTCAAGAACACCAAGAACGTCGTTGTCGTGAGTCCGCATTTCATGAATTTCGACGTGCATGATGTTGAGCCCTTGGCATAGGTCGGACACTCCTTGGGCGGTGCTCTCGCTGAGCTCGATGCTTTGTTCTTTACCTTAAATCTCCCATCCACCACCTCAATCAAAGCAGTGACCTACGGGACTCCGCGAGTCGGAAATCCCGCGTTCGCGTCATTATTTGATTCCAAGGTTCGTCCCTCCGGTTTTTGAATCATTCGTCAAGTCATTGAAACGTCCTCGTGGACAATAGGTCTCTAACTTCAAGAGAGTAAATAACGAGCAAGGTAAGAATTGGATTTTGTGTACTTGATACATACAATATTCAATCACTCTTACTTGTGTGTATACAGACGTCGTCCCCATCGTCCCCGGTCGCTTCTTAGGTTTCTCCCATCCACACGGCGAAATTCACATTCTTTCCCCAGGAAACGCAGTCGCTTGCTCCGGTAAGTCGACATTTTTGGTCGCCAATACTAGTAGCCAGTTTACTAATATAAACCAGGCGACGACGACGCAACAGACTCGCAGTGCACCATCTCATCCGTCCCAAATGTCCTCGCGGGCAATATCCTGAACCACGTAAGTCGACATTGGTACGATACCAAACACTTTGTTATTAACAACGGTGTCTTGTTTAGTTGGGACCATACGAGGGTATCAACATTGGCACGATATTTTGCACATGATTGAGAGGTGTTGAAAAAAAAGTCGAAATTGGCTGTGTCATAATCATTTGTGGATCCATGTTTGGGTCCACAAGTGCATACAGTGACGCCACAACATTTGTATTTTGTATTTCTATTTGCAATAATATCCTTGGATTCTTCTACACATTTCATCCCAACGCATATATCCAGAATATAAGAAATAGGAACATGGCGTTATCAACTAGCGCGTATGGTGATGGAGAAATGCACCAAGCTATCGACATATCACAAGTCGAGGCGAGTGATAACGTGCAAAGTCATCTATCCACTACTACTTCGTCTAAGCGCCTGAGGATTACATATTCCAACCAAGCGGAACTCACGAAAGAGAACGTGGACTCGAATACCGAGCATGGCCGCATATCCGTTATGAAAAGAATCCTGGCTTACGGGCAGACTTTAATCTTCTCAGACTCGACGGCACTGCTTCCTGGAAATGGCACAACCCGAATGAATCGCCTTGAGCGAATATCCTGGGTCAGATTAACTGTGAAATGTGCAATCATACTCTACTGTTGTTTGAGCTGTACCATTGCAAGTCTTCGGCTATACGTTGCATTATCAAAACCACCACTAGCCCCAAGAAGTGTGGCAGTCGGCGCCACTTTGGAATTCGGTGAGCCCCAGAACAATATCACGGGTATAGTTTCTCAGAGCTTTCTAGACAGCACCTTACAGAATGCTAACGGCGTCGCACAGTATTTTCTAAGATCATTGGCGATGTCTTCCGCTGTTATAGAACCGTATGCTATTAGGAGTGTCGAAGGTAGTGGGGAATCCAACGTGACTGTATGCGGATGGCTACCAGACACCAAGGTCCATTTGATTCGGGAATGGGTCTTGCATTGGAAAGGTAACAATTGTCGTTCAAAGCAAATGAATAATCCCATTGATAAAGGTTAGGTCCTATATCTCTTCTGGTCTCTACGTCAATCCTTCCCTCGTCTCCATCACACAGAAAGTTACTTCACACTCTCAGGCAGATAGCGTCTCGGCGAGTATCTGTTCATATCCTGCATCTCAAGGAAAAGGAAACGGGATTACCGAACCTGTATCTCAATCTTGCCAGACTATGGGCGTCAACAGATTGGTCCTTAATAATGCCGATGGAATCATTTGATAGCATTCCCCCTGACGTCCAAAGACTTTTGTCCTCTACAACTTTCGGCAGCGACTTGGGAACGTATTTGGTGACGTTGGGAGGACATAACCCAGATATTTCGGCACTGTTACTTCGTAAAGATAGCGATTTCTGGTGTACAGAGCGAATCTTCACGGAGCCATCGCGTCTCCTTCATTGGAATGAATGTGTTTGGCAATTGCAACTGGAAACAAGGGGAACACTGAATTCTATAAACACGCTGGGACAAAATGCGTCCAGGTTTAAAGAAAACAGGACATCCATGTCAGAGGTTTGCGTCCGAGGGATCTTCCTTCGTATTAAGCTAAAAATAGTTATTTCGACAGGGGATAATTCGTCAACGGTTAGTTGCAAGATTGAGAGCTGAAATGTGCGATATCAACATCAAACAAGTTTCTGCAATACACCCCCGAGGAAGGCATAGAGATGCCGAAATTGAGTGGGTGAAGACATTCTGTGGCAAAGTAAGTCGCCCGATTGTGCAGCCGGCGTAAGCACTTCCTGAACTGTTCGCAAGACAGTCAATCGGAAGATGAGTGGATAATTTTCTGGGTTTAAGATTCTGGACCCAGAAGTCTCGCTTCCATTTCATCTTCTTCAATCGCATTGTCTTCAAAGCTTTCCTGTTGAAAAGCCGCCCATATGCTGTCTCCTTCGGGCCCATCGACTACAACCTCAACTATATCACGAGCGACATCTAGAAATTCTTTCAGACGCATTACTAAAATGAATTAACAAGGCGATTACATACCATACAAATGCTCAAGGTCCTTCCGACCTTGATCATCTATCCAACTAGGGGGATCACAGTAGCCCAGTCTCCCTAAGGTAACGACGAATATGTGATTCAAGCCATTAAAGGGGCGATGAGGAGCGTTGAATAGTTTAAGCCGGAGGTTGAGGCACGGATCCATCCCAAAGATAAAGTGGTGAAGCAAAAGAGTCGCCTGTGCAATAGCTTGAATAACTCTACAAAATTGATCAATGTCAATAGTCGATCAACTATAGTTGCGAAAGGAGGGGAAACGTACTTGGATGTTGCCTCATTCGAAGAAACGAGAAGTGGGTCATCTTCAAAAAGCGGCGTGGTAAGAAGTGATATGTACAAGACTAAGGATGGTATGAGCACAGGCGATGCTATGAGGGTGGCAAAGGCGTCGGGATGGACGATGGAGAGTTGGGCAAAAAAGCAAAGTATATAAGATTTGAAATTCTGTCAGGAAACTTGAATAAGAGCGGAACTGCAATTTTATGGTGCAGTAAATAAATTACCTCATTCGGAGGTTTACTTGTGTCAATCAGATGTGAACATAACCTTTCGATGAGAGGATATTTGGAAGATGGTTCTCCGTTGTTTGTAATACCTAAGAGGGACTTCCCTATGCCATAATCTGACAGATGGACATATGTCAGTGGGCGCACCTAGTCGAAAGATAAATCAGACACTTGCGAGTCGAAAGGTGGACAAGAATCATGAAACTGCGTTCCAAGAACCAAATAGGTTGAGAAGCATGGGTAAGCAACATCAACGCATCAAAATTCTGTACGAGATTATTCATCCTAAGCGAGAAAAAATTAGGTGTCATTTCTCTTCGATGATTTTGGACATACTTGTCAATCAGCTCTCGAGGTATGCGGAAAGAAAGTATTTCAAGGAGAGACAATGTCTCAGAAGCGATATCCGCCTGACATGGAGGAGGCTTGGTGGGATCTAAGTGCTTCAGGACCACGCTGGAGAGCAAGTCTAGTATGTCTGTATTTTGACCTTCCTTTGGCACGTAAGTGGAAGATAGCAGAATGGACTGGAAGCTGGGCAGAGACAGTACAAGTCTCGTTAGTAGATTCATGAGAATTATTAGCGATTGTATCTTATTTCCAAATCTCAGTTACAGTTGGGCAGTAAAATGGAAAAGGCTCACATGATTAGAGTCCAGCAAGATGGCAAAAATAGATAGAAAAGATTCGCATGTAACTGCAAGGGTATCTTCATATAGATCACTATTTGTAAAATTTGCGATGGCCCCCATTATGTGCGAACAAGATTTTGAGTAATTGTTTGAAACGTCTAAAAATTGCAAGGAACCCAAAAGTTGTTGGAATGATGTTTGGCCGCTCAAGTCGTATGAATGAGTTAGGATTATGCGACAGAGCTTTAAAAAACAAAAACAAAAAGATGAATCGAATCTGTTAATTGGGACTTCTCGAGTGAATTTCTCACCTCTGCCTTCCAATTGATAGGTTCAGACACTTCAATTTCTTCCATCAGCACGTCGTCATCTTTTTCGGCATTAACGGTAGACATTGGTTCTCTGGTCTTAATTTGTGGGCTGGCAATACTAGGTTCTGGATAATCTCCTATCATATCAAGCTCTTGATAGACATGGTGATTTGAAAGCTGTGAAGGGCCGGGCGTCCTTTTTGTGAGAGGATCGAAAGATTGTGATATGGGGTTGCCAAAGAAGGTGTTATCTTGATCGAGTGGTAGACTTGCTTTTGTCTTCCCCTTATCGCGCTTTGATGGAGATCGCGTGGGTGTTGAGGTGAACGCATTATCGAACCCTGGGATTGTCGGCAATTTCTTTGTCTTAGTAGGAGATTTGCGAATAGGGGAGTCCTCCGAACTCTGATTTAAACGTTGCAATCGAGGCGGTCTAACGGGGGTTTCATCAGCCAACGATGCTCTTTGAGATATACGGTCGGTATTCCATCCGGCCATTGCGGGCGGTACTGCCAGAGGGGTCGATGGAATGTCCCGAGGTATCTTTTTGGCGCGAACAGAAACAGGGATCCTTCGCGAGGCTGCGTCAATCTCTTGTTGCTTTATCCAAAAAAAAAAACGCGAATTAGTTCAAGAAGCCAAAAAAACAGAGCGTCCATACTTTAAACATGTTTTGAGTCCGTAAGCGCTCAAGCTCTGCCTTCATATCCTTTTGTATTTGTACTTGCTTCAATTCCGCCTTTTCCTTATCAGACTTCAGTTGTTGTAATTGTAGCGCATGGTTCTGTGAGGTCTGGAGATGATTTAAGCATGACAAGACCAGCAAGGCCAACGCGCGTGCAAGACACTAACCTTCTCGATAGTTTTCCTGAGAATGCTGACTTCCCCTTCCTTGGCAAGTTTGGCATTAGAAGCTTCTTTTAGAGCTGCTTGCATTTTGGCATTCTCTTCGCGTAACTGTCGAAAGTTCAAATATTTCTAAGACACCTGTAAAATGAAGCTCAATCCTGACCTCATCCATCTTTCTCTGCAGTTCCAACATTTGAGCTTGAAGCTCATGTGAGGAACCCATGTTGTTGTTCCCAGACTGTGTCTGATTGCCATTATGAAGCTGTTGCTTTTGTGGCATCAGGATGGTATGAGATGCTTGTCGATGACCAGGAGGTCGTGATCCTGAAGCATATGCATTTGTCCGCTGGAAGTGAGTCGCAGGACTGTGGTGGCCAGCATTTGGAGAAGCATTTGACGCGACATTCGGTTGGTATGTAGACTTCCGAGGTGGAAATCCTGGTATCGAAACATTATTTGAAGGCACCGTCCGCTTTCCAATACCGTATGAGCCGTCTCCCTTGAGCGAAATTTCGGGTAAATCATCGTCAAGGTCTGTATTTGCGCCTATCCCTGGTCTCCAGCCCTCATTTGTCTTCTGTCGCTTACTTGTAGGTGCTGAATGGGATTGGGTCAAAGAGGTTTGGTATTTCTGCTCTGCTTGATCGAGAACGGCCAATGTCTGATCATCAAAAACTATATCGTCAATTGGATAGTCATCTGAGCCATCCATGACTTATCGCTCGATACGCAAGGATAAAAAGAACGTAGCGCTTTCATGGACAAAGGCCCCGCCGCTGCCCGCATGAAGCGCGCTTCATCCCCCAGTACGCAAATGGATCGGTTATGTAATCAATCTCGGTACCTATTGACTCGAATGCGATCACTAGAGGCTAAGCTGAAGCCGAACTTGTTGTTACTCGCTCATGAGACTCGCTTGAATCAAAGTGCTCAGGTCCCTACTCATCATACCGCCTGGTAGTTATTTAACTCGACTCAAAAAATGGACTCTACTACATCCGGTGCCCTAGGGGCATTGAAATTAGACGACGAGAAAGCTCGCCATGGAAGGCGCGTCAAGCTCAAGCAGCTCAATACTACACCTATAGAACAAGGTCTATTTGCTGATTTAGCATGTTGAATTACTGTTAATACATTGATTCAGAAACTGCGAGGCTCGATTCTTCCCTCAAGCGTCATACAGCGCTTATTAAACGTATCCGTCAATCTATGGCTGCAGATAATAAGGAACAGATTATGAAGGACATCGAATCCCTTACCCTGGAGAAATATGTAGATGAATTAGCGGGCGCGATAATTGAAGGATTGGCTCGCTGCAAGACAGAAAAGGATGTCTGGGGTGCCGTGGAGGTACGTATGGCCTTGGTTTGTTCATTATTTTCTGACAAAAATCCAGATCATTTCAGCTTTACACCGGCGATTCTCGAAAACGTTTACTCCTGCTCTGGTATTTCATCTCTCTGCTGCCATAAGCGCCCCTTCTCGTGCTATGTTGGCTGCGCTGGCCCCGGAGCAACGAGAAAAAGAGGACTCCTCCCGTGTTACACGACAGCGTCCTATACTTCGAGTTTGCTCCGAATTGGCCCTTGTAGGCATCATCAAAGATAGCCCTGAAAGGAGCGGCGCAGAATGGATCATGAAGGCTATGAAGGAACTGGTAAGTCCCCCAGTTATTCCTCGGAATGAAGTGATTCTTAAACCTTGCATTAGCTATCTAACGATCCTAGTCTATCATCTTTGCCTCTGCTTACAACATTTTTGAAGTCCTACTCTCGGCCATTCCTGGGCATAACACCATCAGTTCCAGCTAAGCAGATTTCTTCGGATGCCGAACCTGGTACATTATCCAATCAAGTTCAAGAAGATAACGAAGATGCACATTTTCCGCCTATCCTGAAGGAGGAAGAAGAATTAGTGGAGCAAGATATCAGGGATAGATTTAAGCGCATGTGCGAAGGATATTTTGACAATGTCTGCAAGAAATTAGTTATCGAGCATAAAGTGTGAAATTTACATCACTCTACGAAAGTACCAACTCACTGGTATACTTTAGCGACTTCAAGACCAGGACAAGAGGAATCATGAAGCTTACATCCGCTCAGGAGAAATTTTTGAAGATCGCCAACAGGCCTACGAGAAAATGACCAAGGGTTATGAAAAATTACTAGCTAGTTGTCAATCGTGAGTTATGATAGTAATTTTCTCTCCGTATGTTTCTGAAGTCTAAAGCAGATTATCTGAATTACTCAATCTCAATCTTCCCTCTTTACCTACTGCCTCTCACAAATCTGACTCCATTCTCATTGGATCAAATACCAACCAGGCCAATGGAGATATCGAAGATATCATCACCGGAGGGAAATGGGAAGACGAAGAAGAACGCCGATTCTTTGAAGATATTCAAGATTTGAGGGACTTTGTCCCAAGCAGTGTGCTTGGTGTTGAAGGCGAGACAGATGAAGATGAAAACAAAGAGACGGAAGAGGATCGAATTGAGAAAGAGAAAGATGAAGTTAGAAAGCTTGAGGAGGAATTAGAGAAACTGAATGAAAGGGGAGGCCAAATTGATAAAGAGGAAACAACTCTGGATGAGCAACAGGAGGAAGAGTGAGTTATAAATACACTAGCACTCATCTCCCAAATGATTAACCTTGCGACATAGTGTGCCCACTCCCACTCCAGGAACGCCAAAGGCGCTTACCCCTCCCTTATCACCCCAACTGGCGCCTCAAGGCCCTTCTCAGCTACTCACAGCTCTTCTTGTCAGACTGCCTGATGCCACGAATCGTGTTTTGATCGACCAGGCTGCTATTGACTTCGCTTTTTTGAACTCCAAAGCCGCTCGTAAGAGACTTATCCGAGTGAGCCACAAAGCCGACTTTAACCATTAAATCTAACTTAGTAGACTATTAGTTTATGACCCAAGTTCCGAAAAGTCGCACGGATCTTCTACCTCATTATTCAAGGTTGATCGCCACATTGAATAAATATATGCCTGACATTGGTAATGAGGTAGTTCAGTTCGTAAGACATAAGTTGTTTTATTTTATCATTACACCAGACTGACTCACCTTTTTCTGATCTCCTAGCTCGATGATGAATTCAGATATCTACAACGAAAGAAGAATGTTGTCAAGGAGCTAGCCGAAATCCGATTGAAGGTAAAACAAATCTTAGTTGACAAGTGACCAAACTAATGAATAGCCTTAGAACATTATTTTCCTTTCCAACCTGACTAAATTTCGAGTCGTCCCTCCTCATATCATCCTTCACATGTTCAAAGTCTGTCTCGATGATTTTTCGGGAACTAACGTCGAGAACATTGCTCTCTTATTGGAGGGCTGTGGGCGATTCTTACTCAGGAGTGAAGACACCGCCGAAAGATTCGGCACCATGGTTGGTTCTATGCTACTAATTTTTACACGACCATTGTTGAACCCTTGAATCATAGCTCGAGCTTATGCGTCGCAAGCAGAGTATGCAACACTTTGATCAACGTCAACTACTCCTCTTGGAGAACGCATACTATCAGGTAAGAAGAAGCTTTTACATCGACGATCCAAACATTTTTGTTAACCGGTGACAGTGCAATCCTCCTGAGAGAGCCCCTCGGCAGGAAAAGATTCGTACACCAATGGAATTATTCATCCGTCACTTGATCTACGATGTTTTGGCAAAGAAAACTATTGACAAAGTCTTGAAGCTTCTTCGCAAGCTCGACTGGGAGGATGAAGACGTTAAACGATATTTACACAAAGTCTTCACCAAACCTTGGAAAATCAAGTACGGCAACATTGGTCTCTTGGCTATGTTGACGTATGATCTCCAGAGATATCGTCCCGCTTTTGCTATAGCAGTTGTAGATCAAGTCCTTGAAGATGTACGAAGAGGCCTAGAACAAAACGTTTACAGCACAAACCAAAGAAGATTGGCTACGATTAAATACCTTGGTGAATTATATATCTACCGCTTATTGAGCTCTGGTATCATATTCGATACTCTATGGTCTTTGGTGACCTTCGGACATCGTAGGTTACCTTCTTTTGCTTTACCCGTAGTCTTGGTTCTAACAACTTTGCTCTGTAGCTGACGGAAGGCCGTTACCCCATCAATTAATACCATTGGATATGCCTGATGATTTCTTCCGAGTACGACTTGTATGCGTTCTGCTGGACACATGTGGAATGTGTTTTGACCGTGGCACACAAAAAAAGAAGCTCGATAATTTCTTGACATTCTTCCAGGTAATACTTAACCATTGTGATCATGCACCTGAAAGCCATACTGATATGCTGGAGTAGTATTACATCTTGTGCAAGGAACCTCTTCCGATGGATGTGGACTTCATGCTCTCCGATTCATTAGAGGTAAGTGTTCTGCTTTATTTAATAGATTGCCTCTGAAAGGTATCTTAGGCTGTACGACCCAAGCTTGAGTTTGCGAAGACACTCGAACAAGCTGCGATAGCTGTCGATGAAATGTTCAGTTCGGCATATCAGACAACAGGTATATTCCTTGGAAGACGTGTTTTAATTGTGGCAAATATTAATAGTATCATAACAGCTGAAGACGATGGTGAAGATAGTGATGAAGAAGGCGAGCGAAGAGAAGAGGATCTTGACGAAGAAGAAGGGGAAGATACAGGTGAACTAGATTCACCAGTAAGTCTGTCTCCTTTTTTTCGCATAAGATATTGACACAATACTTTCCAAACTAGATTGATGAACGTGCACCATCTCCGGACCAACAAGTTGTTCTTTCTGCGAGCAATAGTCTTCAAGAGCATCTTGGACCCTCGGAAGAAGCAGAGGCGGAATTCGCCAAAGAGTTGGCAAAAATGGTTACTGATACTTCTGCTGAATCTCGCAAAGTGGACAAAAAGACTGCACTTGCATTGTGGGACTCTGCGGTTATTCCTCCAAATATGAGAAAGAAGCGCACTGATGAAAAAGACGAAGATTATGAAGAGAAGGAAATAAACGGCCCGGGCACTATGGCTTTCACCCTTATATCCAAGAAAGGCAATAAACAACAGGTACGCTTTAACACACTAGCTCTGCCCTGATGTATTAATATAAATTGATCAACTTAGGCTCGGCAAATAGCCATTCCTGCGGAATCTGCATTAGCTGTTCATACACGCTCTGCTCAACTTCAGGATAAAGTAGAACAACAACACTTGAAACGTTTAGTGCTCAACTACGAACAAAGGGAAGAAGCTGAAGAGCTGAAAGGTGATTAGCTTATTTGCATGCTATATACAGATTATCAACCTAATTTTCTTGCAGCTCTGGAAGCTCGAAACCGCGCTGGCGCGATCAAAATACGTTATGTTGGATAACAGGCCTGATCAACACAGATTTCAGGAAACATATTCAATATCTGATGCCCAGCACCATCAACGACGAGCACCGTCCATTAGTCCACACTAAATGCCGCAAAGCTAAGCGTATCTTAGACGCAAAGCTTTGGATATCTCGAAATGCCAGTACCGCCATCGGGCACGCAGATTATGTGCCAACGCGTTCAAGTTTGTGAAACTGACAAGGCTCTGTAGATGCTAGCTAATGTGCTTAGATATATATGTAATCCTTACTAGCATAATTTCCAGCAGGTACTTGGTACTGGTGATTAGCCTTGAAGCATACAAAGATTTTAATAAAATCTCCTTGGAATTAAATGGCAGTGACGTATGCGTATGATTAAATTGATGTTGGCAACTTTGCTTATTTGGGCGACGGAGTTATTTACGCCGTCGCGACACAATAAAAGGTAATCATTCCATTGTACTCAAACACCCTTTGCACCGAAGACAGTAGATGAATCCACCTGAAACCTAATAACTGTTGAACCCATTTTCCACTTTATACCTCTCGAACATAAACCAACTAAATCTCGGAATTCTGAAACATATCACGATGCAGTCGTCGTTGGGTCAAGATGCAATAGATCGACCTTTTGATCCTCCAGATCCTGTCAAAATGACAACAAAGCTGGCCTTTCGGGGAGATCGACTTAACCAATACTCGAAAGGGAACTTGATAGGGAAGGGAATTTACGGAATGGTTTACATATGTAGAGACGAGAATGAAAACGGCTATGAGCTGGTATGTCCTCCTTAAAACGACTGTATTTCCGAGTCTCATGGAACCCTAATCTTACATTTCAGGCTGTAAAGGTGCTTAAAAAAAGCCATCCACGCGATAAGATGAAACTTCTGAGGAAAAACTATCAAAGAGAAACCGAAGCAGGCAGACAGCCACTTAACAGCACGATAAATAACATTCGAAAAGAAATAGCAACAATGGCAAGGTGCCGGCATGCAAATATTGCTCGTTTAGTCGAGGTCATTAATGACTCTCAACACGATAAGATTTATATGAGTAAGTTTCATGAAATCATGACTCTCGCCCAAATGTCTGATTTGAGTGGCACCTAGTCATGGAGTATCTGCCGGGGGGTCCCATCCAGTGGGAGACAAATCGTAGGCCCATTTTAACTTTACAACAAACGCGAAGGATTATCCGAGACGCCATCCTAGGCTTGGAATATCGTGAGTATGATATTTCTGTTTCCCTGTGCTGAATTTGACCTTCGAAAGCCTAGTTCATTACGAAGGCATTATCCATCGTGACATAAAGCCTGCCAATCTCGTCTACACAAAAGATCGTCGGCATGTGAAGATTATCGATTTCGGAGTTGCCCATTATGACCCACATCTAGCTGCTTCACCAAAAACGAATCACATTACACAATCCAGGCAGCCAGAAGAACAATCGGAATTTGACACTATTGATCAGTCTTTATTCTTGAGATCGGACATCAATAAGAAGGCTGGGACCCCAGCCTTTCTTGCACCAGAAACTCTTTGGTTTCCAGACGATAACTCGGACCTCTCTCCTTCTTTTTCATACGACGGAACGTCCTCGAGTTCAGGTCTTGGTAATGGCCCTTCGGGCCATGCAGCTTCCACCTCCAGTGCACCAATAGCTAAAGAAAGGCCTTTGATCACGAAAGCAATTGATGTTTGGTCGTTGGGAGTGACACTATATTGCTTTCTTTTTGGTCACCTTCCTTTTGATGTTCCAACCTCAGATCAGATGCAACACAAGGAGTATGCATTATACAATGTCATCTGTACTCAAGACTGGCCAGTGGAACCATTTATGGGGGCTGAAAGGGCTCCTACGAATGGACAGTCTTCAGATACCCGAGGGTCCGGTGTTATGCAGATTCTTCATCGTATACTTCAGAAAAACCCACAAAACCGCATAACTTTGCCCGAGCTCAAGGTAGGAGGAGAGATATGCATATTCAGCCAAGTTTCTTGTTGATCATATCTTTTTTTAGACCCATCCATGGATCTTGCAAGGCATTCAACATCCTAAAGAATGGGCTCGGCTAACGTCACCAGGTGAAAGTTTCAAATCATCAAATTGGGTCAAATCCGCCAGTTTAAAGTTCTTAAAACTCATTCCAAAGAATCGATAAACCCAGGAGTCTAGCGCCACAAGATCGTCATATACTGGGTTATTCATCCCCCCAAGGAATTAATCACTTCGTACAAAGAATCAAGTCACAGCAAGAACAAGAGACCAAGATATCAGACACCGGAAAACTCTCGCTGTAGTCCAACTTGAATCAGTCCCACTGGGTTCCGAATATGAGCCGTTATGATATAATCGGTCGCTGGGAGTGACAGACTTCTTCAAACTACTTCCTGCAATCACTGCGATTTCAGGACATCTATGTAATATATCGACATCCTCACGCTTATGCTTATTGGAATCGCGCTCATAGTATCAAGAACAATCGAAATTTATGATTGATATAATGTGTACAGTCGGACCAATATATTACTTAGATGTAGCTCCTAGACTTAGACTTGCCACTTCACGTCCATAGTAACTGGTTTTGCTAGGCATTTAAACTTTCTTACATCCTAAAATAATCGATGTTGCTGAAGCTAGATGTGTAACACTGGACCTACCACTTAACATTCTAACACTTTTTTGTAACATTTGAACAGATTTGAACGCGTCTGATTAGCACCACGTGGTCTAGGCCAGTAGTCTCGTGATAGGAATTTTGTGGACGAGGTAGAGATCATCGTGGCTGGCACGTTGAAGCTTCGCCGACTCTGTAACTAACTGACCGCTGGCAATTCTTTGTCCATTTTCTTCTAATTTCGTTGCCCCAAATCTCAAGCCTTCAAGAAATTGACATTCCCAATATGTCTTTGAAAGCTGTACGTGATTAAGTGTCGTCTAATTCTTTATGTTTGACCCACGCGCCTCCTGGTGGATTAGATTGTAAAATGTATTTACATTTCGACGTAAATCAACAACATTAGGAGCTGACAAACATATTTTAAGCTGTGATATCCGGGGACTCTCTAATTCTTCGTGGCCGTCCAGGGCCCCAAGGTCAACCCCCAAAAGAACGGTGCGTATCTCAAATACGGTTGCAGATCTCCAAGATGCGATCAAAGTCTGCTTCGTCTTAGAGTGTTGCATCTTGCGGACCTATCTGCTCCACGACTTGGAATATCCACCAGAGAGGATGAAGTGAGTCATGATACTAACTCTACTTGCAATCAATTAATGTGGCCCCTGATCGTGTGACAGCCATGGGCGTTTGAATCTCGGGAATTCCTTCGACAACTCGCAGTTGGCAAAGAAGTTACATTCTCTTCTATCCACTCTCTCCCAAGCAACGACGACATCCCCCGCGATCTGGGTAACGCAGAAATTGGCGGAGTAGATTTGACTTCAGAGGTCCTTCGCAATGGATGGGCAAAACTCAAGGAAATAAAACGAGAACCCACCGAGGAGGACAACAAAAAGAAGGAAATTGAAGCAGAGGCTAAGGCTGCCGGCAAAGGTATATGGAATCCTCATGGCCAAACGGTACGCCTCTTCTTATCTTTGGATTGCTTCGATACCAGCAACATTCGCATCTAGGCTCGTGCTGTTCACTACTCTATGCCAACGGATTCCCAAGCTTTTGTATCTGAATGGAAAGGAAAATCACTAGATGGTACGCAATTTACATACTTCGAACTAATAAGTCGCATAACCCCCATCTAGCCATCGTCGAGCAAGTTAGAGATGGTACAACCCTACGCGTGCGCTTGCTCATGCCTGACGGTGATCACCAAATGGCCAACATAGCTCTGGCCGGTGTTAAAAGCGCTCGTGCATCTTCAAAACAAGGGGAAGCCTCGGAGCCCTGGGGCGAAGAGGTAAGATATATATCCTTCTTATCGTGTCAACTTTAAACCAAGATCCACTGCAGGCCAAATTCTTCACAGAATCGCGACTTCTCCAACGTCCGGTAAAGGTGCAGATATTATCTTTGCCGAATGCGACTGCAACCCCATTCCAAACATCAGCGAACGCCGCTGCGCCTCCACCTGCTAGTATATACATTGGGACAGGTTGGGCTTTTAGTCTTTGAAATTGATTCCTCACTGAATGATATTTGTCTCTCCAGTCATTCACCCTGCTGGAAATGTGGCCGAACACCTTGTCGCGGCTGGTCTAGCTCGCGTTGTTGATTGGCATGCTGGCATGTTAGCCGCGGGGGGCGCCATGGAACGCCTTCGTGCAGCAGAGAAATCTGCGAAGGAAAGACGATTGTGCCTTTATGCTAATACAGGAATCTTAGTCAGTGCCCCCAAAGGAAATTCAGAAACCACGTCCAATGGTCTTCCAAGAAATTTCGATGCGACTGTTGTCCGCGTTTGGAGTGGGGATCAGGTTTCTGTGCTTGTCAAAGATTCCAACGTTGAACGCCGGTTACAATTAAGCTCAACTCGTGGACCAAAGTATGTATTTCACACTCTACGTAGATACCCTACTGAAGTATGTGACAGACTTTCCGATCCCCGACAAGCATTCTATGCCCAAGAAGCAAGGGAGTTTTTGAGAAAAAAGCTTATCGGTAAACACGTCAAAGTTCAGATTGACTTTGTGCGGCCTCGTGAAGGCGATTTCGAAGAACGAGAATGTGCTACCATACGCTTTGGAGGACAATCCGCGTGAGTGTTTTATTGTCCTCTATATGTGTCTGCACAGTATTCAAGAGAATGTCCATCTTAGTAATGTAGCCGAGCAATTGGTTGAAAAAGGCCTTGCTAGCGTTGTCCGTCATAGACGCGATGATGAAGATAGGTCTCCCGACTACGATAAGCTCATGGCGGCAGAACAGACGTAAGCGTGTGCGCTCCTTCTATTCAGAACATATAATGAATTCCACGTTATGCAGGGCTGTCGCTGATCAACGTGGTATCCACTCTGGAAAAGAGGTTCCTCCTCCCAAGCAACCTTTGAATATCTCCGAGGTAAGCACTGATATTTTCTATCAGTTTTTGTATTAACGGCTATCCAGACAAGTAGTCGTGCTACTCAATTTTTGAATGGCTTCAAACGAATAGGAAGGATACCGGCAATCGTTGACTATGTTGCAGCGGGCTCACGATTCAAGTTAGCTATCTTATTAAGACGATATTTATTCTACTTTAATGCTGTTTTACAGGATTTTCTTACCGAAAGATAATCAAACTCTTACACTTGTGCTTGCAGGTTAGTTTCTGTTTATTTTCTTGGACATCATTTGCTATGAGACACTGACGAATTATCTGTAGGCATTCGTGCTCCTCGAACCGCTCGCAATGCTTCCGAAAAGAGCGAACCATACGGCACTGAAGCATATGATTTCGCTTCACACAAATACATGCAACGTGATGTTGAGTTCGAGGTTGAGAGCATCGACAAATCGGGCGGTTTCATTGGATCGCTATACGTCAATAAGACTGAAAATGTTGCGCTCACTCTTGTCAAGGAAGGGCTAGCCACAATACATTCGTTTTCAGCTGAAGGTTTATCATGGGCCCGGCAATTATACGAAGCTGAGGTACGATAACCTATTTTAGTGATAGATCAATCTATCATTCTGATGTTCCTGCAGGAGGAGGCTAAAAGAGCCAAACGTAACGTGCGTGTGCCGTGATGTTTGTTTTATTTAAATTGCTGCTAAGTCGTTATTAGATCTGGAGTGACTACGATGAAGAAGCTGCAAAGGCAGCTGAAACAGCGGTTGAAGAAGAGAGCGAAACAGGACCTTTGAAAGCCGAATACCTGGATATCATTGTCAGTGATGTCAGGACAAAGAATGGATTCAATTTCTCGGTCCAGGTTCTCAATACACAAGGTATTATTGCTTCTTTAATTCTTATCTTATCAACTGGATAATAAATTCCTCGAAGGTATTGCTGCTTTAGAAAAGCTTATGCGGGAATTCTCAATACATCATCGTGGGCCCGTCGCATCTCCTCCTGGCTTCGTTCCCAAAGGAGGTGATCTCGTTTCCGCCAAATTCTCCGACGGTGCCTGGTATCGTGCCAAAGTTAGACGTGCATCCCCAATTAAAAAGGAAGCCGAAGTCACTTTCATTGATTATGGCAATCAAGACACGGTTTCGTTTGCAAACATCCGCCCACTTGACGCCCAATTCCGCTCATTGCCAGGCCAAGCTCAGGATGCTCGCTTGAGGTCCGTGTTCCTTTGTCTCAAATCCGGGATTATCTACTGATTTTACCTACAGCTTTGTCAAGCTTGTTGGGCCCGAAAGCGATTATCACACTGAGGCTGTTGAACGCTTCCGGTCCCTTTGTGAAGGTCGTAAACTCATTGCAAACGTTGACCACAAGGAGGGCGGTTTATTACACCTCCGTCTCATCGACCCATCCAATCCTACGTCTGCTGAGGACCCTCTTGCGTGCATCAATGCCGACCTTGTGGCTGAAGGTTTGGCATCGATCGATCGAAAGGGTTGCAAATACCTATCATCGTATCCTCAAGTGGTAAAGAAATTGCAAACCTCTGTCGCTGAGGCCAAGCGTGACCGGGCTGGCATGTTTGAATTTGGCGATGTGGAAGAAGACGATTGATAGTTTCGCGCAGTATTCGTCCTAAAACTGCCATAGGTTCATCTACTCAAAATACGTATTACTACTTGTATATCGCTATTCAGTAATCCATTTGGATTTGGAAAACCTCCTGCCTCCTGAATTCTTTGTTTGCTAAACTTTCCCAAATTGCGACCGGGTTGTTCACGCTAATCATGTTGATTAATCTGCAGTTCTGTCAGGATTGATATGAAAGAAAAAGGCCTCACGTTTCCAAAGTTAAAGGAATGCTGATATCTGCTGGATGGGCTTGCCATTCTGTCCATTAAGTTGAATAAGCATCGTAACCACGGAAAACGCAATCAAGAAAAGACGAACCTTCCGGGCTTTCAGGATCATCTATGCCATAGCCGAGCCTCCATGTGATACCTTGCACGCTGTTGCTTAAGCTTCGAAAGAGCGGAAGTCAGTTTGGGGCGGTAAACTTATCCTGGAGTCAACGACATACAAGTCCGGTGGCGCGAGAGTGTGATTTTTCAGCTTGGTCGACTAATGCATCGGACAGAGCAATTAATCGTATAATCGTAACAATGTCCCTCAGAAAGAACTACTTACCTTGACTTCGGTGTCGACCATAGAAAAGTCCGTCGATTGTCCGCCTACCGTACCACAATATTCTTGTGGTACACCGTGTTTCCCCCCCATGACGGCTGTTCGTACACCCTCGGATTTCGACATTGTTATCTGCGTAAGACATTTTTTAGAACCAATTGAAACACCATATTTTGCCACTCACGCTAAATAAAGAGCACGAACTCCCACATCTAGTATTGAAGTCAATTTAGCGTGTAGGGGGCATGTGTACACAAAAAAGGCTCTCGCCTACCTTCCATTTGAGATTATTATTATATCGTCAGGTTGAAATAGAGCGTAGTCGGGGGCATCCCATCCAAATGGCTGGCATTCTTGTCCCAGTCTAGACATATACATAATGAAACAAATGTATTTCAGGGCGGAGAGAGGACATACCTCTGACTGAATGAATCATGATGGCCATTGATCACAGAGTCTAATGTTGGCTTCATCCAGTTTGAGTCCGCTGGGAATGGGTGATGAGAAGTATTGGTCCATTGGATGGCATTATAGGAAAGTAGTTCATCTGGATCACCACCAGAGGCGATCTTCTCGACGATTAGCCGAGCCAACGGTCCTGCTCTGGTAGACGAATCTAAGCCGGCTTGCGGTTCAGTCGATGATTTTGGTCCAATGATCTGTCATGGGCAATTAACAATAAACAGAAGATATCGGATATATTTCCCTTACAATGCGATGGAGCCACTACGTATTCCTTGAGAATTAGCAAGCAATAGAGAGGCGCTTTCAATAAAAAAGAGTCAAAATGACATACGTGTGCGATACATATATAACCTGAAAGGTGTAATGTAAGTTCTATGCTCTCTCTGATGGAAAAATACATTCAAACCTCCACCATTGTTAGTCTAAAGATGCGTGAAATCAGAGAAAGTAACCCAGAAACGAACAAGAAGAACCGTACCACATCAACAATCAGCTGCTTCGCACCAGCAGCTTTCAGGCCGAGTAAACCGCCCAACAAGCTCTCTCCAAAAAGCGTAAAGTTTTTAGCGGAGAAGCTTCCGAGCGCTAATACACCGGTTAGGTTGTCACTGAGCATATAAAACTGGGCGACGCCGTAGCTTTGATTCAGCGCAGGCATAGCTGGCTGAAGGTATTCTGGAAGATCAATATCAGTAAGCGGCAGGCCGTCCAGCAGGACGTTCATAGGTTGTTTTTTGTATTCTTCGGGATTGACCGCGGGTTGTTGCTGGAAATACGCGATGGGAGGAGGTCTCTGCCTGTAAGCCTGGACTGCTGCGTACCCCGGAGAGGAGAAGTCGTAGATGTCAATACCATTTGTCGCGTTTGTCGCAACACAATTGTTGGCTCGATATGATGCGAGGTCGGTGAAGTTCTTCGAATTTGATCCAAACCTGGAAAGATAAGGGATCTAAATATATTGAAAAGGCCATAGGCGGAATATTGTCAATTCAAAAGTATGAAATAAGAGGTTAACTGGGCTAAGAGTCCACATACTGTAAAAGAATCGTTTACGGTGCTGTTCACACGTTGTACAGTAAGCTTGACAGAATCGACGAGGGGGTGAGCTTTCGTCGCGAAGTTGCCCATGTTGTATTCCCATCCTGTGGCGCCGCGATGATAGCTAGAGAAGAAGCTGATGCCAATGCAATGTCAAATTTCGTTGGAATTGAAGGTAGAGGGAGAATTACAGACGAGTTCTGCCGGGTGGCAAAGGATTGATAACTGCCCGCCGTTTTTGTACTTTCGTTCACAGCAACGAACGGCTCCTCGTCGTTGATAAGGTACACCTTTGCGCCGGAGAGCTGGTAAAATAATTTCGGTGAAAAAGCGTCAATTTCTAAAAATGGAATGCAACAAACAGAAGCGAGTTGTCCCTTCAAGTGACCAGGGAGAGCCTCTTGCCAAAATTCGATGCCATCCTCGAACTCTTTAGAGGAAACGGCAAACGCGTCCGGGGAGATATGGACACTCTGAGATCCATCCTCAGCTGTCAGGAGAACTAGTGGCAGAGGTACATAAGTGACATATAATGCTAAGAGTCAAAAGTCAAACAAGTTAGCTTTATTGACATTTAGTATGATGGTTCAGTAAACCGCTTACAGTCGTAGCAATAGTTATAGACGCCGCAATGTCCGTCATTGACATTCTTGAAAGAGTAATAAATGTCCAGATGAAAGTCGAATTCGGAGTTGTAGCTCTGCTTGCTTATCCTCCCGAGATCCGCGACGAGGTCCTCCTTGACATCGTTTTCGAAGGGGCTTGGAGCTTGAATCTGATAGTTGGTGGAAGTATGGAATGCAAGCGTCTTGTTGACGACTTCAATTATCTACATAATATGTCATATTCCTTTCTGTCACTACAGCAATGCGAATATAAGCTTACGTTTGCTTTAACGAGTGGGTCCAGAGGGGAATAGCTCATACATGCGCGAGCTTCTTTCGGTAGGACCCATCTCTTCCCAGATACAATCGCACATGGATCAGGCCTAGGCACAGGACTCGTCGCAGAGGCAGCAGCGAGAAGACAAGAGGCAGCAAAACACGCTAGAAGACGCGTCCGCATAGTTATCGAGAGCAACAAGGATGACGGTGGCGGTTTGTGGTCGTTGACCGCAAGCTATTTTCGTACGTCGGCCCGCTCATCCGCTTGTGCGCCAAGACCGATGGCCGACGTTGGGCTGTTTCTTGGAGGATGACTGCCATACGTCTCGTCACGTTCGACGCTCTACATACTATCATTACCCCTAGACGACCTATACACGTCCAATACTCAGAAGTCTTTGCACCATACATTGGCGTCCTTCCACCAGATCGCATCAAACATTCCTTTAAAGCAGGTGGGAGCCTATCAGCCATCCAGTTTGACGGAATTACCTAGTCGTATTTCAAAATAGCTCTGAAAGCCGTTCATACAGAAAATCCAACTTATGACAAAGGAGCGCAAAATTGGTGGCAGGAAGTCATTCGGAGGACAGCACTAGATGCTGGGGCTGACCAGCAAGGTTTACATATATTTTATTTGCAGAGTCTCCCTTGTATCTTATGTATCATCCCAAAACAGCGCTCGATAATAATTTGTCTACCATTGTAAATCTGCTTATGATACGCTTTAGTTCAAGAGAAGGATATGAAGCTTTCGACGATGCCATTCCAACGAGTTAGTACATATTCACATTTTAATGATTGCAAAGATTCAAGTAAATCCTAGTCCGTCGACTTCACGAGCACCTAGGAATAAAAACAGCCGTTATCAGCAATGGTGATAGTCGTATAAGTCTGTTGGTCCTTTACATATTTGAATCCGGGATATTGAATTGTGCAACGTCAGGTGCAGTGTTACGGGATCTTGGTTTTCCAGAATATCTGTCACCCATCGTGTTGAGTGAAGAGGAAGGTATATCGAAGCCTTCGCCAGAAATATTCACGAAGACCTTAAAGTTACTGAATCGAAACGGGGGTCAACGTGATGCTATTCACCCATTTCAGTCCCTCCATGTCGGAGATGAGTTGATTTGGTAAGTCGTCATTGTTCTGAAGCTAAAATGTGAGATGTGATCCTAAAGAAATAAATCACCCTCATTCAAAAGTGATTACCACGGTGCATTGGGCGCTGGTATGAACGCCCTTCTACTACGTAGGCCAGGTTCCGCAGGTGAAAAAGAACGCAAAGAGGTTGGAGAGCAACTTGAGGGTGTTCGTATGATAGGGAAATTGTCTGAAATTGAGGAGTATGTACAAACACATGTGGGAGCGGATTAGCGTAGATCCAAAAATAAAAACTCAAGGTATTCTAGAGTGAGAGAACCTCCTGCACTTGGTCGCCGCATCGGGCGCCCGTGTTTTTGGCAGGGTCGCAGTCCATAGGTGATTGGCTGTCAAGCAAAATGTATGCTGAAGGTCACTGAGCTATGACAGAAGTTGGAGATCCCATTTAGTCAATCATGTTTTCGACACTGAGCTTCTGTGTTGTAGAGATATTCTCGCCCTTTTTTGATAGGTCCTCCACTCTGTCTGCGACCTTCAAGACCGTCCAGCGCAGCACACGAGGATCACGACGCAGGATGCCGTTTAGGGATCTTAAAGTCCGAGGGCTCGTGTCGAAATGCATCGTCCAGTAACTGCAGCGCGGCATGTGTTTAAATAAAAGTAGATATGATTTAGACTTCAAAGACGCACTCTCCAACACTCTGGTACGGTCCATGTCGCTTCATTTTCTGCGGTAGTGTTTTGGTGCCCCAAGAATTGATATTGCGAACCACGCCGCCATTGTTGAGGACGTGCAATGCGGACTGGCGAACTAGTTCGCGGATATGATTCTAGAGAACGAATTGTAAGATTACGTGGCGCGTCGGACTGAGCAGCGTAGACCCACATAGGACGATACGTGCGTCGTGATACATAGCATTTCGTAGAGCGGCATTTTGGCAGTGGGTGGACGAAGGACGAGAAAGCCAATGATGACGGTCACCGCGAGGGACTAAAATCTTGAGGTCACATGATGCAATATTTCCTTTGCCCGCGACGCGTCAAAAAACGCAAGGCTTTCTTTTGTTTTATGATGACCGCTACCCACCGCTTTGCAAATTATCCTTCGATGGGTTGAATCAACGGATGAAACCGATATTTAGGGCTTTAAAAAGACTATAAACAAAAACCTGCTTGTCCCCGCCGGAGTCCACCTGGACGCTTCTTCTTCTTCGGAGCGGCCCTGTTCTTCTCTTTAAAAATCAAACTTTGGTGTCTTCGTAGCTGATCATCGGCGAGGGATGTATGTAACAACATACCCTTTTGTGGGTCCAGCTGTCCACGAGTAAGGACACTCTGTATGTGCAAAGGTAGGTACCCGTGTTCAAATCTGGTTACTCCCAGGCATACAGGCAAAAAAGGTTTTAAACTACCAAAAAGGGTTATCATGGTATGACGTGTAAGAAACTTCTTTTTTATCGGCTCTTGTCCGGTCGTTAACGCTCTGAACCTGTTTTTTTTCTTTTCTTTTTTCCTTTCTTTCTTCAGGGGGCGCTGTATGCAACAATGTCTTTTCATGGTGTTGGCTTTGAACACTTGCGGTCAGAGAGAGTGGAAGGAAAGAAGGAAAATGATAAATTTGCGTGCTGTCGAATTTGGTTTTTATCGACCTGACGACAAGAACTCGAGATCCGCAAATCTGAACCGTCTGGGTTGCCGGAAGGAGTTTGTCTATCAGGTTCTTTGGACCGGTATTCTCATTAAACAATTTAACCAGTCATCTTAGTTTTCTACTCCTTCTCATGTCTAATCCTCCTTCTCCAATGACTTCCCCCAACTCTCCACTCTCCCTCACCACAAAAATTTTGCGACCACCAAGGCTTCAACACTCCCCGTCTCTCCCCAATATTCCGTACGCTTTCTATGCATTCCTCCTCATTCTGACCTTTTTTTTTCATCGTCTTCTTCTTCTGACAGGTATACAAGGTCTAACCCTGCCGACTCGAAAAACATGCAGCATACACAACCTTCAGCCCCGTCGTCTCCAAAACCTGTCCTGCCTGCAATAGTCACTTCTAGCGTCGAGCCTCGAACTCGTCATATCAAGTACGCGTCTATTGGACAGCAAGGACGAAGCACCAAAACTCACGCAAGGCGTCGCACCGAGCGGGATCAACCAAATTCTCTGCTATTAACACCTCCCCTGACTCCGTCGTCGAGCATCAGAACTACCGCCAGTCAAAGTTCTTCCAGTGCCGAAGTCCATTCATTTCCTTCAAGCGCTACTCCCAATGACGTCGAAGAAATTGAAGATCCTGATCCCAAGGCAACCCGGATACTTCTGGTGAGTCACTGCGCATTTGACCTCACTTCGAACATATCTCCAACTTCCAATTTTATAGCTAGGAAATCTCAACCGTCAGGCTTCGGGCGAAAAAATAAGATCGGCCATCGTCGACATTCTTTTCGCCTCGACAACTAGCAAAGAGAATGTAACTAGACTATTCACCAACTCCCCATCCAACGACAACATTGTCAAGGGGTCAAATGAACTCGATCTCCACACTAAAGGAAATATGTACATCGTATTCTGGGACGTCCGGGTGGCTAAAAAGGCTCAGGATATTCTTTTAAGCAAGGATATACAGGGTTTGCAGCCGTTTCTCAGTGGTGAGGTTGATGAGGATGGAAACCCCATAGGCTTTTCCGCTCGAATGCTCACTCTGAATGACCTGCCAACAGTAGGTTTCCTTTCTCAAATTTTGCTCTTATTTGACGCCATTTAAAGGCCATCTCACGTTCTCGCATCTTGGAGGGCGTCGAGGATCAATATATCCTTCAACTCAACAAATTAGATGAAGACTCTGCAATTCCTCAAGTCTGTTCGGACTCGGAAGGGGATGTAAAAACGTTCTTTCGTCAAGGAATCAATGTTTCGATCCTTCAAAATATGCTCAAAAGTTTTGGCTCTCTTCGCTTTTTTCGACTCAGCTCAGAACAAAACAAGGTATGCTTTTCAAATCTCATTGTCAACTATATACCCTGATCAATTATCACAGAGTACCCTGACCTACACATTTGAGTTTTTTGATATCAAGGATGGTGCAAATGTCGTGGATGAACTCAACGATAAAGTTTTTTTCGGAATCAAGGTCAACGTGCTCGGAAAGAAGTCTGTCACAGGGAACGAAACGCGATTAAGCCCCCGTTCTGCAGGGGAGACAGTTGGTGGTCTGGACATTGTTGCAGCAGGCACGCGATCTCAAATGCGCGCTCGCTTCAACCCTATCCAAACCAGCGCAACCTCTCCAACTTTTTTCTATTCTTCTCCGCCCTTCGATAATCAGTACGCGACTGGTCAACCTAGCGCACAGGTCGGTGGTATACTTCCTCGACAAACGACAGCTTTTCCCGAAAAGCAGTGGGATACAGAAGGCATGTATCCGGCTGCCACGACCCCCGCTACGCAGCATTATACACCGGACATCGAGAGCACCTGTTTATATTGTCCTTCCAAGCACTCATCGGGCATGGCCGCACATACTAACATCAACTTCGGAACACACTACGCAGTCCCTCCTCCTCCCCCTCATGTCTACTACACCCCAGCTGTTAGTCCCAGCCTCGGCATTCATCATCCATACGACTACTATCCAGCGGATCCACAACACCTGCAAGTGCCGGCGCCTAATGTTAGCCCTGTGGGACCTTGGACCGGAGTAAACTACAATTTTGACCCTGCGATTGCCGCCGTTTCTGGAGGTCCCCCCAATGCACCGTATCTTATGCGCGAAGATATGATATCACCTGGACCCCAATATTATTATCCACCTCCGTATATGCCAACGCCTGATCAACAAAATTTCTTCCTTCCGCAACATCAACAAGTTATTTTGCCTGCGAACGCGCCATCACCCCAGGCGTTTGCGCATATCTCTCCGCCTGCTTCTTCTGACTCTCCGTCTACTAGCGTCGATTCGACATCGCAGTTAGTTAAATACGAACCTGCGAACGCGAACGCCGGATTGAGCACTTCTGGACAAGTGGAAAGGAACCAACTTAACATCAGTGCGTTAGAAAATGGCACGGAAATGCGCACCACCGTCATGATCAAGAACATCCCAAACAAAATGTGTGACGTCGACCTTCAAAATTACATTGCCCAGGTCTGCCCGCGCCGTATCGATTTTATGTACCTCCGCATCGATTTTAAAAATGGTAAGCATCTTGTCATTCCAATATTTTGTTTGGTGCTCATTATTGTAATTTTTTCTTTAGGATGTAATGTTGGCTATGCCTTTGTGAACTTTATCACGGTCCAAGATCTTCTCCATTTTGCTAAGGAAAGGCTTGGAACCAAATGGTAAGCTTCCCGTATACTTGTATACCGTTGTTATTCACCCCGTCTCTCTCTCAGGAATATGTTCTCGAGTGAGAAGATCCTGCAAATGAGCTACGCAAATTACCAGTAAGTTGTTCTCCCTCCGAGTGGAGTTTATAAACTATCATATTAATATGCATCCTCAGAGGCAAGGAATCGCTCGTAGAGAAATTCAAAAACTCCGCCATCATGGACGAGTGCGAAGCTTGGCGACCCCGTATTTTTTACTCATCAGGACCCAACCAAGGACTCCCCGAACCCTTCCCGACGCCCACCCACATTCGGAGGAAGGAACGCAGTTCGTACAACCGTGGGGCGCTCTTTCCTCCGGGGACTAACAGCCACTCATCGTCATACGGTCAGACGCTCCTGAATAACGCTCCACCTCGCCGGTTTGTCGGAGATCGCGTTCGTAACACGCAAAACAAGAACAATAACAACAACCACACTAGCATCGATGTACTTTCAAGCCGGGCTCGCAGAACCAAACTCTCCAACAATCATACCTCTACGGAAGAACGAGGGGTGGAGAAGAATACTAACAACATGAACATGAACACGGCCAACTATCGCAACAACAACAAGTAGTAAATTAAGATTCACTACGCTTATGATCCTTTTCAAATTTCGTCTCCTTAATTACTCTACTCTATTTTACTTATGTTTTCTTTTTCTCCTTTTCGGATGGCGTGCGTCTTTCTCTCATTATATTCTCATTCTTTGTTTATCATATTGCAGTTATATTTTTATTTCTCATCACGATTTGCATTATATGTTTTCGTCTGCTTCTGTTGTTTATATTTTTTCGACTTCCCTGCTGTCCCTTTCCCTCTGATGATTTCACCTGCAAATGCTCTTGATGTTGCTAAAACATTCAATGATGTACATATAAATACAAATTGTCCACTACTTATGTCAAAACAGAAGAACCAGTGATATTCATATACGTTTAGAGACAATTCCGCTTTACAAGGGGATCAAGTACGGCAAGTTTGGAAACTACAAATATAGAAGGAAGGGTGGATTCTGAATGAAGCAAACGATGTCATATGTTCTTCCAAAGGCCAATTGGATCTATTTTTGGATTATTCTGTCATATTTGGACTGATCTATCTTTATTGACCAATTACCCAAGTTGCCGATGTGCCGAAATTGTTGGCCAGCGCTTTTGGGACATCTGCAGAAACGGGAAGAAAATCATGTTGAGGGTTTTATAACCATTGGTCTATTATCTATTACATGGACTTGACAAGCATAGAACTGTATAGTCTACATATTTTTATAGACACCATTACACTCAACGTATTTACAATTTTACAAATATACTGGGTAGCACGGGCTTGCCCTCAAGAAGCTCGTAAAACAAGTTTTGGAAGGGAGAAAAACTCAGAGAAGAAAGAAAACCTTGTGCCTGTGCGGTTGTAATGCGGCTAGTGTGCTCGAGGATGTTGTTGATTTCTTCGATAAGTGTGTACTCCGGACGTTTATATACGATGCGAGGCAAATAGTAGTTTCATAGACGTTGCTAGTAATCGCTCTGCCATTGGATCAATCAAAAATTAGTACTAAGTCCCTATATGACGTCCGTGTATGTTACCTTTTACATCTGAATCATAAATGTCGTGCACCGACTCTCGAGAAACACTTGAGCGCCCGGCGATCAGCAGGTACATAAATGGTGAGTGCTCAACTCAAGCTCATTTTTCACAATCAAGACAACGGCAATCGTGGAAATCAGCGGAAGTAGAGTCAGATGGGGTATTGAAATGCTTTGTTATCGTAGCAGCCACGTCCCCACACAACTTATTATTATCGCAGTGCTAAATAGGGCAATAAGTTCTATAAATAGAATATGAGGTTGCTGTATCCAAGTACGACAAAATTTTCTTTACAATCTGTGTCCCAGAAACAGAAAGGCGTAGGTCATACCAACACCATTGGGTACCGCATTTATTTATTTTTGCTGATTAGTGAGGGCGCAGCAGCCGTCTATTCGGCGTAGGATTAC
>Ga0247779_1000314_pt1 | contig 33880 bp, 30 predicted proteins | sample UWRJL221509R5_FD_179925 | JGI IMG/M metagenome (GOLD analysis project Ga0247779, IMG submission 179925) | Plant litter microbial communities from Arlington Agricultural Research Station in Wisconsin, United States - UWRJ-L221-509R-5 | ecosystem: Environmental > Terrestrial > Plant litter >...
TGACCCCGCGCCGAGCAGCCAGAGCGCCGTCAGCGCGCCGGTGGCTCGCAGCAGCCAGGGCTTGAGCGTGCGTGTCGGAGGCTCGGTTGTCGCCTGTGCGTGGGGCGTGGCGGGAAGGGGCGTCGCTTCCTCGGCTACACGGGCTGTGGCGTGTGAATCGTCGGGTGCCGAGATGACGATCGGCGCGCTCGGCCGCTCCTCATGTACGGCACTGAGCAGCGGTTGCAGCCCGGCCGTCAGCAGGGCGCCGAACAACGCCCAGCGCCAGACGGTCTCCTGCAGCGCGGGCGCCAGCCGCCGCAGCAGGCCCACCCGTTCCGCTGCGATGGCCAGGCCCAGCAGCACGCTGCTGTGCAGCAGGTAGTTGAGCAGCAGCGAGCTGAGCGAATCAATCAGCATGGCCGCCGCCTCCCTTGCGTTTGCTCAGCAGCGCGCGCATCTGCGCCAGGTCGCTGTCACCGATCTCGTTCTGTGCCAGCAGATGGCTCAGCAACGCCGAGGCCTTGCCTTCGAACAGGTTCGACAGCAGGCCGGACACCATCGAGCGCTGCACCTGCGCTTCGCTGACCAGGGCTCGATAGACAAGGCCGCGGCCTTCGCGCCGCGAGGCGACGAGGCCGCGCTTCTCCAACCGCGTCAGCAGCGTGGCCACCGTGGTGTGGGCCAGGCTGCGCTGGTTGCGCAGGCCTTCCGCCACTTCGGCCGTGCTGGCTTCGCCACCGTCGCCGCGCATCCATAGCTGACGCATCAGCGCCAGTTGCAGCTCGCTCAGCGAGACATTGCCGTCCTCTTCGTCACTCATGGGCTCGTCTCTACAGATGTAGTACGACAAGTGTAGTTGAAGAATTCGAAGCAGCGCAAGCGCCGCCTTCGTGGGTCAGTCTTTGTCCAGTCGCTTGGGGACCGCACCGGCGCGCAGCCGTGCCGGCTCGGGCAGGCCGATGCCCAGCAGCGGACGCAGGTAGCGCCGGAACGAATCGGTGACGCCGGTGCCCTCGGCATCGATGAATTCGTCTTCCATCACGCGGGTCTTGCCGGCGACGGCCTGCAGCGGAACGAGTTGGTAGTCGACCGCGTAGTCGCCGACGCGCTTGATGGCGACCGAGCCGTTGCTGCCGTCCGCGGCGAAGGCGAATTGCACCGCCCGCTCGCCGACCTCGCGTGCCTCGCGCTGGTCGACATCGGATACGCAGCCGGCGAAGCTGCGCTGCAGGTAGCCGAAGGTGTCGCCGCGCACGCGCTTGATGCCGAGCTTGGTCTTGATCTCCTCGCACAGCAGGTCGGCCAGCGCGCCGGTGCCGGAGAGCTGGACGTTGCCGTGGGCATCACGTTCCACCGCGCCCTGTGCAAGCCGCGTGACGATGGCTTCGCCGGAGGCGTCGTGGATGCCTTCGGACACGGCGATCACGCAGCGGCCGTGGGCGGCGTGCACGCGCTTGACGTCGGCCAGGAAGCGCTCGGTGTCGAACACGCGCTCGGGCAGGTAGATCAGGTGCGGGCCGTCGTCCGGATGGGTCTGCGCCATTGCGGCGGCGGCAGTGAGGAAGCCGGCATGCCGGCCCATCACGACGCCGACGTAGACGCCCGGCAGGGCGGCGTTGTCGAGGTTGGCGCCAGCGAAGGCCTGGGTGACGAAGCGCGCCGCGGAGGCGAAGCCGGGCGTGTGATCGTTCTCGACCAGGTCGTTGTCGATGGTCTTCGGGATGTGGATGCAGCGCAGCGCGTACTGCGCACCCGCAGCATGCTCGGCGACGATGCGCACCGTGTCCGACGAATCGTTGCCGCCGATGTAGAAGAAGTGCGTGATGCCGTGGGCCTTCAGCACCTCGAAGATCCGGCCGCAGTAGGCGGCGTCGGGCTTGTCGCGGGTGGAGCCCAGTGCGGCGGCAGGCGTGGCGGCCACGCGTTCGAGGCTGGCGGTGGTTTCCTGCGTCAGGTCCAGCAGGTCTTCAGCGACGATACCGCGCACGCCGTGGCGCGCGCCGTAGACGTGGGTGACGGCGGCGTGGCGGCGCGCTTCGAGCACGAGGCCGACGAGCGACTGGTTGATCACCGCGGTCGGTCCGCCGCCCTGGGCGACGAGGATCCTGTAGCCGGGACCGCCTGTGTTCGCTGCTGCCATCGCTGTCTCCTGTTATCGGTTTGACGAGCGATTGTGCAGCAGTGGATTGCGCTATTTCTTCGGCTTCACCGGCCGGCTGCCGGTGTTGCGCGGCGGGAGTCCCGTGTGCTGGGTCAGGATGCGGCCCTTGGCGACCGAGGCCTTCGGCGCGGCGGCGCCGGTGGAGTTCTTGCGGCGTGCGCTCTCGTAGCTGCCGTCGGTGACCGGCTGGAAGGTGGGGATCAGGTGGTGCTTGCCGTTGCCGATCAGGTCGTCGCGACCCATCGCCTTCAGCGCCTCGCGCAGCACCGGCCAGTTGTTGGCATCGTGGTAGCGCAGGAAGGCCTTGTGCAGCCGGCGGCGGCGCTCGCCGCGGACGATGTCCACGGGCTCGCTCACTTTGGGATCTCTGCTTACCTTCTTCAGCGGGTTCAAGTTCGAGTGGTACATCGCCGTGGCAGTGGCCATCGGGCTCGGGTAGAAGGTCTGCACCTGGTCGGCGCGGAAGCCGTTGCTCTTGAGCCAGACGGCGAGGTTCATCATGTCCTCGTCCGAGGTGCCTGGGTGGGCGGCGATGAAGTACGGGATCAGGTACTGCTTCTTGCCGGCTTCCTCGCTGGCCTTCTCGAACATCTGCTTGAACTTGTCGTAGGTGCCTATGCCGGGCTTCATCATCTTCGACAGCGGCCCTTCCTCGGTGTGCTCGGGCGCGATCTTCAGGTAGCCGCCGACGTGGTGCGTCACCAACTCCTTCACGTACTCGAGCGACTTCACGGCCAGGTCGTAGCGCAGGCCCGAGCCGATCAGGATCTTCTTGACGCCTTTTAGTGCCCGCGCGCGGCGGTACATCTTGATCAGCGGCCCGTGGTCGGTGTTGAGGTTCTGGCAGATGCCCGGGTAGACGCAGCTGGGCTTGCGGCAGGCGGCCTCGATCTCGGGGCTCTTGCAGCCGATGCGGTACATATTCGCCGTGGGGCCGCCGAGGTCGGACACGATGCCGGTGAAGCCCTTGACCTTGTCGCGCATCTCCTCGATCTCGCGGATCACCGAGTCCTCGCTGCGGCTCTGGATGATGCGGCCCTCGTGCTCGGTGATCGAGCAGAAGGTGCAGCCGCCGAAGCAGCCGCGCATGATGTTGACGCTGAAGCGGATCATCTCCCAGGCGGGGATCTTGGTCGCGCCGTCATGGCTGCCGTTCTCGTCCGCGTATTTCGGATGCGGGCTGCGCGCGTAGGGCAGGTCGAAGACGTGGTCCATCTCCGGCGTGGAGAGCGGCAGCGGCGGCGGGTTGATCCAGAGGTCGCGGTCGCCGTGGGCCTGCACCAGAGCGCGGGCGTTGCCCGGGTTGGTCTCCAGGTGCAGCACGCGGTTGGCGTGGGCGTAGAGCACCGGGTCGCTCTTCACCTGCTCGTAGGCGGGCAGGCGCAGCACGGTCTGCTCGCGCGGGGGCAGGGCGATCTTGCCGGTGCGGTGGATCGTGATGGGCTTGCTGCCGTCGGCGGCAGCGGTGGCCGCGGGGGAGCTGTCGCAGGTCTCCTGCTTGATTTCCTGGTACGGCGAGATCAGCTCGTCGATGCGGCCGGGCGTGTCCACGCTGGTGGAGTCAAGCTGGAACCAGGCGCTCAGGTCGTGCTCGTCGCGCTTCATGAAGGCGGTGCCGCGCACGTCGGTGATCTGCGTCACCGGCTCGCGGCGCGCCAGGCGGTGGGCGATCTCGACGATGGCGCGCTCGGCATTGCCGTAGACCAGCAGGTCGGCCTTGGCATCGACGAGGATCGAGCGGCGGACCTTGTCCTGCCAGTAGTCGTAGTGGGCGATGCGGCGCAGGCTGGCCTCGATGCCCCCGATGATCACCGGGACCTCGCTCCAGGCTTCCTTGCAGCGCTGCGTGTAGACCAAGGTGGCGCGGTCGGGCCGGGCGTCGCCTTCGCCGCCGGGCGTGTAGGCGTCGTCGCGGCGGATCTTCCGGTCGGCCGTGTAGCGGTTGATCATCGAATCCATATTGCCGGCCGCCACGCCGAAGAACAGGTTCGGCTTGCCCAGCGCCTTGAATGCGTCGGCGCTCTGCCAGTCGGGCTGCGCGATGATGCCGACGCGGAATCCCTGTGCTTCCAGCGTGCGGCCGATCACGGCCATGCCGAAGCTCGGGTGGTCCACGTAAGCGTCGCCGCTGACGATGATGATGTCGCACGAGTCCCAGCCGAGCTCGTCCATTTCCTTGCGGCTCATCGGCAGGAAGGGCGCGGGACCGAAGCGCTTGGCCCAGAACGGGCGATAAGCAGTCAGGGCCTTGGGCTTGGCAGGGGCGAGGGTGGTGGCGGACACGGCGGTGGCTTTTTTGGCGGGCAACCCGTTATTGTCCCCGACCTGGGGCTAACCCGTAAAGCGAACGGGTTAGCCTTCCAGGGCGATCAGCGCTTTTCGGGCGTAGCGTTCTTCACGTATTTGTCGAACCAGCGGACCATTTCGTAGATCTGCTGCTCCTGCGACTCCATCGCCGAGTACCAGTGCGGCTCGTGGGGCAGCATCACCAGCCGGGCCGTGCCGCCGTTGCCGCGGATCGCCTCGTAGAACTTGATCGCCTGCAAAGGGGTCGTGCCGGGGTTGGCGTCGTCCTCGCCGTGCATGATCAGGATGGGCTTCTTCAACTGGTCGGCGAAGAAGAAGGTCGACACCTGACGGTACACATCCGGCGAGGCCCAGACCGAGCGGCGCTCGCTCTGGAAGCCGAAGGGCGTCAGCGTCTTGTTGTAGGAGCCGCTGGTGGCCACGCCGGCGCGGAACAGGTCCGAGTGAGCCAGCAGATTGGCCGTCATCAGCGCGCCGTGGCTGTGGCCGGTGACGCCGATGCGCTCCGGGTCCGCCACGCCCAGGCGCACCGCTTCGTCCACCGCCGCCTTCGCATCGGCCACCAGCTGTTCGGTGTAGCTGTCGTAGGCCTTCTTCGGGTCGCCGATGATCGGGAACGAGGCGCGGTCGATGATCGCGTAGCCGGCCAGCAGCAGCAGCTGGTACTGGCGCAGCCGCGTGAAGGTGGCCTGCGAGCCGGTGACCTGGCCGGCCTTGGAGGCATCGGCATAGTCGAGCGGGTAGGCGTACAGGATCGTCGGCACGCGGGTGCCTTCCACATAGCCGGGCGGCGTGTAGAGCGTGAACGAGAGGTCCACGCCGTCCGCGCGCTTGTAGCTGACCAGGCGCTTCTTGATCGCACGCACGGCGGGCGTCGGGTCGGGCAGCTGGGTGACGGCGGCGTGCGTCGAGGCGAAGGCCGGCTCGCCGGCGGCAGCGTCCGGCGCGGCGCTGCCGAGCGTGCGCAACCAGGCGTTCGGCGGGCTGCTGGGCGACTGGTGCCAGGTCAGGAACTGCTTGTCGTCCTTGCCGGTGAAGGCGACGAAGCGTTCCAGTGCATCGCGATCGCTGCGGAACAGGCGCTCGGTCTTGCGGGTCACGAGGTCATGGCGGTCGAGGAAGGGGCGGTCGCCGTCGGGCGAGGCGCCGTTGCCGGCGAGGTAGATCGCGTCGCCCTGCATGCGCACCAGGAACTGGCCGTTGGGCTGCTGGCGATAGACGGGGTTGCCCGGGTCCGCATACTTTTCGTCACTGGACAGGTCCCACAGCACGCGCTGACCGTTCTGCGGCTGGTCGACGTCGATCTGCGAGGTGCGCACCCAGTGGCGGTTCTCGTCGTACTCCTGCAACAGCGCGATGTCGCGGCGCTCGGTCCAGCGGAAGCCGACGAAGCGTTGCACCGTCCGCGCGATCTCCTGCGGCGGCGCGGTGAACGGCGCCTTCTGTAGCATGACCTTGTCGCGCTGGGGCACCTGCACCTTCCAGTCGCCCTGGTCCAGGGCCTCGGCCCAGACCAGCGTGGCCGGCTCGGTGGCGCGCCAGTCGAAGTCGCGCGGGCCGATGCGCACGCCGGCGACCGGCACGCGGTCGGCCAGCGGCACCGAGGCGATGGTCGTGACGGCCGGCGTGCCGGGCCTGGTGATGTTCCAGACCTCGATCTCACGCGGGAAGCGCTGGTAGGTCGTCACATAGGAATAGGGCTTGTGCAGCGTCGTGACCAGCAGGTGGCGGCCGTCGGGCGACGGTTCCACCGCCTCGATCATGCCGGGCTTGCCCACGCGAGTGATGGCCAGCGTCGCGGTGTCGACCAGCGCGAGCTGCGAGGCGCCGTAGTAGTCGAACAGATCCTCGTCGTGCGCGTCCTTCAGCGTGTCGCGCGTCTCGTAAGTGCTGCTCTCGCCACTGCCGGTGCCGGTCTCCTGGGTACTGGGGCCTTCCGGCACCAGGGGCGCAGCCGGCGGCGCGCCGAGCTTGTCGGGCACGAGCTTGACCAGCAGGCTGCGCTCGCCGGGCATCCACTGCAGCTCGCCGTTGAACATCGGGTTCAGGCGCTGGCCGGGCACCTTGCGCAGGCGGCCGGTGGCGGTCTCGCCGATCCACAGTTCGACGGCGTCCTTGGCGGTATTGGCAAAAGCGAAAGCCTTGCCGTCCGCCGACCAGAACGGCCGGCCGGCGCAGGCGCCTGCGGGCAGCGACAGCGTGCGCTTGGCGCCGCCGGCCACGGCCACCAGCTCGAACGATTGTGCGCAGGGCGCGACGCCGTAGCCGCCGGGCGTGTCGTGCTTGCTGTGGTTGGCGGTCTCGATGCGGGTGCCGGCCAGCTTCAGGAAGGGCGCGGCAACGCGCGACATCGGCGGGAATTCCTGCCAGCTCACCAGCAGGAGCGTGTCGCGCGTCGGGCTGGTGAAGACCTGCGGCGGCGCCGGCGCGTGCAGTACCTCGAGGATGTTCTGTTGAGGCTGCTGGTAGCCGCGGCTGTCGCTGGCGGCGTGGGCCGTGAGGGCCAGCAGGGCGAGCAGCAGGGGTAGGGCGACGCGCGCGATCGGCATGCGAAATCCTTGGTGCGGAGATGTCGACGGTGATGCGCCCGCTGTCTGCCTGATGGGCGGCGCGGGCAACTCGGGGCCCCGACTATGTCACGCCCGTCGCCGGGTCAGCCGATGGCAGGCGGCGCGTCCAGCGAACACAGCGGCGCACTGCCCAGTGCGGCCAATTCCTCAGGCTTCAGGGGTGGTAGCAGGGGCCGGCCGGTGGCGACGAGGCCGTTCAGGAAGCCGTCGATCGCTTCGCGGCCGACTTCGAGCAGGTCGAAGCCTTCGGGGTTGAGGATCCAGTTCTGGATCAGGCCATCGGTCAACGCGACCAGCGTCACGGCGGCGACGCGGGTGTGCAGCGTCTTCGGCAACTGGCCGGCGGCCATGGCGTGGCGGAAGGTCTCTTCGTTGCTGTCCAGCCAGGCATTGCGCGAGGCGAGATGGCGGTCGCGCACGGCGAGCAACTCGTCCACGTACTCGACGCGGTGCATCGCGATCTCGAAGACGCGCCGCGTGCGCGCGTTGTGCATCGTCGAGTGGAAGGCGTTCAGCAGGCTCCAGCGCAGTTGCTCCAGCGGCGCGTTGGGGCGGACCAGACGTACCGCGTCGCGCGCCTGCTCCAGCGGCATCTTGGCCCGTTCCATCATCGCGTTGAACATCTCGGCCTTGTCCTTGAAGTGCCAGTAGATGGCACCCCGGGTCAACTCGGCTTCGGTGGCAATGTCCTGCAGCGAGGTGCGCGAAACGCCGCGACGCTGGAACAGCGCTTCCGCCGCATCCAGGATCTTTTCGCGCGTCTCAAGCGCCTCTTGCTTTGTCTTCCTGACCATCGTGGACGAAATTTTAGCGCACTTACATACATGCGTGGATGTATGTATATACTGCGGGACATCCCTTGAGTCGGGATCTGCAAATGCCGTTCGGCGCCATCGTGTATGGTGCCGAACTTGCTTGTGCCGCCCACATCGTTCCAACGAATCCCTTCGGTCCGAGAGGTTTCAATCGTGATCTGCTCTTCAGCGCAAAACAATCCGCCAGCCCTCACTGCGGGCAGCCGGGCCCTCTATCTGATTCCGCTGGCCATCGCCATCGCCTCCCTGCTCGCTGCCTGCGGCAAGAAGGAAGACGCCGGCCACGCAGCGCCCGCCGGCGGCGGCATGCCGCCCCCGGCGGTCGGCGTCGTCACCGCGGCGTTGCAGCCGGTGGCCCTGCAGACCGAGCTGCCCGGCCGCGTCGAGGCACTGCGCATCGCGCAGGTCCGCGCTCGCGTCAGCGGCATCGTGCTAAAGCGCCTGTTCACCGAGGGTTCCGAGGTCAAGGCCGGCCAGCCGCTGTTCCAGATCGACCCTGCGCCGTATCAAGCCCAGCTCGACAGCGCCCAGGCCTCGCTGGCCAAGGCGCAGGCCAACCTGAACCAGGCCGCCGCCCAAGCCGAGCGCAACAAGCCGCTGGTCGAGGCCAAGGCGATCAGCCAGCAGGAATACCTGGTGAGCGTCGCCGCCGCGAAGCAGGGCGAGGCCGACGTGGCCGCCGCCAAGGCCGCGATCACGCAGGCCAGGCTGAGCCTGGACTACGCGCACGTCACCGCGCCGATTTCCGGCCGCATCGGCCGCGCGCTGGTGACCGAGGGCGCGCTGGTCGGCGCCGCGGACGCGACGCAGCTGGCGCTGATCCAGCAGACCTCGTCGGTCTACGTGAACTTCACCCAGTCCGCCAACGAGGTCCAGCAACTGCGCCGTTCGCTGGCAGGCGGCGGACTGAAGTCCGCTGGTGCCAACGCCGCGCAGGTGCGCATCGTGCTGGAAGACGGCACCGAGTACGCCAAGCCCGGCAAGCTGCTGTTCACGGACCTGAGCGTCGACCCGACGTCCGGCCAGGTGACCTTGCGCGCCGAGGTGCCGAACCCGGGCGAGGGGCTGCTGCCGGGCCAGTACGTGCGCGTGCGCCTGAGCCAGGCCGAGGTGCCTGCCGGCATCCTGCTGCCGCAGCAGGCCGTCACGCGCGGCAGCAACGGCGACACGGTGCTGGTCGTCGGCGCCGACAACAAGCCCACGCCGCGGCCGGTCAAGATCGGCTCGGCCTGGGGCAACCAGTGGGTTGTGCTGGACGGGCTGAAGCCGGGCGAGCAGGTGATCGCCGATGGCTTCCAGAAGATGTTCGTGCCCGGCGCACCGGTGAAGCCGGTGCCCTGGACGCCCGCTGCGTCGGCATCGGCGCCTGCCTCGGCAGCCGCGCCGGCTTCCGCCGCCTCGGGCCAGTAATCCCAGGAGTTCCCCGCAATGGCACGTTTCTTCATTGACCGGCCCATCTTCGCCTGGGTGATCGCGCTGTTCGCGCTGGTCTTCGGCGCGGTGGCCATCAAGCTGCTGCCGGTGGCGCAGTACCCCAGCGTCGCGCCGCCGACGCTGGTGATCAGCGCCGTCTACCCCGGCGCCTCCGCCAAGACCATGGACGAGGCGGTGATCGCCGTCATCGAGCAGGAGCTCAACGGCTCGCCCGGCCTGGCCTACATTGAATCGGTCAGCCAGGCCAACGGCACGGCCTCGATCACGACGACCTTCGAGCCCGGCACCAACATCGAACTGGCCCAGGTCGACATCCAGAACCGCCTGTCGCGTGCCACGCCGCGGCTGCCGGCGGCGGTGACGCAGCAGGGCGTGAAGGTCGACAAGTCGCGCTCGAACTTCCTGCTGTTCGTCACGCTGTCCAGCAAGGACGGCAAGATGGACCCGATCGCGCTGGGCGACTACGCCTCGCGCTACATCCTGCCCGAGATCCAGCGCCTGGATGGCGTCGGCCAGGCGCAGCTGTTCGGTACCGAACGCGCGATGCGCATCTGGATCGACCCGGCCAAGCTGGTCGGCTACAAGCTGAGCACCGCCGACGTCAACGCCGCGATCAGCCGCCAGAACGCGCTGGTGCCGGCCGGCTCGATCGGTGACCTGCCGAACCCGAGCAGCCAGACGACGACGGCCACCGTCGTCGTGACCGGCCAGCTGACCACGGTCGAGCAGTTCGGCAACATCGTGCTGCGCGCCAATGCCGACGGTTCCACCGTCAAGCTGAAGGACGTCGCCCGCATCGAGCTGGGTGGCCAGGGCTACGGCTCCTACTCGCGCCTGAACGGCCAGCCGTCCACCGGCATCGGCGTGCAGCTCTCGCCTACCGGCAATGCGCTGGCGACGGCCAATGCGGTCAAGGCCCGCTTGGAGGAGCTGAAGCAGTACTTCCCGGAGGGCGTGATCTACAACGTGCCGTACGACTCGTCCAAGTTCGTCAAGATCTCGATCTCGCAGGTCGTGGAGACGCTGGTCGAGGCCGTGGTGCTGGTGTTCCTGGTGATGTACCTGTTCCTGCAGGACTGGCGCTTCACGCTGATCCCGACGCTGGTGGTGCCGGTGGCGCTGCTGGGGACCTTCGGGATCATGCTGGCGCTGGGCTACTCGATCAACGTGCTGACCTTGTTCGGCATGGTGCTCGTGATCGGCATGCTGGTGGACGACGCGATCGTCGTCGTCGAGAACGTCGAGCGGATCATGAGCGAGGAAGGACTGGAGCCGCGCGAAGCCACGCGCAAGGCGATGGGCCAGATCTCCAGCGCCATCATCGGCATCATCGTCGTGCTGACGGCGGTGTTCCTGCCGATGGCCTTCTTCTCCGGCTCGGTCGGCAATATCTATCGCCAGTTCACCGTGTCCATCGTCTCGGCGATGCTGATCTCGGGCTTCATGGCGCTGTCGCTGACGCCGGCGCTGTGCGCCACCTTGCTGAAGCCGGTCGAGGCCGGCCACCACCATGAGAAGCGCGGCTTCTTCGGCTGGTTCAACCGCGGCTTCTCGCGCACCGCCAAGGGCTACGAGGGCTGGGTCGCCAAGCTGCTCAAGCGCTCGGGCTCGATGCTGATCGCCTACCTGGCGATCGTCGCGGCCGTCGGCTGGCTCTACCTGCGCATGCCCGGCTCCTTCCTGCCCAATGAAGACCAGGGCTACCTGATCGTCAACGTGCAGTTGCCCCCGGGCGCCACGACGAACCGCACCGAGGCGGCGGTCAAGGCGGTCGAGGACTTCATGCACAAGCAGCCGGAAGTCGCGGACACGATCGGCGTGATCGGCTTCAGCTTCTCGGGCCAGGGCCAGAACGCGGCGCTGGTGTTCGTGCCGCTGAAGCCCTGGGACGAGCGCAAGGGCGCCGAGCACAGTGCCGGCGCGCTGGCCGGCCGTGCGTTCGGCGCCATGATGGGGGTGCGCGATGCCTTCATCTACCCGCTGTCGCCGCCGCCGATCCCCGAGCTCGGCACCGCTACCGGCTTCGCGCTGCGTCTGCAGGACCGCGGCGGCCTCGGCCACGAGGCGCTGCTGGGTGCGCGCAACCAGATGCTGGGCATGGCGCAACAGAGCAAGGTCATCACCGGCATGCGCCCGGACGGCCTGGAAGACGCGCCGCAACTGCAGATCGACATCGATCGCGACAAGGCGAACGCCCAGGGCGTCGGCTTCGACGCGATCGCCAACGTGCTCGGCACGGCGGTCGGCTCGGCCTATATCAATGACTTCCCGAGCCAGGGCCGCATGCAGCGCGTCGTCGTCCAGGCCGACCAGATCGCGCGGATGCAGCCCGCCGACCTGCTGGCGCTGAACGTACCGAACGCGCAGGGCCAGCCCGTGCCGATCGCCTCGTTCGCGACGACCCGCTGGGTCACCGGCCAGATGCAGGCCACGCGCTACAACGGCTATCCGGCGATGCGCCTGGCCGGCGACGCCGTGGCAGGCCGCTCCACCGGCGAGGCGATGGACGAGATCGAGCAACTCTGCAAGAAGCTGCCGCAGGGCATCGGCTGCGAGTGGACCGGCCTGTCCCGCGAGGAAAAGCTGTCCGGCGCGCAGGCGACGATCCTGCTGGCCTTCTCGCTGCTGGCGGTGTTCCTTTGCCTGTCGGCGCTGTACGAGAGCTGGTCGATCCCGTTCGCCGTGTTGATGGTCGTGCCGCTGGGCATCCTGGGCTCGGTGATGGGCGCGACGCTGCGCGGCATGCCCAACGACGTGTACTTCAAGGTCGGCCTGATCACGATCATGGGCCTGTCGGCCAAGAACGCGATCCTGATCATCGAGTTCGCCAAGGACCTGCAGGCCTCGGGCAAGGGCCTGGTCGAATCGGTGCTGGAAGCGGCGCACCTGCGCTTCCGCCCGATCCTGATGACCTCGCTGGCCTTCATCCTGGGCGTGACGCCGCTGTTCTTTGCCAGTGGTGCCGGCTCGGCCAGCCAGCGCGCGATCGGCACCGGCGTGCTGTCCGGGATGATCTCCGCGACGATCCTGGCCGTGCTGTTCGTGCCGACCTTCTTCCTGGTCGTGCGCCGCATCTTCAAGGGCAGTGAGCGGCAGCGCAAGCTGGCCGCCCACGAGCTCGACAAACCTGCCTCGCCGGGCGCGGGGGAACCTGTATGAGTAGGCTATTTACGCGATCGTCGACAACGCTAGGCGCTCTCGAGTTAGCCGGTGCTCCGGATTCATACTCAGAGCGTAAAAAGCCCATGAAATTGAAGTTAGCACTCATCGTCTCCGCCCTGGCGCTGGCGGGCTGCGTCAACCTCGCCCCTGAGCACAAGCGCCCGGACGCGCCGGTGGCTTCGCAGTGGCCGGCACCGGCCGCGGCCAGCGGCGCCGCGGCCGCCGAGCTTGGCTGGAAGAGCTTCTACGCCAGCGACGCGCGCCTGCAGGAATTGATCGCGCTGGCCCTGCAGAACAACCGCGACCTGCGCGTGGCGGTGCTGAACGTCGAGCAGGCGCGAGCGCTGGCTCGCGTGGCCGACGCCAGCCGCTTCCCGACCGTGTCCGGCGGCTTCATCGGCAGCGCCACGCCCACCGGCAACACCGTCTTGCGCACCTACGAGGCGGGCGTGACGGTGTCGGGCTACGAGGTCGACCTGTTCAGCAAGGTCAAGAACCAGAGCGATGCGGCCACGGCCCGCTATCTGGCCTCGGCCGAGGGCCAGCGCGCCGCGCAGATCTCGCTGGTGGCCGGCGTCGCGTCGAGCTACCTGGCGCTGCAGGCCGACGAGGAATTGCTGAAGCTCAGCTGGGACACGCTCACCTCGCGTGAGGACACCTTGCGCTTGACCAAGCTGAAGTTCGATGCCGGCGCGGCCTCGTCGCTGGACATGAACGCGGCCGAGTCCACCGCGGCCCAGGCCCGTGCGGCCGCTGCGCAGGCCGAGCGCCAGCGCCAGCAGGACCTGAACGCGCTGACCTTGCTGGTCGGCCAGCCGCTGTCGCCGCAACTGCCCGGGGGTCAGGTCTTGTCGGACTGGAAGCTTGCCGACTTGCCGGCCGGCGTGCCCTCGGAGGTGCTGGTCCTGCGGCCCGACGTGCTGCAGGCCGAGCAGCAGCTCGCCGCGGCCGAGGCCAATGTGGGCGCCGCTCGCGCGGCCTACTTCCCGAGCATCCAGCTCACCGGCAGCTACGGCTTCGCCAGCACGGCGCTGAAGAACCTGTTCGACGGCACCGCCTGGACCTGGGGCATCAACGCGCTGGCGCCGATCTTCGACGCCGGCCGCACCAAGGCCAATGTCGAGTCGGCCAAGGCGGCCCAGGGCATCGCCGTGGCGCAGTACGAGAAGGCGGTGCAGACGGCCTTCCGCGAGGTCGCCGATGCGCTGGCCGGCCGCGCCACCTACGGCGACCAGATCGCCGCGCAGGAGCGCCTGGCCCGCGCCACCACCGAGACGCAGCGCCTGGTGGAGCTGCGCTACCGCAATGGCGCGTCGAGCAGCCTGGAACTGCAGGACGCCCAGCGCAATGCCTTCGCCGCGCAGCAGCAGCTCGTGCAGGTGCGCCTGGCTGGCCTGCTGAACAGCGTGCAGCTCTACAAGGTACTGGGCGGCGGGCTGCTCAGCAGCTGATCCGCCGCTGCGCGGACCCATGAAAAAAGGGCACCCCGAGGGGTGCCCTTCTGCTTGGGTCGAACGCCGCGATTACAGCTGGCGGATGTTCGAAGCTTGCAGACCCTTCGGGCCTTGCTTCACTTCGAATTCCACGTTGGCGCCTTCGGCCAGCGTGCGGAAACCGCCGTTGTTCTTGATTTCGCTGTGGTGGGCGAACAGATCCTTGGAGCCGTCAGCCGGCGTGATGAAGCCGAAGCCCTTGCCGTCGTCGAACCACTTTACGGTGCCGGTTTGCATGGTCGTCATGATGATGAGTACCTTCTGAAAAAACAAAAAAATGATGAAGAACCTCGCGTCCGTACATCGGCGCACGAGGGCAGAAACACTCAAGATCAATCAGGGAGTTGAAACTGAAGCGAGCCGCGCGCCAGATGGACAGGTACGGGGGCTGCAGGTTGAGGACCAAGCGGTCTCTTGTGATTCTTGGCCGGCGAATATAGCACGGTTCCCGAGCTCAGGCGGCTTCTACCGCAACGGCCACGCCACTCAGCACCGCATTACCCGACAGCGGATCGCGCAGCCGGTCGTCCAGCAGCGCGTTCATATTGACGCCGGGCCGCTCCGCGGCACGGCCCAGGCGGGCGCCGGGCAGGTCGTGGCCCCAGCCGTGCGGCAGGCTGACGACGCCGGGCCTCAGGTCCCGTGTCAGTTCCACCGGGGCCAGCAGCTCGGCGCCGCCGGCTGTCAGCCGGGCGGTGGCGCCATTGCTGAGCCCCAGGCGCTCGGCGTCCTGGGGGTGCATCAGCAGCGTGCAGCGCTCGGGGCCCTTGGCGAGCACCGGCAGGTTGTGCATCCAGCTGTTGCCGGAGCGCACGTCGCGGCGGCCGATCAGCAGCATGCCGCCGTCATCCGCGTCGGCCAGCGCCTGCTCGACCGCCGGCAGCTCGGCCAGCAGCGTCGTCGGTGCCAGCTCGATCCGGCCGCTGGGCGTGCGCAGCAACTCGGGGATGCGCGGCTGCAGCGGGCCGAGGTCGATGCCGCCGTCGGTGGCCTTCACCTGCTCCAGCGACAGGCCATAGGGGCCGCCGCGAAGCGCATGGTCGATCAGCACCTCGGGGCCTGGCATCGAGGACGCGGCCTCGGGGTCGAACAGCGCGGCCAGGCGCAGCAGTGTCTGCCATTCCCCGGGCATGCCGGCCGGCCGCTCGAACACCGGCGCGCTGAAGCGCGCATGGTTGCGATAGGAAAGCTGCGGGAAGGCGACGTCGAAGTGCAGGTCTTCCAGCGGCGAGAGGCCGGGCAGGATCACGTCGGCGTGGCGGCTGGTTTCGTTCAGGTAGATGTCCAGGCTCAGCATGAAGTCCAGGCTGTCCAGTGCGCGCTCGATGCGCGGGCCGTTCGGCGCGGACAGCACCGGGTTCGCCGCGATCGCGATCAGCGCCTTGACCTGGCCGTCGCCGGCCGTCTCGATCTCCTCGGCAAGCAGCGTGATCGGCAACTCGCCGAAGACCTCGGGTGCGCCGCTGACCCGGCTGCGATGCCTTGCGGTGCGCACGCCGCGGCCACTCGCGGGTTGTCCGGTCGTGTTGGCGGCGAAGGCGGCGGCCTTGGGAAACATCGCGCCACCGGGCGCGTCGAGGTGGCCGGTGAGGACGTTCAGCACGTCCACCAGCCAGCTGTTCAAGGTGCCGAAGCGCTGCGTGCAGGTGCCCAGCCGCCCGTAGACGCAGGCATGGCCGGCGGCGGCCAGCTCGCGCGCCAGCCGGCGTTGCGTCGGGGCATCGATGCCGCAGGCGGCGGCCATGCGCTCCGGTGCGAAGGGCTGCACCGCCTCGCGCAGCTCGGCGATGCCGTTCGTCCATTCTTCGAGCCGCCCGGGCTTGGCCAGGCCCTCGTCGAACAGCGTGTGCACCAGGCCCAGCAGCAGGAAGGCGTCGCCGCCGGGCCGGATCGCGAGGTGCTCGTCGGCCTGCGCCGCCGTTTCGGTGCGGCGCGGATCGAAGACGACGATGCGGCCGCCGCGCCCGCGCATCGCCTTGGCCTTGCCGCGGTAGTCGGGCACGGTCCAGAGGCTGCCGTTGCTGACCATCGGATTGGCGCCCAGCATCAGCAGGAGGTCGCAGCGCTCGATGTCCGGCACCGGGATCGACAGCCAGTGGCCGAACATCAGGCCGCTGGACAGCTGCTTGGGCATCTGGTCCAGCGTCGAGGCGGAGAAGAAGTTGCGCGTGCCCAGCGCCTTCACCAGCCGCGGCACATAGGCCAGCAGGCCGATCTTGTGCGCGCTCGGGTTGCCGATCACCAGCGCCAGCGCATCGGCGCCGTGGCGCTCGCGGATGGGCACGAGCCGGCGTTCGATCTCGGCGAAGGCCTCGTCCCAGCTCGCTTCGGCGAAGCTGCCGTCGGGCTGCCGGATCAGCGGCGTGCGCAGCCGGTCGGGGTCCTCGTGCAGGTCCTTCAGCGACACGCCCTTGGGGCAGATGTAGCCGTGGCTGAAGACGTCCTGTTCGGCGCCGCGGATCGAGACGACCTTGTCGCCCTGCGTGCGAATCTCGAGGCCGCAGCAGGCCTCACAAAGCGGGCAGATGCGGTAGTGGCTGAGCGTCTCCATCGTTTCGTCTCCGATGTGGTTCTCGGCCGATTGTGGGGTGCCGCGGCTGCGGCCGGCGTCAAGCGGGCGACAGGCTTGACCTCCGAGGTCACATCTGCCGGAACAGGTGCGTGTAGCTTTCTGCCACCAGCAGGGCCTCGCCGCGCGCCTTCAGCTTCAGCTGCATGCGGCCGCGGAAGTCGCGCGTCACCGCCTCGACGGCGCTGGCGTTGACCAAGGTGGAGCGGTGGATCTGCCAGAACTGGTTGGGGTCGAGCTCCTCGACCAGCTCCTTCAGCGGCTTGCGGATCAGCGCCTCGCCCTCGCGCGTGGCGACGCGGGTGTATTTGTTGTCGGACTGGAAGTACAGCACCTCGTCGACGGTGATCAGCCGCAGCGACTGGCCGACCGAGGCATTGATCCAGCGCAGGTAGGCGCGTGACGGTCCGCTCGTGCGCGGGCTCAACTGGTCGAGCGCGTCGTGGACGTCCTGCGCGTATTCGGCCGGCGGCGTGCCCAGCCGCTGGCGGACGCGGCCGATCGCGGTGAACAGCCGCGCCGCCGAGAGCGGCTTGAGCACGTAGTCGACCGCGCCGTGGTCGAAGGCAGCGACCGCGTACTGGTCGTAGGCGGTCACGAACACCACGTGGCTGCGCGCGCCCACCTGGCGGGCCACCTCGATGCCGGTGGCGCCGGGCATCTGGATGTCGAGGAACAGCACGTCGGGCTGGTGCCGGTCGACCATCCGCAAGGCCTGCACGCCGTCGGCTGCCTCACCGACGATGGCGAGCTCCGGCCACAGTTCGCCGAGCTTCTCGACCAGCTCGTGGCGCAGGGTTTCTTCGTCCTCGGCGACGACGGCGGTGGGGGCGGACAGGCTTCTCATCGTTCAGCTCAGCTCCAGGATGAAGCGGGTACTGCCGTCGGGCGAGGACTCGCAGCGCAGCCGCGCCGAGCCGGACGAGAGCACGCGCAGGCGTTCCGCCAGCGCTTCGAGCTCGGCATCGTCCTCGCCCAGGCCGGGCCGGTCGAAGGCCAGCGTGATGCGCAGATTGTCGGAGGCCGACAGCGTACAGCGCGTCGGCGCCGTAACGGCGAGCTTCAACGCACGCTGCAGCAGCGGCAGCAGGATCATTGGCGGCACTGGCGCACCGCGCAGCGCGTCCGGCAACTCGATGCGGAACTCCAGCGGTGGATGGCCGAGCCCCTGCAGTACGGCCAGGTAGCTCTCCAGCAACTCCGCCTCGGCGTCCAGCCGTGTGCCGGGCTCGCGCAGCCGCGGCAGTGCGACGCGCAGGTGGCGGATCAACTGCTCCATCCGCGCCGGCGCGGCCTCGTCGCTGCGCGCATAGGCCTGCTCGATGTCCACCAGCGCATCGAACAGCAGCTGCGGCTCCACTTGCGCCTGCAGTGCCGCCAGCCGCGCGGCCATCGCCTGGCGGCGCAGCCGGCCGTGCTCCTGCAGCATGCGCTGTACCGAGTCCTCGGCGCGGCGGCGCCGGCCGAGCAGCTCCAGCACGGCCAGCATCATCGCCATCGGCATGAAGTCGCCGAGGATGCCGCCCAGCAGCGCGATCGGGCTCATGTCGTCCACCGGCGGCAGACCCTTCTTCATGCGCATCATCTCGCCGATGGTGGGCCAGGGCAGCAGGTGCACCAGCGGCGTCAGGACCAGGTTGGACATCAGCGCCCCGGCCAGTGCGGCCAGGGCCAACCGCAGCGTGCGGCGCGGATGCGTCGGCGCGCTGCGGTCGGCCGGCAGCCAGACGGCCAGCAGCATCAGGCCGACGACGACTGGCACCACCAGCCGCGTCAGCACGGGCAGCAGCTTTTCCTCGACCCCCAGCTCCAGCAGCGAGCCCAGGTCGATCAGGCCGATCAGCGCACCGGCCAGCGCGAACACTGCCAGCTCGCGCCAGCGCAGCGAACGCCAGGCGGAGAACAGATGGACAAGCGGCGACGTGGCGGGCGCGGCGTCGGCCGGCGTGGCGGGCACCGTCGTCATGCGGCGCCCGGCACCAGCGGCATGCGCACGCGCGCGACGACGCCGCGCGGCTGCGCCGCCTCCAGCTCTAGCGCGGCGCGGCCGCCGAACAGCGCGCCGAGCCGCGCGCGGGTGTTTGCCAGGCCGACGCCGGAGCCGCCGCTGCCGGCGAAGCCCTGGCCGTTGTCGCGTACCTCGACGGCGATCTCGTCACCGGCGCCGCTGGCGTGCGCATGGATCTCGATGCGCCCGCCTTCGGGCAGCGGCGACAGGCCGTGCTTGATCGCGTTCTCGACCAAGGTCGGCAGCACCATCGGCGGCAGGCGCGCGCCCAGCAGGCCGGCCTCGGCCTCGATGTCGAAGGACAGGCGCTCGCCCATGCGCATCTGCAGGATCGTCAAGTAGTTGCGCACCAGCTCCAGCTCCTGCCCGAGCGTGGAATCGGTGCAGCGCATGCTGGGCAGCGCGGCGCGCAGGTAGGCGATCAGGCTGACCAGCATGTCGCGGCCGCGGTCCGGCGTCGTCGCGTAGAGGCGCTTGACGTTGGCGAGCGTGTTGAACAGGAAATGCGGCTCGATCTGCGCGTTCAGCGCCGAGACCTGCGCCTCCATCTGCTGCGCCTCCAGCGCCTCGCGCTCGCGCGCGGCCTGGCGCAGCCGGTCGGCCGCCGCGTGCTCGGCGCGCACGACGCGCAGCAGCGCATAGGCCAGGCAGCCGAGTAGCGTCCACAGGCCGGCGGTGGAGAAGAACCAGCCCCACATGAAGTGCTCGTCCGGCTTGTCGTAGTTCACGGCCAGGTGGCGCAGCACGGCACCGATGGCGGCGCCCGCCGCCACCGCGCCCCCCTGCAGCGCCAGTGCCTTGCCGCCGCCCCAGCGGCGGCCGGCCACTGGAACCAACAAGGCCTCGGCCCCGCCGATCATCAGCAGGATCATCAGCCCGGTGATCAGCGACTGGCGGGTGAACTGCACCAGCGAGAACAGCCAGTCGGTCCAGGGCATCGGCTCGTAGTCGTACCAGGCCAGCTCGCGCGACAGCGCATGCATCAGGCAGAAGTAGTAGACGGCCGCGATCATCCGCAGGTTGAAGACCCGCAGAAAGGCCTCGCGGGGCGAGTTCGTCGGAGCGACCGGTGTGTCCATGGCGCCGATTGTGTGCTTCGGTGGCCCGGTGCGGGGTCGCGTGCGACGAAGCCGGCGCTGCCCGGATGAATGCGGGGAGACCCGTCGTCAGTTCATACTGCCGGGATCGTCAAGGAGGCCAGGGAATGCGTATCGACATCGGGGAGGGCGTGCGCCTGTTCGTGGACGTGGAGGGGCCGGGCTGGGTGCCGGACGGGCCAGCGCTGCGCGAGAAGCCGACGCTGATCTGCATGCACGGTGGCCCGGGCTTCGATCATTCGGCCTACAAGCCTGGCTTCTCGGCGCTGGCCGACCTGGCGCAGATCGTCTATTACGACCACCGCGCCCACGGCCGCAGCGACGGCCGCCCGCGCGAGGAATGGACGCTGGACGTCTGGGCCGACGACATCGTCCGCCTGTGTTCGGCGCTGGGCATAGTGAAGCCGATCGTGCTGGGCCAGTCCTTCGGCGGTTTCGTGGCGCAACACTACATTGCGCGGCACCCGGGCCATGCGCGCGGCGTGATCGTGTCCAGCAGCTCGCACCACGGCCGGCTGGAGCGCAAGCTGGCGATGTTCGAGAAGCTGGGCGGCCCCGAGGCGAGGGCGCTGGCGGAAGCCTTCTGGACCACGCCGAACGAAGACACCTGGCAGGCCTACTGGGCCGGCTGCCGTCATCTGTACAACACCCGGCCGCCGCTCGATCCGCAGGCCGGCGAGCGCACGCTGTTGCGCAAGGACATCCTGTTCCACTTCTGCGCCGGCGAGAAGAAGCGCCTGGATCTGCTGCCGGGCCTGGCGCGCGCCGAATGCCCGGTGCTGGTGCTGGCCGGCGAGCAGGATCCGGTCTGCCCGATCGAGGATGCGCGCGAAATCGCCGCGGCGCTGCCGCATCAGTGGTCGCAATTTGTCGGCTTCCCGGGCGTCGGGCACGGGGCGTGGCGAGACGATCCCGAGGCGGCGTTCCCGGTGCTGCGCCGTTTCATCCAGGCGCTGTAGCGGGTCAGTGGCTGATCAGCGCCCGCAGGTCCCGGTCGAGCAGCGCGGCGTCGCCGAGGTTCATCTCGATCAGGCGCCGCAGGTGGGTGATGCTCTCGAGATCGATGCTGCGGCACACCAAGCCCGCGTGCTCGCCCTGCACATGGCCGATCTCGCCGGCCATCGCGATCGGTTGCTCCAGCCCGGCGAGGTGGATCTTCAGCAGGCAGGGTGAGCCGGTCTGCAACCCCGCGGCCTCGGCCGATGGCAGCTTTAGCAGCGCGCCTTTCAGCGACAGGTCCAGGACCTGCGCCTGCAGTTGCGCCTGCGCGCTGATCAGTTCCGCCGCAGCGTCGAAGGCGACGCGATTGAAGTGGCGGCGTTCGGTGTTCTTGTCGTCGATGGCAGCCTCCCGGAAACGGCTCGGCCGATCATATGTCCAAGGGCGCGACGATGGTGCTGGTCTCCACCGCCTGCACCAGGCGCGTCGGGATCACCGCCTCCAGCCCCATCGATTCCAGCAGATACCAGGCGGCGCGCAGGTAGGCCGCGGTGTCGCTGCGTGCCTCGTCTTCCCGCAGGCCGGCCATCTCGCTGGTGCGCTGCAGCGCGAACTGGCTGTGCCGCGCCTGCGCGTGGCCGCGCGGCGCCATCTGCGGCGCCTGGTAGCTCAGCGCGATGCGGGCCAGCAAGGTCTGCACCTCGTCGCTCTCCACATGCTGACCCAGCAGCTTGGCCAGATCGCCCAGCAAGTGCTCGGCCCCGGCGGCCAGCAAGCGGGCCGCATGGTCGCTGCCGCCGGCCAGGTACAGCGCGGCCGCCAGGTCGGCGTATTCCAGCGCGATCGCGAGGTTGGGCAGGTCGTTGTTTGAACTCATGGCACCGTGGAGTTTAGGCGTTAGGGGCACCGGTGGTGTGCGCCCGCTAGGCGCTGTCGGGCGTGATTGTCACCAATTGTTGATCCGCGCTGTGGCATTCCGCGCGGCTCGCCCCCGGGCGCTAAGCTGTGACCATCGCAAGAAGAAGGAGTACCTACGCCATGCAAGACAAGCTCACCGTCGATCTGATCGAACGTCGCACCACGATCGCGCGCCTGGCCGCCCTGGCCGCCAGCGCGGGCCTGCCGGCCTTGGCCCTCGCCGCCGACGACAAGGAGGACGGCAAGACCTATGACGAGGATTCGGTCCTGAAGGCGGCCACCGAGTTCTTCGGCGACACCACTGAGGGCCTGGCCAAGGTCATCGCCAAGGCCTTCCAGGAACAGGGCCGCCCAAACGCCTACATCAAGGGCCAGGAGGCCAGCGGCGCGCTGACGGTGGGCCTGCGCTACGGCGAGGGCGAATTGCTGATGAAGGGCAGCGAAAGGGGCGCCAAGGTCTACTGGGCTGGCCCGTCGATCGGCTTCGACGCCGGCGGCAACGCCTCCAAGGTCTTCACCCTGGTCTACCACCTGCCCAAGGCCTCGTCCATCTACCAGCGCTTCCCCGGCGTGGACGGCAGCCTCTACTACGTCGGCGGTGCCGGCATCAACTACCAGCGCCGCAACGGCATCACGCTGGCACCGATCCGCCTGGGCGTCGGCCTGCGCGCCGGCGCGAGCGTGGGCTACCTGCACTACCGGCGCGAGAAGTCGGTCAATCCGTTCTAGGACGGATGAAGTAACCGTGATCCTGCGCGGCAGAAGCGAGCGCGCAACAATGCCCGCAGACACTATGCTGAACAGCTTCGGAGGCGGCGATGAAATTGCTCGCGCATCTCAACCGTTCCGTCCATCAATTGCAGGGCGGCGGCGTCGTGATCACCGTTACCCTGCTGAGCTTGGCGGCGGCCTCCATCCTCGTGCTGGCGCCCTGAGCGAAGTCCCTTTTCATCTCCAGCCCGCTTGCCAGCGGGCCCGTGACAGGGCAGAGTCGGATGCTCGACTACTGGAGATTTCCACATGCTTCCGCCGAGCCAAGCGACGCTGATACCGGAGTCCGGCGATACCCGTGGCGCGCATCACGGCCTGGACCCGCTGCCCGCGCAGGCAATCAGCGCCGAGGTACTGCTGGAGAAGTACGCCAAGGGCGACGAGCAGACCCTCGACGACGTGCGGCAGCGCGTGGCTCGCGCCCTGGCCGCGGCCGAGGCGCCCGAGCGGCGCGCCGAATGGACCGCGAAGTTCCTCGACGCGCAGCGCCGCGGCTTCGTGCCCGCGGGCCGCATCCTCTCGGCCGCCGGCACCGAGCTGTCGGCCACCTTGATCAACTGCTTCGTCCAGCCGGTCGGCGACTCGATCGCAACCTTGGAGGACGGCCACCCCGGCATCTACACCGCGCTGACCGAGGCGGCCGAAACGATGCGCCGTGGCGGCGGCGTGGGCTACGACTTCTCGCGCATCCGCCCGCGCGGCGCCTGGGTCGGCTCCACCCGCAGCAGCGCCTCCGGCCCGGTCAGCTACATGCGGGTGTTCGACCGCTCCTGCGAGACGGTGGAGAGCGCCGGCAGCCGCCGCGGCGCGCAGATGGGCGTGCTGCGCTGCGACCACCCGGACATCGAGGAATTCATCCACGCCAAGGACGAGGGCGACCTCGCCAACTTCAACGTCTCGGTCGGCGTCACCGATGCCTTCATGGAAGCGGTGCTGGCCGATCGCAGCGTCGAACTGGTTCACCGCGCCGAGCCCGGTGCCACGCAGAAGGAAGCAGGCGCCTGGCAGCGCGCCGATGGCCTGTGGGTCTACCGCAGCCTGCCGGCCCGCTCGCTGTGGGACCAGATCATGAGGTCCACCTACGACCATGCCGAGCCCGGCGTGCTGTTCCTGGACCGCATCAATGCGGACAACAACCTGTACTACTGCGAGTCGATCGCCAGTACGAATCCCTGCGTGACCGAAGACTGCTGGGTGTTCACTGCCGATGGCCCCCGCCAGGTCCGCGAGCTGGTGGGCGAGCCCTTCACCGCTATCGTCGATGGCAAGCCGTTCTCCACCGAGTCGGCGGGCTTCTTCGCCACGGGGCGCAAGCCGGTGCTGCGGCTGACCGCCGCAGAGGGACAGGTCTTGCGCCTGACCGGCGACCATCCCGTACGCAAGGTGGTCCGCAAAACTCGCTACCTGATTGAAAGTGATTGGATCAAGGCGGGCGAGCTTCGCGCCGGCGACGAGATCCTGCTGCACGACCATCGGAGCCTGGCGGGCTGGGAGGGACGGGGCACGGCGGCGGAGGGCTACCTGCTCGGACTGCTGATCGGCGATGGCACCTTGAAGACGGACAAGGCCGTGCTGTCCGTCTGGGCGCCTGAACTGAAGGCTGTCGGTGACGAGACTGTTCGCCGTCCGGCCAGCGTGGCTGCGGTCATGGCGGTGGTGGAGGCCGCCGCCGCGACTCTGGACCACCGGAGTGATTTTGTCGGCTGGCAGCGGCCGGTCGCCGGGCGGGGCGAATACCGGCTGGCATCGGCACCGCTACGCGATCTGGCACTGGCGTTCGGGGCGACCCCTGGGAACAAGCGGATCACGCCTGCGATGGAAGCCAGTTCTTCGGAATTCCATGCAGCCTTGCTGCGCGGGCTCTTCGACGCCGACGGCTCCGTCCAGGGGAATCAGGACAAGGGCGTCAGCGTGAGACTGACGCAGGTGGATCTCGGGAACCTGCGGGCGGCCCAGCGGATGCTGCAGCGCCTGGGAATCGTCGCGACCCTCTATCGCGAGCGCCGTCCCGCAGGTGTCCGTGTGTTGCCCGATGGGCGCGGTGGCCGGCGCGGGTATTCGACGCAGGCCGTGCATGAACTCATCATCAGCGGTGAGAGCTTGCGCCGATTTGCCGAAATGGTGGGATTCGAAGACACCGCCAAGCATGAGCGCCTGGCTGGCCTGTTGGCCGGTTATCGGCGTGAATTGAACCGGGAACGGTTCACGGCGACCGTCGAAAGCCTCGTGGCCGACGGCGAGGAAGAGGTCTTCGATGTCACGGTGGAACGCATCCACGCCTTCGATGCCAACGGCCTCTATGTATCGAACTGCGCCGAGCAACCGCTTCCGTCCTACGGCTGCTGCTGCCTCGGCTCCATCGACCTAACGCGTTACGTCAGCGCACCGTTCAGCGCCGACGCAAGCTTCGAAGAGCGGGGCTTTGTCGAGGTCGTGGCCGTTGCCATCCGCATGCTCGACAACGTGCTCGACGTGACGCCCTGGCCTTTGCCCGCGCAGGCGGCCGAGGCGCGCAACAAGCGCCGCGTGGGCCTGGGCTTCACGGGCCTGGGCGACGCGCTGGTGATGCTGAACCAGCGCTACGACAGCGAGGCCGCGCGCGAGACGGCGCAGCGCATCTCCGAGCTGATGCGCGACGCGGCCTACCTTGCTTCCAGCGATCTGGCGGCGGAGAAGGGCGGCTTCCCGCTGTTCAACGCGGAGCTGTATCTTTCGGGCGGCAGCTTCGCCACCCGGCTGCCGAAGGCGGTCAAGGACAGGATCCGCGCGCAGGGGCTGCGCAACTCGCACCTGCTGTCGATCGCACCGACCGGCACAATCAGCCTGGCCTTCGCGGACAACGCCAGCAACGGCATCGAGCCGGCCTTCAGCTGGAGCTACACGCGCAAGAAGCGCGTCTCGGTACTGGAGGGCGGCGGCTTCAAGGAGTATGCGGTCGAGGATCACGCCTGGCGCCTGTTCCGCCACATGTTCGGTGCCGATGCGCCGCTGCCCGAGGCCTTCGTCACCGCACTGGAGCTCAGCGCGTCCGATCACGCGCAGATGGTGTCGGCCGTCGCGCCCTTCATCGACACCTCGATCTCGAAGACGGTGAACGTACCGGCAGACTACCCCTACGCCGATTTCAAGGACCTGTACGTGCAGGCCTGGAAGGGACGGCTGAAGGGTCTGGCGACCTATCGGCCCAACGCCGTACTGGGTTCCGTGCTCAGCGTGGAGCCCGTAAAGAAGCCCGAGCCGCTACGTCCCGTGGCGGAGGAGGGGGCCAACCAGCGCCTGCGCGTCGACCGCTTGCCCAATGCGGTGCTGGCCTCGCTGCGCTGGCCCAGCCGCCCGGAGATGCCCGGCGGCAACCCGGCCTGGAGCTACATGATCCAGCACCCGCACGGCGACTTCGCGTTGTTCATCGGCGAGCTGCCGGCCGAGGGACCGGACGCGGGCCTGTTCGGCCGCACCTTGCCCTTCGAGGTCTGGGTCAACGGCGCCGAGCAGCCGCGCGGGCTCTCGGCCCTGGCCAAGACCCTGTCGATGGACCTGCGCACCAACGATGCCGCCTGGTTGCGGCTGAAGCTGGATGCGCTGGCGACGGTGGCCGAGGAGCGTGCGTTCGAGATGCCGATGCCGCCGAACGGCGACAAGCGCTTGTTCCCCGGCGTCGTCGCCGCAACGGCCGCGGTGATCCGCTGGCGCTGCGAGCAGCTCGGCGCGCTGCAGGAGGCCCAGGGGCCGACGCCGGTGCTCGACGCCATGTTCAGCCGCGAGGAGCCGCGCACCGGCACCAGCGGCACGCTGGCCTGGGCGGTCGACGTGGACAACCCGGCGACCAATGAACAGTTCACGCTGACGCTGAAGGAGGTCAGCCTGCCCACGCCGGAAGGCGGCACCGTGACGCGGCCCTGCGCGATGGGCTTCTCCGGCAACTACCCCAAGGCCTTCGATGGGCTGGCCCGGTTGCTGTCGCTGGACATGCGGGTGATGGATCCGGGCTGGATCGGCATGAAGCTGCGCAAGCTGTTGAACGTCGGCGAACCGCTGGGCCATTTCATGGCGCCGGTGCCGAGCCTGGCCGCCGTGCAGGGCAAGCCGGGCCGCCAGCAAGTCTGGCCCTCAACGGTGGCCTATGTCGCGCGGCTCGTGATCCACCGCTACGCGATGCTGGGCGTGCTCGACGAGGCCGGCATGCCGCTGGTCGAGATGGGCCTGCTGCAGCAGGCGCCGCAGGCGAGGGCGGCGAAGGCGGGGCTGGAGGTGGCACCGATGGCCGGCCGGCCCTGCCCGGAATGCGGCAACAGCACGATGATTCACAAGGACGGCTGCGATTTCTGCACCGCCTGCGGCTACGTGGGCCAGTGCGGGTGAACAGGGCCTGAACAGGCCCTCGTCAGGTGCGCGCCTTGACCATGCCGTAGATCACCAGCAGCACGACGGCGCCGACGATCGAGGCGATCCAGCCGGCGGCCTCGCCAGGGGCGTACCAGCCGAGCCGGCCGCCGACGAAATTCGCGATAAAGGCGCCGGCGATGCCCAGCACCGTCGTCATGATGAAGCCGAGCTTGTCGTCGCCGGGCTTGAGCGCCCGCGCCAGCAGGCCCACGATGAAACCGATGATGATCGTGCCGATGATGGAGAGCATGTGAAGAGTTTCCGGGGTGGAGGGAGGCGGTCAATCTAGCTGAACTTCGCAGGGCTTCTTTGTCCAGGCAGCGCATCCCCCTAGAACGTGCGTCGATCACAATCCCGGCATGCCCGACATCACCTTCATCCATTTCGACGGCACGGCCGAGGGTTTCGAGGCGCCCGAGGGCGTCAGCCTGATGCAGGCGGCCACCGGCTACGGCGTGGACGGCATCGTGGCCGAATGCGGCGGCTCGATGATGTGCGCGACCTGCCATGTGATCGTCGACGAGGCCTGGGCGGGCCGACTGGCGCCGCCCTCGGCCCTCGAACTCGACATGCTGGACAGCACGGCCGTGCCGCGCGAGGCGACGAGTCGGCTGTCCTGCCAGATTCCCCTGACCGCCGAGCTGCAGGGCCTCGTCGTGCGCCTGCCCGAGCGCCAGGTCTGAGCGGCTGAAGCGTCGCGGCGAGAATTCCTCCTTTCGCCACAAGAACTCGAGGAGAAGCAATGAACGCAGAGACACCGGCCGGCCCGATCGTGATCATCGGCGGCGGCCATGCGGGCGCCGCGCTGTGCGGCGCGCTGGCCGCGGCGGGGCTGGGCGCGCAGGTGCAACTGGTCTGCGAGGAAGCGGTGCTGCCCTATCACCGGCCGCCGCTGTCCAAGGCCTTCCTGAAGACGCCGGACGAAAAGCTGCAGCCGCACCGCGCCGAAGACTGGTATGCGCAGCAGGGCATCGCGCTGCAGCGCGGCGACCCGGCCGTGGCGATCGATCGCGCGCAGCGTCACCTGCGGCTGCGGTCCGGCAAGACCCTGGCCTACGGGCGGCTGGTGCTGGCCACCGGCAGCCGCGCGCGGAACCTCCCGCACCTGCCCGCGTCGCTGTCGAACGTCTTCACGCTGCGTTCGGCGGCCGACGCGCAGCGCCTGCGCGAGCGCCTGCATGGCGCGCAGCATCTCACCGTGCTTGGCGGCGGCTTCATCGGCCTGGAGATCGCGGCCACCGCGCGCGCGGCCGGCAAGGCGGTGACGGTGCTGGAATCGGCACCCCGCCTGCTGGCGCGATCGGTCTCGGCGGAGCTGGCCGAGCACGTGCTGCAGACGCACCGTGCCAGCGGCATCGACCTGCGCCTGGGCGTGGCCGTCGGCGAATTCGAGTTCGATGGCGACCGCCTCGCCTCGCTGGCCGTGGACGGCCGACGCGAGCCGGTCGAGCTACTGGTGATGGGCATCGGCGCCGCGCCCGAGCACACGCTGGCGACCGAGGCCGGCCTGCCGTGCGAGAACGGCATCGTCGTCGACGCGCTGATGCGCACGTCCGATCCGGACATCCTGGCCATCGGCGATTGCGTCGCCTTCGACGAGTCCTACAGCGGGCGCCGCCTGCGGCTCGAATCGGTGCAGAACGCCAACGACCAGGCCCGCACCGCCGCGGCCACCTTGCAGGGCCGCGAGGAGCCGTACCGGGCGCTGCCCTGGTTCTGGTCCGAGCAGGGCGCGATGCGCTTGCAGATGGCCGGCCTGATGCCCACAGACCCCGCTGAGGGAAAACCTTATCGCCGCGACGGCGCGAACGCTGGCACCTTCTCGTTGCTGCACTACGTCGGCGAGCGGCTGGTCTGTGTCGAGAGCGTCAGCGCGCCGCTGGACCACATGGCCGCGCGCAAGCTGCTGGAGACGGGCAAGAGCCCGGCGCCCGAGGCGGCCTGCGATCCGGCCGTGCCCTTGAAGAACCACGCCTAGCAACGGAGCCCCATGTTCCCGAAGAACGCCTGGTACGTCGCCTGCACGCCGGACGAACTGGCCGGCGACAGGCCGCTCGGCCGCCGCATCTGCGGCGAGGCCATGGTGTTCTTCCGGGGCGCCGATGGCGCGGTGGCCGCGCTGGAGGACTTCTGCCCGCATCGCGGCGCACCGCTGTCGCTGGGCCGTGTCGTCGACGGCACGCTTCAGTGTGGCTATCACGGGTTGCGGATGGGCTGCGAGGGCAAGGTGGTCGCCATGCCGGGCCAGCGGATGGGCGTGTTCCCGGCGATCCGCCGCTACGCCGCGGCGGAGCACCACGGCTTCGTCTGGGTCTGGCCCGGCCGCATCGAAGACGCCGATCCGCTGGCGCTGCCCCAGCTGGCATGGGCCGGGCAGCCCGACTGGGCCTATGGCGGCGGCATCTACCACGTCAACTGCGACTACCGGCTGATGATCGACAACCTGATGGACCTGACGCACGAGACCTATGTCCATGCCGGCAGCATCGGCCAGAAAGAGATCGACGAGGTCGCGCCGCAGACGCGCACCGAGGGCGACGAGGTGATCACCGAACGGCGCATGTACGACATTCCCGCGCCGCCGTTCTGGCAGATGGCGCTGCGCGGCATGGGCCTGCCCGACGACCGGCCGGTGGACCGCTGGCAGATCTGTCGCTTCACGCCGCCGAGCCAGGTGATGATCGAGGTCGGCGTGGCGCTGGCGGGGCGGGGCGGCCACGAGGCCGACCCCGCCGTGAAGGCATCGAGCATCGTGGTCGACTTCATCACGCCGGAGACGGAGCGCTCGATCTGGTACTTCTGGGGCATGGCGCGCCGCTTCAAGCCCGAGGACCCGGCGCTGACCGACAGCATCCGCGAGGGCCAGCGCAGGATCTTCGGCGAGGATCTTCAAATGCTCGAGCGCCAGCAGCAGAATCTGGAGGCCTGGCCCGAGCGGCGGCTGATGAAGCTCAATATCGATGCTGGCGGCACCTTCTCCCGGCGGGTGCTGGAACGGCTGGTGGCGCAGGAGCGCCAAGCATAGGGGCATGTGGATTGCCGGAGCTCGATTTTTCCTCACGGCAAGGAGTAGATGCGATGAGTGAGCAAGCACAGAGCAAGGCCAAACCCTCGGTGGAGGAAATCTTCCACCAACTCCGCTGCGGCCGCGGGCATGAGTTCGTCGATTCGTCCAACATCGACGAACTGCTGCGGATGGCCGACACCAGCAACGATGCCGTGCTGGCCGAGGAGCTGCGCGAGTTCAAGTCCGACAACTGCTGAGCGATGCCGCAGCCGCTGCCCGCGATCATCGATGTCGAGGCCTCCGGCTTCGGCCGCGGCAGCTATCCGATCGAAGTCGGTTTCATCGAGCCCGAGGGTCGCTCGTTCTGCTGCCTGATCCACCCTGAACCCGACTGGCAGCACTGGGACTCTCAGGCCGAGGCGCTGCACGGCATCAGCCGCGGCGCGCTGCTGGCCCACGGCAAGCCGCCCGCTTGGGTGGCGGCCGAGATGAACGCGCGGCTGCGCGGCCAGACCGTCTACTGCGACGGCTGGGGTCACGACTACCCCTGGCTCGCGCGGCTGTTCAACAGCGCGGACCTGCAGCCCAGCTTCCATCTCGACGACCTGCGCCGCCTGCTGAGCGAGAGCGAGGCCGCGCGCTTCCACGACGTGGCCGCGCGCGTACGCCGCGAGCAGAAGATCGAGCGGCACCGCGCCAGCAGCGATGCCAAGGTGCTGCAGCTGGCCCTGATGCGGGTGAAGGCGGAGGCGGTCGACGCCTGAAGGCGCCCGGAGCGTGGCGCGAGGCCGACGGGGGTTTTCCCCTGAGCCCGCTGGCCTCGCCGCCGGAGGCTTCATTGTTTGGACGATGGAGCCGGATCTTGCCGGTCGGCGACAAACTAGACTGCGGCCATGAGTTCCGCCGTCGATCCGATTCCCGCCGCCAGGCCGCCCGCCAGCCCCGATCTCGAGCCCAAGCGGGCGCCGCTGCAGCCGCGTGCGGTCGAGACCTATGAACGCATCCTGGCGGCCTGCGCGGAACTGCTGGGTGAGGTCGGCATCGAGCGCCTGTCCACCAATCTGGTCTGCCAGCGCGCGGGCATCTCGCCGCCGGCGCTGTACCAGTACTTCCCGAACAAGTACGCGATCCTGCACGAGCTGAGCCTGCGGCTGATGCGCCAGCAGAACGAGTTGCTGGCGCCTTGGGCGGTGAAGGAGACGATGGCGCTGCCACCGGCCGAATTCGCCACCAGCATGGCCGCGCTGTTCGTGCGCCTGCAGACGCTGACGGCGCAGATGCCGGCCGGCATCTGGGTCACGCGGGCGCAGCGGGCGGTGCCGGCGCTGCAGTCGCAGCGCCTGCGCTCGCGTGACCTGATGACGGACATGGTGCTGGCGCCCTTCCTCGAAGTGCATCCGACCGTCGATCCGGCGCAGGCGCGGCTGACCTTGCGGCTGGCGATCGACGCGCTGTACTCGGCCCACGAGCTGCTGTTCGACGAACCGTCGCTGGACCCGCAGGCGGTGGCGCAGACGATGGCCGAGATGGTCGCGGGCCAGCTCGAGCGGCTGGTGGCCGGCGGCTGAGGCGGCAATCCCCCTCTACAGCGCGCGATCCGCTGCGCCGATATGCTCGCGTGGGTTCAACCCTCCGAGGCCAGCATGTCGCAAGCCAGCTTGTTCCAGATTCTTTTTGCCCAGAAGTCCTGGGCCAACCGCGCCCTCTTCGACTGCCTGGCCACGGCCGCGGCCGAGCAGCCCGAGACGGTGGAGAAAGCCGTCCGCATGCTCAACCACATCTACGTCGTCGACCGCATCTTCCGTGCGCACCTGCTGGGCGAGCCGCATGGCTACACGGCAGCGAATACGCCGGAGACACCCGAGCTGGGCCAGCTTCACTTCGCTGTGGCCGAGACGGACCTGTGGTTCGAGGGCTATGCGGCCAGCCTCGGCGTCCCAGCCCTACAGGAGCCTATCGCCTTCGCCTTCACCGATGGTGATGCGGGCACGATGACGCGGGAGGAGATCCTGGCTCACGTGCTCGCGCACGGTTCCTATCACCGCGGCAATGTGGGGCAGATGCTCAAGGACGTTTCGGTGGTGCCGCCGCGCGATCTGCTGACGAAATTCCTGCACGAGCAGGAGCCGCAGCGGCGTCGTCCCGCTGCCTGAGTTCCACCAGGCAGGCGATGCACAGGCACGCCGCGCCGCCGTAGATCTCCTTCAGCTCGGCGCGCAGCGCTTCGCCCAGCTTCAGGTCGAAGCAGGCGCAGTGCGAGTCCTTCGCGCCGCAGTGAAAACCACCGCCGCAGCGCGGGCAGGCGGCATTCAAGCTTGCGGTGGCGTCTTGATTGGGCATGTTGAATCAGCTCCCGGCACTCGCGGCGCGGCGGATGCGCAGCGCGGCCTGCTTGGCCCGGTTGCCGCAGACGGCCATGCTGCACCAGCGCCGGCGGCGGTCCCGCGTGGTGTCGAGAAAGTGCAGCATGCAGTTCGGCCCTTCGCACTGCCTGACATCGCTGAAGTCCGCCGTCGTCAGCAACTGCGCGAGCGCCTTGGCCAGCGGAAGAAGAAGCTTGTCCGGTGACTGCCAACGGCGCTGCGGCACGAAGTCCAATACCGACTCCTGATCGGACGAAGCATCCGTGGCGCGAAGAACGATCTGGCCGAATTCCTCGTCGCGCGCCAGCAGCTGATTCAGCGGCTCGAGCTCGGCGATCGCCTTGCGCGTCAAGGGCTTGCCCCGGTGCTGCTTGACGAAGCCCCGGAACCATTCGCGCAGCGCCCGTGCCTGGGCCGCCGCGCCGTCCAGCTCGCCCGGCTTCGCGATGCTTCGAACCTCGGCGGCAGCATCCGCCGTGATCAGCCCCGCCGACTGCAGCCAGGCCAGCAGGTCTTCACCGCCCGCGAGCCACTCGACCTCCGTGTCCACGGGTACCGCCAGCGTGTTCAGGAAATCCAGGCCACGGGAGTCGGCCAGGAACATCGGTGGCGGGCGCGTATCGGCCATGAAGAAGGCTTGTCGATGGGGCGTTTGGCTGGGAAGGATAAGGCAAGGCCAATTCAGACGGACTTCAGACGGACTTCAGCTCGCCGCCGTCCATTCGCAGGACCGTGCCGGTCATCCACCGCGCTGCGGGCGACACGGCGAAGGCCATCAGCTCCGCGATCTCCGCTGCCTCGCCGAATCGCGCGATGCCCGCTGTCTTGAGGAAGGCCGCCTTCATCTCGTCCAGCGTGATGCCGCGTGCCCCGGCTGCTTTTTCCAGCATGCCGAGACGGCGCTCCGTCATGACGGCGCCGGGTGACACGCTGTTGACCTGCACGCCGTCTGCAATGCCCCGCTCCGAGAAAGCCTTGGCCAGTGCCTCGATCGCGGCGTTGATGGCCGCCACGGCCGCTTGTGCCGCCTTCGGGTTCTCCGCAGCATTGCCGGACACGAAGACGACCGACCCGCCAGACGCCTTCAAGGCGTCCCAGGCTCGCAAGGTCAGCCGGCGGGCGCCGTGGAACTTCAGCGCCATGCCGGCGTCCCACTGTTCGTCGCTCATCTCGAATACGTCCAGGCCCGGTACCGCACCGGCGACGTTCACCAGCGCGTCGATGCGGCCGAAGCGATCGAGCGTCGCCTTGACGACCGCGTCCGCGGACGACGGCACGCTCAGGTCCTGTTCCAAGGCCAGCGCCTCGGCGCCGGCCTTGCGGACTTCCGCCGCCGCGCCCTCCAGATCGTGTGCGCCCTTCGCCACCAGAACGATGGCGCCGAAATCGCGCGCCAGGCGGATCGCCGTTGCTCGTCCGATGCCCGAGCTCGCGCCGGTCACGATTGCTACTGACTTCGACATGTTGGTTCTCCTTCCTACTCGGCCGCCCGAGCGGCGGCCAGGATGATGTCCGCGACCCGTTCCGGCGCCGTGAGGCTCGGCACGTGGTCCACCGGATGAGAAACGACGGTGGCCTTCATGCGCGCCGCCATGAACTCCTGCGTCTCCTTGAGGATCATTCGGTCCTGCTCCGCCACCAGGTACCAGGCCGGTACCTCCTTCCAGCGCGGGCGTCCGACCGGTGTCGTGATGCAGGCGAGTCCGATGGGCCGCTGGACCGCGGCCAACTGGGCCTGCATTTCCTTCGACGCGTTCGGGGCGAACGCATTGGCGAAGGCCTCGGTCGGCAGCCACATCATGCCGTGGGCATCGGGTGCGAGCGCCGGTGCCTGCGGATGCGGCGGCGCACGTCCGAACACCTCGGCGACCGTCTCGCCTTCATCGGGGGCGAGAGCCGCC
>Ga0247779_1000315_pt1 | contig 33878 bp, 25 predicted proteins | sample UWRJL221509R5_FD_179925 | JGI IMG/M metagenome (GOLD analysis project Ga0247779, IMG submission 179925) | Plant litter microbial communities from Arlington Agricultural Research Station in Wisconsin, United States - UWRJ-L221-509R-5 | ecosystem: Environmental > Terrestrial > Plant litter >...
TCGCCCGAGCTTACCTCGTGCGACGCGCTGAGCTCCTGCCCGGCTGGCGGCGGCCAGGGCATGGCCATGGCAGGCACTGGCGGCGGGAGCGCGGGGGAGGCGGCCGGTGGCGAACCAGGCGGCAGCGCCGGAGAAGACGGCGCGGCGGATCTCGCTCCCGCTTTGTTTGGTCGCTGTTCGATCAAGGGCGCCTCGGCGTGCGTCGAGCACGCAGGCGCGCAGCGGCTCGCCTGCGATGGAAAGCTTTGGCAAGCGGGGACCACGTGCGCCGCTCACGAGCTATGCGACTCGTCTGACGGCTCGTGCGCCCTCGCCGTGAGTGAGTGCGGCTCCCAGGCGCCGGGTGCGGTCGTTTGCCGAGACGACCAGCTGCTGATCTGTGGCCCGGATCTAGTCACGGCGAGTGTTGGAGAAACGTGCGCCGGCCTGTGCGAGCTCGGCGTTTGCAAAGCTCCGAGCTGCGGCGACGAAAAAGTCGAGCCGGGCGAGGATTGCGACGACCCCGAAGCCAGCGCGTCTGGTGCATGCGTCGCTTGCAAAACGGCGCGTTGCGGTGATGGCGTGATCCATCGCGAGCACGAGCAGTGTGACGACGCGAACCAGGTTTCCGGCGATGGTTGCAGTGCGAGCTGCCGTGTCGAGCCGGTCGCGATTGCGCTCGGCGGTGGAACGACGTGCGCGCTTTCTGCGACGGGCCTAGTCAAGTGTTGGGGGCGCAACGACAGTGGAGTGCTCGGCCTCGGTGATACCCAAAGCCGCGGGGATGTGAAGAGTCAGGTGCCGAGCAAGTTGCCCGCGATCGATTTGGGCACTGCTCGAACGGCCATCGCCATCTCCGTGTCAGGGGCGGACTCGGCGTGCGCCTTGCTCGACCACGGCGAGGTGAAGTGCTGGGGCAACAATCAATTTGGTCAACTGGGGACAGGCACCACCGACAATCGCGGGGACGAAGTCGGTGAAATGGGCGATGCGCTCGAGCCGATCGCGCTCGGCGCCGGGCGAAGCGCGATTGGCGTCAGTGCCGGCTCCAATTACAGCTGCGCAGTCCTCGACGACGGGAGCGTGAAGTGCTGGGGCTCCGCCCGGGACGGTCAGCTCGGTGGAGATAGCCTCGACGATGCACTTTCTCCCGAGAAATTCGTGGTGGTGGACTTGAAGCGCAAAGCCTCCGCGGTGAGCGCCTCCGACGGCGTGAGCTGTGCTTTGCTGGACGACGGTAGCGTGAAGTGCTGGGGAAACGCCTTTTACGTGCCCCGTTCCGACGCGGCGGATCTCGACAATAGCGGCGGTGTTGGAGACTTTCCGACCGAGATCAGCGGTCTCGTCGCGCTGACGTTTGCTTCTGGCAAAGTTCATTCGATCGTCGCTGGCCGCGTCTCGGAAGCGATCTTGGACAATGGCTCACTGATGCTCTGGGGCTTCGGCTACCAGGGATGGACCCATGCGGGGGTTCCGCCTGATGATTTCGCCACGCTGTCCGCCATCGACTTGGGCTCCAACAGAAAGGTGAGATCGAGCGATGTCGACCTCTATCACGCGTGCGCGACGACCGACGATGGGGCACTGAGCTGCTGGGGCTTCGCCCCGCACGGCGCGCTGGGTCTCGGCTCGCGCATCGCGTCCAGCGGGCCCGTCGTGCACGACGATCAGGGGGTCGTGATCGGCACCACTTCGGTCAATCTAGGCGGCCGAGCCGCGCGCCAGGTCGCTGTCGGTGTGGAGCACTCTTGCGCCCTGCTCGATGATGGCACGCTCGAGTGCTGGGGTTACAACGCGAGCGGTCAACTCGGTCTCGGGGACACGAAAAATAGAGGCGATTCCGGCGACAAGCTGAGCGCCGACACGACCGTCGACCTGGTGTTCTGAGGCTCAGTGTTCGACGAACAACGTCGCCAGGTACTTCTTGGTCAGGCGCTTGAAGGCTTCGCCGGCCATGGCTTCGTACAGCTCACCGGCGGTTGAAGTATCCGTGATGGTTCTGAGATCCGGGGCACGCCAGACCGTCAGCTTGAACACGAGCGGGTCCGAGTCGCCCGGGATGTCGAAGGAGATGCGGGTGAGCACGCCGATGCCCGAGAGTGCCAGGCGCGGTTTGCGGCTGGGGAACGAGCCGGAAAGCTCGGTGTGGTAAGTAATGAGGATGGTAGGCACGTTGGCTTTGGGCTCGGCGGCGGGGTCGAGCGCCGGCCCCGGCCGGAGATCGACCAGGTCCCGCGGGAAGTGCGCCGAAAGCTCGCTGATGAGCGCAGCCGCCATCACCGCCTCACGCGGGGTTTGGTGCGCTTCGTCGAAGAAATGCCCGGGGAGCGTTTTTTCCCCGCTGTAGTAAGGGCTTTGGCGCAGGGATTTTTCGGCGGCGAGCAGGGTTTCGGTGGGCTTTCGTTGGAAGCGCAGCATGGCTTCCGGGCCGTGTTGAGCGGTGTAACGCAGGAAGCGTTCCATGAACGGCAGGAGCCGAGCTTGATTGGGAGCCAGCGAGGGCTTGAGCTTTTGTAGTGCGCTCTCGATGCGCGCGTTGATGGCGCGCTCGATGTTACTGCTGAGGAACGAGTAGCGCGCGTACTTAGTCGAGAATTCCTTGAGCGCGCTGAGCGTGCCGCTGGCTTCCGCGACGTTCAGCTCCTTGAGCAGGGCCTGTTGCAGCGCGGCCTCGACTTCGACCTTGATGGGCGTATCGGGGTGGCTGTCGAGGTATTGCTCGATGGCGGTGACATTGCCGGCACGCCGCGCGTCGCGCAATTCCGTGCGCGGCAGGAGCAGCGCTCGCACGTCGGGGTTGCTTCCGCCACGCGCGAGGTAGAGGCGGTACGCTTCAGTGCTGTCGGCGCGCCGCGCCGCGGCGTACAGGCGCCCTTCACTCAAATGGTTGCGAACGAGAAACGCCGCGGAGCCCAGGAGCATCCCCAAAAATAAAGCCAACAAAGGCCAGATTTTGAGCCACCCGGGCAATGATTTGCGCAACGGCTCCGCGGGCGCGAACGGGTTTTTGAAGCCATTGTCGAGCAGTGGGTCGAGCAGTGATTGTTCTCGCGCGCTCGAATCGGGACCGACGCGGGCCATCCGATCACGTAGGCCGAGCACGACCGCAGCCGCTTGTTCCCCTTGCGCCATGTCGGTGGCGGGAAATTCGAAGCGCCCGCTCTCGAGCTCGATGCAGAGAGCCGAACGGGCGGAGTCGAAGCGCGCCTCGGTTTGCTCGGAAATGCGGTGCACCGCCAGCTCGGGCGAGCGTGCGTCGATGACGCCAATCGGGTACAAGTAGAGCGCTGGGTAGTAGGGCACCGCATGGGCCTTCACGTAGCGAGCCGCTGCCATGAAGAAGCCGACGGCCGCGAGCGCGAAGCAGCCCGCATACAGCGCGATGAACGCTGCCGGCGCCAGCGCGTAGCGGCTGTTCAGATCGCCGAAACCGACACGCAGCAGGGCGAGCCCGCCGAGCGTCGCCAGCACGCCGAATGCGCCGTAGGCAAGGCTGTGCGCGTCGCTCGCGAGCGGGCGTATGGCGAGCGGCGTGGGTGCGGCCGCGCCCTCGGTGGATGCCACGAAGCGTTCTTGAACCGGCCGCGGTAGCGCCCAAAAGTCGATCTTTGCCATACTATGCCCCTGGCCTGTGCTGTTTGGCGCGATCGACCAATTCGCGCAATGCCTCGCGTGTCACGCCCAGCCGTTCGGCGGTGCGCTCGGCGAGGGATGTCGTGGCCACGCCCGGCACGAAGCCGTACGTGGGGTTCTGTTGAGCGTCCAGCTCGACCTGCATAAATTCCAAACGCGACACTGGTCGCTCCTTTTCGAGCCGCGAGGCGAACTGCAGAAAATGCGTGGTGATGAAGGCCTGTGGTTCGAGCTCGGCAAGCAACGACACGACCAGCTCGAAGATCTCTTCGCCCTCCGAGGGGTTGGTGCCCGAGCAGAGCTCGTCCAAAATGACCAAGCTGCCGAAGCGCAGCTGTTCGAACATGCGTCGAATGCGCAGCAGCTCGGTGCCGAGCCGGCCTTCCCGTTGATCGGAGCTCACTTCGTGCGAGAGCGAAACGAACAGGCCGTGACGTAGCTCGAGCGCGGCTCGCCGCGCGGGCACGAACGAGCCCGACTGAGCCAGCAATTGCGCGAGCGCCAAGGCCTGGAGCAGCCTGGTTTTACCACCGGAATTGGGCCCAGTGATCACCACCAGCGCGCATTCGCCGGCGGCGATGTCGGCGCTCTTCGGCGGGCGCGGTTCGAGCAACAAGAACGGATTGAACAGGCCTTCGATCTCGATCCGTGCCGAGCCAGCGGGTTCGAAGTCGGGAAGACACATCGCGAGTCCGTTCTGCTGCGCGAGCTTCCGCAGCGAAAGACTGGCCAAGTAAAATTCCATGTCGACGAGCAGCTGGAACAGCGAGATCACGCACTCCTGAACGCCGTCGAAGGCGGCGTTGCTGAGTCGACCGAGCAGCTCTGCTTCTCGGAAGCCGTAACCTCGGATCCAGAGCGTTATTTTGGTGAGCAGGCGCGCAAAACGCGTGCGATAAAATGGGTTCTCGTGGTTCTCGCCAGCGCGCACGATCTGAAAGCTGCGCAGCTCGCCGTCGTAGCCGACCTTGACACGCAGCTCGATGGTGGCGCGGTCGCTCTCGTGATCGAGCAGATTGACCAGGGTCGCGTAGGCTGGAAGCTGCTGCTGCTCGAGCGCGAACGTTCGAATGCGAGCGAGACCCGCGCCGGCACCGGTGAAGGCCGTCGACAATTCGTCCAGGATTTCGCGCACGGCGCGCAGAATGTCCATGCGACGCCCGATGGCGTCATAGCGTTTGCCTCTATCGGGCGCTTCCAAGCGTTGGACCAAGCCGCGGATCTTCACGGCTAGCCGGCCGAGCTCATCGGCGCGCTCGGGCGCGTCGGAAAGCTCCCGCAGGATCTGGTGGCGAAATTGCGTCACTCGCAAATCGCGCGGTGGTTGGGCGAGCAGGCGCTGCAGGTGGCCGCGCTCGGGCACGTACTTTTGGCCAGCGACGCTGAACGACAGGCAGCGGCTCACGAAATCGCCCAAAAACAGCTCGCGCGCGAAACAATCACTCGAAAAATCACTCGCGCCGAACTGCGCTCGCTCCCAGATCTTGGTGAAGCTCTCGGCGGTGCCACCGGTTGCGAACGCGAACGTCAAGGTTTCACGCAACGCCTGGGCGTCGAGTCTTCGCTGCGGCTCGAGAAAGAGCAGGTCCGGGACGGAAGTCATCAGCTTGCGGGCGCGACTCAGTCCGTGGCCGTGCCCGTGAGCGTGTCCACCGCAGGTGGTCGACGCGCGCAACAAGTGCAGTGAACGACGCTGCCGCGGCCAAGCGCTATCGACTGCCCGCGTGCAAGACTCATGCTGCGAGCGTACCACGCGCTCGGCTCGGCCAGGCAACGCGTCCCACCCTCTAGGGGTGCACAACGCCACCGGCCCGGACCGCGACACTGTTATTTTGGGGGATTGCTGCTCGACCAGCCGAGCTCGCGGGCGGTGAGCGCTCCGACGCCCAGCTCCGAAAGGGAATCGGGCGGGCGCTCGGAGCCGGGCGCGAGCACGAGATTGCGTGTCATGATTTCGGCGTAGCGTTGCGGATAGAGGGGCACGAGCTCCGGTTCGACGAGGCCGTCTGGAATCGACGCGCGACCATCCGCGCCGTACTTGTCGCTGGCACCCAGGGTATGGAAGAGCTCGTGCCCAATCACGAACAGCGCCAGGTCCTCCGTGGACGCGCCAAGCTCGATGCGGGCCATGCCCACGCGACCCCCGAGCTCACTCGTGCCTTCGACCCAGCTGCGTTCGCTATCGCGCGGAGCCCGCACCAGCACGTAGATGCGCGAGTCGAAGGCACGCGCGGGTAAGCTCGTGCCGAGGTCTACGGCATGCGTCCAGCGCCATTGCTCATAAGTGTAGCGAGCCAGGCTCAGTAGGGTCGTGTCGGGATCCGCCGGCGGCGCGCGGTCGACCGTCACAGGCCCGAACAGCGTGAAGTCGATGGGCTGCGGCAATTGGCCCCCGTGGCGGTGATATTCAGCGCGCAGCCGCGTTGAAAGTACCGGGAAGCGAGCGCGAAGTGTCGAAAGTGCGCTTGGATCGACGGCGCCGAGCTGGACCAACGCAACGGCAACTTGCAGTGGGCGTTGCCATTCGGTACGGGCGCGGCGCGAACGAACGTCGTACCAGGCCCACGCAGCCGTGGCCGCAAGCAGGCCGAGTAGCAGCCCCAATCTGAGGCGCGCAGCGACCCGCCGTGCTCTCTCAGCAGACATCTCTCGTAATCACGCTGAGACCGGCTGGCATTGGCCGTGCAGCATAGCTTGGAATCCTGGGGATTCGACAGCGGGCTTTCTCTTCCTGGGTAATCGAGAGTAACCTAGAATTCGAGTGGACGAATCGAAGGTCGTGAAGCGCTGGGAAGCGCCAACGCAGGCGGCGGAGCTCTTGGCTACGTCATCGCCGCTGTCGTCCGTGCCGCACGAGCTGTCCGATCCGAGTGCGTTCCTCGATGCCATCTTCGAGAACATCCCGCACATGATGTTCGTGAAGGACGCCGAGCGGCTCGCCTTCAGCCGCTTCAACCGCGCTGGGGAGGAGTTGCTCGGGGTGCCGCGCAGCGCGCTCCTGGGCAAGACGGACCACGATTTCTGGCCGCCCGAACAAGTCGAGTATTTCGTACGCAAGGACCGAGAGACGCTGGCAGGAGGCAAACTCCTAGAAATAGATGAGGAGCCGATCCAGACCGCTCGGGGCCTGCGTTGGCTTCGCACGAAGAAGATCCCGCTGCGTGACAGCTCGGGCGTGCCCCGCTTTCTGTTGGGGATTTCCGAGGACATCACCGAACAGAAGCAGATCCACGAGGACCTGCAGCGCGCGCGGCAGGAGCTCGAGCAGCGAGTCGCCCAACGCACGGCGCAACTCGCCCGCTTGAACGTGGAGCTTTCACAAGAGGTGGCCGAGCGCAAGCTCGCCGAAGAAGCGCTGCGGCGTAGCCAAGAGCAGCTCCGACATGCGCAAAAAATGGAGGCCGTGGGGTTGCTCGCGGGCGGCGTCGCCCACGATTTCAACAACTTGCTGACCGTGATTGCGGGCTATGCCGAAGCGCTGCTCAACGACGGCAATACCGCAAAAGCCATGAAGGACGACCTGACGCAGATCAGCCGCGCCGCAGAACAAGCCGCGACGTTGACCCGGCAGCTGCTGGCCTTCAGTTGTCGGCAGGTGTTGAAGCCCCAGGTCTTGGACCTCAACGCCAGCATTGCAGAGCTGGAAAAGATGCTCCGGCGCGTAATCGGTGAAGATATCGCACTCACCGTGACCACCTCGGCGCGCCCCGCGTTGATCAAGGCCGACCCGAGTCAGATCGAACAAGTGATTCTGAATCTGGTGCTCAACGCCCGAGACGCGAGCGGAACTGGTGGGCAGATCTCGGTGGAGTCTTGCCATGTCGAGCGCAACGAGCCGGGCGGCGAACGGCGCTCGTGCGTGATGCTCGCGGTCAGGGATACCGGCCTCGGCATGGACGAAGCAACCCGCGCGCGCGTCTTCGAGCCGTTCTTCACGACCAAGGAGCGCGGTCGCGGAACGGGGCTCGGGCTGGCCACCGTGTACGGCATCGTAGAGCAGAGCGGCGGGACGATCACCGTGAGCAGTGAGGCGGGCATCGGTTCGACGTTCAAGGTGTACCTACCGGCCACTCCGGAGCGACCGAACGAGCGACCGCCGCCCCAGGTGGAGTCGGCATTCCCGCCGGCGCAGCCGATTCGAGTGCTGCTGGTCGAGGACGACGAAATGGTGCGCTCGGTCGCGCGCCGCGTGCTCGAACAACATCAGATGCGGGTGGTCGAGGCCGAAAATGCCGCCAAAGCCCTGGTCATCTTCAACGAGCGCCCTGCTGATTTCGATGTCGTGGTGAGCGACGTGGTGATGCCCGGCATGAGTGGCCCGGCGCTGATCGAGCTATTGCTGCTGACGCGCGCCGACTTGAAGGTTCTGTACATGTCCGGCTACGCGAATGACGCGCTGGTGAATCACTCGGTGGTCGAACGCGGCTTCTTGTTTCTGCAAAAGCCATTCGCGCCGCTCGAGCTGGTCCGGAAGGTTCGGGAGCTCGCTGCGACCGCGGCTGCGACCGCCGCGGCGCACTGAGCGCGTGCGATGCGCCTCAGTTCAAGCTCGGACCGACGATCTTGAACCAGAGCGAGCGCTCGGAACCGCATTGTCTGCAGCGCAGCTTGGCCTCGCGTAGGCGTACGCCGTTCCGCACGTGGGCCGAATGCTCGAGCAGCTCGTGGTTGGCCCCGCACAGTGGGCAGGGCACGCTGAGCGCATGGCTCTCGATCACCGCCGCCGACGCGGCAGCCAGCGGCCTTTCCGGGTTGCCGCCGGGTTCCAAGGCGAATAGCCGCTCGCGGTCTTCCTTCAGGCGATTTTCAGCTCGCTCTCGTTCGCGGCGGATGGTTCGATCGCTTCGTTTCGGCGCGCGCTTGGCCATGCGGGCTTCCTCAGACTGCGTCCAATAAATAGCGCAGTCTGCCCACGATGACATCGATCGCTTGCGCATTTTCTCCGCCTTCCGGCACGATCAGGTGGGCGTGCTGCTTACTCGGTTCCACGTGCAAGCGATGCATCGGGCGCACGCTTCCGTAGTATTGCTGCTCGACCGAATGTAGGTCCCGGCCGCGGTCGACGACATCGCGGCGGATGCGGCGCAGGAGCCGGATGTCGTCGTCCGTGTCGACGAACAAGCGCAGGTCGAAACGGTTTCGCAATTCTGGCACGGCGAAAAGTAAAATGCCTTCGACCACCACCACGTGGCGGGCCGGCACGCTGACGGTTTCGACGCGGCGGGTGTGGGTGGCAAAGTCGTACTGTGGGCATTCCACGCCGCGGCTCTGGCGGAGCTCGTCCAAGTGGCTGGCCAGCAGCGCGTTGTCCAATGCCGCCGGCTCGTCGTAGTTGATGGCCTCGCGTTGTTCGGGCGTGTAGCCGGTGCGATCCAAGTAATACCAGTCGTGCGAGATCAGCGTGGTGCCCTCGCCTAGCGCGTCGCCAATCTTGCGTGCCAGGGTGGTCTTGCCGCTGCCCGTGCCGCCGGCGATGCCGAGCAACAGGGACCGCGACGCGCCAACCTCGAACATGCTCGGACGTCTCATCCTCGCACTATACTATCCGCGCGATCCCCGCGATTTTCCGAATTATTTCGGGTAGGGTTACGGCCCCGTGACAGATCCGTGGCTGGTTTTCGCCGGGTTCGCCCTGGCGGTCGTCGTCGTTGCCGGGCTTCTGCGCCTTGTCCCGCGGGCACCGCGCCGTCGCTTGCGTCGCTCGGTGATCCTGCTCGGGTTCTACGCTTCGGTGCTCGTGCTGGGCGCGGCGCTGAGTTGGACGTCGGTGCCCGGGCTCGTCGCCGGCTTGCGAGTCGCAGCCAGCGTGCTCCAGTTGCTGCTGGTCATCAACCTGTTGGCCATCGCCCTGTTCGACCTGCTTCTGCGCGGGCTGCGGGTCGACTATCCCGACATTTTGCACGACGTGATGGTCGGCGCAGCGTACGTGGTCGCGCTCGGTGTCTTGATGCACCGCGCGGGCGTCAATTTGACGAGCATCGTTGCGACCTCGGCGGTGGTCACGGCGGTCGTCGGCCTGTCTTTGCAGGCCACGTTGGGCAACGTCGTTGGTGGGATCTCGCTTCAACTCGACGATTCAATCAACGAGGGCGACTGGATCGAGCTCGACAACAAGACACAGGGCCAAGTCAAAAAAATTCGCTGGCGCCACACGGTGATCGAAACGCGCGATTGGGATACCTTGATCATTCCCAACGGTCAGCTGATGACGCAATCGATTCGCGTGCTCGGCAAGCGCGACGGCGAGCCGGTTCAGCGCCGAATGTGGGTGTATTTCAATGTGGATTTTCGCTATCCGCCGGCGGAGGTAATTCGCGTGGTCGAACAGGCGTTGCAGGGCGCGCCCCTGGAGGGCGTGGCGCGCGAGCCCAAACCGCATTGCTTGTGTCACGACATGGCGCGCGAAAACGGTGACAGTGTTTGCTACTACGCCGCTCGCTATTGGCTGACCAACTTCTCGAGCAATGATTCGACCAATTCGCTCGTACGCCAGCGAATTTACGCGGCGCTCAAACGGGCGCACATCCCGCTGGCGATCCCAGCCAAGACTATCTTCGTTTCGCAAGACGACAGCGAGCACCGTGACCGAAAGCGCGTACGCCAGCTCGAGTCACACAAGGCCGCGCTCGCGGCGATCGACCTGTTTGCGAATCTGTCGGAAGACGAGCAGCGCACGCTCGCCGCGTCGGCGCAGCTGGCTCCGTTCAGCGCGCATGAAGTGATCACTCGTCAGGGGGCCAAGGCCCATTGGCTGTACGTGCTGCTCAAGGGCAGCGCCGCCGTACGAGTGAGCGCTCCGGGAGGCGATGATCGCCAGGTGGCCGTGCTCGAGGCTCCGAATTTCTTCGGTGAAATGGCGCTGATGACCGGTCAGCCTCGCGAGGCCACGGTGATTGCCCAAGGCGAAGTGGAGTGCCTACGTGTCGATCGCAAAGATCTGGAGGGAATCATCCAGCAGCGCCCCGAGATCGCCAGCGAGATCTCGGGCGTGCTCGCTACGCGTCGCGTCGAGCTCGCGGCCGCGCGCGAGGGGCTCGATTCGGTGGCCAAGAGCCAACGCCTGAGCAGCGAGCGCAGTCGCATTCTTCATGCGATTCGTGACTTCTTTGCGTTGCACAGCGAGAGCGACGACCACGAGTCGTAGCGTTGGTGATTCGTTAAGATCCTTTCGTTTCGCCGCCTGAGGCGACCACACTTCGATTTGCAGCCAGCTGCGTGACCGCGGTAGCGGACGTGCTATGGCTCGGGTTAGATCGCGCTGCACCTTGAAATTTGCGACTAAATAACGGTTCTGGAGTGTGGATGATGAACTTGCGAAGTGTGGCTGCGCTCCTTTCAATCAGCTCCCTGCTCGCCTGCGCGACGGCGATCAACGACGACGGTAGCGGGCTCGGCTCGTTGATGGCGGCGGGCTCTGACAGCGGCGGCTCAGGCTCGGTCGAGGAAGGTGGAGCGCCGGCGGCTGGCGGTGCGCCCGCTCGAGCAGGCGCTCCTGCCAGTGCGGCCGGCAGAGGCAGCGGCAGCGGCAGCGCTGGCAAGGGCGCTGGCGGCACCGGCACCGGCGCGGGCGGCCGAGGTGGCGGCGCTGCCGGTCGAGGTGGCGGGACTGCCGGCCGCGGCGGCATCGGCGCGGCCGGCACGGGCACGGGCACGGGCACGGGCGGCCGAACGGGAACTGGTTCCGCCGGTGGCAGTGCCGCGGGCGCACCGGGGAGCGCGGGCGGCACGGGCATTGCGCCATGCGACAACGCGAAGGACATTCCCGCGACCGCGTCGAATACCGGCGAGCTGGGCACCGTGGGCGCGGCTTGCTACCGAACCAAGGCCAAGTTCAACGCGCTCACCTGCTCGAGCTTCGACGGTCGCACCCTCAAGGTGAACGGCGTCATTTCCAAGTGCGACGGCGTAGCTACGTTTGCGCCCGCCATCGACGGCTGGAACTACTTCGACATCAGTGAGGGCAAGTTTACCTACGCCCAAATGGGCTGGTTCTGCACCCTCGCCAGCTGCTGAGATTGCGCTCAGCTCGCCGAGCTAGGCACTCGGCGAGCTGAGCGTCAGCGCGTTTATTTCGCGATGGCCGTCTTCAAAGTCGCAAACTGCGCTTTGAAATTGGCCGCGGTGACCTTCTCGAAGGCCTCGTCTTCGAAGTCTTGTGGCGTCGGCACGGCCTTTTCGTCGATTGCTGCGGCTGGCGTCTCAGGCGACGTCGGCAGTAGTGGCGAGATCACTGCCGAAGGCGCGGCGACCGGCAGCGCGGACGGAGCTGGCTCCGAGTCTTTCTTTTTCAACAAGTCTTTGCAGCCGCCGAGCTCAACGAGCGAGCTCAGCAGCAGCAACGCATAGACCGGGCGTAGGTTCATTTGGCAGCTCCTGCGACGGGGGCGGCAGCGCGTGCCGCGCGGAGGGCGCCGCTGCGCAGTGCGTTGAGCGCGTCCGAATTGCGGGTTTCTTCCCTGGTAATCAGCTCATCCACGCCCTTCACGAACGCCGGATCTTTGGCGCCTAGCGCGCGCATGCGCTGCAAATACGCCAAACGCTGGGCGTGCAGCTTGAGCTCGTCGGTGCTGCGCGGGTCGCTCAGCAGGTTGCCCCAGCGAGAGTGCATGTCCAAGAACTCGGCGTGACGGCGATCGGGGCGGCTTTTGCGCAGGGCTTGGATGTCGAGTGCAATTGCGGTTGTGTCCGGGTGGACGGGAGCAGCGCTGCCACTGGTTGCGGGGGCAGCGCTCGCCGTCGCCTTGGGCGCACTAGTCGCGGCAGTGGCCACGGCGGTCGGCGCCGTTGGTGTCGTCGTGGCAGCCGCGGTCGGTGTTGCGGTGGGCGCTGGAGGATTGATAGTTGCGACGGGAGTTGGCGCGGTAGTTGGGGCAGCGGTCGCGGCGGCCTTGGCTGAAGCCACCGCGGCAGCTTGCTGGGCCGCCAGCTTTTGCCGCCTTGCAGCCGCTGCCGCTGCGGTGGGCGCGCCCTGCGCCCGTGCACGCGGCTCTATTGTGAACGAGGTGAGCAGTACTGCTGCCGCGACGAGGTACCGTGTCTTCATTTGAGCCCAATTCATGGAAAGGTGTAGGAAGCGCCAGGGGATACCGGGAACGAGGTGCTGGCTAGAGCGCCGAGGTACACGCGTCTTTCGCGCAGGTCCCCGCCGGCCACGGCGTGGGATGGATCATGTCGTTGCTATCCACCGGGTAGTTCGCGTCGTCATTGGCCCAGCTAGCGGCCGCGGCGCCAGGAGCGTCGGCCATACAGTTCATCAGTGCGGTCGTCGTCGGGTGCATGTTAGTCGGCGCCCACTGGTCATAGTTGGGGTCCGCGCTCGCGCCCATCGTGACTCCGCAGCCGCGGACCACGTCGCGCTTGACCAGCCCTTTGACGCGCTCCGCGTTGATGCACGCGGCAATGCGTTCGAATTGGCCGCTCCCGTCAAGCTCTGTGCTGATGCAATTCGGCTCGGCGTCGCATGCCGCATACTCCGCCGCGCACCTGTCACTCAAGCAATCCACGCAACTGGCATAAACAACAGAGGCATCGCCACCCGCGCCCGCATCGCCACTCGTGGCACCGCCTTCACCGGCATTGCCGGAGCTCGCCCCGCCGCTCGAAGCACCGCCGCTAGACCCGCCCGCGCCGCTCGAAGCACCGCCGTTGGACCCGCCAGCGACGCTGGACCCGCCAGCGACGCTGGACCCGCCAGCATTCGAGCCCCCGCCGTCGACGGAGCCGGGGCAAAAACACTCGCCATAGGTGCTGTCATCGCCGCAGGTCTGATTGCCGGTGACGCCGTTGGCACACGCGTTACAATTTTTCTTCTCCCCGGGAGTACAGCTGTCCTCGGTTTTGATCGTGCAGTTCGTGACCAGGAGACCGACACCCACCAAGCCCAAAATTACTTTCCACATCGAACGCTTACTATTCATCGTTCCAATCTCCTCGGGTCAGGTTCCCCGCACGAAGACGCTGCCGCGCCTTAAGCAGCTAGAGGCAAATCCCTAGCTGCAACACTCTTATACGAAAGCGCGCGCATTGGATCCCCTTAGTTGCTCGCCTATTTGCCTACAAGTGCGCCATTCTCGTGGGCCAATCTGGCGATCGACTGGCAGTTGTCGCGGAGACGGAAATCCCAAAGCCTCGCGCGGGAGGGGAAAGAATCCTTATTCTTTATTCTCTGAGCGCTTCGTCGACGATGCGTCGGATCTCGTCGAGCTTCGGATCATGGGGCTTCAGTGCAGCGCGCGGCGTGCCTTCGGCGCTCAGGGCGGCCTCGAGCTCTTCGATGGTCGTGGCGGACTCGGCGCTCGGCGCGCGACGCAATTTGGTCCCGAGCCAACGACTGAGCCGCGAGCTGGGCTCGCGCAATTGAAATTCGCCGCGCGCGACCCGCTCCGGGTCAAGGCGCACGGCTTGCACCAATGACGGGTTCGAATCGGCCCAGACGGCGGCTTCGGCAAATGCCTCACGCTGCGTGGCCGACAAGTGCTTGGCGACTTTGCGCAGCGGTTGCTCACACACCGCTGCAGACAGCGCAAGCACGAGCGCGACCTCCGTCGGGCCGAGCGCGGTGGCACGGGCGATCGACGGCCCGCCGCACGATTTGCGGTAGATGTGTGAGCCCTCCAGCAAAAGCACGCCGTAGCCGAGCGCGATGGCCGTCAAATCGATGGCCAAATCCAGCTGCAAGCGCTGGGGCGGCGCGTCGGCCTCGCGCAGCACGGCGAGCGCGATCGCGTGGCACAACGCGGAACCCAGCGCGACCGGTGAACCGACCTCGCTGGGCAGGATGTTGACCTGCCAATACTCGCCGGCATCGAGCAAGCGCTCGACGGACTCCGACTCGGGGTCCGCCTGCGTCGGACCGCAGCTGCCGCACGCGCCCGTGCCGCAGCTGGCTGCGGAGTCGCTGCCCCAGAAGCGAACCACGAACGCCATGTCTGCGAGGCCCGCATGCTCGAGTAGGCGATCCAGCATGCGCTGCACGCTGGCTTCGTCCGCCGTGAACACGTCCGGAAAGAACTCGCCATTGGGCAAGACGAGCGCGCGCTCGGTCGATAACAGATCGAGGCTCGCAACCACCTCGGCATATGCTGTCACGAGCCCGTGCCTGACTTTGCTGTTCGGGAGTTCCATGCGAGGCATAAGACTACCACGCTGCGCCCTCAGGCAGCGCCGTCCGCAACTGGGTCGCGAAATGCTCTCACGCTGAGAGAGCGGTCATTTCGCACCCATGGGTCTCGAATGACCTCAGCGGGGGTGCGGTCATTTTTGCGGTTCGAGGGCGAATTTGGCGGTGCAGGGTGGCTTGCGGGCTGATTTGCACGCATTCTCGCGGTCCAAGTCATGCCTAGCCCTACAGTCGCCCTGTTCGATATCGATGGCACTTTGATCGTCACGGGTGGCACCGGGCGGCGTTCGGTGAATCGCGCGTTTCTCAAGATGTACGGGCGTGGCGATGCGTGTGATTCGTTTGGCTTCGACGGCATGACCGATCGTTTGATCGCTCGCATGGGGCTCGAGGCGATTGGCGTCCCGGCCACGGAGGAGGCGATCGACGCTTGGCTCGCGGAGTATTTGATCGCGCTCGAAGACGAAGTGTCGCGCGCGGATGGTGCGAGCTTTCGTTTGTTGCCTGGCATGCAGGAGGCGATTGCGGCGGCGCAGGCGGCCGAGATGGCGGTCGGGCTGGGCACGGGCAACGTGCGCGAAGGGGCGCGCATCAAGCTCGAGCGAGTGGGCGTGCATCATCATTTTCGCTTCGGTGGGTTCGGTTGCGATGCCGAAGCACGACCCGAGGTGATTCGTTTGGGGGCGGAACGCGGGGCGCAGCAGCTCGGTGTGCCGATGGCCAGCTGTCGCGTGGTGGTGATCGGCGATACGCCTCGCGATGTCGAAGCGGCGCGCGCCATCGGTGCGGAGTGCATTGGCGTGGCGACGGGGCGTTACTCGGCGGCCGAGCTCCAGGCCAGCGGGGCCCATTACGTATTCACGGACTTCTCGCACGCGGCGGCAATTGGCGCGTTGCTCGCCGTTTAGAACCGGTTCCCGGTTTGTGTAGCGCGCGCCCGAGGGAGCTACGAACCCGCTCCTCCGCATAGGAGCACCCCCAAAAAAGAAACGCCCCGAGCCGGTGCTTGGGGCGTTTTTTTATTTGCTGGCCAAGTAGCCGCGCCAGCCGCCGAATTCAGTGATGTCCGTGGCGCCTTCGAGCGCGAGCGGCTCGCAGCCAAAGCCGTGCACTTTGCTGCCGTCTTCCAAGATGCAGGTGCCGATGGTCATGGGCGCGGGCACGCCTTTCATGAATTGGCCGAAGGCTTCGGGGCTGAGCTCCCAGACCTCGACTTCGATGGCGCTCCCACCGGAGCTCACGCGCACCAGGCCGGGCTTGGCGGGCACGGTGTTGGGCAGCGCGTACAGGCGATACTCGGCGGCGGTCTTGCACGCGCGCACGAGCGTGGCAGACAGCTCGGTCAACTGCTTGTTCAGCGGTTGACCGCTCAAGTGCGCGCCGACCACGGACAACAGCAGGTTGCCTGGACGGGGGCTGCGAGGCTCGGGCGCGGGAGGCAAGCGAGCGCCGGTTTTACCGAGGGTTCCGGCGACGTCGCGCTGAAACGCCTGGCCGATGGCGGCCAAGTAGGCGTCCGCGTCGCGCTTGCCGAAGAGCGTGATGCCGAATGGCAAGCCGTCGGCGCGCAAGTCCGAGGGCACCGCGAGCGCCGACAGATCGAGCAGATTGGCGAAGTTCATCAACGCGCCGAGGCGCGAGTTGAGGCCGATCGGATCGCCGTTCACCTCGCTCACTTTGGGGAAGAAGGGCGTCGTGGGCACGATGAATAGATCCATGCTCGGCCAGGCCAGGCGCGTACGGCGCGCGTGCTCGGCCAACGTCTGCGCCCCGAGGAAAGCGTCCTTGGCGCTGAAGCCTTCGGCGCGGCTGAGCACCTGGCTGATCACGGGCAAGACGCCGCTCGGGTTACGGCTCAAGATGGCGTGCAGCGAGGCGGCGCGCTCGGCGACGAACGCGCCCTCGTACAGCATCTGCCCGGTGGCGTGGAAGGGTTCGAAGTCGAGCTCGACGGGAGCTCCGCCGAGGCGTTTCAGGCGTTCCACGGCACGCTCGAAGTCAGCGCGCGTCCCGCCGTAGTCGAGCTCCTTCAGGTAGGGTGCGCTCGGGATGCCGAAGCGAAAGCGCGCCGGCGCGTCACCGGGCAGAAAGCGCACGCGCTCGGCGTCGGGGCGTGAATAGGCGTCGCCTGGGTCGGGGCCGGCAGCGATTTCTGCGACCTCGCTGGCGTCGGGTACGGTGAGCGCGAACACCGACACACAGTCCAGGCTGCGACACGCGGGCACGACGCCGCTCGTGCTGAGCACGCCGCGGGTCGGCTTGAGACCGACCAGATTGTTGAACGAGGCTGGCACGCGACCCGAACCGGCAGTGTCCGTGCCGAGTGCGAAGCTGACCAAACCCGAAGACACTGCGACGGCCGAGCCGGAGCTCGAGCCGCCGGGAATGCGCTCGGCGTCGAACGGATTTTCGGCCACGCCGTACGGTGAGCGCACCCCGACGAGGCCGGTTGCCAACTGATCGAGGTTGGCCTTGCCGACCACCAGCGCGCCAGCCAAAAGCAGGCGCTCGACCACGAACGCACTCTTCGTGGCGAGGTGCGAGAAGCCCGGACAGGCGGCGGTCGTGGGCATGCCCGCGACGTCGATGTTGTCCTTGACCGCGAAGGGCAAGCCGTACAGAGGCAGCGCTTCACCCGCGGCCCTGCGCTGCTCGAGCACGCTCGCTGCCGTGAGCAGCTCCGCTTTCGACGCTAGGTGGATCCAGACGTGTTTGCTCTGGCTCGCTTGCCAGGAGTCCGCAAGCTGCTCGACGAGCGCCGTGGGCGTGAGGGCTCCGGCCGCGTAACGCGCGCGCAAGCTGTGAAAATCGAGGCTGAGATCGCGCTCGCTCTGAGGCATGGTCGGAGCATCCCTGCGGCACTGTTTCGCCTGTGTGTCGGGTTGCGGGCATTGCTTGAACTCATGGAAGTTGCAGCGCTATTCGGCGCGGCTGGCCACCCTCGCCACCCCCCGAGCGGGGTGTTACCTTGCGCGACGCTAGTCAAATCCTAGCGCCGAGGAGTGTCGCGTGAAGAGTAATCGAGATGTCGCTGAGGCCCCCGTTCAGCCTGTGCACGTGATCGAGACCATTCCCGTGCCAGGGGAGCACAAGGTCAGCCCTTGGGAGATCGGCGAAGAGGGGATCCCGACGCCCGCGCACTTGCGCCTGTTCCCGGAGCTCGGGCGCGGCGGCATGGGGCGCATTCACCCGGCGACCGATCGCAATCTACTCCGCCACGTCGCGCTCAAACGCCTGGATCGCGAGTTGGCCAAGGTGCCGATGTACAAGGACGGCTTCATCGCCGAAGCCCAGATGACCGGGCAGCTCGAGCATCCGAACATCGTGCCCGTGCACGAGCTGGCCGTTTCCGACGAAGGCGTGCCGTACTTCACGATGAAGCTGGTGCAGGGCATCAACTTCGACACTTGGTTGCGCGACCCGGCGCACGCGGTCGGCTCGACCGAGCGCTTGCAAGAGGGGCTCGAGATCTTCCTCAAGGTCTGCGACGCCGTGGCGTACGCCCACCACCGCGGCGTGATTCACCGGGATTTGAAGCCTGAAAACATCATGGTCGCGGGCTTCGGTCAGGTCTACTTGATGGATTGGGGGCTCGCGCGGCTGACCAAGACTCGCCCTGCTTCGGGCGAGCGTGCGCAAATGGAAGCGCCCGGAGCCGTCGGCACGCCGACGTTCATGGCGCCGGAACAGGCCCGGGGCAACCCGGAGGATATGGACGAGCGCAGCGACGTGTTCGGGCTAGGCGCGATCCTGTACGAAATCGTCAGCGGCAAGATGGTGTACGGCCCGTCGATGAACTCGAACTACGTTTTGGCGCAGGCGGCTGCGGGCAAGACCGTGCCCATCGACGAGGCGGCACTCGGCATTGGCGTCTCGAAACGCATTCGCAGCATCGTGCACAAGGCCGTGGCCGTAAATCCAGACGACCGCCATCAAACGGTGGTCGAGCTGCAGCACGACGTGCGCGGCTTCCTTCAGGGAGGCTTGCACTTGCCGCGCAGGAGCTTCGCGGCGGGCACGCTGATCATTCGCGAGGGAGAGCTGGGCGAAGAAGCGTATATGATCGTGAGCGGGACATGCCGTGCCATGCGCGCGCGCGACGGCCAGCAAGAGGCGCTGGGCACGATGACGGTCGGTGATGTGTTCGGGGAAATGGCGCTGCTCCTGGCAGAGCCGCGCGCGGCCAGTGTGCAGGCCGTGGATCAAGTGACGGTGCTGGTGCTGGATCAAGCGACCATGACCGCGGGCCTCGGCTTCGGTGGCTGGACGGGCGCGCTGGTGCGGGCATTGGCTCAGCGCTTCCGCGCGCTGGAGCAGCAGATGCGCGACTCTGGCATCAAGCGCAGCTAGCGCAGGGCGTGCGCGGCTTGGCGCTCAGTTTGGCGTACAGCGCGAGCGGCAACCAAAGCGGAAAAAATAGCGGAATGGCTTCGGCCAACTGGGCTAGGCCGAGTGCGCCCGATGCGCGCTGTCCGGCGCGGTTGGTCACGTAGAACGCGGCGCTTCCCTGCTCGGTCGGTGAAAGGGGGCTGCGCTCGAAGCGGGCACACCAGTCGCACAGCGCGACCAACCGCGCGAGCAGCTCGGCGCGTCGATTGCCGGGCGCGAACTGGAAGCGGCGCTCCCGGACCTCTGGCACGACGAACGCGAGGTATGACGCGACCATCAGCCAGCTGAACAGCTCGACCTTCGACGTGATCTCGATCGAGATATGAAACAACACACCCAACCACAGCGCGAGACGACGGGTTTTTGGCAGCCAAATCCCGAGCGCGATGAACAGCTCGCTGGAGATGGCCGCTTTCGCTGCCAGGCTGGCGAACCAAGGCGCGGTCAGGATCGCGATCAGCCAAGCCGGCAGCGGGAACCCGTGCGCCGCGCAATTTGCCGGTGCTTCGGCGTAGCGCATGAACAGCACCTGCCCGCCGCGCCAGTCCGCATCGAACAGCTTGCCAAGCGTAGAACCGAGATACACGAGCGACACTTGGATCTGAAATAAGCGGCGCGCGAAGGTGGGCGCCAAGCGTTGCTCGCGCGGTAGCGTGTGGCTCCGACCTCGAACGAGCAGAAGAGCGCGATCGCAGGGCGTGAAGGCGAGCAGAAACCCGAGCAATAGCAGTGCGTAGCGGTTATTGTGATACTGCAAGCGATCACAGCCCAGAAAATACAGGCCCAGACAAGACGCGCCGAGCAACCCCTCACGCGGCCAAAAGCCGAGCAAGGCGCACAGCGCGGCGAGCGCCTGAAGGCCGAGCAAGAGCTCGTATCCCGAGCGGCTCGGTAGCCATGCCTCGGGCAGCATGGGCAGGTAAAAGTAGTCCGCGAAGAAGCCGCTACGGTAAAATTCGATAACTAGCCGCAGGCCATTGAAAAAGAGCAACGCGCTGATCGCAATGCGCAGCAGCCCGAGCACCAGCGCGTCGCGTTCTTCGCCGAAAAATCGCCGAAAAGTCTGGGCCAAGGCGCTCATGGACGGTCTGCCTGCAGGCGAACGTGCCCGGTTTCGCGGCCATTGGTGCGGGTGTCGACCTCTGCGATCAGCGCTTCGGTCTCCTCGTCGCCAGGCAGGTGGCGCATGAAATATCGGAGCGCGAAGGGTAGGCGGAAGAGCTGCGCGTCGAGGCCGTAGGCGGCGTGCACGAATTGGTCGAGTGTGTTGAGATTGACGTCGCGAACGCGGTCTTGCCAACGGAAAGTGTGGCGCACGCCCGAGCGGTCTTTGGTCTGCCAAGCTCCGTCGCGAACGGGAACTACCCGTACGCGGCCGCGCTGCCGGACTTTGCGGAACAGCGAGATCTTGAGGTGCGACGAGGCGTTGAACATTTGAAAGCCGAACACCAGGTCGGGCGTGCGCTGTGCGCGCAAGAGCAGTCCGAGCTGCACCAGCAAATACGCACAGAAAAACACAGGGCGTAGGCGGGGACTCAGATTGAGCAGTGAGCGCGGCATGTCGTGACTGGCTCGGTCCTACACTCCTGCTGGTGCCGAGCGGAAGTCCGCTGTCAGCGGAGCGCGAAATTGCCTCGATTCGAACGGGCAGAAGGCCATTGCGGCAGCCGTTTTCAGCCCTAGGTTAGCTGGGTGCAACCTGCCAAGCTCCGCAAGCGTGTGCTGGTGATTGGCGGCGGCTTCGGTGGTATCGCGGCAGTCAAGGCGCTGGCCGACGCGCCGGTGCACGTGACCCTGGTCGACCGCTCCAACCACTACCTGTTCCAACCGTTGCTGTACCAAGTCGCGATCGCTGGCCTTTCACCCAACGAGATCGCGACGCCCATTCGCAGCGTGCTGCGCCACGTCGACAACGCGCGCGTGCTTTTGGCGGAAGTAACTCAGGTCGATCTGGCCGCGCGCCTAGTGCTCACGCGCGAATGCAATGCGCTCGAGTACGACTACTTGGTGTTGGCGCCGGGAGCGGTCAGCTCTTACTTCGGCCATCACGAGTGGGCACACGTTGCGCCTGGCTTGAAGGATCTGGACGACGCGGTAGAGATCCGGCGGCGTGTACTTTTGGCCTTCGAAGCGGCCGAGCGCGAGCCTGACCTCGCCGAGCAACGCCGGCATCTCACGTTCGTGGTGATCGGCGGCGGCCCGACTGGCGTCGAGCTGGCAGGGGCGATCGCGGAGCTCGCAACCTTCGTCTTGGCGCGTGACTTTCGCGCCATCGAGCCGGATGCCACGCGCGTGGTATTGGTCGAAGGCGGTCCGCGTGTGCTCGCGGCGTTCGATCCCGAGCTTTCCCAGCGCGCCATGCAAAGCCTGCACGAAATGGGCGTAGAAGTGCAGCTGAACACGCGCGTTACGGCCATCGATCAGCAAGGTGTAACGATTGGCGGAGCGCGCATCGAGGCGTCCACCGTGCTTTGGGCAGCCGGTGTGCGTGCCTCGCCGCTGTGCGAGCGCTTGGGTTTGCCGGTGGACCGCTCTGGGCGCGTCCTGGTCGAGCCGGATTGTTCGGTGCCTGGTCACACGGAGGTGTTCGTGATCGGTGACGCCGCGAGCCTGACGCCCGCAGGGGCGGCTCAGCCATTGCCCGGAGTGAGTCCTGTCGCGATGCAACAGGGACGCTTCGTGGCGCGAGTGATCGCAGACTCGATCGAAAAGCGCACGCGCCGCAGCTTCCGCTACGTCGACAAGGGATCCATGGCCACGATCGGCCGTCGGCGGGCAGTGGCAGAAGTAGGCAAGCTCAAGCTCAGTGGCTTCATCGCCTGGCTGGCTTGGCTCACGGTGCACATCGTCTACTTGATCGATTTTCGCAGCAAAGTCGTGGTGCTGTTCGATTGGGCTTGGTCCTATTTCACGTACCAACGCGGTTCGCGCTTGATCACCGGGCACCGCCTGGATGCCGGAGCCCCGGAGCGCGCCGAACGGCAGCTTTCGCCCGCGCCGTTGCCGGGGGCGGCCGCGGCGGCCCCCTTGCCCGAATCGAGCGGGCGTTTGAAACCGTTGCCCAGCGCTAGCGTACTCGAGCCATGCGACAGCGATTGACCGGTTGGACAATGCTTCTGATTTTGGCGGGTTGCCATGAAAGCGCGACCCATGGCCCAGGTGCGAGCCGCGCCGCCAGTGCGCCGTCCCAAGCGACGCTGCCCGCGGCGCACGTGGGCACTAGCCCGGGCCAAGTCGGCCGCGGCACGCCGCTCACCGCCGCGAGCGGACACGAGTTGGCGGCTTTCGCGGCCGGCTGCTTCTGGGGCGTCGAAGACGCTTTTCGCCGCGTGCCGGGGGTGACCGCGACCGCGGTCGGCTACACGGGCGGGCACACTCCGGACCCGACCTATGCGCGCGTTTGCGAGCACGACACCGGCCACGCCGAGACCGTGCTGATCGAGTTCGACCCGAAACGCGTGAGCTACGCCCGCTTGCTCGACATCTTCTTCGAGATCCACGATCCGACCACGCTCAACCGCCAAGGTCCAGACTACGGCGATCAGTACCGCAGCGCGATCTTCACGCAGTCCCCCGCACAAGAACAAGCCGCGCGCGCAGCCCTGGTACGCGCGCAGCACAAGCAATCGCAGCGAATCGTGACGCAGGTCAGCCCGCTTCAGCCCTTCTATCGCGCCGAGGACCACCATCAGCAATACGCGGAGCGCACGGGGTCTCACGGCTGTCCGATCCGTCAATTTTCGGCGGAGGGCTCGGCTTCGCTCTAGAATCTTTTCGCGTGGCGACCGCCGGGATCAGACAGCCCTCGCTGCACCGAAACGATACTGTGTTCACACAGTATTGTTCGCTCATCCGACCAGACAGCCCTCGCTGCACCGAAACGATACTGTGTTCACACAGTACTATTTCCGCCGCGAGCGGCGCCCCTCCCACCAGAGCTGTGGCCCGCAGGGCGGATTCGGGTTACATGCGGACTCGGTGAAACGAGGCGCATCTTGAGCTTATTGATTGCGATTCTGCTGGGCATAGTCGAAGGCCTGACTGAGTATTTGCCGGTTTCGTCGACCGGGCACCTCATCTTGGTGAGCCAGTTCTTGGGCGAGACGAGCGAAGGCGCGAAGGCGTTCGATATCGTGATTCAGCTCGGTGCCATCCTGGCGGTGGTCGTGCACTATCGACGCTTGCTCGGGGCGCGTGTCGCGGGGCTGCTACGGCGCGATATCGCTTCGGTGCGTCTGGCGCTGGCCTTGGCCGTGGGCTTCGCTCCCGCCGCTGCGATTGGCTTTCTGCTGCACAAAACGATCAAGGCGCACCTGTTCGGTCCCTTGCCCGTAGCGTTTGCCTTGTTCGCTGGTGGCGTGCTGATGATCGTCGTCGAACGTGTGCGCGAAAAGCGCAAGCTACACGGCTTGGTCGGGCTCGAGCACGTGACTCCCGGGCGCGCGTTGGTGATTGGCCTCGGACAGTGTTTTTCGCTCTGGCCCGGCTCGTCTCGTTCGATGTGCACGATCGTTGCGGGGCAGGCGACGGGCCTGTCCACCGGGACGGCCGCGGAGTTCTCGTTCCTGCTTGCGCTGCCGACCCTGGGCGCCGCGACCGTTTATGAGGGCCTCAAAGCTCGCCATGAGCTTTCCGCCTCCGTCGGTGGCGTGCAACTTTGGGCGGGAATGGTGGTCTCGTTCTTCGTCGCCTGGGGCGTGATCGCGGTCTTCATCCGCTACTTGCAGCGGCGCGGGCTTGCGCCCTTTGGCTACTATCGCATCGCGCTCTCGGCGCTGGTGCTGTGGCTCGCGCTCAAGGGCTGAGCGCAGGTCCGTGCGACGTTTGATTCAGCCCTGAGTTTCGTCGCCTATTGCGGCGTGTTCCAGCCGCCGACCTCAGCCACCAAGCGGTCGGCCTGCGGTGGCCCCCAACTGCCCGGTTCGTACTCGAGCATGGGGCTCGGCCCGTGGATGACGGGATCGACGATCGCCCAGGCCGCTTCGACCACGTCCTGGCGCGCGAATAGCGTCGCGTCGCCGGCCATCGCGTCACCGAGTAGACGTTCGTAGGGACCGAGGCGCCCATCGGTCCCCTGTTCGTGGGCTTCGACCACGGACAGTTCGAGGGGGCGGCCGCGCATGCCTTCACCGGGCCGCTTGGCGCGCGCTCCGAGGGCGATCGTCACCTCGGGGTTCAAGCGGAAGCGCACGTAGTTGCCCATCGACGGCGTCGGTTCATTGAACACGACTTGCGGTGGATTGTTGAATTCGATGGTGACCTCGGTCACGGTCTTGGCCAGTGATTTTCCGGCGCGCACGTAGAATGGCACCCCTTCCCAGCGCCAGGAATCCACGTACAAGCGCATGGCCGCGTAGGTGGCCATGTATGAGTCGGGCTTGACGCCGGGCTCGTCGCGGTAGCCGCGGAATTGCCCCCGCACCATGTTTTCGGGGCTGAGCGCGCGGATCGTACGCAAGACTTTGGCTTGTTCGTCGCGTACGGCTTCCGGGTAAGTGCTCGAAGGGGCTTCCATTGCCAGGTAGCTGACGATCTGGAGCAGGTGATTTTGAATCACGTCGCGAATCACGCCCGTTTCTTCGTAGAACTTGCCGCGCCCTTTGACGCCGAAGTCTTCGGCCATGGTGATCTGCACGTTCTCCACGTAACGGCGGTTCCAAATGGGATCCAAAAACGCGTTGGCGAAGCGAAAATACAGGATATTTTGCACCGCTTCCTTGCCCAGGAAATGGTCGATGCGAAAGATCGAATCCTCGGGGAAGACCTCGTGCAAGGTGGCGTTCAACGCCTTGGCCGACGCCAGATCGCGTCCGAATGGCTTTTCCAGGACCACGCGCGCTGGGGTGGTGCAGCCGGCGCGCTGCAGCTGCTGCACCACCGTGCCGAACATCGATGGCGGGATGGCTAGGTAGTGCGTGGGCAACTGCGCGCTGCCCAGCGCCGCCCTCAGTTGGGTAAACGTGTTGGGGTCCGCATAGTCGCCATCGACGTAGCGCAGTTGCTTGGCGAGGATCGCGAATGCATCCGGATCGAGCCCGCCATATTCCGTGCAGCTCGCTTTGGCGCGCTCGATCAGTTGCTCGAGCGTGGAGTTCGATTTGGCGACACCGACGATCGGAAAATTCAGCACGCCGCGCTTGGCCATGCACTGCAGCGCGGGAAAGATCTTCTTGTACGCAAGGTCCCCAGTCGCGCCGAAGAAGGACAGCGCATCGGATCGCGGTTTGGCGTCGCTCATGATGATCGTGAGGGTAGTCGAAAACGCGCGACTCCCAGCGGGGCTGGACGTGTCGTCGTGTGTCGGAAAATTTATAAGCAATAATCAGAGTTTATGATAAATACTGTGCTGGTGTTCAGTGTTCTGCTAGCACTCAAAAGCAGAGGAAAGTCGCCATGGACCCGAATACCCGCCCCGTTTTGAAAAGCGTCGAAAACAGCTCGGTTCGTTCCCTACAAGCCTTGGATCACTTCGTGACCTCGGGCGGAATGCGCGTGACTTACTACGCACTTTCGCTCGACCAGGTTCCGGCGGACTTTTTTGCCGATCCGGACGGCACCTGGAGTTACGAGCTCTTGTCGCGTGCAGCCGGCTTCGCCTCGCACAGCGGCGTCGCCATCGGCGCGCTCAAGGCGGAGTTCAATGGCCACCCCGAAGGGGCCGCGGTGGTGACACTCAATGCGCTGACGCGGCCGTACGTTGCCATCGTGGAATGCCCGATCGCTTACGAGTACGTCGAGCAAGCCGAGAGCTCGGCCAGCTCCGCCGCCTGAAGGGGGCTTCCTGCGGCTGCCGGTGGCCGCGCTAGCGTTCCGCGCCGCCCTGAATCACGCGGAATTGCGCACGCGCACCGAGCACCGCCTGAATTCGCAGGCTTGCCTGGGCATCACGCATGAAGCTGCCGGGGAAACGCAGCCGCTGCTCCATCTCGCACACGCACTCGGCGAATTCGAAATCGGCCACTTCCAAGGCCCGCTCCCGTGCCACCGAGAGCTCAGCCGTCAGCCAGTCCTGCACCAGCTCGAGCGCGGACGCGGGCAGCTCGCTCAGGCGCTTCCGCGCGGGCTCGGCAGCATTTTCTAGCTCAATCAGCCGCTCGGGGGCGAGCAGGTGATCGGGGTCGCGGTCCGGATCTCGCAAATCACTCACGTTTTTCAGTGTGCCCCAACTCGCCCGCGATGGAAATAGCCGAGTTCGGATTTGTGCCATGCTTCCGCCCCTTCAATGACTTCCGTGGATCGCCCGGCACCGCTACCCCTCTCGTCCCTTCCCAAGGCGCTGCTCGTCGGCGTGCGTTTGCCCGGCGTGTCCGAGCCCGAGTTCGAGTCGAGCCTCGACGAGCTCGAGCGCTTGGTGAAAACACTGGGTTATCGCGTGGTGGCTCGAGTCACGCAGACCCGCGGCACGCTCGCCCCCACGGCTGTCCTGGGCGAAGGCAAGCTGGTCGAGTTGGCTGCACTCACCGGCGGCTCTGGCCACGCAGGCGTGGAAGTGGAGCGGGTGAAGGACAAAGCGCGTGTTCGTCGCGAAGCCATCGAGGCGGGCAAGACCGTCGCCAGCGACGAAGACGAAGACGAAGACGAAGACGCCGGCGTCGATGACGAAAGCCAGGCGCCAGGCCCGACTCCGGCCGACACCGACGACCTGCAACTGATCGCGGTGGACCACGAGATCAGCCCGAGCCAGTTGCGCAATTTGGAACGCGCCACGGGCATCACGGTTTTGGATCGCACTGGCGTGATCATCGAGATATTTCACCGCCACGCGCACAGCCGCGAGGCGCGCATGCAGGTCGAGATCGCGCGCTTGCGCTATGAATCGCCGCGCGTGCGCGAATCGCCGCGAGGCAAAGAGCGGCAAGCCGGCCGCGGCTCGGGTGAGGCAGGCCTCGAGCTCGATCGCCGCAAAATCCGCGATCGCATCGCCGAGCTCAAAGAGCAGCTGGAGGCGATTCAAAAAGAATACAGCGTACGCCGCGCGCAGCGCCAACAGGCGCGCCGTGTCGCGCTGGTCGGCTACACGAACGCCGGCAAATCATCGCTGATGCGCGCCCTGACCGGCAGCGACGTGTACGTCGAGAACAAGCTGTTCGCGACGCTCGACACGACCGTACGTGCGCTCGCGCCCGAGGTCGAACCGCGCATCTTGATCAGCGACACCGTGGGCTTCATCAAGAAATTGCCGCACGATCTGGTGGCGAGCTTCAAGTCCACTTTGGATGAAGCCAGTGAGGCCTCGCTGCTCTTGCACGTCGTGGACGCCTCCGACCCGAGCTGGCCTTTGCAGCTGGCAGTGACCCGCGAAGTGTTGACCGAGATCGGCGCGCAGGCGGTGCCCAGTCGCTTGCTGATGAACAAGGTCGACTGCCTTACGGACGAGGCGTTGCTCGCGCTACGCAAAGAGCAACCCGAAGCCTGGTTCCTGTCGGCCAAACGTGCGACGGACATCGCGGACCTGAGGCAGAAAATCATCGCCTTCTTCGAGTCGAGCTACGTGCACGCCGAGGTGCTCGTGCCCTTCAGCGAGCAGCGAATGCTCGCGGAAATGCACGCCACGATGAACGTGCTCGGCACCCGCTACGAAGAGGCAGGCGTGTTCGTGGATGTGCGCTGCGAGGCCGCCGCGTTGGACCGCTTGGGCGCGCGTTTGCCAGAGGGCTCGGTAACCCTGCTGAGTGGCTGAGTGGCTGAGCGGCTAAGAGAACCGCCGATCCCCCGAGGCCGAGGCGTCGGGCTCCGGTGTGGGTAAACCCCCACCATTCACGCCGAACCGTCGCTGGTTTTTCGCGCCAGCGTGCAAAGGGGTGAGGCGGCAGAACGCGCTGCCAAGGTAACCGGCGAGCGAAAGCGCGAAAGAACGCGCGAGGACCTTGCCTCTGGGGCGGTCGGTAGTATCTTCGTCGGTCCTTGAAAGAACTTTTTGATACGTTGAAGAAGCAGGCGACGCCTGCAATCTGGGCTCAGGGCGTAAAGCTGGCCCGCGAAGATTCGGTCTCGCTGGAAAAAGAGAGCGAGGATCGGCTCGACCTTCGCGTTCGAGTGCCCGCGCGGGCTTCCTACCTGACGGTCTCGTTGTTCACTCGAGATTTGGAGTGGACGTGCGACTGCCCGGGGCCTGCTGACCCCTGCGTGCACGTGGTCGCTTCGATGCTGGCCGTGCAAAAGGTGGCGCAGGCGGGGCAGCGTCTGCCGGACGCCAGGAAGTCGGGCGCGCAGCTCGTGTACGCCTTCCGTCGCTTGCCCATGTCGGGCTTGACCCTCGATCGCTTCGTGGTGGTCGGTGAGCAGCGCACACGCCTGGAGGGCACGCTCGCCTCCGTGCAGGGCAAGGTCGCGCTCTCGCCGGGCCCGGGTGATTTGGTGGTCGATCGCATCCTGACCGCGGCTTCCCGTGGCGTGCTGCGCCCCGGGGTCTGGCAAAGCCTGCTCGAGGCGCTGACCGGCGCTACGGTCGAGTTCAACGGCAAGCCGATTGCGGTGTCTGCGGAGCTGCTCTTGCCCGTGGGGCGCGTGTACGACGAGGGCGAAGACATCGTGCTCGCGGTCGAGCAAAATCCGGAGCTCACCGTGGTGGAAGAGCTCGGCCTGGGCCGCGTCGGAAACACGTTGCGCCCGCTCGGGTTGACCGACCTCACTGGCCTCAAGCTCGAGCGCTTGCCGCTCCGCCGTCGCTTCCCGCAGAGCGAAGTCGGCGAGATGGCCACCAAGGTGATGCCGGAGATCGAGTCCAAGATCAAAGTCGTGATTCAGTCCACGCGTATGCCGCGTCGTGGCAAGACACGCATGCCGCCGCGCATCTCCTTCGACTTGAGTCACGCGGATCACACGCTCAGCGTCGTGCCCATGATCGTGTACGGAGATCCGATTTGCGTGCGCGTCGAGGGCGCGCGTCTGGTGCACGTGCAGGGCGACGTGCCGGAGCGAGACGAAGTCGGCGAGCGTCGCCTGGTCGGCCGCTTGCGCGACGAGCTGTTCCTGGTGCCCGGTCGGCGCGTGGATTTCGACGGCCAAGAGGCCAACAAGTTCGCCGCCAAATTGCGCGAATTTCAGGGGCGCTCAGGAGGCGAGCCCGGAGCCACGTTGGTGCGCTCGGTCGCGGTCGAAGCCAAGATTCGCATCAACGGCGACACGCTGAACATCGAGTTCGAGGTGCCGCCAGACACCGACGCAGCCAAGGGCAGCGAGCCGCGTCGCGGAAAAGCCAGCGCCGAAGCCGTGCTGCGCGCCTGGCAAGACGGTTTGTCGCTGGTGCCGCTCGAAGGCGGCGGCTGGGCGCCGCTGCCCAGTGATTGGCTCGAAAAGTTCGGCGACCGCGTGGCAGATCTGCTCGCCGCGCGCGACGCCGAAGGCCGTGTGTCCCGCGTCTCGATCCCGGCGCTGTCCGCGCTGTGCGACGATCTCGATCAACCGCGACCGCCATCGTTCGACAAGTTGGCCCCGTTGATCCACGGCTTCGAGAGCTTGCCCGAGGTCGAGCTGCCCAAGGATTTGACGGCGACGCTGCGCGCCTACCAGAAGGTGGGCGTCGATTGGCTGTGTTTCTTGCGGGATGCAGGGCTGGGCGCGGTGCTGGCCGACGACATGGGTCTCGGCAAAACGCTGCAAACGCTGTGCGCCGTCAACGGGCGCACCCTGATTGTCTGTCCGAAGAGCGTGCTCCACAACTGGGAGGCGGAGGCGCGCCGTTTCCGCCCGGGCCTCAAGATCGCGATCTATCAAGGCCCGCGCCGCGAGCTCGACAAGCGAGCGGAGCTGACGATCACGACCTACGCGATCTTGCGGCTCGATGCCGAGCGGCTAGCGGCCGAGACGTGGGATACGGTCGTGCTCGACGAAGCGCAGGCGATCAAGAACCCGGACAGCCAGGTGTCGCGCGCCGCGTATGCATTGAAGGCCAATTTTCCGGTCGCGCTCAGCGGTACGCCGCTGGAAAATCGCCTGGAAGAGCTGTGGAGCATGTTCCACTTCTCACACCGCGGCCTGCTCTCGGGGCGCTCGCAGTTTCGCGATCGCTACAGCTTGCCGATCGAGCAAGGCAACAAGAAGAAGCTGGCCGAGCTGCGTGAGAAGACCAAGCCCTTCATCTTGCGCCGCCTGAAGCGTGAGGTGGCACCCGAGCTGCCGCCGCGCACGGACATGGTGCTCGAGATCGAGCTCGAATCGAGCGAGCGTGACCTGTACAACGCCGTGCGCGCCGCGACGCAGCGCGATCTGCTGGAGAAGCTGCAGAAGGGCGGCAACGTGCTGCAGGCGCTCGAGGCGCTGCTGCGTCTGCGCCAAGCGGCTTGTCACCCGGCGCTGGTGCCCGGGCAACAAGCCGAAACCTCGAGCAAGATCGAGGCGCTGATGGAGAGCTTGGAGCAGGTCGCGGCCGAGGGTCACAAGGCGCTGGTCTTCTCGCAGTGGACGAGCCTGCTCGATTTGGTGGAACCGCACCTCAAGCGCGCGGGCACGAGATTCGTGCGCTTGGATGGTCGGACTCGCGATCGCGCCGCGGTCGTGAACGAGTTTCAGGCCGAAGACGGGCCGACGGTCATGCTCACGTCACTCAAGGCGGGCGGCACCGGGCTCAACCTGACCGCGGCAGACCACGTATTTTTGCTCGATCCGTGGTGGAACCCGGCCGCGGAGGACCAGGCCGCCGACCGCGCGCATCGCATTGGTCAGAATCGCCCGGTTTTGGTGTATCGCCTGATCGCCAAGGATACGGTCGAAGAAGGCATCTTGGCGCTGCAGGCCAAAAAACGGGCGCTCGCGGAAGCGGCCCTGGCGGGCGCCGGCGACGCGGCCGGAATTACACGCGAAGATTTGCTCGCCCTGCTCGCCTGACGCTCGAACCTCGCATACAGTCCCCGGCGGTGGTGGGTCGAAGGCGTCATGCTCGATTCGCTGGTTCGTTACTCGCTGAATAATCGCATCGCGGCATTTTTGTTCGCGATCACACTGGGTATCGCGGGCTTTTTGGCCTTTCGCGATCTCACGGTCGAGGCATTTCCGGATCCGACCGACACGCAGGTGCAAGTGATCACCTTGCTGCCGGGGCAACCGACCGAGGAAGTGGAGCGCCGGCTTTCCATTCCGCTCGAGCGGGCGTTGAACGGGACGCCCGGGTTGTTCCGCCTGCGCAGCGTGTCGCTGTTCGGTTTGTCATTCGTCACGCTCACCTTCGAGGACGGAGTGGAGCTGCTGCAAGCGCGGCAACGGGTGCTCGAGCGCCTCCGTCAGGCCGAGCTGCCCGAGGGCGTGCAGCCGGACCTGGGTCCGATGGCGACGCCGATCGGCGAGGTCTACCGTTATACGCTGGAAGGCCCAGGCGCCGATCCGATGGAGCTTCGCACGCTGCAAGACTGGATCGTAAGGCCCGGGATCCTGCGCGCACCGGGCGTGGCCGATGTCGTGTCCTACGGCGGACTCGTGCGCGAGGTGCACGTGGAGCCCGATCCTTCGCGCATGGCATCCTTGGGGGTGGGCCTGAACGACGTTTTTCAGGCACTGAGCAAAGCCAGCAGCAATGCCAGCGGTGGCTACGTCGAGCGGGGCTCGGAGATGTTCGTGATCCGCAGCTTGGGGATCTTTGCCGATCTGCGGGACATCGAAAAGACGCGCGTGGCGACGCACAACGGGGTCCCAGTACGCATCGGCGACGTCGCCCACGTGAGTGAAGGCTACGCGCCGCGCCAGGGCGTCGTGACCCGCGGCGAGAACGAGGAGGCGGTCGAGGGCATCGTATTGATGCGGCGCGGGGAAAACCCGTCCGTGGTGCTGGAGGGGCTGCGTACGCGCATGGCGGATATCGAGCGTATCCTGCCGAATAAGGTGAAAATTAGTGCGTTTTACGATCGCACCGAGCTCGTGCACACCACCTTGCACACCGTTTTTCACAACTTGCTCGAGGGCGCGCTGCTCGTGGTGCTGGTGCTGTTCGCGTTCACGCTCTCGTGGCGCGCGTCACTGATCGTGGCCACCGTGATTCCGCTTTCGCTGGCGGCCTCCTTTGCCTACCTACGGGCGCGCGGCATGAGCGCCAACTTGCTGTCGATGGGCGCGATCGACTTCGGGATCATCGTCGACGGCGCGGTGATTCTGGTCGAGCACTTGTTCCACGAGGTGCCCCAGCGGCGCTCGGACTCGCCCGAGTCACTGATGGAGAACATCGCGCAGGCGATGCACGAGGTGGCGCGACCCACTTTGTATTCGCTATTGATCATCATCGCCGCGTACATCCCGATTTTTTCGATGCAGCGAGTCGAGGGGCGGATTTTTTCGCCCATGGCCAACACGGTCGTGAGCGCGCTGGTGGGCGCGCTGGTCGTGAGCTTCACGCTGATCCCGGTGCTGGCCTTCTTCGGCTTGCGCGGGGCGGGGCTCGAGCGCGAATCCCCGCTCACGCGCTGGGCGCGCAAAGCCTACGTTCCAGCGCTCGATTTCGTGCTGCGCCGCCCACTGCCAGTGTTCATCGTGGCGCTAGGGACCTTGCTGGCCGCGGGCTTGCTCGTGCCACGCTTGGGCTCGGAGTTCTTGCCCGAGCTGAACGAGGGTGCCCTGTACGTGACCTTCACCTTGCCCGGGAACATGTCGCTGGCCGAGGCGCAGAAGCTCACCCCGCGGCTGAAGAAGCTGATCTTGCGCACTCCGGAAGCGAAGGCCGTGCTGACGCAATTGGGCCGACCGGAGGATGGCACCGATCCGTCTTTGCCCAATAACTTGGAGGCGTTCGTGAAGCTCGCGCCACCCGAGGAGTGGCGCAAAAACAAACCGCTCTTGAACGACTTGATCGCGGAGATGGCGCTCAACCTGAGCCAGGTGCCCGGACTAGAGACCAATTTCTCTCAACCGATCCGCGACAACGTGGCCGAAAATATCTCCGGCCAGTTCGGTCAGATCGCGTTGAAGATCTATGGCGAAGACCTGGTGGAGCTGCAGCGCGCAGCCGAACACTCCAAGGACGTGCTGGCGGGCGTACCGGGCGTCGCGGATCTGGGCATCGTGAAAGCCTCGGAAAGCCCGCAAATTGCCGTCAAGCTCGATCGTGAGGCCCTCGGTCGCTTCGACCTCGATCTGAACGACGTGCAGGACTACATCGAGACGGCCATGGCTGGACACGTCGCCAGCGAACTTTGGGAAGGCGAAAAGCGCATCGACGTGACCGTGCGTTTGCCGCGCGCGACACGCGAAGATCTGGATTCGATCCGCAACATTCGTTTGCCGCTGAAGACCGGCCTGGTGGTTCCGTTGTCGGCGGTCGCCGACGTCTCGGTGGGCACGGGCCGCGCGGCGATCACGCGCGAAAACGGCCGCCGCTACATCGGCGTGCGCATGAACGTGCGCGCGCGGGACATGGGCTCGTTCGTCGAAGAGGCACGCAAGCGCGTGGCGACGAAAGTGATCATGCCGCCGGGCTACGAAATGACCTGGGGTGGCGAGTTCGAGAACCAGCAGCGCGCGATCAAGCGCCTGGGCGTGGTGATCCCACTGGCGCTCGCGCTCACCTTCTTCCTGTTATTTTCAGCGTTCAAGAGCATCGAAGATGCGCTTTTGATCTTGCTCCACACGCCGCTGGCGTTGGTCGGCGGCGTGGCCGCACTGGGCGTCGCGGGGATGACACTGTCGGTGTCGGCCGCGGTGGGCTTCATTGCGCTCCTCGGTCAGGCAGTGCTGAACGGCGTGCTGGTCGTGTCAGCCGTGCGCGCGCGGCTGCTGCGTGGCGAGAGCGCCTATCGGGCCGTGACTGGCGGAACTATCGAGCGCCTGCGCGCCGTGC
>Ga0247779_1000316_pt1 | contig 33565 bp, 33 predicted proteins | sample UWRJL221509R5_FD_179925 | JGI IMG/M metagenome (GOLD analysis project Ga0247779, IMG submission 179925) | Plant litter microbial communities from Arlington Agricultural Research Station in Wisconsin, United States - UWRJ-L221-509R-5 | ecosystem: Environmental > Terrestrial > Plant litter >...
CACCCCTCATGCATGGCGAAGATCCCGACGGAGTACAAGGCATGCCTAATAAACATTGTGATCAACGTGGACTTCGAGGGCAAAAGGATTCAAACAGATATAAGGAGGTAGTGCCTGATTCGAAGATGCTAACGGGAGAACATCTGTTGAATTTCTCGTTGGAAATAGACTTGTGCAGCCACACTCGAAAGACATATCGTGTATGCACCCGATCTGTTCGAATATTGCATCAGTGATCAATTCCAGGGGTTGATTATTCGCATTGATGTCGTTTGGATTTATAATAAGTACTGTATTCGCTATAGGAAATGTGACGAAAATACAAATAGGTCACTCATGTATCTATGAAAACGTTTTGAGTTAGTACAACATGGTGCAACAGAGGTAATATACATGCCAATAAGGTCGGATGCTAGACAGAGCTTCCACTAGAACTAGCAGGATCAATTATTCTTCCCTTTTCACTTTTCTCGCGTTCCCACCAAACACTTTCTTCCCTCAGACCCCTTTTGACCAATATTCGGCAGCCTAGGGCACTTAGTCGGGCCCATATAAAGAGTTGACCTAGAGTCCAGGCAAAAGCAAAATTCAACGGAGCTGCCCAGGAAACTGCTGCAGTAACACCGCAGTAAAATGCAGCAGACACCGTCCAGTAGATCGTAAGCCGCACCATCAATCTCTGAAAAGGTGGAGAGGCATGCCAGCTACGTGCAGATCTAAGAAAGCAGTCGAGTACCACAAGAGTAAAACTAACTCACCGTTCGTGCAAAGTGCGCCGAAATTCTTTCCCGTGCTTAAAGTCAACTGAGGCCACATCCTCAATCACGTAAAATACAGCAGGCTTCATCTTCGTTCCTGCTGGATCGGAAGAGCACCAAAATGGTAGTTTGGGGCGGAAAAGAGAAATAAAAAATATCAATCCAAGTGGACCAACGAGCATGACAGTCGACATCAGAAAGAAATTACTAAATTCAAAATTCAATTGATAAGCAAAGATATGAAGCAGAGAGTAGAGGAGAGTATACATACAATAGGGGAATTGCTGGTGCGATAGCAAGTGGTATCGCAAATATTAGGAGAGCCACAGTGTACGCCCACATCGAGAAGTCGAGATGCCACCAGACGTCATCTCCAAGAGGCCCATATGTACGTCTATGGCGAACGACTGTGGGTATTGTCTGTCGGTCCAAAGTAATGTAAAGAATATTATGCCATGACTTACGTCGATATAAACGCAGCGGTGAATCAAAACATGAAGACAATCCTAAAGCTCCGGAAGATATCCCAATAACAGTTTTCTTTGTCAATTTAGTTACTGGAAACACAAACTCAATATGACGGCATAAATAGAAGTGCATTTTGACTCACAAGTTACGAGGGGGTAAAATAATACGACTGGTATGACCAAATTGCAGATTATGAGAAATAGAGCATAAAGAAATATGTATGTTCGATTGTAGGTGAAATGTAATTCCGGGAATGGGGATTCTGTTGTTGAGGTTTGAGTTGATGCCGCGGAATGGTTTGTATGCACAATCTGGTTTGACTTTTCTTCCAGGTCTTCGCCTTTGCTGGCCTTGTTCGATGCTGGCAAGGCAAAATTTACGGCTTTCGTCACGACTGCAGCTTCAAAAGATCTAGGATGGTCGTCCATGGGCATTGCGTTCAAGGGAGTATTGTTTCCTTTCATCTTGTTAAGTCCTCCCAAACATAGGATCCCGCAATGAAAATAGAAAACCCCAACGATGATTTCATAGTGGCACGTTCCCAGAGCCACAATATGTAACTGATAATTGCATCGTGCATTTCCCATATCAGCACAGCCCAGTTACTCCATTCTTCACACTGATTTTGTGACTCCAACACCGGTAAACGTTCCCAAAGTTGAAAATATCAAGGTTTGCAGATGACCATCATGACCGCATATGTCATGTCGTGAAGTTTCGCTGCATTGCCAAGGGTTGTAGTATTGTTTCGTACGTCAGGTCTAGCACTAGGTTAGTGGGGAGGGTGAGGAACAGCCTGCAGGCCGGTGGGTTGCAGGAGCGGAGACCACTGGAGTGACGTCGTGGGAATGTTACCGGTGTGAACCCTTATGAAGAATAGAGCACGCTCTTTGATTTTTTTGTTTTAAGTCTTCAGTTATTAACTTTCTGGCATCAACAATCATCGAACTCTCCAGTCTTCGATTTCGAGGTGACGCCCAGTACGGTATTACATAAAAGGAAATCATGTAGAGTTCCGGAAAGATTCATAACGTTCAAAGTTAAGACGATTCGAACAATTTCAGAGCCGACTCCGGCAAACAGCTTTCGTCGCTTTTCCTCTTATATACCTTCATTTCTCCGTCCACACATACTAAGCTAAGCCTGCCATCTGCGCCGTGGTCGATGACGATTGCTTTTATAATATCAAGCGCCTTTCTGACCTTCTTCAAGTCACCTTGAGCATTTTCTTCCACAGCCTGTAACTGCTCGGACTGCAGCTTACGTTTCTGAATATCGACAAACCGTCCGCGCTGGTGGACAGCGAGGAAGTGATGCGCAGTTTGCGAGAAGAAAAGTTGAGGGTATGCTTCTTCCCAGTTAAACCCGTTTTGCTTTATAGTCATTTGCGAACGCGTAGTGAGCTCTATCACGGACGTTGCTGAGACTTCGATCCCCCCTTCAAAGATGCGCAGTTGATTGGTTCGCAAGAGAGATGCAGAGGCTGGAGTTGCGTTGGATTGAGCCAAAGAGAGTGAATTAAGCGAGTTCGTTAACTCCGACATAGAAGCAATGCTTCTGCGAGGATATCTTGCGACTGGAGGGATGCAGGCATCAACTTCAAAGCGGACCACCATCGTAAGCCCATTCAAGTCCTGGACGACGTAATTAATAGCGGTAGCTGCTTCATGGATGATTTACTTACGTAGGTCACGATACGATGATGCCCAGTACTTTCCTTGCATCCCGGTGCAGGCTCCGTGGAGGCCTTTTCAAAACTAAAGCCGTAGGTGCGTCCGTTGAAATATTCTCTCTTGCGTTTCTCCCATCGGTTCATCAAAACGGTTTTATTCCCAGCGAGCTGTAAGTCGATGCGGAAGTCTCGATCCGCCCCCGAAACCCATCTCGTTAGTTTCCTCAGGCCATTTCTGTCGGTGACGACATCTACAGAGGCCCAATCGAACTTGGGCCTCTTGCTGACTTCAACTTGTTTGTTGACCGCCGCAACGAGGGGCAAGAGAACTGCACGGGGCATCCTGTGGCCATTTTGGTCAACGTAAAAGATCCCCGTATCGGGAGGAACGTTATATGGAGTCGACCTGTTTTGCCACTGGGGAGGCGAACCTAAATATGGGTTAACTCTCCACCATTCCTATTCGATGTACTGGCATAGCTTACCAGGAACTAAGATAGTAGGAGAATCTCCTTTCAGCCAGTTATAGGACCCAATATAAGTGCAATCTTTCACAGTAACTTTCTCTTGTTCAGGATCTTCACTAGGGATTTCAATGCTCCGTAAAGGTGTTTCAAGGAGCCCGTCCATAATATCAAGATCTGGAGGCAGAGTCTCGTGTGTTGCCCCTGCTGAGTGTGCCGACAACGATGGACGATGGGAGTAACGAGGCCTGTCTTGCGTCGTGTTCCTGCCGCTGGGAGCCATTACCATGGAGCCACGCCAAGGGGATTGGTATGTAGAAGTATTATAATTGTTAGCCATGTTGACCTTGAAGTCAAGAAGCAAGAACGAAGTCCGCAGTCCAGAAATCCGCAAGAGTTATATAGCTTTTGCTGCCTGGGCGCTTATATACTGCAGCGTGTTGGAAAATACTGGCAAATTCAAGTCAGGTGGTCTCATTTTCACGGAAGAAGAACCCAGCTACGTTTTCTATTTTCATAATCAATAGGAACATTGGTTTCTATCTGGAAGTGCTCAAAGTATAAATTGAAGATAGAACGGCAAAGAGCATCGTAGAGAGGTAACGGACGTGACGGGCAGGCAAATATGGATAAAGGGGTACCCCAGAAGATAGACTGGTTCTCTGTTCCTCGGAAAAACGGTCGTTCACTGAGTTTCAAGCGGTTTGAGTCCCGAATACCCTTTCATACTGGGGGAAGTTTGGATCGGCAGTCCTCATCTAGGGTTCGACGTAGACCATGTGACAGTCTAATTAGCCAGAAGTATTGCAATCAACACCATGGCCGCTTTCTGTGGGGGCAAATGTTATTGACGTCCCCGAGGTTGAACAATACGACGACGAAGGGAAAAAAGAAACCTTGATGAATTGAGCTGAGGCCTAAATGCAATAAATTTTCAATCTCCACGATTATGTATCTATATCCGCTCTTATCTTATCTTTGTTTTCAACAGAATACACAAGAAATGTCAGAAATGCAAGTATTACAAACGGCAACATAAAATTCTCATGGAAGCAGCAATGCAAATTCCAAAAGTTTCGAGAGATTTGGGGTACCAACACCTTTAAAATCTCGTTAAGACGTTTGCAGGTGTTGCTAATACATCATCTCACCTGTAACAGGATCCCATCCGGTCGTGCTTGAGAGTTGAAGCCAACGAAATCCAGGTAAGCATAGAGCAAATTACACAAGTAAAATAAAACATACGCAGTAAATCCAGGGGTACCTGTTAGTACATGTCAGAGAAACGAGAGAGTGCAATATCGAGCGACAAAACATACCACATCCTTGATTGCCACCTGAAGTGATATCATTGAAGGCGGACTTGAATATGGGGGAGTAGAGCTAACAAAAGACTTGATTAAATATTCAAAACAAGCAATAGGTATTTATTACCAATGGGTTCAAAAATCCTACTGGGCGTTTGCCATGGGCGAGGCGTGCATCGTTAACCAAAGTGAATATGGATCCAACAACAGGAGAGGAGGCTGATGTCCCAAAAACGAGCGCGAATTCTCCGTCAATACCTTCATGGACAATTAATTACATTGACCAATATTACATGTTGTGGTCCTTACCAATAACATAATTTGCTCTGTATATAAATTAACCGCATATCGTTTCAAAAAATATCAGGCAAACTCACCCATTCGCCGAGATATCGGGGAACGCACGAGCCTAATAAACATGAGCCGGTTACCAACATAGAGTTTTTGAAGAATCACATTTCCGCTATTGTTAAACTCTCCATTTGTGAAAGGAGGTGGATGGTTCTTCAGGAATGATTTGACTGCTTGCGCCTGGAAGGAAGGAAGTCTATTCGAGGAGATTAGCACGATACTAACTATTTCACCAAAAAAACTCACGGGAATATATTTGAGAAACCTCCTCCAGAAAAGATAACTTGTTCACAAGCACCCTCGGGATCATTGACATTAGATCCTGGGTTTACTTGTGTAGCGCCGACAGCGGTCACGAAAGGACACGAAGCCTGAAAACGACAATAAGTAACTAGCACAATTATGATATATGTTTATGACATAATCAAGTTTTAACGCACAGGGAAGCCGGGATTGAAGACTGTGCCATTCTCAACAGGTTGGTCTATAAATCAGAAAAGTCAAGGTCGTACTTGCAGAAGGGAGAGAGGGAATTCGGATTCTGGTACGCACGCTGCGCATTTAGACATACACCCCCATTCCCAGCCACACCATCATCTCCGCTGCTGTGGAAGACCGTGGTTCCCATCAAACCGAGCTGCAGAAGAACCTTGAGAATCGTGATGCTGCGGACGATCAGAAAGTTTTTACTTTAGCGTATTCCGAACATTGCCTGTTCGCAAATGCAGGAGTGACAGTAGATTCATCTTGAAGGAAAGAAACAGATACAGTATGTGGAGGCGAGACAATACCACAAGATTCAGGACCTAAGAAGATGCCGGTGAGAAGAAATGTGGCGAGAGAAAGTTTTTTTACTACCTTTGAAGCCACCAGGAAGTGGATCTGGATAAATACCGTCCTGCTCAGGATCGTCTCCTCCTTCGAATGTGCAGAAGGATCCATCGACAGCATCGAGCCAATTATCGAAGGAAGCACCTAGGGTGGGGCAATGATATATATCAGAATCTTTAAACCTCAAACACAATGGTATGATCACCCTCAACAAGATCTCCGGTCTGTAACAGAGTAACTGGTTGAGGATTGGTTAATGACATCGAATACTGCAAATCAAGATCGCTTTCGCCATTGATATCGAAGCTTTGGTTGTCTGTAAGAACTACAGCACCGTCGATGAGGACAGGTATCGGGCGATCACCGACTTGGCTTGGTGAAAAGTTCCTAAAATACCAACTTAGCAAATACTACATAGAATGGCTCCAGATAACTACGCACCCAAAGAAAAGGTCGAGGTCAGTACCAAGGAAGGACTGAGGCGTGAACTCGACTAAAGGTATCAAAAAAATCATAAGCATCATCATCAGACATATTCTGATAATCAAACGAAAATACCTATTCCAAAACTATTCTTCTTGGTCGCTACAGGTTTATAGCGAATGGAATAGAGAGCTCGCAAACAATCTGGCGTAATGATCTGGTCACAATTCTCCAGGGATGGTGTGATCTTGACTTGACCAGCAGCCTTCTTCGGTCCATTAAAAATTGAAGGAGCACCAAGGTTCTTTCCAGAACGTCTTTGCAGGTTGTCAGGCTTGCGGCGATTATGGCTAAAGTGAACGGTCGGCTTAATCAAGTCAATGTGTTCCTTGAGGTGGGCTGGAACAGAATAATTGTGGCAACCTGGAGACGGTAAGATGGGTTCAAAAGCTAGGCATTGAGAGTCATACCAATCTGCTCGCTGCCTGATGGATGCTTATAAACATGGTATTCTGTCTTCAGAATGTCTTCTGCCTCAGCTACGGTAGCATCGACATGAATCCATGCTTTGTTGGCAGCCAAACGCAACCTTTCCCGAGAAATTCCAGAATCAATAAGCCAATCCATGACCGCACCGATTGACTCGGCACTGGGAGCAAAGGTGTCCACAATTTGTTTAGGAGTGTAGTGTTGACCATACTTAGGTGACTCGGGATGCGAGACCTCCAAGAGTAACTCTTCCAGACGGTGCATGTTCTGCTGGACGAGACCAAACCGCATAGGAAGAACTTTATGCGATTCAAGCCGACGATTTTGGGTCCAATCGAGAACATGAGGTTCTACAGCGCGTTTCTCGTGCACAACGTGCGAGCGAGGAGATGGTACGGCATTGGCGCACGTCCACAGGATAGACCCAAGAAGTACGAACGATGTTAAGCGCATCACAGCAGAGAGAGCACGGGAGGCTCGAGTCTGAAGTATAACAGCCATGTGTTCGCCTTTAAAACGTTTCGAAAAGTGTTCGTGCGAGCGTTGATATGTCATCAGGTTCGCCGCCACTGCCATTCTCCCAAGTGTACTCGTTTTCGAGAACATTGATGAGGAAATGACACCATACGAGAAAGGAGTTCATGGACAAAGAGATATTCATAGATATCTTAGGGAAATAAGGCTATTGATAGCATTGAGACGCACATCGCTAATGTATATTGTGGGCGACACGGAGTTTAAATCACTGGCCGAGTTCAAGTCATGGATAACACACCCGCATCATGCATGATTGAATGCCAGATATACAGAAAATAGTTTCCTGTCTTTAGAGATCAAACAATTCTACCTTTCAGATGGACAGAAATAACTTACCATATCATAATAAAATGATAACCAGAATGATAACCAGAGTCTGATATAGTCGGTGAGAATGTAACGTTGAGAACTATACAGGCGTAAGTTAGTCTCACGACAAATGAGGGTTATAATTAAACACCATATATATCGAGGGCATGAACCAATATTAGGCACACGGCTCATCAAACTTCAGGATTTGGATAGTTAGTTCGATATGTGCATTTGATATCCTTGATGTCTCCGCAGCAAACTCCTTAATTGTAAATTGATTAGACTCTACAGTTGTCTAGGTTGAAAATGAGGATATCTTCGGCACCAAGGGCCACCAGTTGATCCATAGTGCTTGCCGCTTTTTTCTTCTCTACCATACTGCTGACCGCTACCCAGTCCTCCTCTTCCAAGGGACTGATGGTTGGAGCTCTTCTACCCGGAGTGATTTCAATGGCGGCGGGTAGCTTATCCCTGGAGATGTTGTATTGGCAGATAACGTATTTCCCAGCGGCAATTACACCAGAAATTCGTTTTGTGATAACGTCAATGAGGGGCGCCAAATCCGGGTGCTTTTGAGTAGATGAACGAATAAGAACGGCTTCTGTATCGAGGACTGTGGAGATTGCATGAAGTCCTGCTGCTCTCATTGTATCTCCGGATTCTGAAACATAGATGAGAATGGATTGACGCTCAAAAGGAACTGGATGCTACTAACCGACAAGATCGACTAGTAGATAACAAGCCGTTAGACTTGTGAAGTATAGGAAATTGTGAAACTGCTCACTAATCCCATCTGCTAAGCCAAGAGCGCAAGCAGCCTCGACACTACCACCGACATATTCAATCTTGGTCCTCTGATCGCCTTTCAAGTTCAAGCGATCGTCTATCTCCTTAAAATATTGGCCGGAAAGAACTTCAAAACTTGTAACGACTCTCTTTCCCGCTAAATCTTCCACGGTCTGAATAGATCCAGCCTCTGGAACCTGCACTTGCAATGAACATTTTCCAAACCCAAGACGAAGTTCCTCTACGACGAGATCTTGCATGTTGGCCTCTAAGATAACATCATGACCCGTGATGCCCAAATCGACGTTTCCTTTTCCAACGAAGGACGGAATATCGGATGCGGGAAGGAAAACGCTGGGAGACGCGACATGAGTTGATTCCGTCAAGAAAAAGAAACTGCGTACACTCACAGAGCAATGTTATGATTCAGGGACAAGCAGACATCCAACCTGTTGTGTCTACGGAATTGGATATCAGCACCTATAGAATTGTCAATTAACCTCTTCGTTTTCTTCGATATTCGTTCGCATACCAGCGAGTAGTGATAGACATTTCTCATATAATCTTCCTACGCAGATGCTGATTTAGCACTTCGTCTTAATGATGGCCTTTTATAACAACAACAAACCTTTTTTCGGGATCGCAAATAGCAATCGGCCGTCAAGAGACTCAGCGTCTGTAGTCCGGATGAGTCGTAGTCGACTCGGAGAAAGATTTGAGCGTACTCATGGGTGAGATCGTCTTTGGGAGGGTAGATGTTTTTTCTTTGGGATGCTTATCAGTGTCCCTGAGTATTATTGGGGTCCAAGAAGTTCTGTTGAAGGAAAGGCCGACTGGAACCCTGGTAGTAGTATCGGACGTCGCTGAAAATTGCCGAAATCATTGATCCCGAGGGCCATGAGTGGCTGTGCAGGAACAGTCTTTATTACGCTCACCATCGGTAGTCGATGTAATGGTCGCTGTGAAGGACATTCTTTCTCGATGTGTGGGCAATCGACACTTTAACACCGAACCTTTGAAGGCTCTGATTGATGGACGATTCTGTAACGAAGACTGGGATTTCGCAATATTGCAGCATTTTATAGTGCGAGCAATCGTCAATTGTGAGAGCCAATTTTACTAATTGCAAGGGGTTTCTTGCGCCGGTATGTCAGCTGTTCAGTCTCCGGTATGGGAACCAGGGTAAAGTCGCGAAAACAGCCGCAACCTCCGCTGTTAGAGGAATTTCCAGAACTTCCAAATTTGTGAAAACACTGCAAGCTGTCGACATCTGTCGACATCTTGTGATGACTTGGTCCACAAAACGTACGGTTCCCATCGACGAGGGCCTCAACATAAACACTCTATACAAACTGCCAATACTTCGTGATTATGACGCTGGCCATGCTCCATACAACTCGATTGAAGTCACGAAATGCGGCTGATCAGGGGCTGACCTCTTCACAATTCAGGTTTCCGCACATCTATTATAAAACAACGTCGTTCGCCAGCCTTTTAGAGGATTATTTCTTCTGCAAATGCATTCAACCATCGTCTTGTTGATGGCTCTGCTTTGGACAAGCACTCATACTGCACCACCTCTTCGATCCCATTATCACACTCTGCATGAAACGCGCTCTGTTGAGCCACTTATGTCTGGCTGGGTCCAACACAAGCGGCTGTCCTCTGAAAGGATTCTTCCCATGCGCTTTGGCCTGGTGCAACAAAATGTGCATCGTCTCGATGAATTACTGTTCGAAGTATCCCATCCGGAATCATCTAAGTATGGACAGCATTATACAGCTGCTCAAGTTGTGGAGAGATTTTCTCCAAGTGATGAATCCATCGCTGCAGTAATCGAGTGGTTGGTCAATTCTGGTATTTCACGAGGCCGTATACGCTTGGCCGGAAACAAGGGATGGATACACGTCAATGCTACGGTCGCAGAGGCTGAGAACATCCTTAAGACCGAGTATCACGTTTACTTACATGCTTCAGGCGCTGAACAGTTTGGTACTGAGTTATCTGCTCACACAACCTCATAACTGATGACATTATAGGTTGCCACAACTATTCTGTTCCCACTCACATAAAAAAGCATATAGATTTAATTAAGCCAACTGTCCACTTCAATCATGATCCCAAAATTCATAATACCATGCGACGCGATACGAAAAACCTCGGGTCACCGTCTATTCACGGTGGACCCAAGAAAGCTACTGACGACGTCCTGATCAAACCCAGCATATCAAGTTGTGGCCAGTTTATCACACCAGAGTGCCTGCGGTCATTGTATTCCATCTACTACAATCCGGTAGCGACAGATAAAAACTCTTTTGGAATTGGTAAGATTCCATTCAATCTATCGGGCACTTGTCTTTATTATGTATATCTAGTCGAGTTCACGCCTCAATCTTTTCTTGGTAGTGACCTTGATGTTTTCTTTAAGTTCGTGGATTTCCCTCTTGCAATAGTTCAGGGACTCTCATCCACCACTTTTAGAAACTTTTCCTTCTCCAATAGTCAGGTGGGTAGTCGGCCTAAACCTATTTTTATTGATGGGGCACAACTTGTCGGTACGAATACAAGTTTTGACATTAACCTCGAGAGTGACCTCGACATGGAATACGCAATGGCATTAACCTATCCCCAACCTGTTACACTGCTACAGACGGGTGATATAGTTGAAGGTGCGAGAAAAATAATTGCCTGTGGCACATGACAAGCTGAAAAATCTTGTTCCTAGGTGCCAGCTTTGATAATTGGCTTGATGCTGTCGACGAATCTTTCTGCACATATAAAGGGGGTGATGATCCAGAACAAGATGGTATATACCCCGATCCATTTCCGGGAGGTTACGAAGGTATTCATACAGTTATTCATCGTCACACACATCTGATCAATTTGCGTCTGGAGGACCGGAATCTTGCGGCATCATTTCACCTCCTCATACTGTGTCGATTTCATACTCTCAGGATGAGTCCACCGTGACACCCGCATTTGCCAATAGGCAGTGTTTTGAGTATGCTAAAGTGAGGCTCTAAGGCTGACAAAAGTATTACAGGCTCATTTTTTCTCTATGTAGCTTGGTTTGATGGGAACTACTGTATTTTACAGCAGTGGAGACAACGGCGTAGCAGGAAACGGTGGCGTGTGTCTGAATTCTGAGCGTACGTGAATATAGGTTCCCCTAATCTACATCGTTTCCTCGCGGAAATTTGGTTGATTTTCCTTCAGTTGAACCCGCCGTTAATGGAGAAGTATTCAATCCCAGCTTTCCTGTACGTATTCACCAATATTCAAGAAACCGTGAAATCTAGACGATTCTTTGTACCTTCAGGCATCCTGCCCCTACGTAACGGCAGTTGGTGCTACACAAATCAACCCAGGAAATACGGTCAATGATCCGGAGGTCGCTTGCGAGCAAGTTATCTATTCTGGAGGGGGGTTTTCTAATATTTTTGCGTGAGTTTCAGCAAAATCCGAATAATGTGAGAATATGGCACTGACAAATTCAACACGGCGTTTTCTCAGCATGCCATCTTTTCAGGCTTCTGCTGTCACGTCTTTCTTGAAAAAATACCCGCCTCCCTACAGAGATCAACAATTCAATAACAATGGAAACGTAAAGTTTTCCCCTTCCTTTTTGTATACAACACAGGCAATCTAACATTTTGAATAGGCTCGTGCTTTCCCCGATATATCTGCAAATGGGTAGGTTTGGGCCATGATTGTTCAAGCTTCCGCTAATTGTCTGTCTTTCTTTGCAGCGCTAACTTCGTTGTTGGTAATGTGCTGAGATACTTTTGAATGTCTGAAAAGAGGCTGAAAACGGCTATTCTCAAGCTGTAAATGGGAAATTTGAACGTGTTTTCGGCACATCGGCCTCCGCTCCTGTCGTTGCTTCAATCTTTACCCTTGTAAATGACGCACGGCTATCCATAGGAAAGCGCTCACTTGGATGCGTAAATCCGTTGGTAAGACCACTTTTTAAGGAGATAATCCCCCACTTTTTACTGACTGCCTGAAAGATATATTCCAAATCATTTAGGTTTGCTTTCAATGATATTACCTCTGGAAATAACCCGGGATGTGGTATGACGGTTTATTGTACAATCCATATAAATGGCACTGATAACAATATCACCAGGGACTTCTGGATTTACTGCGTGCGTTATTCTTTGCTACAAGCTTTATATCATCGAGTTCAAAATTTTTGAATTTTCAGCACTCCAGGATGGGATCCAGTAACCGGTAAGTTTGAGTAAAGTATGTTATAAAGCGAGGATCAATGAGACTTGGGATTCTTGATTTACAGGAATGGGAACACCAAACTTTGTCAAACTTTTAGCACATGCAATGGCACTCCCGTGAATATAGTAAGAATTCGTTTATAAGATCGCTTGCGCACTTTCAGAGTTCCCACGAAAAGATACAAACTCCGTTTTCAATCTCCGGCATTTCATTGACTTTGTCTCGGTGACCTCGGTCAGAGCTTAGAACCAACTAAATTCACACAATCTTCCCCGTTGAAATGGAATCAATCTGTATACCGAATATGCTAAGATTAAAATCGACTCGGAATGCTGAAATTTAAACACATTGTGACGGGGCTATCTGTTCATGAATCCGGACCCACAAGCTACGATGACAGATTGGGCCCTCAAAACTTTTGATGTTGATTGGGCAATACAAGTCGACTGGCAACTTTACAGTCTTATTGGTGGCGAGATCTTGAGAATCCACCCGCATGATCGTATGTTTGTAATCCACTTATCATCGTGTAGACGCGAAGCTAACTGTAATTGAGCTATATCTGTTTCTTCTCAGGCCTCTATCTGGGAGCCAACCGGGTGCTAACGTCTGGGGGTGTACTTAGAAATCTCATGATGCCCTATCATAAGAAGGTAGCATTATATTGCTTGCAGAAATTCTTCTGTATGTAGTTTGGCCCAACAACAACATCACCATCCCTTGCATTCGGTTGCTTCTGTGGTTCTTTCTCCCTCAATACAATTACAAGCAGTCGCTCGTTTCCTTTACAGGGCCCTCGTGGTATTCTGGACTTTGCTCATGCTATGTCAGGGTACTGACAGTCTGTTGAGAGCGCCCAATGGCTCATATCTTAATTTCATATAAAATTGGTGAGCTACCTACGCAAACCTGCGTGCGTGACATACTGATTAGGCTGTTGATATCCAGAAATACTTTTACTATCAGCCTGCTCGAGCTATTTTTAACATTTTTAACTCAAGAATATCCATTCCTTCCCAAGCTGCAAAATAGTTCGTATCCTGGCGCATGCTTTTACGACGATTGTTTCCCTCGCAGGATTCTATGATAAGATGACCAACTATATCTACCATGCGCTACGCGTCCGTATTATACTTGTCCGGCACAATTTCAGTGCAGAGCATTCAAAAGGTTTCTCTCAAGGATCGTAATAACCGGACGACCATGCTCGAGCATACGACGAAGCTTATCCGTTTCTCATATAAAAAGATTCCTTGTCGAATGATATCTCTTTAGTGCAACTGTGCTACTCCTGTGCACCAAGATGCACTTCAAACTCTCTTTGTTTGCGGCGGCCCTAGGCGTCGTTGCAGCCGCCCCCTCGAGAAGGTCGCCTCTCATTCTTCATGAGAAGAGAGCCGCTGAGCCTGTCGACTGGGAGGTGACTCGACGTCTCGAGGCCAATAAGGTTCTGCCTATGCGCTTTGGACTCAGCCAGCAGAACGTTCACCGTGTCGAGGAACTGTTGATGGAAGTTGCCCATCCAGAGTCGCCTCGCTTTGGCAAGCACTATACCCCTGAGGAGGTTGTCGACCTTTTTGCCCCTAGTGCCGAAACCATTGCTACCGTTACAGACTGGCTCGTCGGAGCTGGCTTCTCTCGTGATCGTCTCCGAATTTCAGCGAACAAGGGTTGGATATCCATGGATGCCACGACCGCTGAAGTGGAAGACCTCCTCAACGCTGAATATCATGTCTATACCCATGGTCCGACAGGCGACGAGCAATTTGGTAAAATTCTCTAACATCTATATCAATCAATCCGTGCTAACCTTTGATCCTCAAGGTTGCCACAATTACTCTCTCCCTGCGCATGTCCGAAACCATGTCGACTTAATTAGACCTACTGTCCAATTCAATCATCGTCCCTCCCCTCTTGCTGTACACAAGCGATTTGGTGGTATTGGCATGCCTTCTGCAAGAACGGGCCCCAAGAAGAAGGACCAGAAAGTTACCATCACTCCTTCGTTGAGTAACTGTGACGAGAACATCACCTTGGACTGCCTGCGAGCTTTGTATAACGTTAATTATCAGCCCGTGGCCACAGATAAGAACTCTTACGGAATTGGTATGCTTCTATTACATTGCAAAATTAACTACATCATATTAAATGATCCTTGTGATCAGTTGAGTTTACCCCTCAGGCTTTCTTAGGACCCGACCTCGATCTTTTCTTCAGGTAAAAATCCACGCATTCAAATAAAATACTCGGTCTCTTATACTCTGTCCAGGAACTTTTCGCCAAGTCTTATTGGTGTTCGTCCCAAGAACGTTCTCATCGATGGAGGTACGAAAGAGTTTTTTTTGTTTGGCAGTAACGACAACTTTTCTGACCTGAACACTGCTTCTAGCTGTTGTGCAAACTACCCAGCAAAGCTTCGACTTCAATGGCGAGAGTGACTTGGACTTGGAGTATGCCATGGGCCTGACTGCTCCTCAACCCATCACTCTTCTCCAGACCGGAGACATTGTCGAAGGTGCTGGATTTGACAACTGGCTCGACGCTGTTGATGGCTCGTTCTGTACCTTCGAAGGTGGAGACGATCCCACCCAGGTAAGCTACCAAACTCACCAGTATTTGTTTTGTCAACTCGAAACTTAATCTGTATGAATTATAGGATGGTATCTATCCCGATACCGCCAAGGGTGGATTCAAAGGTTCGTCTTTCTAATAAAAATGATTACAATGTCAGCCACTAAGTTTACTGTGATCAGGTCCTGAATCCTGTGGAATCGTTGCGCCACCTTTTGTCGTATCCGTGTCCTATGGCCAGGATGAAGCATCCGTTACCCCTGCTTTTGCTAACCGACAATGCACTGAGTATGCCAAACTTGGAATGCTAGGTACTACTGTACTATACAGTAGTGGTGACGATGGTGTCGCAGGAGGAGGAGGAGTCTGTCTTAATGCCAGGAGTGAGTCATTTGCTATTATAGCATTTGCTCTAATCTAAACATCTGGACCTGTTTAGAACAACCGGTTAACCGTGGTGGAACTGTTTTCAACCCGGGTTTCCCTGTAAGTGGTTACCAAAAATACGTTCAGAAAAGCTATCTAACGATGGATAATATAGGTCACTTGTCCATTCTTAACTGCCGTTGGAGCAACACAAGTCAATCCAGGCAGCACCGTCAACGACCCTGAAGGAGCTTGCGAGCAAGTCATTTTCTCAGGCGGAGGATTCTCCAATATCTTCCCGTAAGTGTTGACCACGGCCTCTGCAGTAATAGTATGGATATTCTAATTAAAAATTTCAGAATGCCAAGCTACCAGGCTGCCGCTGTCACTGGATTCTTGACCAACCACAAGCCACCTTTCACTGCGGCTCAATTCAACAACAGTGGAACAGTCAGAGCGTTCCCCGATCTTTCTGCCAACGGGTAAGCCTTTGCCTTACAAGTTGTTTCATTGATACAAGAAATTTATTGTTCTTTGCAGAGCCAACTACGTTATTGGAATTGATGGAGCATTTAGTCTTGTATTCGGAACCTCTGCCTCGTCTCCAGTCGTCGGATCTTTGATCACTCTTATTAACGATGCTCGCCTCGCTGCCGGCAAGGGACCTGTTGGGTTTATCAACCCATCCGTGAGTTGAAACACTCTCACCCATTGCATTTTCTTAGCTAACAAAAAAATTCATGATAGATCTACTCTCCTAATTTCGCCTCTGCATTCAACGACATCACTTCCGGAGGCAACCAAGGATGCAACACTGCCGGATTCACTGCGTACGTCTTGCCATCTTTCCTGGCTTTTCCACTTTCTTTGCTGACTTCCTCTTATGTGATATCTAGCACAACTGGATGGGATCCCGTTACCGGTCAGTAGGCTCCTTCCTTTTCTTCTGTTTATCATCTCACGTACTGATTTTTCCTGTAATCAATAGGTGTCGGCACACCCAACTTTGCCAAGCTTTTGCCTTTGTTCCTCGCGCTGCCTTGAGCAAAGAAACGATAGTTTTATATTTCATGATGAACTTTCTCCCTTTCAAATTCTGTATTTTTGCGCGTGTATTTCTGTTAGACATCTCACAAAACAAGACTCCGGTGATGCTCAAAGAAATTTATGCTGCAATCAATGAAGGCTATTTTGCGACTCCAACATCAATCTCCGCCAAACGGCAATTTCGGCGCTAACTGGCATATTTTTCATTTGCTATGTCTCATGTTGATAGGGTACATCCTTTTTATACCTCGTCGTTCCTTCTGATACCTGTTCAATGGGCGACCATAGTGTTTATTTCGGTCTGGCGGGTGTAATAACTTAGACTATTAGAGGAAAGCTTTGTGAGAAGGAGCCATATCTCCGTGTCTGTTCACTATACACATTTATGACGACGTCGAATGAGCGTGTTCTTTGCATGCCTCAAGTGTGTTCATTGTTAGAGTCTGGATCATCCGAATCGGCTGAGATGTATAACCAAAACGACAGCTTGCGAGCAGCTCTGAATACAGTTCGGTATTAGATCTTTTTCAGGGTTCCTGTTCGTTTCGTACGTATATGTCGCAGGGACAGGGCTAGGAATGTATGAAAGTTCGCAAATTGCAGTTACCAGCTCCGAACCTTGGTGGCGAGCCGGATTTTGGTTCCTGCGTATACAAATCTGTGTTCCTGACACTGACTTAGTCCTTAACCATACGCATGTAGCTTGAGTCGTCGTTGCTCAATCACTACTATACCTCTAAAAGGCTTACATTCCACCATCGAGTTGGCTCTGGCAGTCACCACTAGTTCTCACCCAAATTAGCTTTGCTTTGATGCTATTTTCGTTTTTCTCCCTGTTCCGTTTTGCTAGGAATATTTAAGGAATTTGTGCAGCGAAGTTTGAACGGCTGTGCTGTTTTTGAACCAAGTGCATGACATGGTCATGTTTAGCCGTCATGACGTTGAGGCTTCGATTGACGGAGAAAACGCTTCCTTGCCAGCCAGGTAGTCTCGTCACGTAGACGACTTGGAAGAGCCTGGATGGTCATCACGAGTGTGCAGGAACACAGTAGACATCCGAAATTGAACAGTACTTGATTTGGAGATGCGCACAAGCCTTTTGAATGAATATTTCGAAAGATAGAGCGTTAACAGTGTCAATCTATCCCGAGTCTTCGGTTAGAGCGTGCACCGATGTGTACGCCATAGGATAGTAATTGTTTTCCTATAAAATAAATTTATATTAATCAGCTAATACCTGAGATACTGCATCTCTTGTCACGGGAAACAAATGGATAAGCGGTGCAACATGGTATGGAACCTGGAGTAGCCTGGAGTTAATTTCCCCACAGACGGTCTCTTGATGAAATGCTCTTCGAAGCACTAGTAGTCAAGAAGCCTGTATCCCTCGAACACGTTTCCGATTATTATATCAATCGGAAACATGATGATTCTCGATCTTGAAAGTGGTTTGCCGAGGTTCAAGCACATTTGTCAGTTGCTATATGCCACTTAAGCGACAGCCTTCGTCTTCGCTCAGTGAAATATCAGCTCCTAGTGGTAATCGATATAATCTTTGGCAGGCTATTTTGCCTAAATATTTCGTTGCGTGAGTCTCTGTGTAACTATTTCATAGAATGGCTATTACTCTACCGAATTGGCGATCCTAAAAGTAGTGGAGAAATTCACAGTCATAGAGCAGGCTTCACATGGAACCTACTTAAAAATACCTTCCCTACGGCTTGGGTACAAATAATCGCCGATCCTCCAAGTTCACAGTGGTCATTAGGGCGGAGTATGCTCGGCTTGTGATCTGTTTGGGGCCTTTCACTGTGTAAATTGAAAGCTTTGAACTATATCTGCTGCTAAAAACAGCAGGTATCCGCTCAAGTTGGAGTCAAGAACCTTTCTTCCAGCATGAGTGGTCACACATATGTTCTTTTCCGTTAATCTGAGATAGTGAAAGGCCAGGGGACGATCAAGACGTAGGAACAGGGACACTGATGATGGAAGTGGAAAGACAACAAGTTACAACGAAGCGCCGGGATTTCGGCTTTACAATGTAGCTGACCTTCGGAATGGATATATAATCGAGTCAGATAGAAACCATGCAGGTCCCTTGCCAGAACCACCCTTGCAAAGGGCTTTTTCGTCTTCATATACCGCAATACCCCATCGATAATTCCCTTCCATAAATTTCCATAAAATGGCGGAATATACCTCGAAATCATTCTGCGAGCTATTGAAAAAGTTGGTGCAGACACCGGAATACTTTGGCCCCGAAGAACTCAAAGCAGCGTTAAACCACCTCTTCACGCCTGATATCCTCCATCCATCGCAAATCGGAGCGTTCCTCACTGCTTTACATATCCATCGTGTTGAACGAAGGCCGGAATCGCTTGTTGCAGCCGCAAGCGTGCTGAGAGAACGTGCTTTAAAAGCCGCTGTCCAGGATACTGAAGGAGATTTCGTCGTTGATATCGTCGGTACTGGTGGTGATGGTTATAATCTGTTCAATGTGAGCACAACGGCTGCTGTCGTTGCTGCAGGAGCTGGTGCCCGAGTCATCAAGGTAACGCAAATATCACCATCTTTTTTTATCGACCCGCGATGACTGAAACCGGCATATGATGTCTATTTATTAGCACGGAAGTCGAGCTTCGACGTCCTCGTCAGGCGCTGCGGACCTCTTAGAATCCCTAGAATGCCTTTTCATCGCCCCGACACCGGGAACACCGATGCCTATTCCCAGAATTCCTTTCACCTTTATCCTCGCACCGCACTACCACCCTGCCTTGGCCTCTATCGCACCGTACCGCAAGGCCCTGCCGTTCCGTACCATGTTCAATATCCTCGGCCCCCTTATCAACCCTGCGCGTCCACGAGGCATGGTGCTCGGCGTGGCAGAACGCGAAATCGGACCCACCTTCGCACACTCATTGCAAGAAGGCGGCGTGGAACGTGCGTTGGTCGTATGTGGCTACGAAGGCTTAGATGAGATTAGTTGCGCGGGCCCAACGCACGCCTGGGAATTGAAAGACGGGAAAGTGACCAATCTAACTTTGCGACCAGAGGACTTTGGCTTGCCCGCCCACCCTTTGTCAACCGTGGGAGGAGGCTCGCCGCAGGATAACTCGGAGACGTTCAAGACGTTGCTGACGTCGGGAGATGAGATACCCGAAAAGCTGGTGCCGGTGATGGACTTCGTAATGATGAATGCGTCGGCTCTGTTGGTCGTCGCTGGCCTGGCGGCTGATTTCAAGGAGGGAACGAAACTTGCGAGGGAGAGTATTACGTCGGGAAAGGCCTGGGAGGCGTTGACTATCTTCAGGGAAGCAGGGAAACGAGCTGCTCAGGTATAATTTAATCAATTTTTATGTCTTGCGCTTTCGCAATGCTTTGTACTCATTTATTGCCTCCCATTTGTACATTTAAGGAGGCTGCAGAATACTATAAGAATCACAGAACTAATGACAATAGTACATTTGACTGAAGAGTCGGGAACAACTAGCTTCACACCAATGTGGGATACCCTAGGGAAATTATTATAGCCAGGTATAATACGTACTGGTCTGGAGGAATGGCTTATTTAACAATGCACACTGGGATGTCTCTACCACTCATATATATTGGCAAATGAGAAGTAGTCAACAATAACAAGGCAAATTGTAAGTAAAAATGTCTGCCCATTGTCCAATGAACCTGAACGTGAAATTGTTGGAAGGAATGTCCTGGGTTATTTGATTTTGGTACCAGGGATTCTTTTTCATCCTCTATAGAATGTAAAGACCATGTCATATTGTCATATTACACTCCGCTCCTTTGAATTGGAATGGGATAGACGAATGTGGATTGTCGGAACACACATACAGGAATGAACCCGTGGCTATGAGCTACTGCTCTGATAACCAAAAGAAAGGGCGCCATGATCACGATACATCGAAATCATGAAAGCCATTGACCTCTGGAAATCTTGAAGTATCCGAGGTGACTGATAAAGAATTTTGGGTCAGATTTTGTAAATTAGATGAAGAGGAGATGACACATACGGCATCCCCACGACGGGCAGCCCGCTGCGAAACTCACGCAAATTCTACACGACAGGTCGACGTCCCTGCCGAGCGACGGTACATCCTTAATGAGCCTGTTAGCACTTTGAAAGTCATAGTAGACGGACCACGTACTTGACCATCGATAAGAACGGGCTGGGGCTCTGAACGCCTTGATATGTAAGAAGTTCGCACCAAAGAGACCCGAGTTTCATCTTGAAGGGTCTATATGTCGACTTTTAGGGCAGGTAATCTAAAGATAACCAGCAATTAATGCAGAAATATTTATCGAGTCTCCCGGGGAGGCGCGGTCGTTCTTTCATTGACTTTTCTTTCCTCCTTTTCTAGAGGCGCTTTCGAAGCAAATGGATAAGGGCTACCTTCGATTCCAGCGCTAAAGTCATCGCTAAACAGATCGGCGGTTATCTAATCTCCGCTTGATCTTATCGTTCGAGCACACCCTGCCCTAAACCAGCGTGGCAGGTCGTATAAATCTCTACGTTTGCCACTTCGATTCCTTGGAGATTTCTCCCTTTGCACAGACTGCTTCTTACTCCGTCGGCGACTCGAACGTACGTTTTTCTCTCTTCCTTACGCGTCTTTCTTCTCTCACACTTGCTCCATGCAGTCTTGCTTTATGAGCGGCTTTCAGCGCTAACCGAATTGACAGGCTGGTGCGATTAGGGTCAATGTGCGTATCCTGACTCATGTTTACTCGTATCTGAAGAACTCAATGCTCCTCTTCAACAGTGACCCTAGGTGGAACGCGCAGAGGCATTGGTGCTCGGTACACCCATGGTGTATCCTAGTGTATAATGTTAATGGCGGGCCAGTGTCTGGGATTTGTCGTTCTCTGCAGTGTATGCTGGGGGAATGCGCAATATTCTTGACTCGAGTGAAAATTAAATAACCCAGGTCACCCCTTCCGACGACGACAGCCGAACTTGGACGCCCCGCTGATTCAACTTGAATGTTGGGCCTCTTGTTGTTATCGTTGACTACTACTCGTTTTCTTTGCCAATATAAAATGAGTTGTAGAGAGAATCCGCTGCGTGATTATGAGATTATGACCTGCACTTCGCCAATGAGGGTACATATTTATTGCTCAAAACTCCAACATTGAATTAGGGATTTCGAGAATACCATGACTTTGGGTATCTATATTCTAATATATGTATGGGCAACAAACCCCACATCACCCCGTGTCTAAAGAGCGAAGCATGATGTCCTCAAGTAGGATTCTAACGAGATTCAGGCCAGTTGCCGTTCTGAATCTTCGACCCAATTCGGCTCCATCCGGTTCTCCGAGATAGAGTGCTCGGAGACACCTAAGGTGGTAACCTTCTCGGGGTACGCTGTTCCTGGGCTCACATCTCGTAGTTCATGCTGTTCGACCCGCACAAAAACTTCTTGGACCGATCGAGTGTTATCCAGCTGAGGTGCAAAATAGACGTCGGTCACTGACATATATCGTAATAAAAAAAACTAAAATAGCGAAAGAAGCTTACTTTGATACTCGTATTGCCAGGCTTCCGCTTTAAATTCGACGTGCTGATTATCTGCCCTTCTGATTCTCCATTCGTGGTATGCCCATTATATTTCCATCCAGAGCGTGAATTTAGGCTACTCATCAACGTATTCGAGTAGAATTTGCACAAAGGGAAATTGAATAGCAAATGGGTTCCAGTAGGCTGAGCGAGTCGGGAGAGAAATCGTTAATCACTATCTGCCTTGTAATGGTGTCACCTACATCTATGAGGAAAAAGATCAAGTCGAGGGTAGCTACGACCATGGTCAAAAGACCAGTTTGGATAGTAACTGCACAGCGTCAGTCAGATTTCCGGGGCGCATCGCGTGAAATGAGATACTCGATACTCACCACGAATAATACGGTCCACCATCATATCGGATCGCTTGAAGCCAGTCTTATGTTTTCGCTGTCGAAAAGCAAATAATGGTCGCAAATATGCCTTTGAACAGAGAAAGGACGTTTAAAGACATACCCTGCACACAGCACCAGGTTAGATTATAGCGAAAGGAGGGCAAAAACACGCACAGAAACCAGACAAGAACAGAAGTAATCATCACATCCCCAACAGCCTCAGCCGCAAGCCATACGATAACCGTCTGTTTGAAGTTGTGGAAGTCTACGAACTTGGGCGTCCTGGTGACATTGAAGGCCGTAACAATTCCGGAAACTGTAGAAAGTCAACGGGTTACATTCACTTCGAGAAGTAGGATATATAACTGAGCGCATACCTCCTCCCGTAATGGACATAGCTGCAACGATCGCGGAGTAATGCCATGTCTTGGTTAAAATTAAGATGCGCCATGCAAAGAATAGTTGGACACAGGCGGCGATTATACCCTAGACAGAAAATCATGAGTGGCTTGAACGCGTTCTGTATGCAGTGCGCTTCGATACACACGGTAAGTGCAGGGTCTGACGATGAGTAAATTGCACATCAGATCTTGAAGACTGGAATGGCAAAAAAAAAAGCGTACCAGTGGCGAAAACTAACGATCGAGAAATTGAAGTAGAGAAATAAGAAAACGTAGCTGGAGTGAGAGATTGAGAGAATAATACGCACACCAATCTGCCCCGCTGAGGAAAACGGTATCTCCAAAGAATGTGATCAACGACCGATAAAGGTATATAAAGTCGAAGATGGTATTCAACGCGTCTGCCAGAAATAAAACAGCGACCTAAATGAAAGAGCTGTAAGGAGACCGTCATTTGCTTGGGATGAGTAAAAGTATCATACGAATGCCTTCATCCATAATTTGTCTCTAGTCAAAGAATAAACTAGTGGGTGCGGTTTCTCTCTCTCACCAAGCCCGAGCAGTACCCATCTTTTATACGTAGTATAGTAAAGATACACTTGCGTGATCATTACGCCCAAAAGTAACACGTTAATGGTGAAGCCAATGAACATCCATCCGTGACTGAGAAAAAGAGAGTAAAAAATAGGAAGTCAGCACTACTAACTAGTACAGTCATCAACATATTGGAACTTACGCAACTTCTGCAGGACCTTTCAAGCTGATTGGACTGGTATAGGTCATCGCGTTCATAGGAAATCCGAGCCGCCCGAAATGAAAGGAAAAGAGAAGCTAGCCACAAAATCCTAGACGAGTGACGAGTATAAAATACAAAAAGAGGGAGGAGGACGAGGGCAAGGAAAGGAGAGGAGTTAGAGGGGGTTCTCGTCCATGGACTTGAAACGAGGATATTTATTGAGATTTTAAACGGTTGCACTTTCTACGAATGCATAGATACAGACAGATACACGCAAAATCACAAATTTCCCAGTATCAAAGGCCAAAGGTCAATTCGTACGTCAAACCTTTGAACTTCCATTGAAGAGAGAATCATCATTTAGATCTAAACGGAAATCAGGCCTGAGTGAACGGAGGTGGGCCATATGCTACATACGTGTCTCGGCACTTAGGGGAGGTCTGTAAGCTTGCGACAGATTGTGCGAATAGCGACTTTTGGCCGACTCACCTAGTTTTTCAGGAACTCAGGAGTAGCTTGAGTATACAGGGCGATAATCGAGCAAAATTTTCTTCAACATTGCGCATCATGTACAGAAGTCCGTCGGGATTGAAAGAAATTTCAGACTCTGCCGCCAGCTATGACTAGAGTCGGACAAAACAAACCCTCCATGAGCGGAAGGTGACCAGTAGAAAGTTATTGTCCGAGTCGTGTGCAGCTCTGAGTACCAAAATAAATCCCGAAATGCATTCTGTCGATCCCACTTGAAGGCGGGGAAAGTAACAGTCGTTCAAAAATATGCCCAGAATATCTTGATTTGGTTAGACTGTGTTAGAAAATCAGCCAGAAACTGGTCTCCAGTTCACCATTTGATTGCCCGTGAGCTGCGTTGGATCCTGTTGGCTAACGTACTTCTAGAGACTCTTGATTCGCAGTTGGTTATAATGACATGAATGATTGACCATGATTAGGATCTTAAACATTCGCCGTCTAATCGTAGGATTGGAGCAGAGATGGGATAATGTGCTAGTCACAAGGAAAATAAATTCAAAGTTGTTCAAAAAGAATTTCTAAATTGGATGAAATTGAAACGCCTACAGTATGTCCTAAACACCCAGCTGAGCTTTCTTGTATGTAATTTTGAGTAATTTTATCGAAATGACTCATACAGCAGCAGGTAATTTTTAGCGGTTAAGCTTTAACTTTCCAGAAATTCAGATCTGTATCGCAGCCGCATAGATATTAGAGAAAAATTGCAGGCAGATGGTAGGCAGACAAGTTATACCACGTGATAAAGCTTTCGAAGCTTTCGATTGCGGAGTCTGAATTCTTCGTACTTGTTCGGCACGAGTGCTACTGTCGAATAAGCAAAAAGTTCATAAACTTGAAAAGGGTATAAGTAGAATTTGTTATTGCAACGGGCGCTTATGTTCTACAAAGGATATCGGTAACCAATTAGAGAGCGCTTCTTACAGAAAAACGTCATTTCCGTTTCCCCGAGGTCTTTCATCATCATTATGAATCACGACTACACACCCGCTGATAGTCCGGGTTCCCAATTTCTTTTATTTCATGCACATCTCAGTCATCGAAATGATTAGTGTGATTGTCTTCTTCATTCACGTCTGTCTGCTCATTGTACTCGGATTTAGAAATAGTCATATTTCCGCTTCTTCTTCGTGCGCCTTTTGTCGAGAGATGAAGATTATCTTCGGATTCTCGTTAATGAGGATATTGACTCGAAGATGGTGAAACTTGCCTCTTTCCTGATGTGATTCAATTTGGACAAAAATACGCGGTCTGACCCTGTTATTCGGGGAAGTGTGCAGCGCTGCAGCCTCGATGAAAAAATCAATGGAAAATTCTAATGAGATCAGAGAGAAACAAAGCAAACCGGTTTTGAAATTGGTGATGGCAATGCGGAGGTATCCGAGGATTTAATGTTAGAAAAGTCGTCTAGTTCAACCCCGGAGTCGTATTCTGCAAATGACATCGGGTTTGCATAGAAACCTGGACTGGTAGGCGGAGTGCGGGCACTGGAGGGGGGACTGAAATGGATAAACCCCGTGGGTGTAGTTTTTCCCTCCGTGTTTCTGGTATCTGAATAATTATTTGTCGTATTGTCGGAATTGTTCTTCGCATAATTCCAGCCCTTGCGGGAATTGAGGCTGCTCATGAGAGAGTTGGTGTACAGTTTACACAATGGAAAGTTGAATATCAAATGACTTCAAAAAACAAAATCAATGCTCTGTAGTATCAAGTAATTGAATATACTTACGTCCCAGTTGGCTATAGAAGCCATGACATAATTAACCAAGTACATTCGCCAGAGGTAAGTAAGTTATGACTCACATCTGTAAGGAATGTTATCAGGTCCAAAGTGGCGACAATGGAGGTTAGCATGCCGGTTTGTACCGTTACTGCATCGAACAGATTCAACCAACATTAAGCAGTATCCTTGAACGACAAATTTGGATTCCTTACTGCGAATAATTCGATCAATCATATAATCGGATTGCTTGAAGCCTGTTTTGTGAGATTTCTGTATCAATGGAGATGGTCAGCAGTCCACCTTACGACCTGAGGAGATACTGTGCTTACCCTGCCATGCAATTAGTTGATCCGCTAACTAGTATAACAAAGCCAGATAATAAAAGGTGACTCACAGATACCAGACCAAGATAGAAGTGATGATTATGTCAGTGACGCTTTCTGAAGCAAGCCACATAATGACTACCCCCTGTCCTCACGGTTATTAAAATAAAACTGTGAAGAAGAGTCGACGAAACTGACTTTGAAGCGACGGAAGTTGACGAACTCTGGGGTCCGACCAACCTCGAATGAGGTTGCTATTGCACCAGCTACGCAAAAAATGACATGAGTGCTAATGGCTAACAAAGAGAACTGGTGCAATATCCTACCTGCTCCTGAGAGGGAACCAATGAAAACAACGATGGCCAACGGCCAACTCCGCGTCAAAATAAAGACGCGCCATGCAAAAAATAATTGAACCAAACTCGCAGTAATACCCTAGAACACGTTAGATCATTATGTATAACTATAAGACATTTTCGTTACAGTGATAGCTGGATCTTAAGGAACTGTCAGAGCAATGCGCATTCGACATGCTGTGTATACTAACCTGTGGCAAACACTGGGAAGTGTAATGAAAGATGGTAAGTATAATGAAGATGAACTTGAAGACGTTGAGTATACTGACACCAATCAGCTTTTTGTAGATAGGAGACCTGGCCTGCATCGTCATTAGTCAGGAAGAACCTCGACGTAGTGCAACAGATACACACCGAAACGAACTATTAAAGTGTTGTAGAGGTATGTGAAGTCGAATACAGTATTCGCCGTATCACAAATAAGCAGAACCATAACCTACAATAGTGTTATCAAAGTCAATGAGATAACAATAGTCAAATTTACGAACAAGTAACTTCATCCACGTTCTATCCCTAGCCGAGGGAGGTTAACGCTTAGCGTGCTCTTCTCAAAGATTTTACGAACTTTTTATATGTGGTGTAGTACAAGTAGACCTGGATTATCATGATTCCATATAGGAGAACATTGATTGTGAAGCCAATGAACATAGGACCATGCCTACAGGCATCGGAAGAGGTAATTAGTACGAAGCTCAAGAAAGGCCGAACCAGTACTCACGCAACTTCAGCGGGCCCTTTCATGGTAATAGGGATAATCAAAGGGCTAAAACAGCTGAGAGGTTCTTATATTCCAGAACGGAGGCCGAACGGAGACAAGAGCGGGCGAAGACGACCAAAAATACCGGACGTCGAATATGAACGAGGCTATAACAGGCGAATAGAAGTGAGGCGCCATCCCAAAGAATTCACGTCGTACAAAAATGGAGAGTATGGTTTTCGCGCAACAGGATTTCCCGTTGAAGGATACTGGCGGCGCAACGATGACGAAAGATCATACCCAATTATTAAATTGAGAGGAGAGTAGGTAGTAGTGCTACGTAGGATCATGGGTACCTATGTATGGTACTGTTGTGAGGTTTAAGGGCTTCCGGTTTGCATGGAGTTAGGGCTACCCCAACTTCGCCAACCTGTCTTCGATCCATTTATAGCGACCAATTCGAGGGAAATCTCGTATTAATTTTATGATACTGGCTCGGATAACATGTTTCGACCGAGCCTTGACTTTTGTTGATTCTGCTCCCCAGGGTGTAATACTCCGGGACCGGCGCAAAAAGAACCACAGAAGCATCCACGTGATAGGTGTCTGTCATAACATGAAGTTGATGATGAATTGGATTGACACCATAAATTAAAATTTGGTCCTTGGAGGTGTGAAGGACATGCATCCTAGAATCATGACATAGATATCAACAAGAATACGAAGAATAGCGCGTTGAAATCCCTTACCAATCCTCAGTTTCTGCATCAGAACTGTCCCGAGTTGAATTTGACGTTGACTTGCACTAGGGATTGCGGCGTGTGGGAAGTACTTTGATCTCCTGTCCGCGGGGAAAGAATCTTGTTTCTTTTTCGAATATGCATTGGTCCTTCAGTTCATATTTAACGTCATTCTCCAGTGATTCGTCCAAAGGTCAAGGAAATAGCATCCACTGTCAGAAGTTCCATGGCGCCCTTTGTCCAAGATGAAATTGGTGCAGATTTCGTCCTGACGCAGCCCACAAAGATGTACCAGCCTCCTCGCCCTCTTCAGTAACTTGGAGTGCACAGATAGGTTCCGAGAAAACCGTAGAGAATGGATTACAACTTTTTGAAAGGGGAGGGTTATCAGCAGGAGTGAGGGGTGCGCCAGTACGCATGGACCAAGCTCTAATCCGACAATCTTGTCCAGCCGCAAACAACATGTCATGTTCCTCGTCTACCGCAATTCCCTGTGCAATGGGTCAGTTCAGATTGATGTCAAGCAATGAAGGAGAACCTAACAAGATTGCGAGTGTGGGTATTAACATGGCCATAGTAAACCCTGATTGGGAATGACGTCGAAGTTGTTGATATATATCTCAGGTCGTACGTTATAAGCTTTTGAAGATAGAAGTTAAACAAACATAAAAAAATTGATCACCAGAAATTGCATACATCTCCATTCAAATGGCTCAGTAGTAATTCATGGTCGTGGCCAATGTTCAAATACAAAACCGAGCTTCGAGGAGTATTGTGGAAACGGTCGTCGAAGAGCTTCTGTTTTTGCTGTTTCGGCATGCGCATATCAAACCTCTCAACTGTTCCATTGCGAGTGCCCGCATACACAAGCGTCTAAATTGAAAACATCAGCTCAGCGAGGAGAAAGGGAAGGAAAAGCCTTTGCCTTCCGTTGATATACGGATAACACATCGCCGTTCGTATGCAGAAATTCAGGGGATGTCGAGATGTCTATATCAGAAATATATACGGCTCTTCTACTAGCTCCTGGATATTTTTTTTTCCAGTTAGATTCAGCAACCCAAGTGGTGTGAGAGTGGTATTTACCTAAAGTCAATGCCGATCCAACGAGACTAGAAGCCCAGATGTCGAATACATTATTGATGTTGAGAAGGAAAACGCGTCTGTGTTGAGACCAATCAGTCTTTCAAGCGAGATAAAAGTATGGGCCTCAACGCACTCAGGTGTTGTTACGTCTTGCACGGAAATCTTGCCCGGTCCAAGACAAGTCGCTCTATACATATCTTGATAAATTGCGAACATAGAAATGATGAACACATGTCAAACTTACACGCAATGAGATCCTGAAGCAGAGATGGAAGATATCTACAGAGCGGTGAAGAATGAGAAAGGCAAAACATAGCAGGTGCTTACTGGAGAAGCATGCTGCAAGTTTATGTCGGCAGACCATCTATTGAAATCATTGTGCATTTCAAAGCTAGGAGCTTTATCGTTATACAGCCATCCCTGGTCATCTCCAAGAAATCTCCAAGAAATGTCTCCCAAACGAACCGACTGCATATTTGCATCAGAAAAATTCCCAACGATTCTTGAAAGAAAGATAATATACACAAAATGCCTGGATAATTCCAAAGGTAGGTACTGTGTTGGTGGTCTTTCGTGAGGTAGATGCATAGTGGGAACATAAAATCTCGCTGTAGTTGTGTTTGTAATGCATTTACAGACAAGAAAACTTTCATTATATAAACTTACTGTGAAACATTCTGAACTCCCACATGAGGGCTTTCCCTCTTCATGTACACATTTCCATGCCAAGGACTCCATAGGACACGTTTTCTAATTGTCTCATTTCCAGTTTCTGTCAACCTGGCCTCAGTATCCTTGTTATGCTCGCTCGCGATAGTTCTTGGAGGTGGTTCTGGTTGTTTTGGTCTGGAAGAAAGCGGGAAATAACGATTCTTTTCTTCGTCGAAATAGAAACCTGGAAGATCCACAGGCATACGGCGACTGCGGGAGAGGGTAGTTTAAGGTTGCAGACTGTTGCAGAGGCACTGTGTGTAGGATGAGCCTCTATACTCTGTGATAAGATGTTTGATTGTTGTAGTTTTTTTTGAAAGACCTGCCAAGCTTTACTGCACGATCTTGCCCCGACATCGTCAACATCATCGACTTACTTAAAGCAATGTCATTCAGGCCACGGAGAATGTCGCTCATAGCAACACCGGACTGGGCCGTCGGTTACCGTGCCAAACTACAGTGTGCAATCAAGTTATCTGCCATTACCTGGTCACCTTCGAAACGTCTGACCTCTCGAATTTTGTTTTCTTCCTGCCATCACATATTACATATAGAATGAAGGTGGCTGTCCTTGGCGCAGGTGTCTCTGGCCTCGGAGCAACGTGGGTAAGCATATTGCATTTCGAGCTTTACGATTTCCCTAACTTCCGTGTGCTGTAGCTTCTGAATGAGCATAGCGATCACGAAGTCCACCTCTATGAATCTGGGTCCAAGCCCGGTGGCCACGCAAACACTGTGCACTATTTTCCAAAGGGGAAACAATGGAATAAAGGCGTTGACGTCGACGTGTATGTCTTATTCGTTAAGGAATTAAAGTCCGTACTAAGTTATATTATAGTGGTTTTGTATGCCTTTGGACTTTCAAATCAAATGACGACATATGCTAATATATGCCTATGCTTTAGATTGTGTTCAACCCAGTAACTTATCCCAACTTCTTGCGTTTCTTAAGATTACACGGTCCCGACCCAAACAATGAAGACAGCTTTCTTCGTTCCTGCTTATCCAAGATCCTTGGATGGCGAACTGACGACGAAGGCCCCGGCATTCGTATCCTACCCACCGAGATGACTTTCAGCGTATCCCGCGACAGCGGTGTTTTCGAATGGGCAGGAAAGAACCTTGCGACTGTCTTCTGCCAACCTTGGCGATTGGTGGACCCCAAAATGTGGCGCATGATCTATGATGTGCTGCGCTTTAATGCATGTGCGAGGCGAATTCTACTCACCGTGGAGGGAGATAATGAGTACGAGATATCCATCGGAGACTACCTCCAACGAGAAGCATATTCTGACGTCTTCCGTGATAACTACTTAATTGTAAGCTTGGCTACTTCCCGCGTAAATTTGGTGTGCTAACCAAAGGTACCAGCCGATGGTGGCAGCAATCTGGAGCACACCTCCTGACAAATGTAGTCTCGATTTCCCGGCGCGCACCCTCGTAAGCTTTGGGGTACTCCAAAGTTATACATCATGTGATGAACTTTATTTTAGATTCAATTCATGTACAACCACCATCTGATGCAAATTACTGGGAGACCATCTTGGTTAACAATCCAGGGCGGCAGGTTGGTGCAAGAATTATAAAACAGTCTCATTTATCATCACTCACCCTTACCTTAGCCACAACTATGTTAACCAAATTGTTTCGCAACTACCTCAAGAACAACTTCATTTATCCACGAGGGTCATCTCCGTGAACAATATCGAGCGTGAAAAGGGTCAAAAGCCTGCCTTGCTTCTTAGGACTGAAGATGGAAAGGAAGGAATATATGACCATGTCATCCTTGCATGCCACTCGGACGAGGCTCTAGGCATTCTCATTCGTGGTGGTGATGTGACGGAAAAGGAGAAACGTATCCTAGGGCAATTTGAATGGAATTACAACGAAGCGGTACTTCATCACGACGAAAAGGTGAACTTCGCACTGGTTACTAGTCTTTCTTCAACTGATGATATTACCCGTTTTAGCTGATGCCTCAAAGTCGATTAGCATGGTCCTGTTGGAATTACCTATCTTTCACCAAACCTGTCCATGACATCGATACCAATCCCATAAAAAAACAGTCGATATCATCTAGGACCGAAATAAACCAAGTGTCATTGTTCGTACATTTTCCTTTTCAGTTATCTCCGTCATATCACATCTAATCTTCCCTTTGAAGGTCGTGTAAGCATCAATATGAGTATCTACGAAGGCCATGCTCACGTTGTGAATAGATCTCATGAACGACTTACAACATATCCCCGAATCGCGTTATGGACCTGTCATTGTGACGCTCAATCCTCCCTTCGAACCTGACGCAGACAAGATTTTCGATCGTTGGAAGTACACTCATCCAGTCCTTGACGCTAAGGTAATCATATACCTCCCTCTTATTTAATTAAAACATTGAACCACGGATCTATGACCAGGCCATTTGCGCGCAAGGTGAAATGCATAAAATCCAGAATACAAGATCGATATCCTACGCGGGGGCTTACTTGAAATATGGCTTCCACGAAGATGGTTTTACCTCTGGGCTGTTAGCGGCATGTTCAATCGACGGCGACAGTCGAGCGAACCTCTCAGCTGCACCTCGTACCAATCGTACCATTCGTCCACCGTTCGATATTAAAGATGCTGATCACCATGTTGCTCTGCGTCGTCGGGGATCTGACACGATCTCCTGGCAAATCGCCGCTTTCATATTTAGTAGCTTGGAGAAAAGCGGCATAAGGAATGCCTGCGGAATCATTGGTACCTTGGTGTTGGAAATCATGGGATTTTTGTTAGGGATTAAGAGTCTATAAATAGCACAGATGATACCTTTCAGTCCTTGCGTACTCTGTGAGGATATTTTCATGTAAACGCTGATTAAGACTAAAGTAGTGAAAACTTCCAATTAAACTTCCTTGTCCATTCTTTGTATGACGTCACCAATTGGTGCTGGATGCTGAACGGGCGCTTGGGAACTACCTATTTCCATTTCGAATAGGGTTCAGTGAGAAATGTCCTATTTCGTAACATATGTTAGAATGTGACGTTAGTAACGTGTTAGTAACATGTTAGTAACATGAAGGCTTCTGGGAGCACATTTTCTTATGTTAGAAAATGTTAGAAATTAAAAACCGCTGGACCGGTAAACTGAGTGATCCGGAATCCAAGAAACCCTTTGAAATCAATTTAGAATATGAAATTACATTGATTTGTTCAGCAAAGTAAAAATTTCGCCCATGTTTCATTGCAACGACCAGAAACAAACCATCTTCTCAGTACGCAAGCCTAACATGACTAACTATCCTTCTCCCAAGAAAAATTTCCTGAGAGGATATGATACCCTTACTCGCAAAATTACACCGACTTCTTAATAATCTGCCCGATGCCTTGCCGCTAAAACCCTGTTGGCATATCAGGCATTTAATAGGCGTACTGATATTTCTCACATTTAAAAATGTTTCTAACATGCTATTATGTTACTAACTTGATTAAATATTCCTTTCTAACGTGCTAGAAACACAAATTTCAAATATGTTAGAAACTTGTTAGTAACATGACGTTAGAAATGTGTCGAAGACCAAAATGTTAGTAACATATGTTAGAAATTTTTGGCCAATTTCTCACTGAACCCTAGTGCGCGTTGGGCCTTTCTTTTTTCCGATACTCTCTTTTTGCATGGTCTCGTGCGATAGATCAAGCTTTTGCATGGCTCGTAGAAAATGAGCAACTCAAGAGTTTCTCCGTCTTTTCCAGCTTGGTC
>Ga0247779_1000317_pt1 | contig 33527 bp, 30 predicted proteins | sample UWRJL221509R5_FD_179925 | JGI IMG/M metagenome (GOLD analysis project Ga0247779, IMG submission 179925) | Plant litter microbial communities from Arlington Agricultural Research Station in Wisconsin, United States - UWRJ-L221-509R-5 | ecosystem: Environmental > Terrestrial > Plant litter >...
CGCGTTCGGTCACCTGCTTGACCGCTTCGATCTTGAACTCATCCGTATACCGCTTGCTGCTCATGATTGCCTCCTCGATCACCAAAAATTATGGCTCGAAGATGGCTACGAAAGGCTGGGCGGTTCATGGCGATGCTGTCCGTGCTGTTCGGTCCTTCGCTCACTCAGGTGCTCCCGCGCCAACAGTCCTTGGGACAATTTTGGGACAACGCCGCCAAGAATGCCAAACACTCGTCAATCTTTACATATGTCTAAGCCGTTGATTTCTTAGCTGGGTGCTGTTGGCGTATGTTGTTGATTGTTGTGCATTTTCGGATTCGAAATCCGGTTTACGGTTATGCCGTAACGTGGGTTCGAATCCCACCCTCTCCGCCAAGCAACCAATTAAGCCGCTGATTTCAGCGGCTTTTTTGTTTCTTAAATTGATCTCCCCCAGTTTGAACCCCGGTATAGACAACCGACGTTCGCACGGGCATCCGAGAAGCGCATGGGAACGCACCCGATCAATTTCAGCATCACCGACTTCGGTGCTGCGCTGTCTTATGTGCGAGCAATGAAAAAGCATGTTGCGGAAGCCCGGTGACTTCGACGAGGAGGGAAAAGTATCGTTGGCCGCGCCCTACGCTGCGGAGATCGAGAAACTGCTGGAGTCGATTCTGGATGCGCAATCTGAGGCGGTTCGCCACGCGATCTACGTCGTCGAAGAGAGGATGAATGCGGCTGCTAAGCGGCCGGACACACCCAATAGTTGAGGTGTTCAACTCAAAGCGACAATCGTAAGGCGTCCGGCATTGTGTCGTAGCGCCGTGCAGCCAACTTGTCCGCGATCTACTACGCGTCTGACGTTGTGGGCGTCGGCTGTTGCCGATCAGCTTCGCCTCTTCCGCCGGGAGGCTTACCCCCTTTATCGTAAGGCCTTCTCAATCAAGAGTTGACCATGCTTACCTTGCCGGTTGAGACACGGCGCCTGGCGACAGAACTTTCTGCAGTCGCCGGCTTCGTTGACGCAGTTGCCTTCCTCAGCCTTGGCGGGTACTTCGTTTCCTTCATGAGCGGAAATTCGACTCGCATGGCAACCGCGGTGTGGCTCGGGTCACCGACTGCGCTGGTTGCCTGCGCAATCATCGTAAGTTTCGTGACCGGCGTCGCGATAGGTACGCGAACTGCCGCCTTCGCTCAGACGAGAGCGAAATCCATGGTGCTGGTCGTGGTATCAGCGATTCTCTTCGCTGCGACGCTCGCCGGTCTGGCGAACCTACCTTTGGCGAGCGCTCTGATGGCGGCGACCGCTATGGGCGCGTCAAATGCCGTCATCATGCGCGAGGGAGGAATGCCTGTCGGCATCACATACATGACCGGCACCTTGGTGAAATTGGGGCAGGAACTTGGAGCTCGAACGCCGTCTAAGCGTGCCTTACGCGCATTCGCCGTTCACTGGGCGGCCCTAGTCGTCGGAGCAGTGGTAGGCGCAGCGTTCGAGACGCGTTTTAATTTATCTTCTCTATCGATCGCCTCCGTTGCGACGGGCCTCCTCGCATGGCGAGAGTCGCGTCGTCAGACAGGCTTGCTATAGCCGTTAGGTAAGTTCGACTGTAACCGGCGGTTTCTGGATAACACAGACCCTTCCGCACTGGAGATTGGTCCGTAGCCGCCGCATCATAGGACCATGTGCTACTCAGCTCAGGTCCGCCAGGACTACGACAAGTTCGTTCGCCAGTTCGGGGCGATCATCAGCCTGCCGGAGTTCTACCGCATCTTCTGGGAGCGTCGCGAGGAGCGGAAGGTACGCATTCCCGAGGCCATCGAGTCCTGGTTCGCGCATCCGAAGACGGAGCCCGAAAGCGAGATTAAGGCGCTGATCGACGCGTGGAACACGGAGGAGGCATCTCGGCTGGAACAGGAGTTATTCAATCAGCGCGCGCGCCTCGCTGTTGCCGAGCGAGCCCCGCAGACGAAGACGACGAAGAAAGAGCAGGACGACCAGCGCATTGCGACCAGCAAGGTAGAGCGGATTCTCGGCAAGCTCGGCGACCTGAAGCGCACGGAGCCGAAGGACCGTGACTCGCGCCTGTTCCCCGGCTGGTATGCACCGGTGCTGATCGAGCAGAACGGCCAGCGCATCGTGCGTCCCATGCGCTACCAGTGCCGTGTGCAGGGCTCGCCGGCTTTCTTCGACACACGGTATCCGGGCACCTACAACGCGCGCAGGAATAGCCTGGAGAGGTTCTGGAAGAACTTGTTCGGCATGCACCACGGCATCATGGTCGTCGATACCTTCTACGAGAACGTGACGGGGCCTGACGGCAAGATTCAAGTGCTGCAGTTCACGCCGCGCGATCGAGAGGCGATGCTTGTCGCCTGCCTGTGGTCGCACTGGGTAGACCCGGCGGGGAAGGAGCCAGGCCTCCTTTCATTCGCAGCGATCACGGACGAGCCCGAAGTTGCGGCCGCAGGACATGATCGCACGATCATCAACATCAAGCCCGAGCACGTCGACGCGTGGCTGAAGCCGGCGCCGGGCGACCTATCGGCGCTCTATGCCATCTTCGACGACAAGCAGCACCCGTTCTACGAGCATAGACTCGCGGCGTGATACGACCCACCTCGATGGAGCCCTTCCGAAGAGCGCTCACTAGGACACATCGGCCCTATGATGGAGCGTCTCCACATGACCTTAGGTAACGCCGCTATGATCACAATGTGCTGATACGGTATCGTGCTGGCAAGCCCCGTCTAGTAGGCTTGGCGCACAGAAAAACTCCCGGCGACATCGAATCGGGTCAAAGCTGCGACGGAATTAACGTAGTAGGAACGCCAGTGCTTCGAAGATTTCATATAGATAATTTCAAGTCGCTTACAGACTTCTCGCTCCCTATGAAGGACGACAAGGAGCTTGGGCAATTGGTCTGTTTAGTGGGCATAAACGGATCAGGTAAAAGTACTGTTTTGCAAGCATTTGACTTCGTAGCTCATTTGGTGACCGGCAACATATCTGCTTGGATTACATCGCGAGGATGGGAGGGGACTCAGTTAACCTCCAAGCGTGCCAAGAAGAGACTGATCACTTTTACGCTCGAATTTCACATGCCTTATTTCGGCACTCACGTATGGACCGGCTCATTCAACCCGCAGCTACGCAGATGTACCCACGAAACTCTTTCGTTTGACCCAGTTCATTCGTTTTCCGATGAGGTTCCACCTGATAAATTTGTCTTTGAGAATGGAGCCATCCGCGATACTGAAAATAGGAAAATTGATGTCGCGGTCGAATTTGAAGGCTCCGTGTTCGGTGCCGCACGCTACACTGCGTTTCCGAATAAAACGAGGTATATCGTTGCTCTGCTACGGTACTATCTCGAAGGTGTTAAGTCGATGGAGTTGTTATCGCCTCATCTAATGCGAAAGCAGTCGCGCGACGCCGAAGACGTTGGCTATGGCGGGGAAAAAATCGCTGCGTTTGTTAACGGATTGGATCAATCTGAACGAGACAAACTACTCCATGCTTTGAACGCCTTTTATCCGCGCCTGACTAGAGTTGGAGCGAGGTCAGGTAAATACGGATGGAAGCGTCTCTTCGCTTCTGAAAAGTATATCGAAGAAATCGAATCAGATTCACGCCATATCAATGACGGATTTCTAAGGCTGGTTGCGATAATAGCTCAAACCGTCGCGACAAGGCGGCAATCCGTGCAGATACCGCCATCGCAGCTCTCCTCCGAGTCGCCCCAGAAAGAATATCAATTTATTCTGCTCGACGAGATTGAGAACGGTATAAATCCAGAGCTTGTAGAGCGGTTGATAAAATATCTTTTGACAGTTAGGCAGCAGATTTTCTTTACAACACACAGCCCGATCATACTCAACTATTTGTCGGACGAGGTTGCCCGAGAATCGGTGTTTCTTATTTATCGAGGGCCTACTGGGGGATCGTCCTGCGTGCGCTTGTTTGAACTTCCGGAATTGGCTGAAAGCTTAACAACCATGGGGCCTGGGGAGGCATATATGGATGTCGGTCTTGAGCGCATAAGTAACGAACTATCAAATAAGAAGGGAGTGGGTTAGAGATGCGACTGCTTTTAAGCGGCGAGGGTCCATCTGATATCGGCGGCATTTCTACAGGGCTTCAAGGACGTGAGTTCGTCGCTGGCCCAATGGCGCACATAGTGGACAAGATAATCGTATCGGTCTTAGATTTTTCGCCTATTGCGGCTGATTGCGTCGATCATGTCTCCAGGCCGGCGCTAGCGGCAAAGGCTAAATCAATGCCACGCAAACCGCCGATGTTGTTGCCCGGCGTAAAGCGCCCTGCTGGATATGCAGGGCATCTTTTGCAAGCCGTCGCTTTGGGAAAGTGTGCGCAAGAGCTGGCTACCGAGCACAACGATGCTGTCGTAAGTGTTCTTTTTCGAGACTCCGATGGGACGAATAGCGATGACCTCAAACGATGGGAGAACATAGTTTCCAGCATTGAGTACGGGCTCTCGATGTCTGGAGCTAGGTTTGGGGTGGCGATGGTTCCGAAACCAAAACAAGAATCGTGGTTAGTCTGCGCGTTTAAAAGGATAGACCCCTATCTGAACTGCGCGTTTCTTGAACGTGCATCAGGAAACGACTCAAGTCCGAATTCATTGAAGGGTCAGCTCGACGATTGTTTTGAGGCCGCGCTTGCCACGCAAGATATGACGGAGCTTGTTCGAGAGAGTTTTGATTGGGCCCGCATGGATATGCCAAGCTTCAAAGTATTTTCGGATTCTCTTCGCAAGGCTTGCAACGACGTTTACGGACTGACATCCGCGGCGTACTAAGTATGCCGCATCGAGTCGCTCATCGACAGCGCGACCTAATTTTATCGATGGCTGAATAGAGTGCTTCAGGTCCGCCATCAAGCCATTTAGGTGAATATTAAAGTGGATTGATTCCTCGTTCCCGGTAGCCTCCGCAGCTGCATCTGTTCAATCGCTGGCGAGCGCCAACAGTTAAGTTTGAATCCTATCTATCCGCCATTCTAAGCGTGGATAGCCCTTGAATCATGCATCGGCATTGCACCGCGAACCCGCTTATCCGAGTTCGTACCCATAGGCGCGGCGGTTTCTTGCAAAATAGAAAGTCCGGCATCGCCGGGCTTGTCTCTGCACGCGCGTCGCGACTTCCAGTCTAGCCGCGCGCCTCAATCGCCGCATCGCGCGCCGCATCAAGCTGCTGCCGCGCAGTCCCTGCGGTCAATACCCCTCAACCGCTGCCAGCAATTAATAGAGACCGCTGTTGCTGCCATCGCTGCTTGAATGCCTTCGGCATCAGCGATGTTCGGCCACTTGCGCTGCTTTTCGGCAGCGTCTCCGAACGGGAATTCCTCGGGCCATCTGTCAGCACGACTTCGTCGCGCGAATCGCAATTCGGCTCGCCCCACAAGAAAGAGGCTGCCAAACGACAGCCTCCTCTCCGAGTACGCTGGCGTCAGCGCTGCTGGACCGCGGCGGCAGCCTTTCGAATGACGTCGATGACGACCTCGGGCTGCGAAAGCATCGGCACGTGACTGCTCGCCACCTCGGTCACCGTCGCCTTCATCCGTTTCGATACCCAGCGCTGCAGGTCCGGGTGCACGGTGTGATCTTGGGTGGCGAGTACGTACCAGGACGGCTTTGATTTCCACGCTATGCTTTCAGCGTCCAGCTTCTGCTGTTGGAACAGATCGTGGACGGGCGCGTAGTGCGTTGCCCATACCAACTTCTGCTCTTCGGCGGACAGGTCTCCGGCGAAGAACTCGGTGCCGTTCGGCAGCAACCAGGCGCGTCCGTCCGCGACCTCCACGCAGGTGAAGATATCGGAAGGATACTTGGTCAGTTGATCCTGGACGGTTTCTCCGGAGTCCGGTGCGACGGCGGCGATGTAAACCAGACCGACCACGCGCTCATCGATGCCGGCGGCCGTGATCGTGGCGCCACCGTAGGAGTGACCAACGAGAAGAACGGGACCGCCGACGCGGTTGAGCGTGCGCTTCACCGTCGCCACGTCTTCCTTGAACGAATCCAGCCCATACTGCACGGAGATCACCTCGTGCCCATCCGCTTGCAACGCGGGAATCACCTTGCTGAAACAGGAGCCATCGGCCCAGATGCCGTGACAGAACACGATGGTGGGTTTGGACGTTCTGGTCATTTGAGTTTTCCTCGTTTGATTTCGCAACATGGGTTGCGGGCCGTGCATCGGTGCTGCGCTGTTCGCCGAACGAGATTTTTGGTTGCAGGTTTGGGGCGATCTTCCTCTCGCTCGCATCGGAAGTCTCGCCGACGACGGAAGAGCGGCAGGCAAAGTAGCCTTGCCGATGCCCGACCACAAAGACTTTGTATGATCGACCTATGCCTTGAAGGTATACGAGGACTCGATGGAACTCCGTCACTTGCGCTACTTCATTGCCGTGGCCGAAGAGGGCAGCTTCCTGACTGCCGCTCAGCACCGTCTGAATACCTCTCAGCCGTCACTGAGCAGGCAGATTCGTGACCTCGAAACCGAAATAGGCGTGAGGCTGCTGGAGCGGCAGGCGCGAGGCGTGGCGCTGACCGCCGCGGGCAAGGTGTTTCTCGACCATGCGCGATTGGCGCTCTCGCAGGTCGAGGCGGCCGCAGCAGGTGCTCGACGTGCGGAACAACCGCAGAAGCTGTCGTTCGCCGTGGGTTTTCTGGCGGGCCAGGAAGTCGTCTGGCTGCCTCACGCGCTGCGCATCCTCCGCGAGGAAGCAGCGGACGTTGAAATCACGCTCAGCAGTCAGTCTTCGCCCGAACTCGCCATGGCGCTGATGCGCGGCAAGTTGGACATGGCATTCATTCGCCAGGAGGCGCAGCCAGCAGGCTTGTCATTCCGGTTCCTGGCCAAGGAGCCGTTGATTGCCGTGCTCTCCGCCGATCACCGTCTCGCTTCACGCAAGAAGATCCGGCCTCACGATCTGTCCAACGAGATTTTTGTCAGCTCGGCGCGATCCTCTCCTGTCTTGAGTGCCGTCGTCCGCGACTACGCGGCACGAATCGGTGTCTCGCTCAAGGCGGAGTACGAGGCCGAGAACCTTCCCGCAGCGATGTCGCTCGTCGCATCAACCGGCGGAATTACGCTGATTCCGCTCTACGCTCAAAACATGCTGACACCCAACGTCGTCGCTCGCGCGCTCGACGGAGTGCCTCCGACCATCGACCTGACCTTGGCCTACAACCAGGTGAACGTGTCTCCGTTGCTTCGACGATTCCTGTCGCGCGCCGACGAACTCGTGAACTGTGTTCAAGAACAAAGCATCGTTCGCTATGCGGGAGCGCTGTAGCCTGCCTGCCGCCGCAATCGCGCACAGAAACGCTGCCTGCAGGAAGGCCGAAGAGCCGCCGCAAGTCCTTGAGTGACGTTGCCCGTCAATGAGGCCAAGGGCCGAACGACAAACTCGCGAACCTTACTTGTTTTAGAACGGGCGGCTCGTGGCGAACGTTCCGCCGTTGTGCCCGTACTGCGCAGCGCGGACCAGTTCGTTCTCGACGAAAAGGAAGCCGAATTTTTGCGGCCCCTGGTAGGCGCCGAAGCTGTTCTTCCCGTCGATATCGCAGGGCAGGATCCAGCCGGTGGAGTAGTCGCCGATTTTGCCGGTGGCCATCGTGCCTTTCTGGATCGCTCCGCATTTCCACGTAGCTGCCGTCGGATCCTTCAGGTAGCTCTGCATCAGGGTATGCGCCATGGTCTGCGCATCATGCCGCAGCCCGGAGGCAACTTGAGTCAGGCGGACGTGTCGGGCATCGTCTGTTCGTCCTCGATCGCGTTCTTGCGCGCCTGATCGCGCTCGGCCTGCCATTGTTTCTGCAAGCTCGCCGCGTTGCTCTTGTCTTTCCCGAGCTTGCTCGCCATGCGCATCGCCCAGCCCGGCGGCGGCGTGTCGCTGTCGGCGGCCTTCGGCGCACCGCGCGTCGCGACGCCGAGCAAGTCCGCGAAAGTCTTGATGCCGATCAGCACGTACAGGATGCCCATCGGCGAGTGCGACATCGCCATCGCGACCATGCCGAAGATGATCGCCAGATGCAGCACCACGATGCGGCCCATGCGCGCCTGCGCGTAGTCGCGGATCGCCGCGAAACTCGCGCCGCGGATACGTGTGAGGTCGACGGCGAGCTCGATGCCGAGGAAAGCCGCGATCGAGAGCACGCCATGCAGCAATTGCTTCGATGACAGTTGCCACATCGCCTGATCGGGATAGTTCTGGTGTACCAGCAGCGCGATGACGCCGACGAAGATGCCGTGCGCAAGCGTGAAACCGAAGGTGCCGATCGAATACTCGCCGATCAGGCCCATCTCGGCCGGCTTGTTGTCGACCTGGATACCGAGCCGATTCGAGTGCCGCCAATAGCCGCGTTTGCGCGTCCACGCGCGATGCGCGAAGAGCCGGATGAGCGTGCACAAGCCGATCAGCAGGTTCTCGAACCAGTAGAGCACGGGCACGTTGATTGCGGACCACCCGAAATACAGCACGCCGACCAGCGGCACGGCGTTGATCAGCAAGGCGAGCATGAAGGCGCCGAGCCTGGATGGCTGCGGCACGCCGGCGACCGGCGCATTCGGTGCGGCTGTGTCCATGACGATCCTCCCCGATCGTAGACACGCTCATGGTAGCCACAAGCGCGGCGCCGCGCTTGCTGCACGGATTGACGAAGTTCGAGCATGGTCGCTGCGCGGATCGAATCGCTCGCAGCGGGGCGTTGCGTTGCTGCGAATCAACGATCCGGATGGCAGGTTGCGCGTTTTATCGGCGGTGTGGCGAACCTGGCGGCAGGCGCGTAGTTCGATTTCTTTCCCGTCCGCCACACACGAAAAAAAGCCGCTGATTTCAGCGGCTTTTTTTTAACTACGGTCAGATCCGCTGACTCCGTCAAAACTCGAACTTGATCCCCTGCGCGAGCGGCAGCGCGTCCGAGTAATTGATCGTATTGGTCTGCCGGCGCATGTACACCTTCCACGCGTCCGAACCCGATTCGCGGCCGCCGCCGGTTTCCTTCTCGCCGCCGAATGCGCCGCCGATCTCGGCGCCGCTGGTGCCGATGTTGACGTTGGCGATGCCGCAGTCCGAACCCGCGGCCGACAGATACTGCTCGGCGGCTTTGAGGTTCTGCGTGAAGATGGCCGACGACAGACCCTGCGGCACCGCGTTCTGCTGGGCGATCGCATCGTCGAGTGTCTTGAACGGCATCACGTACAGAATCGGTGCGAAGGTTTCGGTCTGCACGACCTCGTCCGAATTCGCAAGACCGGTCACGATCGTCGGCGTCACGAAATTTCCGGGACGGTCGCTGAGCGCCTTGCCGCCGGTCGCGACGGTGCCGCCTGCTGCGCGCGCCTTGTCGATCGCGCCGAGATACTGGTCGACCGCAGCCTTGCTGTTGAGCGGACCCATCAGCGTGGTCGCGAGCGTCGGATCGCCGATCTTCGTTTCGACCTGCGCATAGGCCTTGACCAGGGTCGCGACGACATCGTCATGGATCGACTCGTGCAGGAACAGGCGGCGCGTGCTGGTGCAGCGCTGGCCGGCGGTGCCGACGGCGCCGAACACGATCGCCGGGATCGCCAGTTTCAGGTCGGCACTTTCATCGACGATGATCGCGTTGTTGCCGCCGAGTTCGAGCAGCGAGCGGCCCATGCGCTGCGCGACGCGCTCGCCGACCGCGCGGCCGACCTTGGTCGAGCCGGTGAAGCTGATCAGCGGAATGCGGCGATCGTCGACGAAGGTCTGCGCAAGCTCGGTGCCGGCGTCGTTGAAGAGGAAGAACAGATCCGGAAAGCCGGCCGACTTCAATGCCTCGTTGCAGATCTTCATCGTCGCGATCGCGGACAGCGGCGTCTTCGGCGACGGTTTCCAGATCGTGATGTCGCCGCAGATCGCGGCGAGGAAACTGTTCCAGGCCCACACCGCCACCGGGAAATTGAACGCGCTGATCACGCCGACCAGGCCGAGCGGTTGCCATTGCTCGTACATGCGGTGGCCGGCGCGCTCGGAGTGCATCGTGTAGCCGTACAGCATGCGCGACTGGCCGACCGCGAAATCCGCGATGTCGATCATTTCCTGCACTTCGCCGTCGCCTTCCGGCTTGATCTTGCCCATCTCCAGCGCGACCAGGCTGCCGAGCGCGTCCTTGTGCTTGCGCAAGGCTTCGCCGCACAGGCGCACGGCTTCACCGCGGCGCGGTGCCGGCGTCGTGCGCCAGACCGTGAAGGCTTCCTGCGCACGCACGACGATCGATTCGTAATCGCTGGTGCTCGATGCATGTACCTCGGCGATGACCTCATTCGTGCTCGGATTGACCGACTGCACGATGCCGGCATCGCGGGTGGCCGACCATTCGCCGCGGCCGACGTAGCTGCCGGAGTTGGTCTGGGAAAGGCCGAGTGCCTTCAGGATGGAAGAGGACATGCAGACTCCACGAGTTGAGAGGCCGATCGAGCGGCGCTGAACCGGTAATTGTAGCAGGGCGGCTGGGCGCGGCCAGCCGGACTCAGCCGAACTGCCAGGCCGACAGCGCCTTGCCGAAAAGGTGGTCGTGATAGATGCGCCGTCCCGCATCGTCGGCCGCGGCACCGGCCGCGACCAGCAGCGGCAGCAAGTGCTCGGCGCGCGGATGGCAGGCGCGGGCGTCCGGCATCTGCTGCCAGGCCGCGAACGCGGCTTCGCGCTGCGCCGGATCGGCGGTTTCGACCGCCGCATTCAAGGCGCCGTCGAAACGTTCCGCTGCTGCCATCGCCGATGCGCTAGTGGAGAAGAACTCGCGTAGATTGTGATAGCTCATGCCGCTGCCGATGATCAGCACGCCTTCATCGCGCAGCGGCGCCAACGCGCGGCCCATCGCAAGATGCGTGGCCGGATCGAGACCCGTCTGCAAGGACAGCTGCACGATCGGGATGTCCGCATCTGGATAGGCGAGCAGCAAGGGTACGAATAAGCCGTGATCGTAGCCGCGCTCGGCATCCTGGCTGGATTCGATACCGTTCGCGGCGAGCAGTTCGCGCACGCGCCCCGCCAATGCAGGCGATCCCGGTGCGGGGTAGCGCAGGCGATAGGTGTGTTCGGGAAAGCCGTGGTAGTCGAACAGCATCGGCGGTTGCGCGCCGCTGTTGACGGTCGGCTTCGCGTTCTCCCAGTGCGCCGAAATGACCAGCAATGCGCGCGGTCGCGTGCCGATCGAGGTGCCGAGTCCGCGCATAAACGCACCGAGGCGATCCCACAACTGCGGCGCACTCGCCGGAGGGTCCATGAAGAAGCACGGACCGCCGCCATGCGGAATGAAGACGGTCGGCAGACGCTGGCTGGACGAGGACACCACGGGTACTCCGAATGCGCGGACAAGCCCCTCAGGTGGCGTCGATGGCGTCGGCTTGCAAGAGATGAACGCGGGCTGCAGCGGCAACTTGTATTCCGCCGCGAGGACGCGGAAGCTCCTCACTCCGCGACCCCGAGGAGACATCGAGATGAGCCATCCGAGACAGAGCATCGAGACGCCGTCGGACGATGACATCGAGCTGCCCGACGACCTCATCGAAAGCATCGAGGACAGCAGCGACGACGACTACGGCGACGAGACTCAGGCGAACGAGGAACGCACCGCCGAGGAAGGCATCGAGCAGGACGATCTGATCGATCCGCGCGGTGAAGACGAGCGCGAGGATGACGTCGACGAGTGAGGGGTTTCGCAGGAAACCTTCGAGCTCGAGCAGCCGAGCCTGCTTTGCGCCGCGGCGGCGTCGACGATGCAGGCGACGTCGATCGTCCTCTAGCGCGATGCTCGCCCGACTGCCGCGAAAATGTCTAGTTCACCACGATCCTGCGCGCATCCTCCAGCGCAATCGGCCCACGCCATTGCCGCAGGATCGCGGTGGCGTAGCCGATGTCGGAGCCGCTGGTCGCATCGCGCACCTTGGGCAAGGCGGTCCACGGCAGATGCGGATACGCGTGATGCACGCGATGCAGGGTGAAGTTCAGCAGGTACAGGCGGATCAATAGCGGCGCCTGCATGTTGAGCGCGTATTCGCGGCGCTCGAGCGGCGTGCCGTGATGCGGCGCGTGATCGAGTTGCGAGGCGATCAGCGCGCGCAGCGCGAGCACGCCGACGACCCACGGCCAGTGCGCGCCATGCAGCGCGATCGCGCTGCCGTAGAGGATCAGCACCGCCAGCGCGTCGATGCGAATCTCGCGCAGGCCGGCATCGGCAAGCACGTCGCGGTCGAGCATGCGCTGCATCCCGGCCGAACCGTCCGGCAGATCCGGCGATTGTCCTTGCAGATGGCGACGCAGGAACGACGCCGGCAGCCAGCACGCGAACAGCATCGCCAGTTCCGCCAGATACAGTCCGAAGGTGATGCGCGCGTAGTGGAACGCGTACGCGCGCCAGCGCGGCTGCTGCGAGGGATCGTAGACTTCCTCGCGTCCCCACGCCGTGCGGCTGTAGCGATGATGGCGCAGATGCGCGAAGCGCAGCGCGCGGAACGGCGCGCCGAACACGATCGCGAGCGCGCGACTGGCGATCCGGTTGGCGCGCGCGGAACGAAACAGCAATCCGTGAATGCCTTCGTGCAGCAGCGACCACAAGGTCGGGCTCGACAGCGCGGCCGCGGCGAGCAGTCCGAGCGACCACGCCGCCGTCGCCTGCAGCACAGGCGCGACGATCAAGGCAGCCAGGTGCAGCGACACGAGAACGCTCGCGAGTGCAAGATTGGTGCGCGACGACGGCGCCGCGCGCGGAATGTTCGAAGCTGCGATTGCGTGCGTCATCGCCTGAATCGTCCGCGTCGAATATTGCAGGAGAAAAACAGCGGCTCGCGCTGACCTGATGAAGCGCGGTGCGACCAGCGTTCTGCGCCGTCGTCCGCGCAACGATCCCCAAGCGCGCAAAACATGTACACAAGTATGCCACGGCGCATTCCTGCTATGCCGCGACGAGCCTGCGAATCGAGCGCACGTACATCCGAATATCCGAATGCGCCGGCCCTGTCGCGACACGAACCCGCCTTTTCGAATCCCGTTGTTGGCCGATCGGCACATACGAGGCGGCGACGATTCGCGCTAGCCTCGTTGCATGATTGCAGGAGAACGACGATGCGAATGACATGGCTGCTCGGCCTGATGAGCTGTCTCGGCGCGATGCCCGGAGTCGCCAATGCCGCCGACGCGGCTGCGCCGAAGATGCCGGTATTCACGCAGCAGACTGCGCGCGACATCATCGCGGCCTCGCGTAAAGTTGTGAGCGGGCGCGGCATCGAAACGCAGCTGCAGATTCCGGTGAACGGCACGCAGCAGTGGATTTCGATACGCGGCAACGACCTGCGCAACCCGATCCTGCTCTTCCTGCATGGCGATCCGGCCTCGCCCGACATGCCGCTCGCCTACACCTTCCAGACGCCGTGGGAAGATTATTTCACCGTGGTGCAATGGGATCAGCGCGGTGCCGGCAAGACCTACGCGGCGAACGACCCCGCGCCGCTCGGTCCGAGCATGACCATCGCGCAGATGCAGTCGGATGCGGAGGAGGTGGTGTCGTATCTGCGCAAGACCTATCACAAGCAGAAGATCTTCCTGCTCGGTCATTCCTGGGGATCGGTCCTCGGCGTGCGCGTGGCGCAGGCGCATCCGGACTGGTTCCACGCCTATATCGGCGTCGGCCAGGTCGTGAATTTTCGCGAGAGCGAAGCGCTCGGTTATCGCTACGCAATCGATCAGGCCAAAGCGCACGACAATCAGGAAGCCTTGCGCGATCTCGCCGGCATCGCGCCGTATCCGGCGCCGGGCAAGCCGCTCGAACTCGCGACGATCGGCACGCAACGCAAGTGGCTCGAGTACTACGGCGGCCTGGCGTGGGGACGGACGAGTTTCCACTACGATTCCGAAGCGGAAAAGCTCGCACCCGAATACGACGACCACGACCTCGCCGCGATCGACGACGGCAGTCTCTTCACGATGCGCTACCTGCTCGCGCCGCTCACCGAGGTCGATCTCACTCACAGCACCCACTTCGATCTGCCGGTGCTGTTGTTCATCGGCCGTCACGATTACTCGGTCTCGCATGAACTCTCTGCACGCTGGTTCGCCACCTTGCATGCGCCGGCGAAGAAACTGGTGTGGTTCGAGGATTCGGCGCACATGGTGATGCAGGAACAACCGGGACGCTTCCTGATGCATCTGGTGAATGATGCGCGTCCGTACGCGGTGAAGACGGGAGACGCTGCGCCGGATGAGATCATCGAGCGTTGAGTTTGCGCGCGCTCGTGGCGCGCACCGATCGCGAAGCGCGTCCAAAAAAAAACCCCGGCAACAGAACCCGGGGGTGAGGGGGTGGCAGTAGCGCAGGCGCGTCTCTACGGAATCGTGATCGCCGCGCCGCTGTCGTCGTAGGCCCATTCGAGCACCTGCGCCGGGAAGCCGAGCGGGCTCGTCGTCGTCAGATGCAGATAGCCGTAGTTCACCGCGCTCGTATGCTCGTTGTAGAACGCGATACCGAGGTAGCCGTCGGCGCCGCCGATCCAGTTGGTCATCTTGATCGAGTCGCCGGAGACGATGGAATCGGGTCCGACCGAGTCGCCCGAGTGCAGCACGGCGAAATCGACGCCGCCTGCATCGACTTCGCCGCCGATCATGTCGGCGAACGCGGGCGGCACGGATTGGGCGTACCAGAACGCGTACATGCCGTCGCTGTTCTCGTAGAGGTTGATGTCGTCGGTGGTGATCGATGGGTCGTAGCCGTGGTAGCTCGCGGTCGCGAAGTCGAACGAGCTGCCGTCGACATCCGGCGCCACGGGTTGATCGATCGTGCCGGTCACGAGGTTTCCGCCGCCGCCCTGCGAGGTCTCGAAGCCGTCGCAGAACACTTCGTCGCTGCCGCCGCTGCACGCTGCCGGCGGCGGCGTTCCGACCGTCACGCTGACCGGAACCGAGATCAAAGCCTGCGCCGGATCATTCGTGCTGATGCACAGGTCGGCGCTGTAGACGCCGACGCCGAGGCCGCCCGCGGCAGGATTCACCGTGACGGTCAGGCTGGCGCTCGCGCCGCCGTCGATCGAGCCGCTCGTCGGCGTCGCCGTCAGCCAGTTCACGATCGGGCCCGAGCACGGAGCGCCGCCACCGCCGCCGGTGACGGCGGCGCGGATCATCAGGTTGGCGTCGGTGAAGGGCTCGTTGTAGTCGTTGTTGCCGAGGTTGACGATATCCACCGGCGGATTGTCCACCGACGAGAAATACGACATGCCCTGCGGCTGCGTTTCGTCGACGGCGGCGGGATACAGTCGCGGCGTGAAGCCGCCGGCCATGGCCCATTGATCGACGAAGCCGATGTAGACATCGCCTTGCGCAGGAATGCTGAAACTGGTCGGGTAGGTCTGGAAATCGCCAGTCACCGAAATCGGCACGAGGTCGTCCGCGCCGACGCGCACCGCATTGGTCGGATCGCCATCGGCGTCGGCGTCGTAGTAGACGACGAGGTTCGCCTGCAGGCCGAGCGGATCGCCGCCGGACATCGCAGGTTCCGGCCAGAACACCGAGATCGACTGGATCGTCAGTGCATCGCTGGCGTGGAATCGATTGATCCACACCGCGGCCTGTTCGGTGAACACGACCGGCGGATTGAGGCTGCCGGTGCCGGTGCCGAGCGAACTTTCGGCGGAGCCGTCGTCGAGCTGCAACATCAGCGAACCTTGCGGCGCCCATGGCGTCGATGCCGCGCGGCGCGAGCTGCCGGAGCCGTGCGCTGCGAGTGTCGCTGGCGCACGCGGCAGCAGCGTTTTGCCATCATCGGCGTGCGTGTTCTTCGACCTCGCCGGAGCGGCGTGCGGGATCAGTCGCGGACGATTGTTCGTGGTGCCGCGCGACTCGATCGAGAACGTCAGCGGATCGCTGCCGCTCGCATTCGCGAGAGTGACGATGTCCGAGGCGGTCGCGTCCGGCGCCACCGAGAAGTTCAGCGAGGCAGGGGCGATCGACGCGCTCGGCGCCTGCGCGCTCACGCCGAGGGCGATCGAATCGATCCACCATCCGTAGACTTCTCCGGTGTTCAACGTGCCCGCATCGTCGGCGGTGCGGAAGCGCAATTGCGTCGGCTGACCGACAGCGGAGGTCGGCAGATTCACCGTCGTCGTCACGAACTCGAAACTGTTGCCGGTCCACGCCGGGCGACCGCCGATGGGATTGCCGGTGAACTCCGAGATCGTCACGCCGGCATAGCCGCCGGTGACGAAGCTGCCGCCCGCACTGATGATGTCGGCGAACTCGCCGCCGCCGATCGAGATTTCAAGCACCGCACCGTCGAAGCCACGCTCCAGATCGAAGCGATGGCGGAAGGTCATGTTCTGGCCTGCGACCGGGGTGAAGATCGGCGTGTCCAGGGTGAGATCGTTGACCGCCGGCAGGCCCGGTGCGAACGCGGCGTTGGGCGCCGTGTCCGAAGCCGTCGTGGTCGTGATCCAGTCGTTGGCGCCGGTGCTGGTCGACGTCGTCCATCCGCTCGGCAACTGCGGTGCGAACACCTCGTCGAAATTTTCCGCCGGCGGAAACGGGTTCTGCGCGCCGCTGGTCACGATCAAGGTCGCATTCGCGGCGTCGCGATTGCTGCCGAGATCGGTCTGCAAGGCGCCCGCCGGAATCGTGTTCGCGTACAGGCCGGCGCTCGCTGACGAAACATCGACGGTCACCGTGCAGGTGCCGGAAGCGGGAATCTGCGCGCCACCGCCGAGCGTGACTGCGCCGGCACCGGCGCTTGCCGTCAGGCTGCCGTTCGCGCAGGTGGTCGATGCATTCGGCGGCGTGGCCACGACGAGGCCGCCGGGCAGCGTGTCGGTCAAATCGGCATCGAGCGTCGCGAGTGCGGACTGGCCCTGATTGCCGAGCGTGATCGTCAGCGTGCTGATCTCGCCGGCAGCGACGCCGCTCGGCGCGAACGCCTTCGCAACGCCGGGCGGCGCGAGACCGACCGGGCGGAACTGCAGGCGATTGAGCAATTCGCCGGTGGAAGTACTTTGCGCATCGAGCGCGATCTTGCCGATCGGCGTCGCGCTGACCACACCGAAAAACACCGGCGTGTCGCGCGTCGCAGCGGGTTGCACGGTGGTCGTGCCGAGCGAGGAGCCGGATTCGTCGAAGACCTCGACGTCGACCGTGGTTCCGGCCGCAAACCCGCCGAAGACATCGGCCGCGGCCGCCGCGGCAGCCGGACTGAAACTGACGATGGTGGCGTCGGCGAACGTGCTCGCGCCGACGGCGCGGCTGGTCTGATTCGGTCCGAGGAACGAGGTCGGGAAAATGGTCAGACCCGAGCCGGACGTCGAGGTGACGGTGAATCCGGACGCCAGCTGTCCCGGCGTGAAGCAGCTGTCGTTCGAGCCGCTGCCCATCGGTTCGTTGCAGCCGGTCGGGAACGGGCCCACCGGTTGTCCGCCGTCGAAGGTTTCGACGGTGAGTTGCTGGGGAATGCCGAGTGCGGCATCGAACGCGGCTTCGTCGCTGAAGAACTGGATGCCGCCCTGCGGTTGCACGGCAGTCGAGGAAGCATGCGCGGGACGAGCCGCGTTCTTCGCATGCGCAAGGCCGGCCGCAGCCGACGCCACCGACGTCGCGAGCATGCCGATTGTCAGAACGATCGGCGCGAGGCCGTGGCCTCGGCTGCGCAGACGAACGGGTGATGTCGCGGCCGATCGATTTGTCGTACGCGCACGCGGCGCCGTACTCGACTGTTTCATGTGCTGGATTCCCGAGCTGGAGATTGGTTGCCTCAGGCGACGTCGGTGCTTCGCGTCGCGAACCTGCGGGCGCGACACTCCGGAAGAGTCGGCAGATCGCAAGTGCGTCCCAAGCGTACGCAGGCGGGTGCGCTTATAACAAGAGAATTGCAGGCAACTTTGTGCCAATGACACAAGGTTGCCTGGCAGCGCGGAGCGGCGGCTATTTCACGCGCGCGATCGAGCGTTGCGCCGCCAGCCAGCCGAGCTGGCAGCGTGTGGTCGCACCGAGTTCCTTCATCAACTCGCTGATGCGGCGGGCGAGGGTGCGATGCGACATGTCCAGCTGCAATTCGATCGCCTTGTCGTTGAGGCCCGAGGTGAGCAACGAGAGCAGCGACGCGCTGGAACGCCGCGCGGCGACGGCGTGCTCGGCAGCGCTCGACGGAAACGGCGTGGCGTTGCGCCAGAGCAATTCGAATACTTCGCACAGGGCTTCGAGCAGTGACGACGAGCGCACCAGCAGCACCGGTCCATCCGGACGCGCGAGGTCGAGCGGAATGATCGCGATGCGGCGATCGGCCACGATCAGCTTGAACGGCAGCGACGAGGCGATCCTGCATTCCTCGCCGCGCGCGGTGTTGTCGCGCATGTGCTCGAGCCAGCCGGGCATGTTGAGCAGGTCGCTGTCGATCAGCGCACGGCAGCTGATGCCGCGTTCGAGGCATTGGAACAGCAGATCGTCCGGCTCGTTGATGTTGGAAATCAACATCGGCCGTCGGGTCAGGCTGAGCATCTCGCTCTGCGCGGTGCGGTGCATCTGCGCGAACATCTGCGCGGTCGCCTCGGCGCTCAGAATCTCGACCAGCCGCTCGCCCGGCGCGTGGCCTTTCGTGTGCGCGTTCATCGCCGCGCTCAATTGGGTCACGGCCGCGCGCGCCTTGCGTTGGCGATCCTGTTCGTTGCGTTGGCTGCTCGCAATCAGCGCCTCCACGGCGATGTCCGGCGGCACCGCGAAATAGCGCGCCACGCGATCCGGCGAATGCGTGACCAGTCCCTTGCCTTCGAGCGCCTGCAACGTCGTCGCGATCACGCGCGAGGAAAAGCCGAGGCGATCGGCGAGATCGGCCGCAGCGAGCCCTTCATGACAGAGCAGCATCCGGTAGGCCTGTTCTTCGAGTGCAGTCACGCCCATGCCTTCGAGCGCGTGCGAGCTGCCCGGACGTGCGACTGACCGCTTCGCGGCGCGCTTCTTCACAGGCTTCTTCATCGGGCGATTCCCCGTGCGGGCAGGGCGGTGATCGTGATGCATTTATACATCTGTACATTCCCTACGAGTCGCCGGCGTAGTCGCACGCGATGCGCAAGCGTCGGAACTTCGATTGCGATGCACATCGGCAGGCAGCGATCACCCGACGAGAGCCTTCCTGAATCATACGCATCCACTGCGCGTCAGGTTCACGATAAGGACCGTTGGCTGGTCGGACGATAGCGCGCAGGTGGCGATGCAGGGCAGGCGATGGACGACAGACGAATCGACGGATCGCATCCGCTCGCAGCGGGAAATTCCAGACGATTGCACACCACGTTTCTTTCCACCGCGCGGGCGAGCGTCGATGCCTTCCTGCGCGACGACGTTCTCACACTTGCCGCCGCTCTCGCGTTCTACACGCTGCTGTCGTTTGCGCCGGTCATGGTGCTCGCCGTGTGGCTCGGTGCGTATGCTGGCGCAGGATTCCAGGATTCATTGCTGAACCAGATCGGCGCGCTCGCTGGAGGGCAGGCGCGCGATGCCGCGAAGGCGGTGATCGACAGCGGCAGGGCGCATCCGTCGTTCGGAAGTGTGGCCGGCATCGCCGGTATCCTCACCCTCGTCGTCAGTGCGACGACGGCGTTCGCGCAACTGCAGTCATCGCTAAATGTGATCTTCGGTATCACCGCCCGGCCGAGCAATGCGATCGGTTCGTGGCTGCGTCGCCGCGTGCTCTCACTCGGCGTGCTCGCTGCATTCGGTTTCGTGCTGATCGTGTCCCTGCTGGTCAGCGCCGGACTCGGCATCGCATTGCCGCGCACCGGCACGGTGTGGGACATCGCCAACCAGATCAGTTCGGCGCTGGTGTTCGCGTTTCTGTTCGGTGCGTTGTTTCGCTACCTGCCCGATGCGCGCATTCCATGGCGCCACGCCTTCGGCGGCGGATTCGTCACGGCCGTGCTGTTCGCACTCGGCAAATGGGCGATCGGTTTCTATCTCGCGCGCGGTGATGTCGGCGGTGCCTACGGCGCGGCGGGGTCGCTCGCCGTGTTGTTGGTGTGGTCGTATTACTCTGGCGCGATATTCTTCTACGGCGCCGAACTGACCAAGGCCTGGCTCGACCACCAGCACATCGCGATCCAGCCGACGGCACACGGCGAACGCAGGCAGGACGCATGAGTCGGCGTGTATGCGCCGACACTCGCCTCGCTGATCCTCGCCGAAGCGCTGCATTCGATGAGCGTGCTGATCGCGGCCAGCTTCGTCGCCGGCGCGGCGATGGCGCTCGGCTACCGCGGCAGTCTGCAGGTCGTCAACGAAATCGCGCCGGCCGAACATCGCGCCGAAATGCTCTCGAGTTTTCTGCTCGCGTGCTACTCGGGCAATTCGATCCCGGTCATCGGCGTCGGCTTGCTTGCGCTGAAGTTCGGCGCCATGACGGCACATCGGGCATTCGCGGTGTTGCTGGTCGCGCTTGCGATCGTGGCGGCGGCAATCCACTGGCGCCAACCCGACCATGCCCGTTCGCCCGACTGAACCGATTCCCAGTCGACGCTGAATGTATTGCTCCGCTCTCAACGCCACTTTTACAAAAAGCAAACGATCTCGAACAGATCATTGTCACGCAGGCGTGAAAAAGGGGTGTTGTGGATGGATCCAATAAAGAAGGAAGAGCAGACCGCAAACGAACGACGTCGCTACGAGGCGCTGCACATCATCGCCGAACTGCAGCGGCGCAAGCGACAGAACCGGACGAACGAGATGCTCCTCGATCAGGAAGCGCTGCGGCAGGCAGCGATCCGAGCGGGATTGGAAGACGCAGAGCAATGACGAGCACGCCGCCACGCCGAGGCGGCGGTTCGGTCGCTTCTTTTCACCACCGCTGCGATTGCCGTCCCAAAGGCTATCGCAAGGCCTTCGGATCCTGCCCGCAATGGAGCTCGATCCGAGCAGCTCACAAAGACCATTGATTTAATGGCGACCCCGGCCCGATTCGAACGGGCGACCTCGCCCTTAGGAGGGGCGCGCTCTATCCAGCTGAGCTACGGGGCCGATGCGGAAAGTTTCGCACGGAAGCGCCCGTGGCGGCTTCCCTTCGACATCTGCTATCGCGAGGCCGCAGCTCGCACCGGCTTGCCGACATCGGGCCGGCATCGCACGCGGCAACCGCGGTTCGCGCAGATAACGGGTGTCGATTGTAACGGCTGCGGACGCCTGCGCGCATGCGGCGGCGGGCGATCCTGCACGCCGATGTTAAGATCGCGCGCCGTTTCGCATGCCGGCCGCTGGTGGTCGCGTGCATCGCATATTTCGGATCGTCGATGCTGCACGGAAAGAAAATCGTCGTCGTGATGCCTGCCTATCACGCGGAGAAGACGCTGGAGGCCTGCTATGCGGCCATTCCGCACGACATCGTCGATGCGGTGTTGCTGGTCGACGACGCCAGCAGCGATGCGACCGTTGCGGTGGCGGAGCGCTTGGGCATCCAGACGCATCGGCATCCGGCCAATCGCGGGTATGGCGGCAACCAGAAGACCTGCTATGCGCTCGCCCTGGGCGAGGGCGCCGATATCGTCGTGATGCTGCATCCGGACTACCAGTACGAGCCGAAGCTGATCACGGCGATGGCGGCGATGGTGGCGTCGGATGTCTACGATGTGGTGATCGGTTCGCGCATCCTCGGCAACGGCGCGATCGCGGGCGGCATGCCGCGCTACAAGTATTTCTTCAACCGCGTGCTGACGGCGCTGCAGAACGTGCTGGTCGGTTCGAAGCTGTCGGAATTCCACACCGGCTACCGCGCGTTCTCGCGACGCGTGCTGCAGACCTTGCCGCTGGCCGCGAACTCGGATGATTTCGTATTCGACAATCAGATGCTGGTGCAGGCGATCGCATTCGGTCAGCGCGTCGGCGAGATTTCGTGTCCGACCAAGTACTTCGCTGACGCCAGTGAAATCAATTTTCGGCGCTCGGTGGTCTACGGCTTCGGCGTGTTGCGTACCGGGCTGATCTATCGCCTGTGGCGCTGGAAACTGCTGCAGACGCCGTTGTTTTCGGACGACGCCAAGTTGCGTCTGCGCGCCGACGACGCTGCGAAGGCAGTCTGATCTTGCTGCAGCGACTGCGCACCACCGACGCGCGCGCGCGCGACGCCTGGCCGTGGTGGCTGCTGCTCGGCGTCGCCGTCTGCGTCGGCGTTTTCCTGCGCCTGTATCAACTGCATTCGCAGATGCTGATCGACGACGAATGGCATTCGGTGCGCATGCTGATCCAGGCGGACTATGCCGGCATCGCCCGTCACTTCGGATTCGCCGACTACTGCATTCCGCTGACCTTGTACTACCGCTGGCTGTACGACCACGCGGCCTTGAGCGAGTGGCAGATGCACCTGCCGCTGCTGCTCGCGGGCGTGGCCTTGCTGCTGGTTGCACCGTGGCTGCTGCGCAAGGATGCATCGCCGGTGGTGCTCGCAATCTGGACCGCGCTGCTCGCGATCTCGCCGAGCCTCGTCTACTACAGCCGCACCGCGCGTCCTTACGCCCTGATCGTCTTGCTCGGCGTGATCGCGATCATCGCGTTCCGCAACTGGCGCAGCGGTCGCGGTGATGGTCGTGTCTGGATCGCGCTCTACCTCGTCGCGGCGGCGCTCGCCGGTTGGCTGCATCTGCTCTCGCTGGTCTTCGTCCTGTGGCCGTTCGTCTACTACGGCATCGCTGCCTTGCGCGACAGCCTGCGCGTGCAGACCCGTGCGGAAGGACTGCGTGCGTTGCTGCGGATGGTTCTGCTCGGCATCGCTGTCGTCTGCATACTCGCCTGTCTGCTGGCGCTGCCGCTGACGAACGACTGGGCTGCACTTTCCGCGAAGGCGGCGACCGACACCGTCACCTTGCAGAGCCTTTATCGGACCTTGCTGCTGCAATGGGGTATCGCCAATGCCTGGCTTGGCGCCGTCCTCGCCGCGCTTCTGATCGCAGGCATCGTGCGCATGTGGAAACGCGATCGCGCATTTGCCGGCTTGCTCGTCAGCACGGTCGTCGTCGGCACTGCGGTGATCTGTGCCTCGCGTCCGGCGTGGATCCAGCATGCGCAGGTGCTCGTGCGCTACGCGGCACCGATCTTGCCGTTCCTGCTGCTGTTCGTCGCGGAAGGACTCGGCGCTCTGCTCGAACGCATCGGTGCGCGATCCGCTGCCTTGCTCGCGAGTCTGGTGATTGCTGCACTGGCTTTCGCCGGACCCTTGCCTGGGATCATGTACTGGCCGAACCAGTTCATGGGGCACGAGATTTTCCAGTTCGATTACGACGCACGCGAGAATCCCTACGCTACCTTGCTGCAACTCGGGCCGGTGCCGGCTTTTTTCAGCGAGCTCGCAAAACGTCCGCCCGGCAGCGTGACCTTGATCGAGACGCCGATGCGCGCGGTGTCGACCTACATGCCCGATCCCTGGTATCAACAGATTCACCGCCAGAACGTCAAATACGCGCTGGCCTCGCCGGTGTGCCTGGCCGGCAACTGGGATGAATATTCGGATGCAGCGACGGGCGATCGCTTCCATCGCATGGTCCGCCTCGGCGGCATACTCGATGGCGCGAACTACGGCGGCGATTTCCTCGTCCTGCGCCTGCATCCGTGGAAGCTGCCCCACGACATGATTCCGTTGTGGCCGGATCCGTATCCGGACATGGTGGCGTGCGCCGGCATCGTCGCCGCAAAGCTCGGCGCGCCGGTGTATCGCGACGATCAGCTCATCGTATTCGCGCTGTCCGGCACGTCCGGCTCATCCGCCAATCGGTAGCCGACGCCGACCTCGGTCAGCAGGAATCGTGGCTGCGCCGGATCGATCTCGATCTTGCGTCGCAAGGCGCGCATATAGATGCGCAGGTATTGCGGCGATTCGGTGTGGGCCGCGCCCCAGACTTCGCGCAGCAGTTGCCGATGCGTGAGCACCTTGCCGCGATGGCGCGCCAGGATCGTCAGCAACTGGTATTCGATCGGGGTCAGGTGGATGTCGGTGCCGGCGCGCAGCACGCGACGCGCGGCGAGGTCGAGCGTGATGTCGCCGATGCCGATGCGCGCGCTGTCCTGCGTGGTGTCGCGACCGCCGAGATGCCGCTGCATCACGCGCAATCGCGCGAGCAGTTCGCCGATGCCGAACGGCTTGGTCAGGTAATCGTCTGCGCCGAGATCAAGCGCGGCGACCTTGTCGGTCTCGCGGTCGCGCGCCGACAGCACCAGGATCGGCTGCGTGTACCACTCGCGCAAACGCTGGATCACTTCGAGGCCGGACATATCGGGCAGGCCGATGTCCACGATCGCGATGTCGGGCTTGTGCAGCGCCGCCAGCTGCTGACCTTCCTTGCCGCTGCCGGCGATGCGCAGCGCGTAGCCGTGCGCATCGAGCGCGGTGGCGAGGAAGCGCTGGATCTGCGGATCGTCTTCGATCAGAAGCAAGCTGGTCGGATGCACGGTCATCGCGGTGCACGCGCCGTTCGCGACAGGCGCTCGCGTTCGCGAAAGTTTTTCGGAAGCGGCGAGGGCGTGCTATGCGCGCGCATTTTCGCTGCGGGCGAGCGGCAGCACGACACGGAACTCGGCGCCGCCGCCGCTCGCGTTGTGCGCGGTGATGGTTCCGCCGTGCGCTTCGGCGACCGCCTTGCAGATCGCGAGGCCGAGACCGAAGCCGCTCTGCGCGCGTTCCGGCGCCGCCTGATGAAACTTCGCGAAGACGCGTTCTTCCTCGCCGGCGGCGAAGCCGGCGCCGTGATCGCGCACGCGCAGTTCGAGATTCGTCGTCGTGCTCGTCGCGAAAATATCGATCGCGGTGCCGGCGGGCGTGTGGCGCGCGGCGTTCTCGAGCAGATTCGACAACAGCTGCTCCAGCATCACCTCGTCGCCCGACAGCAGCGGCAGATCCTGGTCGAGGTGCAAGCTGACCGGATGCCGCGCCAGCGTCTCGCGCAGGCGCGCGAGCACGGCGCCGATCAGTTCGTCGATGGCGATCCAGTCGCGGCGCAGCTGCACGCGGCCTTCATCGAGGCGACTAAGATCGAGCAGGTTGCCGATCAGGCGGTTCATCCGATCGGCTTCGTGCAGCAACGTATCCAGCAGGGTCGAGCGCTGAGTCGCATCGAGGGTTCCGGCGGGACTGTCGCGCAAGGTCGAAGCCGAGCCGATGATCGTCGCCAAGGGCGTGCGGAAATCGTGCGAGATCGCACTCAGCAAGGTGTTGCGCAGGCGTTCGGATTCGACCTGCACGCCGGCTTCCTGCGCCGCCTGTGCGAGCTGCACGCGCTCCATTGCGACCGCAGCCTGATTGACCAGCGCTTCGACCAGATGCATCTGTTCCGGAATCGTCAGCTGGCGGGTTTCGCGCGGACGCAGACCGAGCACGCCGATGCAGCGCTTTAATGCATTCAAGGGCAGATAGATCGCGCCGGCGCTGGCCAGCGTGTCGGTGTTCAAACCGGCCTTCTGACCGTGATCGTAGGCCCATTGCGCGATGCCGAGATCGTTGCCCGGAACCGGCATGCGCGACAGGCTTGATTCCGAACGCTCGGCGCCGCGATCGCAGAAATGACCCGGGTCCTGAATCTTGCCGTCGGCATCCGGCAGCAGCACGGCCGCCTCGCCGTCGACGCTGGCGAGCACGTGGCGCACGAGAAACTTCGCGAGTTCATCGAGGCCGCGCCGGCGCGACATCTCGCGCGAGAGCGCGTACAGCTCGGCCGTGCGTCGTTCGCGCTGGCGTGCGACCGAAGCCTGGCGTTTGCCGAGCGCGGCGAGATTGCTGATCAGCAAGGCAGTCGTCAGCATCACGCCGAAGGTGATCACGTACTGCGTATCGGACACGCCGAACGAATACAGCGGCGGCACGAAGATCAGATCGAACAACGCGACGCTGAGCACCGCAGCGAGCGCGGAAGGTCCGCGTCCGAAGCGCGCGGCGACCAGCACGGTGCCGAGCAGGTAGATCATCACCACGTTCGTGCGTTCGAGGCGACCGCTCATCTCGCTGCTGACCAGGGTTGCCAGCGCGACGACGGCGAGCGTTTTCAGATACGCCGGCCAGCGGCTGTTGCGCTTCGGAACACGTGGCGGCGTCGGGCTTTCCTCGCCGGCTTCGCCGTTGATCACGTAGATGTCGATGGCGCCGCTGGTGTCGATCAATTCGTCGACGAGCGGATGCTTGTAGCGCGCCAGCCAGCGCGTGCGATTCGGCTTGCCGACCACGATGCGGCTGACATTGCGCTGGCGCGCGAAGTCGAGCAGGGTCGCGGCGACGCTTTCGCCGCTGAGGTTGGCGGTCTCGGCGCCGAGTTGTTCGGCGAGCTTGAGCGTGCGCAGGATGGTGTCGCGCGCCGGCTGCGGCAGACGCGCGAGCGCCGGTGTCTCGACATACACCGCGAGCCATTGCGCATGCATCGCGCTGGCCATGCGCTTGGCCGCGCGCACCAGACGCGCCGAGAGCGGATCGGGGCCGACGCAGACGAGCACGCGATCGGTCGTCGCCCAGGTGTCGGAAATCGCATGCCGATCGCGATACTCGTGCATCGCCGCGTCGACGCGGTCCGCGGTCGCGCGTAGTGCGAGCTGGCGCAATGCGATCAGATTGCCCTTGCGGAAAAATCCTTCGGCCGCCTGACGCGCCTTGTCGGGCAGGTACACCTTGCCTTCGGCGAGACGTTCGAGCAGTTCGTCCGGCGTGAGGTCGACCAGCTCGACGTCGTCCGCCGCGGCGAACACCTGGTCCGGCACGGTTTCGCGCACGGCGACGCCGGTGATCTGGGTGACCACATCGTTGAGGCTTTCCAGATGCTGCACGTTGACCGTCGTATAGACGTCGATGCCGGCATCCTGCAGTTCCTCGATGTCCTGCCAGCGTTTGGGATGGCGTGCGCCGGGATGATTGCTGTGCGCGAGTTCGTCGACCAGCATCAGATGCGGGCGGCGCGCGAGCGCGGCATCGAGATCGAATTCGGTCAGGGTGATGCCGCGATGTTCGAGCAGCAGCGGAGGCAGGACTTCGAGCCCTTCGAGCAAGGCTTCGGTGTCGGGACGTCCGTGCAATTCCACATAGCCGACGACGACATCGACGCCGTCATCGCGCCGCCGCCGGGCATCTTCGAGCATCGCGTAGCTCTTGCCGACGCCGGCGGTGGCGCCGAAGAAAATCTTCAGGCGGCCGCGGCGCGCACGCGCTTCGTCGGCTTGCAGGTTCGCGAGCAGGCGGTCGGGATCGGGGCGCGAGGCATTCGTCTCGTCGGACATCTACGGGTACAGCCGGAACACGGAAGCGCGCATGATGCGACGCCGCGACGCGTGTGGGAAGCGGCAGCTGCGCTACGGCCCGGCCGTCGACACCCAATCCAGTGCATGTGCGTCGCCATCGACCACGTGTGCGCCGGCGCAGCGTGCGCCGTCGACAGTATCGACTTCGGCGCTGCCGACGCTCGATGAGGTCATCGTCTCGGCGCCTTTGGGTGAAGACTTCAGCACATGCCGGATCAGCTGCACGCGTTCGCCGCCGACGGGCGCGTGGCTGCCGTCGAAGCAGAGGTGCACACGCTCGCCCTGCACATGATCGACGCGGCCGTCGATGGCTTCTTCTGTGGCGCAGGCGGCAGTTGTGCCGAAGGCGAAGCCGAAACTGGCGACGAGGATCGCGGTTCTGAATCTGGATGAAGAACTATTCATGACGAAATGAGAGACAGTTGTGGGGAGGTCGGGTAGTGGGTGCACGCTGTCGCCCGTGGTTTCCAGCGACAGGCAGCGCGTGTGCGCACGCATGCGGTGTTCGCTGCCGGCGCGCCGTTATTTTCCATCCAGCGCGAGATTGAGCGCCAACACATTCACGCGCGGCTCGCCGAGTACGCCGAACTGACGGCCTTCGGTGGCCGCTGCGATCAGTGCATCGACCTTTCCCTTCGTGAGACCACGCACGCGCGCGACGCGCGCCGCCTGATACGCCGCGGCGGCTGGCGAGATCTGCGGATCGAGCCCGCTGCCTGAGGCAGTCACCAGGTCCACCGGCACCGGCGCACGATTGCCCGGATCGGCGGCGCGCAGGGCGTCGATGCGCTGCTTGACCGCATCGGTCAGCGCGCTGTTGGTCGGACCGAGATTCGATCCGCCGGATGACGCGGCATTGTTCGCGAACGGCGCGGTCGCCGACGGACGGCCCCAGAAATATTTCGGATCGGCAAACGGCTGGCCGATCAGGCTCGAACCGACAGCCTTGCCGTCGCGCAGGATCAGGCTGCCGTTGCTCGCGCCGGGAAACAGCAGCTGCGCAAGACCGGTGACGAGCAGCGGATAGGCGATGCCGGTGATCGCGGTCAAGGCGAGCAGCAGGGTGAGGGCGGGACGAAGCAGGGTACGCATGAGAGTCTCCGGGTGCGCGTGCTCAGAAATGGAAGATCACGTCGAACAGCGCCGTGGCCTGGTGGCTCTTCTTGCCGGCGTCATACGCGGCGACGTCGAGCGAATGCTCGTAGCGCAGCTCCGGACGCAGTTCGATATCCGGTGTCATCCAGTGCGTGAGTCCGATCGTGTTGCTGATGTAGCGCGTCGCGTAGCCTGTGCGCTGACCGACCTGATCGTTGACCCATTCGTTGCGGATCGAAATCATGTTGGTCGGGTTCAACTCGACGTTGAAGTAGTTGACGGCGCCGTATGCCGCATCCTGCCCAGCCGGATAGCCGGGCGCGTTCAGCACGTAGATCCGATACGCCTCGGTCAGCATGTGCACGTTCGGACTGAAGCGATGGCCCCAGGTGAGAACGAATTCCTGCAGATTGTTGTAGGTCTGATCCTTGTTGTTGTACGACTCCACGCAGGGATAGAGCATGTCGTTGTTCGACAGCGACTTCCATTGCACGCAGGCCTGCAGGCTCAGACGCGAGCTGCTGTTCCACGGAGCCGAATCGTCGCCGCCGTGCAGGCCGAGCTGCACGGTCCACTGATCGTTGAGCTTGGTCGTCGTCAGGATGCCGACGTTGGTGTAGGCATCGATGGTGTAGAGAATCGAATGGGTCAGCAGGTAGTTCTGCGGCGCGAATTGCGCCTCGATGTCGGGCAGCGACAGGTAACGTCCGGCCGTGATCGCCATGCCTTGCGCGACCCACGGAATGTAGAGCTCGGCGTACCAGATCATCGGATCGTCGCCGTATACCTTGCCGGCCGTGCCAGCGTTCGCCGCGATCGGCTGGTTCGGGTTCGGATTGTTCAGCAGCTGATTGCTGAACACGCCTTTCATCGTCGTGTAGTGATAGTCGTAGCCGTATAGATTGTCGAAGTGAAAACCCCAATCGATGTGATCGGTCTGCACGGTGTCGGGCAGCCGCTCGACGCGGACCAGGAACTGGTCGAATTCGACGCGATTGGGACGCGTCGCGTACGAGAGCGGATAGTTGTTGAAGTTCGACGAACTGATGTTCATCGAAGGATTGATCCAGCCGTAAGTCTCGATGCGGTTGTCCTGCATCCAGCGACCCAGCCCGGTGCAGGCGAGCGCCTTCTCCAGCGGGTACTGCGCATTCTCGTTCGGCACGCCGATCGGATAGTCCATGCCGCCGAGCTGCCATTCGGCTGACGGAAACGGCGGCGAGGAAAAGGGCGAATCCAATCCGCGCCGCGCGGGAGGCGGAGCATTCGGATCGGTCGGTGCCGGGTTTGCATCTTCGCGATACGCCGCCGCGAGGCGACCGAAGAAATTCGTCGAGCAATCGCTGCTCGATCCTGCGGCGGGTGCCGGATCACTCGCGGCGATACTGGTTGCCGCGACTGCTGCGGCCGTATTCGTGGCTGCGCCCGGCACCTGCGCGTACAGGCTGCCGGTGATCGGCAGCAAGAGAACCGCGAGGCGTGTCGGCGTCAGGTGACGTCTGGCGGAGCGTCCGCCGCTGAAGGTTTGCATACGGGTGTTCCCCTTGGAATTTCGAACGATTCAAATTCCGGCGTAACCGCCGAGGTAGTAGGCGTCGTCATCGGCTTGGACAGGCGCGCGACTGATCACCTTCAGCGGTGGCTGCCCTGCAATCGTCCGCGTCGGCGTGTAGACCTCGTCGTTCGAGGCGTTGCCGGTGTCGGGCTCGATCGCCTCGAAGGCAGCCGACGGATAAATGGTTCTGAGCAAATGGGTACGCACGATTTCTCCTCAGACAAGACCGCACAGCACGAGCAGCCAGTCGATCAGCTTGATGCCGACGAACGGAATGAACAGGCCGATCACGCCGAACACGAGCAGGTTGCGACGCAGCAGCTGGGCCGCGCCCATCGCCTGGTAATGCACGCCTTTCAGCGCGAGCGGAATCAGCACGATGATGATCAGCGCGTTGAAGATCACCGCCGACAGGATCGCGCTCTGCGGCGTCGCCAGATGCATCACGTTGAGCGCGTTGAGCGCCGGATAGGTGCCGGCGAAAGCGGCAGGAATGATCGCGAAATACTTGGCCACATCGTTGGCGATCGAGAACGTGGTCAGCGAGCCGCGCGTGATCAGCATCTGCTTGCCGATCTCGACGACCTCGATCAGCTTGGTCGGATTGGAATCGAGGTCGACCATGTTGCCGGCCTCCTTGGCGGCCTGCGTGCCGCTGTTCATCGCGACCGCGACGTCGGCCTGCGCGAGTGCCGGCGCGTCGTTGGTTCCGTCGCCGCACATCGCGACCAGACGTCCTTCGGCCTGGATGTCGCGGATCAGCTTGAGCTTCGCCTCCGGCGTCGCCTCGGCGAGATAATCGTCGACGCCGGCTTCGGCAGCGATCGACGCGGCGGTGAGCGGATTGTCGCCGGTGATCATGATCGTCTTGATGCCCATGCGGCGAAGCTCCGCGAAGCGTTCGCGGATGCCGCCCTTGACGATGTCCTTGAGCTCGATCACGCCGAGCGCGCGCGCCGATTTGTCGGTCACCGCTTCGGCGACGATCAGCGGCGTGCCGCCGCGGCGCGCGATGTCCTCGGCGATCTTCAGCACGGCAGCCGGAAGCTCGCCGCCGCACGCGGACAGATAATTCCGGATCGCGTCGATCGAACCCTTGCGGATGTTGCTGTCGCCGATCGTCACGCCGCTCATCCGCGTCTGTGCAGTGAACGGCACGAACACGATGCCGCTGCCGGCGACCTGGCGTTCGCGCAATCCGTATTTCTCCTTCGCCAGCACGACGACGCTGCGACCTTCCGGTGTTTCGTCGGCGAGCGAGGCGAGCTGCGCGGCGTCGGCGAGCGCAGCGGCGTCGACGCCGGGCGCGGTATGGAACGCGACTGCCTGGCGATTGCCGAGCGTGATCGTGCCGGTCTTGTCGAGCAGCAGCACGTCGACATCGCCGGCCGCTTCGACCGCGCGGCCGGACATCGCGATCACGTTCGCCTGGATCATGCGATCCATGCCGGCGATGCCGATCGCCGAGAGCAGGCCGCCGATCGTGGTCGGAATCAGACAGACGAGCAGGGCGACCAGCACGGTGATCGTGACCGGCATGCCGTGGCCGGCGCTGTTCACGGCATACAACGAGTACGGCAGCAGGGTCGAACAGGCGAGCAGGAAAATCAGTGTGAATTTCGCCAGCAGGATGGTCAGCGCGATTTCGTTCGGTGTCTTGCGCCGGCTCGCGCCTTCGACCATCGCGATCATGCGATCGAGAAAACTTTCGCCGGGATTGCTCGCGATGCGCACGACGATCCAATCCGACAGCACGCGCGTGCCGCCGGTGACCGAGCTGCGGTCGCCGCCGGATTCGCGGATCACCGGCGCCGATTCGCCGGTGACCGCGCTCTCGTCGACCGAGGCGGCGCCGTCGACGACTTCGCCGTCGCCGGGAATCGCTTCGCCGGCCTTGACGATCACGATGTCGCCCTTGCGCAGATCCGAGGCGGTGACCAGGGTGATCTGGTTGCGCTGGTCGACTGCGGCGAGCTTGTGCGCGATCACGTCGCGGCGCGCGCCGCGCAACGAGTTCGCCTGCGCCTTGCCGCGGCCTTCGGCAATCGCCTCGGCGAAGTTCGCGAAGAGCAGGGTGAACCACAGCCAGAGTGCGACCCAGAAAATGAAGGCGGTGGGCGCCTCGCCGTGGCCGGCCAGTGCCTGCAGCCACAGCGCCGTGGTCAACAGGCTGCAGACGAAGACGACGAACATCACCGGGTTGCGGAATTGCTGGCGCGGCGACAGCTTGCGGAACGCGTCGGCGATCGCGGGAATCAGCAGGCTCTTGTCGAGAGCGCTCGTGTGTGCGGAAGTCATGATGGGTTCCAGGAACGATTCGTTGGAGAGACCGTTGCGTCTGCCGCTCGATGCGGCAGCGGCGATCAGTGTCCGAATGCCGTCAGATGCTCGGCGATCGGTCCCAGCGCGAGCGCCGGCAGGAAGGTCAGCGCGCCGATCACGATGACCGTGCAGGCGAGCAGCACGATGAACAGCGGCGTATGCGTCGGCAGCGTTCCGGCCGAGATCGGCACCTGCTTCTTCGCGGCAAGCGAGCCGGCAATCGCGAGCATGCCGATCGCGAGCGGGAAGCGTGCGAAGAACATGCAGATGCCGAGCAGAACGTTCCAGAACGGCGTGTTCGCTGACAATCCCGCGAACGCGCTGCCGTTGTTGTTGGATGCCGACGACAACGCGTAGAGAATTTCGCTGAAGCCGTGGATGCCGGGGTTGGCGATGCCGGCGAGGCCGGCCGGAGCGAGCACCGCGATGGCGGTGCCGACGACCACCAGCGCGCACGGAATCAGCACGACCAGGCTCGCCATCTTCATTTCGTAGGCTTCGATCTTCTTGCCGAGATATTCCGGTGTGCGCCCGACCATCAAGCCGGCGATGAAGACCGCGACGACAGCGAAGGCGAGCAGGCCGTAGAGCCCGCTGCCGGTGCCGCCACCGATCACTTCGCCGAGCTGCATCAGCCACATCGGAATCATTCCGCCGAGCGGCGTGAACGAGTCGTGCATCGAATTGACCGAACCGTTCGAGGCCGCCGTCGTCGCCGTCGCCCACAGGGTCGAGTTGACGATGCCGAAGCGCGTTTCCTTGCCTTCCATGTTGCCGCCGGCCTGCATCGTCGATGCGACCTGGTCGGCGCCGAGCGAGGTCAGCGCCGGATTCCCGGCTTGCTCGGCCGCCGTGCAGGCGATCAGCAGGGGCACGAAGATCACCAGCATCGTCGCGAGCAAAGCCCAGCCCTGGCGGCGGTCGCCGACCATCGCGCCGAAGGTGTAGCAGAGCGCGAACGGGATCAGCAGGATCGAGATCAATTCCAGAAAATTCGCGAACGGCGTCGGGTTCTCGAACGGGTGCGCCGAGTTGGCATTGTAGAAACCGCCGCCGTTGGTGCCGAGTTGCTTGATCGCGATCTGCGAAGCGGCCGGGCCGAGCGGCAGGCTTTGTTCGCTGACCGTCGACTCCTTCGTCACCTCCTTGCCGGCCGCGTCCTTGATCGCGTTGCCATCGGCGTCCTTGACGGTTTCCGTCGCAGTCGTCGGCTGCAGCAAGGCAACCGTCGCATACGGCTTGAAGTTCTGCGGCACGCCCTGCGAGGTCAGAATCACGGCAAGGATCAGCGACAGCGGCAGCAGCACG